>Ga0172375_10012317_pt1 | contig 10730 bp, 9 predicted proteins | sample LakKiv1m_FD_114537 | JGI IMG/M metagenome (GOLD analysis project Ga0172375, IMG submission 114537) | Freshwater microbial communities from Kabuno Bay, South-Kivu, Congo - kab_092012_11.1m | ecosystem: Environmental > Aquatic > Freshwater > Lake | place: Democratic Republic of the Congo...
AATCTTTGTTTTTCCATAAGTATTCGTTGTTAGTAGATTAAGGGCTTATTAAAGGCGATTTTTTCACTAAAAGCAAGGCAAAAAAATAGCAAAAATATTTTGGCATTTCATACAACGTTTCGGCATATACGATGTTGCGAGCGAGCGTGGCGGTATAATTTTTTTCACCACCTAAGCGAGCGAAGCAATATGGGCGGAACGACGAGGAACGAGGAGTGTAGCCGTATATGCCGTGTTAAGTGATGTAAATTATTTTTTGCCCCATTTAAATAAAAGAAAGAAAAAAACTTTTATTCTATATTTGTAACCGACATATTTAGCAAGCATTTTTGTGTCCTTATTGAGAACCGATAGCTTTTTGTCTAAATTATCGAAATATGAGGCAAGTTCTTTTATGTAATTTTCAATTGAGCTTACTTTTTGGTCAGTATAGTGCGTTAGATCATTAAAAAATTTTTGGATATTTTCTGATTTGGCTTTGTAGTCTTTTAAGGGAGTATCAAGATCTTCAAGGTATCCGGGTTGAAAAAATTCGGTCATTCTTTTACCATCAGTACCAGATATTTTATTGCTGGTATTTTTGGTTAAGTAATCCAAAAATTTTTTAAATTTGTGTAACGTTTTTTCATATTTCGAAACCTGCTTGTTAAATTTCTTTATTGCATCTGATAAAAGTTTTTTTCTTTCTCTATTTGTTTCTAATATTTTATTTATTTTAGAGCGAGCAAAATTAAACTGTTCATCGTTTAGGTATCCATAGGTTGTCGTGCGTGTTCTTGTTGTCGTACTCATAAAACCTTGTTCTACATCTGTTTCAGTGATTTTGCGCCCGTTTTGGAAAATATTTTGAAAACCAAGCATTATGGCGGTAAGGTCGGTGTAAAATTCATTTTCTTTCTGTGGGTGACTGAGGGAATATAGTAAAATGTGCGAAAGTTCATGTGCCATTATCATGGAGAAAACTACAGGATGTTCGGTGCAGTTATCACTGATTTTGACATTTATCGGATAGTTGTTTAGTGCAGATGAACCGTAGAAAGGCAAATTTCCCGGAATTGAAACTTGTGCTGTAATTCCTTCACTGCCGGAACCGTGCTGATGAACTTTCGCTAGATGAGTGCTGTGAAATTGATTATCGCCATTTTGAGCTCGGTAATCGTTTGGAACATTCGTGAAATTGATGTCGATAGGTAAACCTAGTTGGCGGGCGATCAATTTCATAGCCTCTTTGACCTTACCGCCTCTAATATTTTGAAAAATATTTTCACTCGAAACGGGCTCTTTGACGCCAAAAAATTTTGCGAGCTCGTTTATTGCTTTTTCGATATATTCATTACTTATTTCATTATCCATAGGGGCAAAAATAATTTATTTCACTTAACGTCCAGCACTATGCGATGTTCACTGGCGGTATAATATCGCCCGCAGGGCGTTACCGCCAGTGAATATGGGCGGAACGAGCGAAGCGAAGTGGAGCCGCATAGTGCTTGTTATATGTTGTTATTTCTTAACGATTCTCCTGATAGTAGTTTTCGACTTTATAAACCATTTGTTGTTTGGCTTCTTCCCCAAGGAAACTTGCCATGAAGGAATTTTTAGCCAATTGAGCGATTTCTTCTTTAGATAAATTTAATGCGTTTGAAATTGCCAGATAATTCTCATTTACATATCCGCCAAAATAAGCTGGGTCATCGGAATTGATTGTTGCTACCAATCCTTTTTCTAACATCTTGCGTAGTGGATGATCTTTCAGGTCTTTAACCACTTTTAACTTGAGGTTGGACAGAGGGCACACTGTTAAAGGCATTTTACGGTCTTCCAATACTTGTATTAATTTTTCATCATCAAGTGAGTGATTTCCGTGGTCTACTCTTGATACTTTTAATAAGTTGAGTGCTTCCCAGACGTACTCGGCAGGACCTTCTTCTCCCGCATGTGCGACTGTTAAAAACCCTTCTTGTCTGGCTTTTTCAAATACCCTTTGGAATTTAGATGGTGGATGTCCGACCTCAGATGAATCTAAGCCAACTGCAGTAATTAAATTCTTGTAGTTCAGGGCTTGTTCTAATGTTTTCATTGCTGCTTCTTCATCAAGGTGTCGCAGGAAGCACATTATTAATCTGGTACTCATTCCCAGCTTATTTTGGCTATCTTGTAATGCTTTATTAATGCCCGTGACTACAGTTCGAAAATCTATACCTCGGTCTGTGTGCGTTTGTGGATCAAAAAAGATTTCTGCATGAAGAACATTTTGTGAATGGACTTTTTTTAGGTAATCCCATGTCATATCGTAAAAATCCTGTTCCTCGATTAAGACACCCGCTCCTTCGTAGTAAATATCGAGAAAATCTTGAAGATTACTGAAATTATAAGCTTTTTTGATCTCTTCTACTGATTTATATTTGATCTCAATGTTGTTTCGTTTGGCAATTTCAAACATTAGCTCGGGTTCGAAAGTTCCTTCAATATGCAAATGTAACTCTGCTTTAGGTATGCCTTTTATGAAGTCTTCAAGTGTGGTCATAGGATGAGTAAGTTAAGAAATAATGACATATAACTCCTGCTTGTGCGTATTGATCTTTCTAAAAAAGTTTAGAAAAATTTAATATTTTTTTAATGTTAATATGATAGGTTGGCGAACACAAGCTAATCTTTATATTATGAATCTAACTCAATCCCCCATTTTCTTAATCGAACGGGAACTAAAAATTCGCAATTACAGTCCCTGTACTGTAAAGGCCTACACACTTTCACTCAAAGAATACCTCAGATATCTGGAAGATCATAAAAATTCTATAGAAAATTTTGATGAAGAGGATGTCAAAAATTTTTTGTTATATAAAAAAGAACAAAATTGCGCTCCAAAGACGATAAACGTATATCTTTGTGCAATCCAGTTTTTCTACAAGGAAATTTTGAAAACGCCTAAAAACATATCGTTTAAATTGGCTCGCAGAAATAGAAAACTGCCCGTAATTCTAAATCACGATGAGATTATGTCGGTGATATCAGGTTTTAAAAACGTAAAACATAAGCTCGCCGTAGCTCTAGCATATGGAGCCGGCTTGAGGGTGAGCGAAGTGGCGAATCTAAAAATCCAAGATATTGATTTCCAAAATATGATAGTGGCGGTAAGACAAGCAAAAGGAAACAAAGACAGATTGACCGTTTTACCTGAAAATATGGCCCTGGAATTGAAGAATTTAATAGGAGAAAGAATCAAAGATCCAAACGATTATGTTTTCCTGAGCCAACGCGGTGGAAAACTTTCCATACGCACTTTTCAAAAGATCTTTCAAAATATGGTTAGAAAAGTCGGCATATTGAAAGCTGTATCATTCCATTCTCTAAGACATAGTTTCGCCAGCCATTTGATAGAAAATGGAGTAAATTTGCGTTTTGTACAGACAGTTCTTGGTCATCAAAATATTCGGACCACACAAATATATACTCACGTTTCCACAGAAGGACTGTTTAGAAATGTAAAAAGCCCATTATGAGAAATTTTCTTGATATATTGCTTGATGTACATTATAATGTACATGTGAATACGAAAACAACTTTATCAATCTCGGAAGCAAGAAAGAATATATTCAATATTAGTAATGAGGCGCAAAAGCCTGGAAATTATTATACTCTTACCGAAAAAGGTAGGCCGAAAGTAGTAATAATCTCAGCTGAAGAATTCGAATCATGGCAGGAAACAATGGAGATACTTGCTGATCCTGCAATTATAGAAGATATAAAAGAAGCAAATTCTGATATTCAAACTGGCTTGTATACAAAAACCTATGGCAACATAAAAAACTTAGCCAAAAAATTAGATGCAATTCCAAGTACTTCTAAAACCAAGCGTTCAAAAACAACTAGATAAATTTGACATAAAGACTAGAAAAAGACTTCTGGTTGCTATTGAAAATCTTTCGACAACTCCATATATGGGAAAAAAACTTCGCGGCCTTCTCGATGGATATTATTCTTACAGAGTTTGGCCTTACAGAATAATTTACGCTGTGATCAAAGATAAATTGGTGGTTTTGGTGGTAAGTGTAGGGTATAGACAAGGAGTATATGAATGATGCTACTGCCTCAATGAGGTCCGGCTAAACTTTCTACGAAATTTGCTTCATTGTTCATTCGCAAATTTCCTGAAAGTTTTCCTGCGTTCCGGCAAAGTCTCGCAGAGCTCGCATTGCCTTCACTTCGGATCGCCTACCTCTCCACTCTCTGGGCGAGGAGGGAGTTGAACCCTCACGAGTCTCCTCACTAGCTCCTAAGGCTAGCGTGTCTGCCATTCCACCACTCGCCCATGACATTTTTTGAACGTCATAATTTTACTTATAATATCCTTAATTGCAATATAAAAAAATCATTTGACTAATTTGCAACGTTGGTATACATTTGTACCTTATATTTTACATATTTGGAAATAATGTTGCGTTAATATCAATTTTCTTGCTTGACAATTAATCTTGTAATCAATATCTTGTTAGCGCAAATGATTTAACCTTTAAGAAATATGAGCGATACATCAACAACAAAGCTTAATTTACCAGAGATTATCGAAGAGATGTTTATGGTTCTGACTGAAAAAGAGAAAGAAGTGATTGTGCAACGTTTTAGCTTAGACAATAAGCCTCGTAGAACCTTAGAAAGTATTGGTCAACATTTTTCTGTTACAAGAGAAAGAATCAGACAAATTGAGAAAATTGCTCTTGGAAAACTACGAAGAACCGTTCAAACAACAAGACTAAATGTAATTAATGAGTTAGCTAATAAGATCATTGAAGAAAATGGTGGTATTTTGCTCGAAAAGAAATTGGTTGGTTCAATTTTAAATTCTATTCATTCTAACGAAGAAGTAGATGCTAATATTATTAAGCTTGCTTTAAGTATTAATCAAAACTTAGAGAAAATTGAAAAAACTAATCAAACTCACCCATTCTGGAGAACTAAAACTCTTAACCCTAGCCTTATAAATTCTGTTATTTCTGCTGGAGTTAAGTCTCTAAAGAAACGCGATGATGTATGTCCTGATGCTAAAATGATAGTACAAATCCGTCAGGTATTAGATGAAGCTGTAAAAGCTCTTCCAGATGCAATGATTACATCTTCTCTAGAAGTAGATAAAAGAATAAAAAGAACTGAAGATGGTTTTGGTTTAATGGAATGGAGGCATATCAATCCAAGAAGTATTAGAGATAAAGCTTATATTATTCTAAAGAGAGAAAAACGTCCTCTACACTTCGTAGAGATCGCAAATAAAATTGCAGAAGCTGGATTCGACAAGAAAGTTGTTACAACTCAAGCTGTTCATAATGAACTTATTCGATACGAACAATTCGTATTGGTTGGTCGTGGACTTTATGCATTAAAAGAATTTGGATACAAAAAAGGAACTGTTGCCGATGTTATCCAAGATCTTCTTTCAAAGAAAAACCCAATGACTAAACAAGAAATAATCGAAGGAGTTCTAAAACAACGTCATGTAAAGAAAGGCACTATCTCTCTAAATCTTCAGAAAAATACACAATTTGTGAGAGTTGGTCGTGCAATATACAAACTTGATTTAGGCAAGAAAAAGTAAAGAACTTTAATTGCTTATTGGGAGATGATTCTTTAAAATGCTACCGTCATTTTAACTGTAATAATTTTTTATGAGTGATTGTGTATTTTGTAAGATTTTAAACAAAGATATTCCAGCTGAATTTATCTATGAAGATGAGATTTGTGTTGCGTTCAGAGACATAAATCCAAAAGCTGAAACCCATATATTAGTAATCCCTAAGGACCATATAGACTCCATTATGGTCATGGAAGACAAAGACGAAAAATTAATAGGTCATATGGTTTTTGCTGCTAAGAAGATAGCAGATAAATTAAATTTACCTGGATATAATATTCAGTTTAATGTCGGGAAAGATGGCGGACAGGAAATCTTTCATATTCACCTACATTTAATGTCTAAATTTGCCTAAAAATACATGTCTTTTGTAAATCTACACCAACATTCCCATTATAGTTTACTTGATGGGTTTGGTAGTCCCAAAGACATTGTTTTGCGTGCAAAAGAGCTTGGATATCCGGCTGCTGCACTTACAGATCATGGCGTAACTTATGGACTTATCGAGTTTTATCAAGAAGCAAAAGCTGCTGATATAAAACCTATTCTTGGCTGTGAAATATATGTGGCGCCAAGAACTAGATTTGATAAAGAAGCAAAAATAGACGTTAAACCATATCACCTGACTCTTCTTGCAAAGGATAATGAAGGGTATGAAAATCTTTTAACATTAGTCACTAAAGCTCATTTAGAAGGATTTTATTACAAGCCAAGAATTGATTATGGATTACTTAAGGCATATAGAAAAGGACTAATTGCGCTTAGTGGATGTATTACAGGGCATCTACCAAGACTCATTCTTTCTAATGACCAAGAAGGCATTGATAACCTTATAAATCTGTATATTGATATTTTTGGAAAAGAAGACTTTTATCTTGAAGTCCAAGATCATCCTTTAAATGACAATCAAGAAATTGTTAACAAAGAAATCTTTAAAATTTCCAAGAAATATGGATTAAAGATGGTTCTTACAAATGACTCACATTACCCTAGAATTACTGATAAAGAAGCCCATGACATCCTTCTTTGCATACAGCTTCAAACTAATGTCCACGACGAAAATAGAATGAAATATATTGGAGATTTTTCTATTCGAGATTATCGTGACATAAGTGAATATCTAAAAGAATATCCTAAGATTGTAGAAAACACTTTAGAAATTGCCGATAAGTGTAATGTGAATTTCGAATTTGGGAATAACCTTATCCCTTCTTATAAAACTCCTAATAATAAAGACCCTTTTGAATACATGAAGGAGCTTTGCGAAGATGGTTTACAGAAAAGATTTGGAGACAAAGAAGTCCCGAAGGATTATAAAGAAAGGCTAAAATTTGAATTAGAAACTATTCATAAAATGGGCTTTGATACTTACTTCCTAATAGTTTCTGACTTTGTAAAATACGCTAAAGAACAAAAAATCGTAGTAGGACCGGGACGTGGATCTGCTGCCGGATCCATAATTGCCTGGAGTTTAAATATTACAGATCTAGACCCTATAGAATATGGGCTGTTTTTTGAAAGATTCATGAATCCTGAAAGAGTTAGTATGCCTGATATCGATATTGATTTTGCAGACACAAGAAGAGATGAAGTTTTGGATTACGTAGTAGATAAATATGGTCGCGACAATGTTGCACAAATAGTTACTTTTGGAACAATGGCGCCTAGGGCTGCTGTAAGAGATGTTGGTAGAGCTTTAGGTTATCCTTATCTTGAGGTAGATAAATTAGCAAAAACTGTTCCTCCTCCTGTTCAAGGAAGACACGTCCCATTAAAAGTTTCTATTAAAGATGATCCTGATCTTAAGGCCGCATATGAAAAAGATGAAAGAGCCAGAGTTTTACTAGATTACGCGATGAAGCTTGAAGGAACAGTAAGGCACATTGGGACACATGCTTGTGCTGTAGTTATTTCTGAAAAACCACTTACGAGTTATACAGCTCTTCAACATGGGGCTAGTGATGAAAATGAAATAGTTACTCAATATTCTGCAAAACCACTTGAAAATCTCGGACTTCTTAAAATGGATTTTTTGGGATTACGAAACTTAACTATTATTGAAAAAACAACAAAAATTGTAAAAAGAACCAAAAATGTAGATATAGATATAAACAATCTAGATTTAACTGACGCAAAAACTTTTGCACTTTTTCAGGCCGCAGATACGACAGGAGTATTTCAGCTTGAATCTCCTGGCATGAAAAGATATTTAAAAGATCTGAAACCTACTAAATTTGAAGATATTGTTGCGATGGGAGCGCTATATAGACCGGGGCCGATGGAATGGATCCCCACTTATATAAAAGGAAAGAAAAATCCAGAAAAGGTTCATTACTTGCACGATTCTTTTAAAACAATCCTTGAATCTACCTATGGAGTTGCTGTTTATCAGGAACAAATTTTGCAACTTGCTAGAGATTTTGCTGGTTTTACACTTGGAGAAGCTGATATTTTAAGGAAAGCTGTTGGTAAGAAAATCCCTGCTCTTCTTATGGAACAAAGAAAAAAATTCATAGAAGGTGCTGTTAAAAAAGGACATAAAGAAAAATTTGCAGAAGAAGTGTTTGAAAATGTTATCGAACCTTTTGCGGGATATGGATTTAATAAAGCACATGCTGTTTGTTATGGAATGATTGCATACCAAACAGCTTATCTGAAGGCACACTTCCCTATCGAGTTCATGACTGCTTTATTATGTAGCGATGCTATGAATACTGATCGTGTTGTTCTTGAGATCAAAGAATGTATGGAAATGGGAATTAGTGTTCTTCCTCCATCTATAAATGAATCTTTTTCACAATTTACAGTAGTGGATGACCATACTATTCGTTTTGGACTTTTAGCTATAAAGGGTGTCGGAGAAGGCCCTATAAAAGAAATTATTGAAGTTAGAGAAAAAGGAGGAAAATTCAAATCATTAGAAGATTTAATAGGTAGAATTCCTCAAAAGACAGTAAATAAGAAAATGATTCAAGCATTAGCTTTAAGTGGAGCTTTAGATGAATTTGGAGATAGAAATCAAATTGCTGAAAATCATGAGGAAATTTCTACTTTTGCAAAATATGCACAAAATAAAGTAAGTGATCAATCTGATATTTTTGGAATGCTTGATTCTTCTGAAGCTGAAAATTGTGTATTAAAAATGTCATCTGTGCCAAAAGCCACAAATATGCAAATGTTAAAATGGGAAAAGGAATTTTTAGGGCTTTATGTTTCTGGACATCCGCTTAGAGGATTAAAAAAATATATTGCAAAAAAAGCTCATCTAATTGGATCTCTTACTAAAAAAATGGTGGGGAGGAATGTAAAAATTCTAGGCATGATTTCTAATTTAAAAAAAGTAATTACAAAGACTAATAATTATATGGCCACTTTTACGATGGAAGATCCTAGCGGGAGAGTAAATTGCATAATGTTCCCTAAAGTTTTTTCACAATATGGCTCAGATTTGACAGAAGATTCCGTAATTGTAATAACTGGTAAATTGGATGATAGACGTGGACAATATCAAGTTGCGTGTGATGCTGTTCGTGCTGTTTCTTTGAATAACATGATAGAAAATGCTAAAAAAGAAGAATTATATGATCCTGAAGACAAATCAGATATCATGATAAGATCATTAGATGACATTTTAGCAGATAAAAAAGAAATTGAATCAAAAGAATCTGTTCACGAAGAAAATTTCATGGAAGATTTTGATGTTAGTCAACATCCAGATTCTGAGATTTTTGTAATAAATATCCCTGCTGGAGCTACTCAAGGAACTATGAAAAATCTTAGTGATTTACTACAGAAGAATAAGGGCGAAACAATTGTTGAAATATATCTTAGCAAAACAAAAAAAATAAAACTCCCTTTTGGCATAAAACTTTCTAAAGAATTAAGGGCTGAAATAGATTCCTTGCTCAAGCAATAATTTTCATTGAAAGTTAGCGGATTTTCCTTTAAGATTTGGCCATCTTAACATTTTTCTTATGTACAGAACGCACACTTGCAATGACCTAACCAAGAAAGACATTGGCGCAAAGGTCACCCTTTCCGGGTGGGTACACAGAAGAAGAGATCACGGAGGAGTTGTGTTTATTGACTTACGAGACCGCTATGGCCTCACTCAAATCGTATCTGATCCAAATAATTATAATCAGGCTCATAATTTAATGAATGAGGTTAGGCATGAGTTTGTTTTAAAAGTTACTGGAGTTGTCAGGACTAGACCAGACGGACAAGCAAATCCAAAACTTTATACTGGAGAAATTGAAGTCTTAGTGACTGAAATTGAAATATTAAATGCAGCAAAAACTCCACCTTTTGAAATTGATCAGGAGGAACAAGCAATAAATGAAGAAGTTAGATTAAAGTATAGATATTTAGATTTACGCCATGAAAGATTAAAAAATAACCTTATGCTTAGACATAAGGTTATCAAGTATATTCGTGATTATTTTGACAATAATAACTTCATAGAGGTCGAAACTCCTATTTTAATTAAAGGAACTCCTGAAGGAAGTCGTGAATACCTTGTTCCTTCTAGAATCTATCCTGGGAAATTTTATGTACTACCACAGTCTCCACAACAGCTTAAACAGCTTCTTATGGTTGCAGGTTTTGACAGATATTTTCAAATCGCCAGATGTTTTCGAGATGAAGACCAAAGAGGAGACAGACAGCCTGAATTTACTCAACTCGATATAGAGATGTCCTTTATTGATGAGGAGGACATTATGTCTATAAATGAAAAATGTTTAATTGAATTAGTTGAGAAATTTGTTCCACATAAAAAAATAATGAAAAAGCCTTTCCCTGTCATTACCTACAAAGACGCAATGAATGAATACGGCTCAGATAAGCCAGATATTCGCTTTGAGATGAAGATGACAGATATAAGTGATATTGCTTTAAATTCCGGTTTTTCTTTATTTAAAAAAGTTGTCGAAGACAATGGAGTTGTAAAAGCTTTACGTGTAGAAGGTGGTGCAAAATTTACAAGAAAAGAACTTTCTGACTATGAAGAGATTGCGAAAATACATGGAGCTAAAGGTTTAGCTTATATTGTAGTAGAAAAAGATGGACTGAAATCCCCTATTGTTAAATTTTTCAAAGAAAATGA
>Ga0172375_10012320_pt1 | contig 10729 bp, 8 predicted proteins | sample LakKiv1m_FD_114537 | JGI IMG/M metagenome (GOLD analysis project Ga0172375, IMG submission 114537) | Freshwater microbial communities from Kabuno Bay, South-Kivu, Congo - kab_092012_11.1m | ecosystem: Environmental > Aquatic > Freshwater > Lake | place: Democratic Republic of the Congo...
CGCGGCCGAGCGCGACTTCTGGATGCTCACCCCGCACGGCCTGGACCCCGGCTACGCCCGGTTCCCCGACGGCCTGGACCCCGCCGACCTGCTCGCGCAGCGCGGGCCTGCAGCGCTCACCGCCGCGGTGGCCAGCGGCCAGCCGGCCTTCCGCTCGCTGGGCGACCAGCTGCTCACCGAGCGGCTCGACAACCTCGCCCCCGAGCAGGCGCGAGTCGCGGCCATGAGGATCCTCTCGGCCCGTCCCAGCCGCGCCTGGGAGCCGGGAGTCAACCAGGTCCGGGCCCGCCTGCAGCTCTCCCAACTGCAGGCGCAACGCGACCTGCGCGACGCCGTCAAGACCTGGGACGCCGACCCGCGCAAGGCGGCGCTGGCCGAGCTCCACAAGAGCAGCGAGGTTCGCGCCCGCCTCGTTGCCGCGGCCGAGAAGGCGCCCGCCGAGCGGTGGGCTCCGCTGGCCCGCGAGCTCGACCCGCGTCTGCTCGAGCAGGGCGACTGGCCGGCCACCGCGGCGATGCTGCAGGAAGCCCACGACCAGGGCCATGACGTCGACGCCGCCACGCGCGGCCTGGTCGCTGAGAAGCCGCTGGGCGACAGCCCCGCCCGCGACCTGCGCTACCGGATCGTTTCTCGCCTTGAGATCCCGTTCGGCGACGCAGCGCACCTCGACGCTCCAATCACGCCCCGATCCACCAAGGCGAACCGTCCCTGGCCCAGTGATCCCTTGGATCGTCGACCGCCGCCGGCGAGCCGGAGATAAGTCGGTACCGCTGGGCAGTCCTCACGGGATAGGGGCCAGTCCTCGACGGCTCGAGAGCAGCGCAACGTCCCGATTGCTAGCACGCTTCTTCAAGCTGCTTAGCACTGCGTGCTCGGTTTCGGGCGTCCAGAAGATCAGGAGATGCTCACGAGCCCGGGTGATGGCCGTATAGAAAATGTTGTGCGAGAAGTCGTCCTCGTTGGCGTCGGTGATGACGACCTTCACCGAGTCGTACTCGAGGCCCTGTGCTTTGTGGATCGACACCGCGTAGGCGACCTGGAACGGCACTGAGCCGGCGGTTGAGTCGTCATCGTCGTCGCCGGTGCCGCGCTCGTAGACATCGAACTGCACCGTCGAGTTCTTGACGTAGCGCAGGTCGTAGCCGTCGACGTCGAAGGCCGTGACCGGTCGATCCAGGGCGACATCGAACTGGATCCGGCCCGGGAACGTCTCGATCCCAACCAGCGTGCCCTTCAGGTTGTTGTAGATGACGGGCCGGAAGCGATCGGTCTCGGAGAAAAGCACCGGGTCACCGACCTTGTAGGTCGAGGCGCCCCACACGACCGGCGGACTGGGGTTGCTGCTCTGGAGGAAGCGGTTGACGTTGTTGATGCCGTACAGCCCGTCGTAGTTCAGGCAGAGGATGATCTCGTCGGCCCGCTTGGCGTCGAAGAGCGACTCGTTGAGCACGGTCGAGTAGCCGTTGCGCGCCAGGGTCTCGGCGATGTCGTCCTTGAGCTCGCGCACGGTTGACCACAGGTCAAGGAGATCCGTATTCGTGGTGCGGAACGGCGTCGTGAGCTCGAAGACCGCCGTCTCCGGGATGAACGATCGGGCGAGCCCGAACCAGTTGCCGAACTGGATGGACTCGATCTGGTAGACGTCGCCGACCAGCACGAGAAGCTTGAAGGACGTCCGCTCGAGCACCTTCAGGAGGTCGGCGTTGCTGACCGTGCTGCACTCGTCGATGATCAGGACGTCGTAGTTGGTCGTGTCCGCCGCCCGGCCCTTCTGGCTGCTGATCGTGCGGAAGGTGGAGTTCTGAGCGGTGACCCGCCGCTTAAGGTTGTCGACAGCCGGGTTGGTGTGAGCGAGGAAGAGCTTCTGGTTGCCGTTGAAGTAGCTGGCGATCAGGCTGACCATCGTCGACTTGCCGGTGCCGGCGGCACCGTAGATCAGGGCGACCTGCGAGTCGACGAACAGCTCCTGGAGCGCCTGGACCTTGATCGGGTCGTCCGGAGCCGGGGTCGTCTGGGCAAGCCACTGGGTGACCGCCGCCTGGTATCCGGCGATGCCGGCGGTCGCGTACTGCTGGAGCTTCTCAATGATGGCGACCGTGCCGTCCTCGTAGTCCCGGATGAAGAGGTGGCCCTTGTCCTTCAGCATCTTGCGGTGGGTGTGCTTGTAGTACACCTTCGAGTTGTAGTCCGCCATGAGCTGATCGACGTCGCCGAAACTCGCGAGGTCGGCCACGGGCGTGTAGAGCATGCCGCGATCCTCGACGTTGGTCTTCACCCGGCGGGCCAGCAGCTCATGGGTGCGGTCGGTGGCGTCCAGGGCCTCGGCGAGATCGGAGAAGCGCGGGTTGTGCCAGACGAGCGACGTGCAGAACGGCATCCGCTCGAACGGCTTGCACCCCCACTCGAGGTTCAGGTTCGACAGCCCACCACAGGCATCCGGCGTGTACTGCCGCTTGATGATCTGGTTGTTCATCCGCAGCAGCAGGTAGCGCAGCACGCTGTGACCTGCGGCCTTTGCCTGGATCTTCGCTCGCGCCAGGTCGAGGACCGGGAAGATCCGCGGCTGCTGCGACTTCTTGGTAGCCCAGGCCTTCAGTGCGTCGTACTGCGCGTCCCCCATGTCGATGATGTCGAGCAGGCTCGACGACGTCGTTGTCAGGTACTGCATCAGGTTCCGGTACTCAGAGCTACCGGTCGACGTCTTGTGACGCTGGTCGAAGATCCGGGCGAAGTTGTCGAACTCGCACGGGCGGATCGAGACCTCCCACTCCCGGATGATCGTGATCGGCATCGTCTGGCCCATCACGTGGATCGAGTCGGGTTCGAGGATCAGGTTGGCCGCGTACTTGTCGGTGATGTCGATGTCCGTGAAGCCGATGATCCGATCGGACTTGTTCACGTGGTTCATCGCGTTGTAGAAGGTCACCTCGTAGTAGATGTGCCCCTCCGCGTAGAACGGCCGGACGGCGTGGATGTAGTAGCGGTTCTTCGGAGCCTGGCTAGGCCCCGTCGCCCGCGCGGCCACGATCCGCTCCGCGATCTTGCGGTGATACTCCTTCAGCGACGGATCGAGGTCGACCGGAAAGTCCTCGAGGTTGGCGAGGATGGTCATGCCGAACCGCGTCGCGGCCACGTCGCGGATCCGGTGCAGGTAGTCGTAGTACTTGAGCATCAGGCGCTCGGAGGGGTCGCCGCCCATCGTGTAGTGCGACGTGCTGACCTGCAGCAGCTTGTGGAACCGCTTGAGGAAGTTGAGCTTCCCGCTGGCACTGACGTGGGCCATCGCCGCGGCCACCTTGGCGTACCGGAACTCCTCGTCCCCGCGGCCGGCGTGGAGCCGCACCGCGACGCCCTCGACCAGGTTGCGCAGCTGACTCAGGATGTTCTGCGCGAGCAGGGCGCGATCATGGCTCAGCGCGGCAATGTTCGACGAGATGGCGTCCGCGGCGCTCTCGATCTGCTCGTCGACGGAACTCACGTCGCTGCCCCCTTCCCGTGACCGGTGCCTGCTCCCTCACCCCCGTACTGCTTCCCCAGCGCGGACAGTCGCGTCCGCAGCGGGGTCTTGCTGACCTTGGCCAGGTTGAGCGGCGGGTCCAGCTCGGTGAGGATCTCTGTTTCTACGTCGTCCAGTATGTCTGGGTCATCCACAGGAATCGCGATCACACGCAGGTGGGCATGCATCCACTGCGTCAGTCCCACCTCATCGATCGCGGGCAGACCATGCGCGCTGGCGAGGATGGAGCCGAGACTCCAGCGGAGCGTCAAGAACCCTTGGCGCCGGCCGAGGTGCATGGTGGCGATGCGCTCCCACAGCGTGCTCGACGAGGTCGAGCCGCCCCTGCGTGTCGCACCCGCGAGGCCGGCGTAGACCAACCCGGCGCCAACCGCGTGCCCCAGCCCACGGCTCAGATCGTCGGCACCGGCGTCGTCGACCCACCAGCTGTACATCCCCGGAAACCGCAAGTGCTCGCCCCGCGTCGCGAGAAAGTCACCAAGCGACACCGCGCCGGACGGATCGCGCAGCTGGAACACAACGTCCCGAAGTTCAGGCCGCGAAGCGCCCTGCTGCAGGTACCAGGACAACCGCCGGCCGAAGGACAGGCCTCCCAGCTGGTCGATCACCAGTGCACCGAGGGGCTCGACGGCCTCGCGCACCGACCGCACGTACGCCGATCCCGCGTGGACATCGAGAGTCAGGCCGTCCAGCGATCCGAGCAATGCGGCGAGCTGCGATGCGACCTTCTGGCCCCAGGTGCGGCGGTAGTCGCGGCCCATCTCGGGGAGGTAGCAGTCGTACGGCTCCAGCCAGTCGTCCGGGCTGACCATGCCGTGCTCGGCGGAGAGGATGAACCACGGGCGCCTACTGCCCTCGGCGTAGGCGCGCATCTTGGCAAAGTAGTCGGAGGTGTAGAGGTCCTTGGCTTGTGCGCCGACGGGGAGCTTGCTCTTCACGCAGCCCACGAGCACGGCGTCGGCCGACGGGTTCGCAACCGTGGGGGCAGGACGGGGCGCGCTCCTGATCGAGGACGGTTTGACCGGCGCAGCGGCGATTTCCGCACTGCCCCTGCCGATCGCGAAGCCGAGCTTGGCCAGCAGACGCCGGCTGTTCTGCGACTGGAAGTCGGTCTTGGCCAGGCCGGTCGCGAGCGCCATGACCTGCTTGACCGGCCAGCGCTCACCGTCGATCTCAACCCAGTACTGATCAATTGGATCGGGCCGATGCTGGGCGATGCGACGGCGCACATCGTCATCGGACAGATCGAACAGTCGGCGGGCCAGGGTGAATGAGATGGTCACCACGGCAGCCCCTACCTCTCTCGCGCGTGGGCGAGCATGGCCTGCACTACCGGCGGGAGGAGACTCAGGAGACCGAGCTCGTCGACCTGGCCGACGAGGGTCCGCCAGAACTGCAGCCGAACCTCCTCCGGCGTGGTGCCGTAGGCCGATGCGATCGCCAGTTCCACGTCGAGGGTCCAGCCGGGCTGCTGTGGCTCATCCGTGCCGCGGTTGCCGCTGGGATGGTCGGTCTCCGGGAGGAGTGAGGTGATCGGCACCCCGGCTGCCTGCAGTCGCGCCACGTCCATGCTGCGGTTGACTGAGAACAGGCAGCCGAGTTCGACGGCTCGGCGGGTCTCGGCGTCGGATCCCAGCCACCAGTGGAGGATCACGCCGCGCGCACCGGACTGTTCGATCACCTCGAGGGTGCGCTTGGTGGCGCGGGCGCTGTGGACAGAGACAAGGCGCGGGGTCTGCCCCAACTGCGCGAGGATCGATGCGAAGACCTCGACCTGGCGCTGCATCGGGACACGTGAGGATCCGTCGAGCCCGACCTCACTGACTAGGGGTGTCCTCGCGAGTAGCGCCTCGAATCGCACCTTGTCGTAGCTGGACTGGGCTGCCTGCACTCCGGGGTGGCATCCGAGGCCCCAGACGGTGACCGCGTCAGACCGGCGCCGGGTGCGCTGGAACTCCTCGGTCGACCGGGTTGCGGCGAAGACAACCGCACCAAGCGATTCGAGCTCGCGCGGCTCGATCGTCGGGTCGATGTGCGCGTGAAGGTCGAGTGGCGGGAGCGCGCGGCTCATGACAGGAATGCCCTCATCTCCTCCACGCCACGCTGACAGAGATCAAGGGCGGCGCCGGGGAAATAGTCGTCAGGCAGCGACATCGTCATGACCATTCGGGGCTTGGGGTCGTGGCTGACGAAGTCGTGCATGGCCTCGACGATCGACTTCTGCTCGACGAAGGTCGCGTAGCGATTCGTCGTGTCGTTGCACAGGTACTCGGTGGTGTCGTCAAGGCCCGAGGCGTGGAAGGACGCCCGGCGCACGAGGCAGCCGAAGCAGACGCCGCAGGAAGAGCCTGGCGCGACGCCGCTGTAGCGCGCGTCAGTGTGGGCGCAGGAGTTCGTTGCACTGAGGTACTCGGACGCGGCCGGCTTGCCGATCCGGTCCGCGACCTGGCTGAACATCTGGCCCTTCGCGAGATCCTGGAACGGATTCTGGATCAGTCCGTGGGCACCTGCGGCGGTGAGGAGATCCTGCAGGTCCCTCAGGAACCGTGGATGGGTGGTGTGCGTCGAGAGCGAACCGCGACGCTCCGGGCCAAGAGGCGGGTTGAGCGAGGCGAAGCCGTTCTCCGGAATCAGGAGGGGTTGCCCGGAACGTTCGGCGGCGGCGAGGCCGAGCGCCAGGAACAGGAGCGAGCGGGAGCGGCTGGACGGCTCGCTCTGGAACGAGGTGCCGTCCAGGCGCTTGGCCGTCCGATTGAGGTTCGCCTGGCGGTGCGTGACTGTGATGTCCGGCGCGGCTTTGCGGATCCGCCCGACCAGATCCTTCTGGAACGGCGAGATCGAGGTCGCACTGAAGTGCGAAACGAGCTGCAGCGTCGAGCCCTCGGGAAGGTCAAGGGCCGCCAGGAGGGCTCCCGCGGCCGAGTCCGCACCGCCACTGAGCAGGATGGTGGCGGCCGGGGCGGTCTCGTCGAGCGCCAGCTCGGTCTCCGCCGCCTGGTTCGGGGCCCCTTGGGTGAAGCTGAACGTCCAGCGGTCGCCAGTCAGAAACCCGACGGCCTGAGCGAGAGCCTCGGCATGTGGCTGCCACTGGCTCGGATCGCCCACCTCGACGGTGAGGTCGAAGTCGCGGGCGTTCCAGTCAGAGCCGCGGGCCTGGCGCCGGACAGATCGGTCCGCTGCGAACACCGCGAGGGCGATGCGGGTGAAGTCGACGTTCTGCTGGCGGACCGAGCCGAACGCGGTGAGGTGTGGATCGAGGGTGCCCGTGAAGGTCGAGGTCGTCAACCGGGTCCAGAGGAACACCTCGTCGAACCCGTCAGCGTCGGCGGCCGTCTGCTCGTCGATCGTGAGCAGGAGGCGCGTCATTCGCTGCCCCCAAAGATCTCGCCGAGTTCGCGCACGCCACCCTCGATGGCGGCAGCGATCTCCTGCTCCGACGCCCCCGTGGAGGTGAGCTTGACCTGGCTGGCGTAGACCTCGGCTGCGTCGCGAATCTCCTGCTCGGCTTCGGCTCTCTTCTCGCGGGAGGGCTCGGCGCGGATGCGGTCGCCGACCTCGGTGAGCGTGACGTCCGCAATCATGAGTTCGATGGAACGCCGCACGATTTCGTCGGGCGACGGTGTCTGGTCCGCCGGGGCCTCCAGAATCCACTCGACGATGGACGCGACGATTGCGCGCGACTCATCGTCGGCGATCGTGCTATCTGCCTGGGTGTCAAAGGCGGCCTCGACGATCTTGGTCCCAACCGAGACCATGTCGCCGAGCGCGAGCAGGGCGTCGTAGTTCAGCCCCGCAGTAGCCAACGTGGCTCGGTCACCCGAGGCGTAGGCGCGGGCGAGAGCACCCGCACGTCCGGCGGCACGCGAGGTGGTACCCAGAGACCGCCGGGCCCCACCGCCCGAACGACCCCCGCCTCCCCCGCTGCCAGTTGCGCCGCCCCCGCCGCCCCCGCCGGGCCCGTCGCCACCGCCACCTCGGACAGTCAGGATGCGAATGGCAGGCCGCAGATCAATACCCGGCGCAGGGGCGCCTGGCGCGTCAGGACCGCCGTCACCACCTGGCTCGCCCGGCGCCTCATCCCCTCCAGGGGCTGCGGGAGCCGCTGGAGGGGTGCCCGTTAGCCAGTCGGCGATGGATTCACGCAGATCGCTGGCGTCCTTCCCGCCGCTTCCGCCAAAGGCCCCGCTAGTTCCCATCCGGCGTCCCCCACGCTTGGCGCACCTTCGTGATGACCTCGCGGACCGGCCGACTCGCCGAACCGACGTCCCAGACGCCCAGCACCGGCTCGAAGGTTGCCTCGGCCTCCGGCTTGAGGAGCATGACGGTTGCGACCTTCACCTCACTTGGCGGCAGGAGTTTCAGCGCCGAGACCGCGGCGTCCTCGATGCCTGGGTGTGCCTTTGAGACTCGCAGGATGCCCGGCACGGAGAACTTCTGGATCGACGGCTGGTCGCGGGTCGAGCTGCCCAGGAAAGCGATGAGGAGCCGGGCGTCGGCTGGCTTTACGGCCTGGAGTGCCTCGTCAGTCACGGCATTGCGGTCGACCTGAAGGCTCGACATCAGGGCACTCGCAATATCGCGCAGTCGCTCGGGCAGCGCGCTGCTCACCAGCTCGATGCCGGCGAAGGAAGCAGCCAGGTACAGGTAGCCGCTGATGTCCGAGGCGTCGAGCTTGGGCGGAAGCTTGGCCCAGCGGATGAGCGAGTCGGAGAAAGGCGCCTCTTCCGAGGCCGGCGCAGCTGGCGCGGGTGGCTTGGCAGTGGCCTTCTTCTTGGGTGCTGTCTGGTCCGCCTCCACCGCGGGCTCGGTTGGCTCGACGGGCACCGCCTCGTTCGCGGCACGGTCGAGGGCATCCAGCTGGTCGCGCAGTTTGGTCTGAGCGAGCCAATCCAGGACGGTCTTGAAGTCATCGTCGAGCAGGCGCTCGAGCATCATCAGCTTGGCGACGGCGTCTGACGCCAGCGAGATACCGCGGCGCGATGCGACGGACTGGCGCACGTGGAGGTCGTTGAGGAAGCGCTTGATCCGGCGGGGGTTGCCGCGGAACTTCTCGTAAAGCAGCGGCGTCAGGCGCGAGGCGGTGGCACGTTCCTCTGCGAGGTCGACGTTAGCGGGAAGGGCGAGGTCATCCAAGCTGCCGGCCTGCATCCGGAGGTCAGCGGTCGATGCAACCAGGGCCTCGAAAGCCTCGGCAGTGAGCTTGGCCTCCGCGAGCAGCAGGAAGAGGTAGGCCTGGGTGTCGAACTGGCTCAGCGCGGGGATGGGAATCGTCGTCTGGACGATCTTGTGGAGGTACAGCTCGGCGGGCGACTCACCGGCGCCCCGCTCATCTGACGAACTGCCAAGCCGCTTCTGGATCGCATCGGCCACGCGGTCCTCGTCGGCCGCGATGACGAACGACATGCCCTTGGCCGACAAGAACAGCCGGATGGCCTCAAGCGTCTCGACGACGGTTTCCGGTAGACAACGGTCGAGGTCGTCGACAAGCACGACGACACGCGAGATGTGCTTGAGCCCATCGGACTTTAGGAGCTCTTCGAACTCATCGCGGAACTGGGCGAGTCCGCGCTCCGTTGGCTCCGTCTCGCCCTCGACCGGGTCCTCGTTGATGAGGTCCAGCACGTCCTCGACCTTCGGCAACTGCAGCGTGATCGAGGTTAGTGCCGCCATCTTGAGAGCCTTGGCCCACTTGACCCGCTTCGTCAGCTTGAGCAGCAGATTCTGGGCCTCGACGCCGACGCTGGTGTCGATCTGACCCTTGAGCGCATCGAGCACCTCGGCGATGAGGCTCTCCTTCGGGCCCACCGTCGGGTCGTAGCTCCACGGCTGCGTCGCAACCACGAGCACCTTGGTGCTCTCAGCCTCAGCACGCCGCTGGACCTCCTGCTTCACAAGTTCGAGCACGGTGGTCTTGCCCGCACCCCAGGAGCCCGACAGCCCAAGAGCGACCGGATCGAGCGAGTCATCGAGCACAGCGTCGGTGACCGTCTCAGCCACAGCCAAGAATGAGAGCAGATCTCGCCCAGCGGGCTCGTCAGACCACAGAGGATTCGGGCCCTCGCTCATGAGGGTTCTCCAGTCCAGGGTCGATTCGCGGCGCGAGCGAGCTCCGTCTTCCAGACCCCGAAATCTGGGCGCATCTCACCGAGAAAGGGCATGCCGAAGTTGTACTCCCTGTGGGCCGACGCCTCGATGGAGCCTTGGAGGACACCTGCGGCGCCAAAGATGTGGCGCCCGAGACTGGTAAGAGCGAACTGAGCCATCAGGCAACTCTCCTGTGCACGCCGATCCCGTGATAAACCCCAAGCACCAACGAACCCCTCACGGTCAACCTCAGACGGTCGCGACCCAGAGCTCGACCTGAAGTCGCATGTCCGACCCTAGCCGCGAGGGCCGACAGATTCGCGGCACAGATGTGCCCGACAGAAGTTTGATTGCACGTAGACAGCCTGCGTCTTGGCCGCGTTCGACGCTCAGCTGCGAGGACCCTTCTCGGTTCGGGTTCGCGGCAGGACGCCGCCCGACTCGCCGTCCTGGATCTCGCCGGTGTCGAGGTCGACGAGGCCAAGCCGCGGCGTGCCTGCAGGTGTCGGTGACTGTTGGTGTGACCTACGGCTGACGGGCAGCGCATCGACGTCGTGGGCGAATGTATTCGCGCGGCGCTGGCGGCTTGCGTCGGCGAGGTGCTCTTTGTGGCGCGGTTTGGCTGGCCAGCTGTTGTGCTCGTCGCCGCAGTGCGCGCGCAGCCTGTTGCGCATGCGGTCGGTGAACGCCGGCAGGCAGTAGCGGTGCCACTCCTCGAGCGCGTCGCTGGTCAGCGCCAGGCCGGCCCTTCGGCGCTGGTCGGCCAGGACGGCGATCTCGTGGACCAGGTGCGGATGCACGGGCCAGCAGCTGGGAATGAGGCCGGAGACGTCCCAGGTGTACTCGCGGTTGAGCCAGATCACGACGTCCTCGAGCCACTCCCACAGGTCGTGACGCACCTCGGGGTCCAGGCAGGAGGCCGGCTCCCACGGCCGCGGCAACAGCGCGTGGTTGCCGAGGGCCTTCTTCTCCTCCTCGGTGCCGTTGATGGCGATGTGGAGCTCGCGGTAGGCGAGCCGGACGTGGTCGCCGGGCACGGGGAACGGGAACACTATCGGGCTGGGTGCGGCCCGTCGGGCCTGTTCGGTCGTCACAGCTCACTCCTTGTCGGTTCGGTTTCGTCGTCGA
>Ga0172375_10012324_pt1 | contig 10728 bp, 10 predicted proteins | sample LakKiv1m_FD_114537 | JGI IMG/M metagenome (GOLD analysis project Ga0172375, IMG submission 114537) | Freshwater microbial communities from Kabuno Bay, South-Kivu, Congo - kab_092012_11.1m | ecosystem: Environmental > Aquatic > Freshwater > Lake | place: Democratic Republic of the Congo...
CCCGGCAGGTTGGGATGGTTGACACCTGCCAATCAGCGGAGTACTTTTTTCTTTGTCGGTGAGGGTCAAAGAAAAAAGTACCAAAAAAGAAAGACCACTCCCTCCTTCCTGGTATCACCGTGGCGACCGCTCCATTTTCTGGTCTGGGAATCCTGTTTTCGGTTCGGGTTTCCGGCCTGTTGGTCAACGTGTGATTTATTCCGGTGCACGGTCAAGGCTGTTTAGATTTTTCCTGAAGGGTTTCCGCTGTTGACACCTAGTGTGTTTTCCTGCGGTCCGGGTGCCTGGTCACCTTATTGAGGATGTTCACAGTATTTGGCATTTTTGGAATCTTCAGGATCGATGAAAACGATTTCCCACCCCTTGTTTTCCCTTTTTGGAATGGTAACGCTCAAACATTCATAGACTGGTCTTCCGGTCTTGATCGTATGCTAAGCTATGAGCCCACTCCAGGGTGAAAAGCGCTGCTCATTCAAGGATTTTCCCGGCATATCCTCATTGCATTCCGGTATTCCAGTTCCTCCCTGAGTGCCCCTCCATGGTCTTCATGTCACTTGCATACATACAAACCTAAAAAAAACACAGTCATGAAAACATTTGAAAAGAATTACATCGCAAAGGGAAAGCAGATCAAGGGAATGCAGATCGTAAGGATCTCGATCAAGGTTGAAGATATCCTCCAACATGCCCATGAATACAAAGGCGAACAGTATCTCACCTTCGAGGTGGCCAAACTTCAGAACCCGGACAGCTTCGGAAACGATTACACCGTGTATGTCAACAAGCTGGTGGAAACCGAGGAAAAACCGCAGAAAACAGCCCCTAAAACCGCTGTACCGGAAGAAAAATCACCCAAGAGTACCAAAAAACCGGCCAAGGTAACCAAGAAGCCTGCCAACGATGAAATTCCCTTCTGATTCCGGGAAAACGGAGCCGTGGTCGCCACGGCTCTTTTTTTGGTCGTCGGGTAACATTCCCGGTGCACACATGGGCATCAAATCGCTATTCTGCCAGAAATTCCTGCAAAAATACCTACGGAAAATAAAACTGTCAAGGGCTCCCGGAGGAAAGACCGGAGCCTTTCAGGGTAATTCACGACCGCAGACGGTCATGACCCTACCCCTTGACATTATTCATTTCTCCCCGGTATGGCTGGTGGCAAAATTTCAGTACGAACTGCGGCCACAGCGCTGCATAAAACCATCAGCTATGGAAACTTCAAACAACAATCAGACATTGGCAAACTATGAACGCAGGATCCCCATGAGTGCCTGGGCGGAAGACGACATCCCCTCCAACAAACTATTGCTAAAAGGATCGGGCAGTCTATCAAACGCTGAACTGCTCAGCATCATCATTGGCAACGGCATCGAAGGAGAAAACTCACTCGATATCGCCATGAAAACCTTATCCCAGTGCGGAAACAACCTGTGCGAATTCTGGCGCCTGGGCGTAACAGAGCTTCAACAGATCAAAGGCATTGGGCCGAAACGGGCAGTTCAGATCGTGGCCATGTTTGCCCTTGCCCGCCGCCGGAATGAAAGTGAAGTCATCCACAAAGACAAAATCAAATCAAGCACAGATGCCTTTCGTATCCTTCAATCCATAATCGGGGACCTGCCTTACGAAGAGTTCTGGGTCCTGATGCTTAACCGGGCGAACAAGGTCATCAAAAAGGTTCGCATCTCGGAAGGTGGTATCTCGGGCACCGTGGTGGATCCAAAGAAGGTCTTCAAGTTCTCCCTGGAGATCCATGCCTGCTCAATCATCCTGGGTCATAACCATCCGTCTGGACTGATCACCCCCAGCGAAGCTGACATCAAGATCACCAAAAAACTGGTCGATGCCGGCAAACTGCTGGAGATCGCGGTACTGGACCATCTCATCATCGGGCAGGATCAGTTCTATTCGTTTGCGGATGAAGGCAGTTTGTAGATCAAAGGCCCCGGGAAACCGGGGCTTTTTTACTTTTTTACTCCTATTTACTTGTTGTGACCTTTTTTTTTATGAAATTGCATAAGATTATTTCGGAAATACGTCTTTTGGACTTGATAAGCAAAATATTCTTCTAAACTGTTGCCTGTTATTGTTTTAACATGAGCCAAAGGAAAGAACATATTGATAAATTTTATTCATTAATAGATGAACTGGAAAGGGTCTGTGCTAAGAAATTTTTAAAAGAATCTAATGGGAGAATGAAATGGCCAGAAAAGGGCGTTTATTTCTTTTTTGAATCAAATGAAATACGAGAGAATAATAATCCGAGAATTGTAAGAGTCGGAACCCATGCTATTTCGAAGGGGTCGCAACAAACATTGTGGAAAAGGTTACGACAGCATAAAGGGAGGACTAATGGAACCGGAAATCATAGGAGTTCTGTATTCAGAAAACTGATAGGGTTTGCATTAATAAATAAGCAGAAACTTGATTATGCATTTTGGGGAGAAGACAAAAATGAAATTAATGAAAAAATCAAAACCTCTGAGATATCGTTAGAACTTGAAGTCTCTTCAATTATAGGTTCAATGCCATTTCTATATTTACAAGTTCCGGGTGATTCAAAAAAAAATAATGATCGGGCTTTTATAGAAACAAACTCAATATCATTATTATCAAATAAAAATAAAACGGATATAATTGATAAAGCTTCCGATAACTGGCTTGGATTACATTCTGGGAACAAAAATGTTATTGAATCTGGTTTATGGAATAGTGATGATACTGAGAAATCATATGATCCGTTATTCTTAGCAAAACTTGAAGCGTTTATTGAGAAAATGAAGAACGACAACAGGTAACACGCCTGTAAATACTACAAAACCAGCGTTGAATCTTCGATTTAGCTATCGACCTTTGCAGCATTTACAGGCCAATCGTTATTTGCAAGCATATAAAGCATACACCGCGATCTTAAAAAACCATCTAATATGCAGGCTAAAGAAACAAAACTCCAAGACATCATTGAAGGAACGAAGCAGTATGTTGTACCCCTGTTTCAAAGAACATACAGTTGGACCATAAAGGAATGGGAAATCCTTTGGAAGGATTTGGTTGAACTTAGTGAAATGGAGAATCCAAGAACTCATTTTATTGGTTCAATTGTGAATATGCCTACAATTTCGGTGCCTGAAGGAGTTGCCAAATACTTATTAATTGATGGTCAACAAAGACTCTCTACTATATTTATCTTACTTACGCTGTTGCGAAATAAGGCCAGGGAGTATCAAAATGTGAGATTTGCTGATGAAATTAATAATACTCTATTGGTAAATCAATATAAGGACGGAATTGACCATTTTAAGTTGATGCCAACGCAAGTTGACAGGGAGACTTATATGAATTTTATTATTGGAAAAGCTAATGATTCGGAAAGTCAGCTTACTCGTGCGTATTCTTTTTTTGAGAAAAAACTTAGGCAAGTTGAAATTGAGCCTGAAAAACTTAAAAAGATTATTACAAGCTATTTTTCCGTTGTCAGTATTGTATTAGATGCCGATGACAATCCATATTTGGTTTTTGAAAGCCTTAATGCAAAAGGAAGGCCCTTAACACAAGCTGATTTGATCCGCAATTACTTTTTCATGCGTATACATGTCCAGCAACAAGAACGTGTTTATAATGAATATTGGTTGCCGATGCAATCGGCGCTAAATGATAGCTTGACAGAGTTCATTAGACATTTTCTAATGATGGATGGCAGTATTATCAAACAAGGAGATGTCTATTATTCGCTCAAAGAAAGTGTTTCAACATCAAATGCAATTGATTACTTACAGATGCTCCGACGGTTTTCGATTTATTATCAAAGATTGATATATCCTGAATTTGAACCTGAAGTTGAATTGCAAAAGTGTTTTAGGAGGTTAAATAGAATTGAAGTTACAACTGCTTATCCTTTATTATTGAACTTTTATAGCAATTTCGCTGATGGTGTAATTAGTAAGCGTGAGTTCATCGAAATTCTCCATATTTTAGAAAATTATTTAATCAGGAGGTTTGTATGCAATATTCCGTCAAATCAATTGAACAAAATTTTTCCAACTCTTTATCCTCAGATCAAAATAAAATACCCAGATAAAATTGTTGAGGGTTTTAAAACAGTTCTTCAAGGTAGAGGATATCCAAAGGATAATGAATTTTTCTTACGATTCAAAGAAACAAAGTTTTATGGAGGTGGCGACAGACAGATAAAAACCAAATTAATACTTGAAACCATAGAAGAAGCTTTTGCACACAAAGAAACAGTGGCATTTGACAATCTCACCATCGAGCATATAATGCCCCAGACTCTGAGCGAATCTTGGCAAAAGCATCTTGGTGAAGATTGGGAGGAGACACATGACTTGTTTCTACATACAATTGGCAATTTAACTTTGACGGCATACAATACCGAACTGTCTAATGATGATTTTGAAACAAAAAAAACTACTTATAACGAAAGTCACCTTGGCTTAAATAATTATTTTATCAATTTAACTTGTTGGACACGACACGAAATTGAACAACGGGCTGAGATATTAGCAAATCAAGCAATTTCAATCTGGAGCTATTTCGGTCAGGAAAATTCAACGCCTTCAGAACTTCATGAAGTCACTGGCACAACTCCGATCTCCGTAACGATATTAGGGCAAGCGTTTTCAGTTGAGAGCTGGAGAGACGTATTAGAGCAAACTCTCAATACTGTTGCAGACCTCGAACCTGAAAAATTCGAGATAATTGCGCATAATTTTCCAAGATATTTAGGAAAGGAAAAAAGTAAATTCCATGCCATCCGAGAACTTCAAAATGGATATTTTATAGAGGTTAACCTATCAGCACAAAGCATTCAAAAACTCTGCTATCAGTCCATGGAAACAATAGAATTAACATCTGAAGATTGGTACGTTACTGTGAAATGAAAAATTAAAGATTGGGACAAGCAGATAAAAGCCCGTAAAACTACTGCTTATAAGTAGAAATCATAGAAAATAGCGAATATTTGGATAATAGAAGCAAAAAGCAGCGAAGTGAGTGTATGAAGAACATTAGGAGTAAAAACACCACTCCGGAGCTCTTGGTGCGGAAATTTTTATTTAGTCAAGGTTATAGGTTTAGATTACATGATAGAAAACTCCCCGGTAAACCAGATTTAGTTTTAAGAAGATTTAAAACTGTTATCCTAGTAAATGGTTGTTTTTGGCATGGCCATATAAACTGCAAAGATGCAAAAAGTCCAAAAAGCAATTCGGAGTTTTGGATTGCAAAAATTAAAACCAATCAGCTAAGAGATACAGACAATTTCAAAAAACTTACAAAATTAGGCTGGACCGTATTGGTAATTTGGGAATGCGAACTGAGAAAAGATAGTGTCGAATCAACTCTAAATTATATTGTTGATAAACTTGTTGAATAATATCCAATAACATTTCAGTCTGTACGTATAATATTTGTACATTTGACCTAATTTGGTCAAGTCCAAGTCTGGTAAAGTGACGATAGGCGAACGAATAAAGGAATTAAGAGAGACTTCTGGTCTATTGCAACGTGAATTAGCCGCACAGCTTAACATTGGAGAGGGATTTCTCAGCAAGGTTGAAAATAACCAAAAGTGCTTAAAGCGGGATGACCTGAAAATTTTAAGTAGCCTATTTAATGTAGAACTTTCCGAATTAGAGACGCTCTGGCTCGCAAATAAATTAGTTTACTTAATTAAAAATGAAAATAATGGTCTGAACGCTCTGAAAGTAGCTGAGGAACATATTTTTTATAAAAGCAGTGTAAATGAAAAATAATCAGAAGATCATTACTTTGAATGAAGACGTTCTTGAATCTAGTTTTGAAGAACCTCAGTACAATATTTATGGGGAGTTAGAGCCTGACCCAGAACCAGTTAAAAATGTTTGGGATAAAAGTATCAAAGTTGAAGAAAATGGTTATTATTGGAAAAAGGAACCTATTTTTAATAAAGGTGGTATAATTTCGGGGAAGAAACCTATAATAGTTGAATTGTTCTGCGGATGCGGTGGAACGTCACTTGGATTCGAAATGGCTGGTTTTGAGGTTGTTTTAGGTTGTGATATTCATGCACCATCAATTGATACTTTTAAGACAAACCATCCAAATTCCTCAACTATCCTTGGGGATATTCGAAAAGTTAATCCTAAGGACATTAAAAAGTTATTACAGGGCAGACGGATTGATGTTTTAATGGCGGGTGTCCCTTGCCAAGGTTTTTCTTTAAACAATCGAAAGCGACATGAAAATGATGATCGAAATTTATTATACAAAGAGTACATTCGATTTATTGAAATATTACAACCGAAAGCGATCGTTCTTGAAAATGTTTCTGGCATGAAAAGCACTGGCAATTTTGTTGAAGAAATTGAGAAAGACCTTTCAAAGGCAGGGAATATGATTGTCAAGAGCAAGATGCTTTTTGCCCCTGATTATGGGGTTCCACAACGAAGAAGCAGGATAGTATTTGTTGGTGTTGAAGGGGAGGTATTTGATTTTAATAGGATTAAGAAAACACATGGGCCTACAACTGGAAATCCTTATGTAACAATAAAAGAAGCAATCGGGGATTTGCCTTCATTAATGCCAAAGGAGGCTAAGAAAAAGTATAAATCCAAGCCTTTCTGTGAGTACCAAAAGTTAATGAGATTCAGTACCAATGGAACCGTTGAATGTCACGTAGCTCCTAATCACCCAGTCGAGACCATAGATAAAATTAGAAGTACCAAACCGGGTGAGCCCATGTATCCAAAATTTAAACAGCGTATAAGGCTAGCGTGGGATATACAAAGTCCAACACAGGTTTCCGGTGGGATTAGACCTCAATTCCAGTTTGGCCATCCTGAGGATGCACGTGGTTTGACAATTCGAGAAAGATGCAGAATACAAAGTTTTCCGGATGATTTCATCGTTAAAGGCGGAATTGTTCAAGGGAGAGTTCAGACTGGTAATGCTGTACCTCCATTGTTAGCAAAAGCATTGGCAAAAGCAATAAACGAATATTTATGATGAATTACAGAATTTGGTACAGCACTGAGCCTTTTGCTGATTTTATAATCACTAATACTGAGTTAAGGCGAAAAACATGTGTAAAACGAAAAATGTACGAAAGTGATGCGAATAATGCAAAGAACTTTCATACTATGCCTGACCATATCAAGAAAATCCTTTATTTGGATGCCCCAGATCTTATAGTTGAGATTGATCATGAACCTATATTTTCAATAGAAGTTTCTACTGAAGCAGGGACAGGCCACAACGCTTTCCAGAGGTTCGCAAGGCTTGCCGCCTCTGTTGAAAATAATGTTCCAGCATTCTACATATATCCAGAGGCTGCAATTATTACCAGGGAGGGAACACCTCCCAAATGGGACAAAATAAATCCATTGGTGTTTAAAGCTTTAGATGATGTAATGTCAATCTATAAAATCCCTGCGTTGTTGTATTATTACCCCAGTGATTATAAAAATTGTCCTGATGCGACGAAATCAAAAAATCGCCTTACAAAAGGCATCTTACATGACCCGAACAGGAAATTTGCAGGAAGTCCTCTCGGTTCCAATGCTGAAATGCAACATATGTTTGATGCTATTAACGAAATTATAGGAATATTTGAAAAAAGTGGGATAATTAAAGGGCGCGACAAACTGTTAAGTAATCGTACAATCATTAATAGACGTGCCTTTATGAATAATGAGTATGTCAACAAGGGCGGCAACCTTGAAATGTCTCCTCTTTCTGCAACAATAAGGGTTAAAACAGAATACTTGTTAAATTACTTATCTCAGTTTGAAAACAGCAATTACTCAATTGGAGAATTATTGCGTAGCAGAGAGGAAACAATAATATATAAAGTCAATGCTTCGTTCAGAGGAGACCCTTATCCTGGGGCTTTGGCAGCAATTGATTACCTTTTATGTAGAGAAGGAAAGTCTTTTGAAGAAAGAAAGTATAACCTGGTTTTAGTATGGTCCGATGTTATTTTGGACGATAAAGCGAAAACATTAATTCTTAGTGGGACCAAAGGGAAAATTGATGATTTTATCAAAGCTGTACAGGCAAGTGAAAATAAAAATATACTGTCAAAAGACTATTGCCAGATTGAGAACCATGAAATACCAAGATACTATATGCAAGTTAGATATGGTTCAACATATTCGAAGGTCAAGCATGTAAGGGTGTTTTCATATTTCGCTGATGCAATTCTATTCCCTGATGGATCTCTTTGGCGAGATGCGTAATATGAGAGAAGAAAAAGTCACCATAAACCTACTTAATTGGTTGGAATCCCAAGGATGGTCAATCATTTGTTATGATTTTCCACAGAGTGGTACTGGACTAATGATCCATCCGAACTCAAATGTCAAACATAGCGAGAAAAATAAAGATGCGATAATCCCTGATATCATCGCAGTTAAAGGGACTAATGCTGCCTACTTTGAAAACAAGGACCGATTTGCGAAAAGCGATTTTGACAAATTGATGGAAATAAAATTAACCGGTAATTATTCTGAGGGGTTAACTAGTTTGATGAAAAATGATAAAATTGTCAAAATCAGTTATGGCATCGGGATACCTTCTATAATGAAGGAAATTCAGAAATCAATCGAATATCTAAGAGACATTGATTTTTTAGTGAGTACAGACAATGACGGTCAAATAATTGTGCATATTGATAGTAATGGAATTTTCAAATAACTCTGAATTGCCAATTCTGAATATTTGATGATCCAAATTTTTATTAGCAAAAAATTCACTTCTTCAAAGCGGGTTAAAATAGGTCTCACTCGAAATTCCCGCAAAATTACCTGCGAAAAATCCGCTTCGCTTTAAAACAGTCAAGGGCGCCCTCCTGATGGAACCGGCGCCTTTCAGGTTTATTCACCCCGAGTACTCGGGATGACCTTCACCCTTGCCATTATTTATTTTTCTCGGTATTACCACTGGCTAAAATTTCAAGTTTAACCAGGTGGGCCAGATACCAAGAAAAGACCTCAGGGCAGAGGCAAATCCAATGATCAAATCAGAAATATATGCCGCGATCACCGAAAAGATCATCGCCAACCTAGAATCTTGCGGCAGTTGGCAGCAAATGTGGCGCACGGTTCTGCCGGTCAGTCTGAATGGGCATGTTTACCTTGGCATCAACCGGCTGATGCTGGCCAACGACCACTACCAGAGCCGGGTGTACGGCACTTTTCAGCAGATCAGGGCCAACGGCGGACAGGTCAGAAAAGGCGAAAAGTCCAGTCTGGTTGTTTTCTGGAAGAGGCTTCAAAGCACCGATCCGGTCACCCTGGAAGAGAAAACGAAGTATCTTCTGCGCTACTACCATGTTTTCAATACCGATCAAGCCCATTTTGACGAGATTGGCAAGCAGAAGATCGAAAAGATGAACGGAACGGCACCTGGGCAGCCGGTTATGGAAGCGGAACAGATCATCCGGGGCTTCAAGGATGCTCCGAAAATATTTTTCGATCATTCAGAGAATTCTCCCTGTTATTACCCATCTATCGATGAGATCCATGTTCCGCCGATTGGATCGTTTGTCTCGGCCGAAGCTTTCTGGCGCGTCTGTTACCATGAGTCAATACACAGCACAATGCATGAAACCCGCCTTAATCGCGCGGAAGGCCGTGGAAACAAGTTTGGCGACGAAAACTACACCAAAGAAGAACTGGTGGCCGAACTTGGCAGCGCTTTCCTGGCAAACGTGGCCGGGTTCTCTGATCTGCAAAACACTTCGGCCTATATCCGGAATTGGTCAGGTCACCTGCGCGACAACAACAAGCTGATCGTCTGGGCGGCATCCAGGGCAGAAAAAGCAGCAGAATACATCCTGGGAAACTCAGTTCTCACAACCGACGACGAACAACTTGCAGAAGTGAAGTCAGAGGAGGAGACTGCAGAAGTTCCATTCTGAGTTCTACAACCCCAACGAGCCGGGAGCGAAAAGCCTCCGGCTTTTTTTATGCTCGTTACCGCTTTTTTCTTTTCGATCGGGATAAAGAAAGAAGCGCGAAAAAAGAACTCCAACGGGCAGCTTTTGTAAAAAGCAAGCAAAACCCACCGCGCCTCTTAATACTCGAAATTTCGGCAAAGTTACCTGCGGAAAAAGGTAAAACTGTCAATGGCGCCCTCCTGATGGAACCGGTGCCTTTCAGGTTTATTCACGACCAGTAGCGTCATGACCCAAACCATTGACATCATTTATTTTCCTCGGTGGCTGCCTTCGGCAAAAATTTCATTATTAACCGTGGGCGACCACATAATCTCAAACGCTATGGAACGCTACTATCAAATGTTTGTCGATCAAATGGATTCGATCTACTACGAAGGCTACTGCCAGAACATGCAACAGTCCAATCCCGAAAAACTGGAATTTGAATGGAAAGAATTCCTCAGAATGATCAAATAACCTGGGACCGGGGAAACCCGGCCCCTTTTTTTATGCTCGCTTAAGGCCTCAAAGTAGTCATCCCATCGGACATCATAGCGCTTGTTACTCAAAATTGATGGCAAAGATAACCTCATGAAAATATCATGTCACTAAAGGCTATGCCCTTCGGGTTCATTCAGATTTGAAGGTAAATCTGACCCGAACCTTTGTTCCAGAATTTTCATTCCGGTTGTTGCAGGTAGCATAAATTTTAATTAACCGGCGAGCCAGAAGCCATAAACAGTCCTCAGGGCAGAGGCAAACATCATGTCAAAAGTAACAGCAGAATTAACCAA
>Ga0172375_10012326_pt1 | contig 10727 bp, 5 predicted proteins | sample LakKiv1m_FD_114537 | JGI IMG/M metagenome (GOLD analysis project Ga0172375, IMG submission 114537) | Freshwater microbial communities from Kabuno Bay, South-Kivu, Congo - kab_092012_11.1m | ecosystem: Environmental > Aquatic > Freshwater > Lake | place: Democratic Republic of the Congo...
ACCACCACCCCCGCCGCCTGCCACTCAACCCCCTCCCACCGGCAGAATATCCTGAACAGTTGGTTCTCCGTAACTTCAAGTTGAGCCGCCTTTTCACCCAGCAGCGTATTCAGAATCTGAAACTCCGTCTCAATCGCCACCGCCGACACAATGATTTTCCGGAACGTCCGCACCGGCGTCAAATGCGCCATCCGGTTAATCATCTCCACCTTCTTCTCCATCGCATCCAGCAACCCCACCAGCGCCTCAGCATCCGCCTGCAACAGATACGGCTTCTTCTCCGGCAACGTATCATCATGCATCACAATCACGCCCCCCGCCCCCGTCGAAGCATCATCCCCCTTGTTCTTCACCAGCGTCTTGTGATTCGATCCCCGGATCATCTGAGCCAGCTCCGACAGATCATTATACAACGACCGCTGCATCCGCGCCACATCCTGCAAATCGCTCACCGCCACCCCGCGCTCCAGCGGCTTCGTATTATAATGCACCACCGCAGGCACCACACCCAGCGCATTCACCTCATCCCGCACCGGCACCGGCTCCTTCTTGCCCTCCACGCGCCACACCTCAACCCGCTCCCGCGACCAGATACGATACACCCAGCCATCCGCCGATCCGTCATCGATCCGCTCCCGAACCTTCAGATAGCTCAGCTCATAACTGCCCGCCCCCGTCTCCTCGAACCTCCAGTTCAGCACATGAACCGGGAAATAGAGCTTCAGATATGGCCGGATATCGCCCTCCAGCTCATCCGCCTTCGTCACCGCCTTCGACGCAGGCTTATCCATCACAATCCACGAACACCCGAACACCGACGCCCACAGCGCCGCACTCTTCATAAACTCATTCAGCGACGCCCCCTCCTTATCCGCATTCTCGTACAGCGCCAGAACCGCCCGGTTCGCCTCCAGCTTGCCCAGGCTCCGCTTCGGAGGATTCCGCCACATGAACCCGCTGTACGTATGCACCACCGACCGGCAATGATTCTCCAGAGGCGTCTGCTTCAATCGCTCCCGCAACTGAGGCGCAGACTCATTCAGATACTTGTACAGAAGCGAAGCCTCCTCCCACTCCCGGCCACCCAGGTACGCCTGCCGGAAAAACTCCCACTCCGCACTGTTCGTCCGGTACAACCGATGCACCTCCTCCAGCTCCGCCCGCTTGCTCTTCACCTCACCCATAGTTCACCCCTCCCATCGTTCTCTTCACTCTTCACCTCTTCCATTATCAATTATCCATTCTCCATTCTCCTCAAGCCCTCCAGTGCTCCGGCTGCCGCCCGTACTCCCGATCCGGCAACTCCACCGGAAACAGCTTCTCGATAGCATACCCCAGCGCATCCGACGCATGAGTCAGCTCCGGCTTCGTCACCTTGTCGATATCCCCACTCCGCCACACCACCTGCTCGAAATCCTTCACCAGGCACGCGCAGCCCGCCACCGTCAGCCGACCATCCCGCAGCATCTTCTGCACCGCATGAACCCGATCCTTCACCGCAGGCTGCCTCGGGCGCATCTCCACCCGAAACCCCTTGTCCTGCAGAATCCGCACGTCCGTTTTCGGAGCCGACGTTCTCCTCGACCCGCCCGACGGATCCGGAAACACCCTGATTCCCGGATAGCGCTCATGCAGCCGGTCAGCCAGCTCATACGTCGTCGAACCACGCAACACGATCTCATCGAAACAATGCACCCGCTCACCCTCCACCCGGAACACCTCCGCCGTCAGATGATCCACATTGAAATCGATCCCCGCCATCACCTCGCCACCCACGACCCACGCGCCACCCGTATGTAACGCCCGATCGAAATAGCTGTACACCCGGCCCACCGTCAGGTTCACGAACAGACCGTTCATGTACGCCGCCCGCTGGTTCTCGTCATACGCCCGCTCAAGCATCCGCACGAACTGATCCGGCAGATGCACATTATCCGCCGTCCGCCCGATCACCAGCCCCAGGTCATACCGCCCCTCATCGTTTTGCGCCACCTCATGGCCCCAATTCAACTGCTCCGGTGTGCCCGTCAGAAAGATTTCCCGATGCTTTGCCTTCGGATGCCGCACCCGCGACAGCGTAATATCGAACACCTCCTTTTGCTGGATGAACGGCTCATCGATCCCCGCGCTCCCGATGTTCGGCCCCTTCAGGCTGTCCGGCTCGTCACCGCTCGCAATCCAGATCGTCCCGTTCCAGTTCGCAATCGCAAACTCATGATTCGTCTTGTTGAACCGGTACCGCACCCCCGCACTATCCAGCAGCTCCTTTATCGAAATCACCACCGTCTTCCGCGCCTGCTTGTACGACGGCGATACATACAAGTGCGGCACCGGCGCATTCACATAACTGTCCCAGATCGACCGCAGCGCCCCGATGTGCGTCTTCCCGCACCCATAGCCGCCAACCAGCAGCTTCAGGAAGTTCGGCAACTCCCAGAACGCCCGCTGATGGGCCAGCATCCTCCGCCTGTCGATCACAAACCGCATCCTTTCGCCTCAGATTCCAGAAATAAGAAATCAGTATCTAATTATAAGTGCCAGAACACCTCACAATATAGATATTTATATCTACTTATCAGATATAAAACATGCAATGATTTCCTCCCGGAACTGTTTCTTAACCCCGGTATTTCCATAAACCGCAATGCAAAGGGATAACAGATGATATTGATAATCTTTCCCTGATGCTCCCTGAATAACAAATCTTTTTATTATACTTTAACCTGCATCTGTCTTCATTCGGAAAACCCTCATCCTCTTTCGATATGAATGCTGCCAGCCATTCGCCGGATACCATTTTTCCGCTATGTAGAATGCCATTGCTGGCCGAACGATCAATCCCCATGGTAACCCGTTTGTCCTATGGCGCGTAAAAAGAACCCGACCACCGAATCACAGGGGAACTCCGGCGACATGGTCACGTCGATCAAGTATTCCGCCAAACGAAAAAATATTCCTCTTGCCGGGCTTGAATCAGAGGGCAGGATACAGGAAACTCCCCGGATCAGATACGAATACAATCCTCATCTCCCTCCGGTTCTCCGTTCGGCAACCGATGCGGACAAAGAAGACCGTTTACCTGAACTGCTCGCTACGGCTCGCCAGCGGGCGCTGACAGAAGAGGAGGCCCGTACCCTTGCCGATGCCTTGCGTCAGCGTGAGCCGTGGCTGGATTGGAGCGGCAAACGCGAAAAGCCGTGGTTCGAGATCGAACCGGTCGCCCTGCACATGCACGAGCGCATTTCGACGCAGGCGATACTGAAGGTGCTGGCGCGTGAGGATGTGCAGCGTGATCTTTTTGCCGATCCGCAGCAGGACTACGCAAAAGCCGTCCAGTTTTACAAACATGATGTGGATTGGTCGAACCGGATGATCCTCGGTGATTCGTTGCAGGTGATGGCCAGCCTTGCCCGGCGTGAAGATCTTGCCGGCAAGGTGCAGATGATCTATTTCGACCCGCCATACGGTATCAAATTTTCATCGAACTTCCAGCCGCAACTTGGCCAGCGCGACGTGAAAGACAGAGTGCAGGACTTGACCCGTGAACCCGAAATGGTCAAGGCTTATCGCGACACCTGGACGCTTGGCATTCACTCCTATCTTGCCTACCTGCGTGACCGCCTGACGATGGCCAAAGAGCTGCTGACAGATTCCGGAAGCATTTTCGTGCAGATCAGCGACGAGAACCTGCATCGTGTTCGTTGCGTGATGGATGAGGTGTTCGGAGCGGAGAATTTTATTGGTTTAATCGCTTTTAAAAAAACCGGTTATCAGGCATCAGCGTTATTGCCATCAAATAACGATTATTTATTGTGGTATGCTAAAATAAAATCATCACTTAAATACCGTTCGCTCTCTGTTTCAAAGCTGACAACAAGTGCATTTGTAGGTCAAGATTTATGGTATGAAGAGAAAAATGGTCATCAAAGGAGACTTACAGAACAAGAATCAGCAGATCTGGAAAGTATCGATTCTGAAAAATTATTTCGTCACAAACTTGCGGAGTCTTCAGGCAGCTCTGGTCGAGATGAAGTTATAACGGTTAATGGCAAAATATTTAAACCCAAATCCGGAAAACATTTTTCATCCAATGATGAAGGGATGAATCGATTGCTTCTTGCAGATAGATTTTTTCCTGTTGGTAACACCTTACGATTTAAAAATTTCTTAGGTGATTTCCCTATTACTCCGCTTACAACTGTTTGGTCAGATACTGTGGTTAGTGGATTTTCAGATCCACAAATCTATGTAGTACAAACAGCCAATAAAGTTATTGAGCGTTGCCTTTTGATGACCACTGATCCCGGTGATCTCGTGCTTGATCCAACCTGTGGCAGTGGAACGACTGCTTATGTTGCCGAGCAGTGGGGACGGCGCTGGATTACCTGCGATACCAGCCGTGTCGCCCTTGTCCTTGCCAAGCACCGCCTGATGACGGCAAAGTTCGATTTTTACCGTCTTCGTGACCTGAACGCTGAAGATGTCAGCCGGAATCCTGATGGCACCTGGATTGCCGAATACGATGCCAACGGCCAAGCGACCGGACGTAAAAAGACCTTCCAGTGCAGGACGGTGCCACATATCACCCTCAAAAGCATTGCCCGCAACAGCTCTCTCGATCCCATCTTCGAGCGTTACGAACCGGTTCTTGCCGAAAAGCTTTCCATACTGAACCGTGAAGTCTCCACAGTGACTCCCGCACAGAAAGAGAAGCTTGCTGCAAAGCTCGTCAGAAAACATCGTGAAGAGGGGGCGAGCGCCGTCACCGATGCCGATTGCCGTCGCTGGCTGTTGCCCGATACGTCGCGCTTCTCTATAGTAGCCATGCCTGCCAAAAAGCCGTTCAAAGGGATTACGGCAAAACAGGTCGAGAAGTATCGTTCATCGATTCCTCAAGGCGAGTGGAAAGCCTGGGAGGTGCCGTTCGATACCGATGCCGACTGGCCGCATTCGCTACAGGACGCACTGACCGCCTACCGTGAAGCATGGCGGGCAAAGATGGATGAGGTCAATGGCTGTATTTCGGCCAACGCTGAAATGGAAGAGCTGGTGGACAAACCTGATCCGCTGAAAGGTGTGGTCAGGGTTGCCGGACCGTTTACCATCGAGGGGGTGATCGCTGTCGAGGATGGCCCCGATACGCCCATCGGAGGAGCACCCGATGAACTCGATACCTTTGACGGCGACCTCGAAACGGTGAATGCCGAAGTCCATCTCGACAAGATTCTTCGTCTGCTCAGGGCGAGCGGTGTCGATTTTCCCGGCAACAGGAACATGAAGTTCGATGCTCTTGAACCGGTGTCGGGTGCATCGCTTATTCATTCTGAAGGTCAATGGACAGACGGCGACGGGAATGCTCGCCGGGTGGCGGTCAGCGTCGGGCCGGAAGTCGGTAACGTAACCTCGATGCAGGTTGAAGATGTGATCCGTTCGGCCAATCGCCGGGGTTATGACGATGTGGTGTTTGCCGGGTTCGGATTCGATGCCACCGCGCAGGAGGTGATTGAAAGCGAGAGTCACCCGAACCTTCGCCTGCACATGGCCCTGATCCGCCCCGATGTTGCGATGGGCGACCTGCTGAAAACGCAGCCGGGCAGCCAGCTTTTCTCCGTCTTCAGTGCTCCGAGAATCAAGGGGCCGGAAAAACTCTCTGATGGCGAATATGTCGTTGAGGTTGAAGGCATGGATGTCTATGATCCGGTCAGCAACACCATCTATCCGACAGACAGGGAGCGCATTGCCGCCTGGTTTATCGATACCGACTATGACGGGCGCACCTTCTGCATCTGCCAGGCATTTTTCCCCGACAAGTCCAAATGGGCGAAGCTCGCCAAAGCGCTCGGTGATGCGGGTGTCGTGGATGAAGATGCTTTCGATTCGCTGAGCGGCCTGAAAAGCCTTGCCTTTCCTCGTCCGCCGCGTCTCAAGCCGGGTGAGCCATGGAAGGTGGCCGTGAAGGTGATCGATCCGAGAGGCAACGAAGGGTTGCGCGTCCTGAACATCGACTGAGGGAGGCGCAATGTCTGAAAACCAGATCCCCATTCAGCCGGTCGAGAACCCCATTCTCTGTTCACCCTACAGAGAGCCTCATCAGCACTGGCTCTACGATACCACTACCGGCATTCCGTCAAAGAATCCCGGACGCCGCCCGGCAAGTTACTGGTTCAGGACTGAACGCACAGGCAGCGCGCAGTTGTCGCTGCTTGCCGAAGAGGAGCGGGACGATCTGCCTCTGGTCAACGCATTGCGTGATGATGTTCGCCGGTGGCGCAATGCAGGCTGGGAGAATGCGAGCGAAACCACAAAAAAACTGTTGCGCCACTGGTGGCGTGAAGACCGCTTCCGCAGGATGTTCTTCTGTCAGCTTGAAGCAGTCGAAACAATCATCTACCTCCGGGAAATCCTTGCTCAGGGTCGGAAGCCGAGATGGACGCCAAAACTCTCCCTTGACGATTACAACAAACTGAGCAAGGGTCTGAATCCGAAGCATGAAGAGTGGATAACGCAAATCGCCCAGCATCCGAAGCTGGTCGATTTGCCGAACGACACTGCACTGAAGCCGATTCCCCGCTATGCCTGTAAAATGGCTACCGGCAGCGGAAAAACGGTCGTCATGGCCATGCTGATTGCCTGGGCATTCTGTAACCGCGGCACCAAACCGGGCGATGCACGCTATCCGCGCCGGGTGCTGGTGCTTTGCCCCAACCTCACCATCAGGGAGCGCCTCTCCGTTTTGCGACCCGGTGATCCGCACAATTATTTCGACAGCTTCGATATTGTTCCGACCGCCTTGCGCCCGGAACTTGCCAAAGGGAAAGTGATGGTGACCAACTGGCACTGGCTTGCCCCCGAGCCTGAAACGCAGAACGTCGGTGGAGTGGCCATTGTCAGAAAAGGCCCGGAGAACCCGGAGGCATTTGCCCGTAACCGGCTGGGTGATCTCTGGGACGACGAACCGCTCATGGTGCTCAATGACGAAGGGCATCACGCTTATCGGCCTGCACCTGTCAGCGAAGAGTCTAACCTGACTGCCGAAGAGAAAGCTGAACTTGAAGAAGCGACCGTCTGGGTCGATGGACTGGACAGAATCAATACGGCATGTGGCATCGAACTGTGTGTCGATCTCTCCGCAACGCCTTTCTACATTCACGGAAGCGGCTACCCCGAAGGCTCTCCATTCCCCTGGATTGTCAGCGATTTTTCGCTGGTCGATGCCATAGAAAGCGGCATCACCAAAATTCCCCGTCTCCCGGTGATGGACAATACCGGTCGTCCCGATCCGAAATATTTCAAACTCTGGGAGCATATCACCCAGGACCTCAGAGCTGGTGAAAGACTCAATGGCGGCAAGCCAAAGCCGGAAGTGGTATACAGAAAGGCGGAAGACGCCCTGCTGATGCTTGCCGGAGAGTGGCGGCAGAAGTTCGAGCAGATCAAGGCCTCGGCGCCTGGTCAGGACAGGACGCCACCGGTGATGATCGTCGTCTGTGATAACACTGACATTGCGGAGCATTTCTACCGGATGATCTCGGGTGAAGAGATGGTTCAGGCTGATGTTCCGGATGAGGATGATGAGGATGAATCGCCGAAACGCAGAAAAAAGAAGCCCAAACCGCAGAAACAATATGGGCAGGGGTTGCCGGGTTTTCCTGAATTCTGGAACGACAAGGGGGCTGAGGTAACACTTCGCATCGATTCCAACCTGCTTGCGCAGGCGGAAAGCGAAGATCCGAAAGCCACGAAAAAAGATGCTGCCGAAGAGCTTCGCAAAATCGTGGCAACGGTTGGAAAGCCGGGTGAACCCGGTGAGCATATCCGCTGCGTGGTCAGTGTCAATATGCTCAGTGAAGGATGGGATTCAAACAATGTGACCCATATTCTCGGATTGCGTGCCTTCAGGAGTCAGTTGCTTTGCGAACAGGTGGTCGGTCGTGGCTTGCGCCGCATGGACTATACACCTGATCCGGAAACCGGTCTTCTGACAGCCGAATATGTCGATATTTTCGGCGTCCCATTCTCCCTGATTCCCTTCAAAGGCCGAGAACCGGGAAGCGCCCCGCAACAGGATGACAGGCCTAAACATGAAGTGATGGCCATGCCCGAACGTAAAGCCTTTGAGATTCGTTTTCCCGTTGTCGAAGGTTATGTCGTCTCACTTCGGAAGAACCTCATCCGGTGTGACGTCGAGCATGTTGAACCGACCGTCCTCAACCCCTGGACAACTCCGACAGCCGCATTTCTCAGAGCACAGGTCTCCTACCAGATCGGGCAAGCCAGTGCATTCGGTGGTTTCGGCTTTGAAATGGCTGACAGACAGGCATATTACCAATCGGTTCATTCCCAGATGATCGAGTTTGAAATAGCCCGTGAAATCGTTCGCATCCTGACCGATACCGCCCATCCCGAAAAAGCCCGGCTTCGCAGGGAAGCGCGAAGCATGCTCTTTCCTCAGGTATTGCGCATTGTCCAGCAGTATATCCGCCAGAGAGTCGTCTTCAATGGCCTGCATCCCTCTGAAATCGGATTGCAGACCTACGCAGACCGCATAGTTGGCATTCTGACTGCGGCGATCACCCCTGATGAGAGCAAAGGAGAATCCCCGCTGTTGCCCCGCCTGAACCGATACAAGCCCATCGGGAGCACCGAAAATGTTCATTTCAAAACGGTAAAACCCGTTCAGGCAACAACAGCAAGCCATCTCAACTTTGTAGCCTGTGACACCGCCTCATGGGAACAGGCCGCCATGTTCCAGCTCGAAATGCTTGCAAAATCCGGCCAGGTAATCTGTTATGCCCGGAACGATCACCTCGAATTCAGCATACCCTATGAATTCTATAGTAATCCTTATGTCTATGAACCCGACTTCATCGTCAGGCTTCAGAACGCCCTGAATCTCGTGCTGGAGATCAAAGGGCATGAACCCGACCAAACGGAAGCCAAACACCAGGCCTGCCGCCGCTGGATTGAAGCCGTCAACAACTGGGGCAAACTCGGCAGATGGGATTTTCTGGTCTGCCGCGATCCGCAAAGATTGAATGAGCTGATAGTAAAATGCTGTTTAATGACGCAGGGCTCATAATTCATGGATGGCGCCCCACATAGCGATTACCTGATATTCGTCGATGAAAGTGGCGACCATGGGCTTGTTACGCTGGATAAGGAGTTTCCCGTATTTGCGCTGGTGTTCTGCATCATCAGCAAGCGCGACTATCTGAACTATCTGGTGCCAAACGTACAGCAATTGAAGCTTGATATATGGGGTCACGACCAGGTGATCCTGCATGAACGTGATATTCGAAAAGAAAGCGGCATATTCGCAACGCTGAGAACAAACAGAGCATTGCGAGAGGAGTTTTTGGAAAGGCTTTCTCAAATCATTGCCGATGCACCCATACAGCTTATCACATCAATCATTGACAAGCCGAAACTGCTGAGTAAGTATGCAACTCCTTTCAACCCCTATGAGCTGGCATTGCGTTTCTGTATGGAAAGGGTTTTGACCTATTTGAGCAGTCAGGGAGAAACAGGGAAGCGTTTACATGTGCTGCTCGAAGCACGAGGAAAAATTGAAGATGCCCAACTTGAACTTGAGTTCCGGCGTATTTGTGCCAACCAGTGCGACTGGCATTACAAAGCGACGGATTTTCAGAAAATGAAGTTTGAACCTGTTTTTGTGCCGAAAGCAAGCAACTCTACCGGCCTGCAAATAGCCGACCTCGTCGCACGTCCACTGGCACTTCAATACTTGCGACCCACTCAGTATAACAGAACCTACGAAATCCTTAAAAGCAAAGAACTGAACAGAAAAATATTCCCATAAAAACAAAAAGGCCTCGGAGAAAGTCCAAAGCCTGTTTGTCGACCGGGAAAAGCCCAATCCTTTCATGTAATATACTACGTAGTCTTCTTAATACAAGGGCTGATTCCCCGATTATCTTCACTCACCCCATCCTCCTCACCACCACCTCATACCGCCGCGCCCCTTGCACCGGATGCGAAAGCGTGTAATGAACCCGGCCTGACTCCACGCGCTCCGCTGTCACGCTGACCGCCGCACTGCCTGCCACAGGAACCACCGCCCGCCGAACATGTTGCGCCACGACCGACACACTCGCCGCGCAAGCAACCGGAACCGCTGCATTGCCGATGGTGTACCCCGGCAGGTTGTAGAAGAACCGCACGCTCACCGAATCGATGTACGACGTTCTCGACCCCGTGTAACTGCTGTTCAGCACGGCAACATCCACGCCCGCCGCCGCATTGTTCACCCCCGCAACGCTCAGCCCGGCACTCCAGCCATCACCCGACGAACCGTAATAAGCCACCGCCTCTATCGTCGGCCATGCGATTGACGACGCCTTGTTATCGCCAACCGGCACCAAACCGTTGAACCACTGCACCCGCCTGTCAACCGGCCCGCCAGCCGACACCTTGCGTTCAATCGCAACCTCCATGCCGATCTCGAAAGCGTTCGCCGGAACTCCGGCATTGAACCCCGTCAGCCGCAACGTATGGCTGTATGTCCCTTTGCTGCAATAGACGTTCGCATACTGGTTATCGCTTGCCAGCGCATAGTTCGGAGTGCTCCAGCTACTGTTGCCATCGTTAATCTGAAGTTCCAGAATAGAAACAAGCCTAACTGCATGTAGCATAACAAGCTAAAAGAAAAATCAGCTTCCTCGTACTGGGAACGCTTTGAGCAGTTCGATGACTTTTGCCTGTAACAC
>Ga0172375_10012327_pt1 | contig 10726 bp, 18 predicted proteins | sample LakKiv1m_FD_114537 | JGI IMG/M metagenome (GOLD analysis project Ga0172375, IMG submission 114537) | Freshwater microbial communities from Kabuno Bay, South-Kivu, Congo - kab_092012_11.1m | ecosystem: Environmental > Aquatic > Freshwater > Lake | place: Democratic Republic of the Congo...
AGCAGGTTGAGCAGGTTTGGTTTCTATGATTTTTTCGCTGACTACTCTAACCTGATTTCTTTTCCATCCTATTATATTGCAGGCGTGGAAAGAGCTGGCTGCACGGATTTCTGCCATCTGACCGGTTTTAACATTCTTGAGCAAATATGCCTTTTTAAATCTTGGGTTGTCCATTATTTCTTCATAACGCGCCTTTTGCAGAGCTTTCATTTCCTTGTATGTAAGCGGAGGAACTTGGGCTTCTTCTTTCTTGGCCTCTTCTTTCTTGGCTTCCGGCGGGGTAACTGGGGCGATTTCTGCGGTCTCCTTATTTTCCCCTATAACACCGCTTATTTCTTCGGGCTTGGTTTCTTCTTTCTTTTTTCCGAACAATTTGCCGAACATAGTATTTCTCCTTTTCCACTATATTATACAAAAATTAAAATAAATCAAGATATTTTCCAAGATTTTATTGCATTGATTATCTTGTTAATAACAGTGGTATTTGTCCAATAATCGCTATGGGCACTAATGGGAAAATAACTCATAGGATTGTACCATTTGCTTGTATATTGATAATTTTCCACATTAGGTTTGGTAAAAAGGCAGGAAAGGACATCGTATTTATTGACTATGTTTAAGACCGGAATAGTAGGATCCCTTAATATCAGATTAGCGAGGTCAATGGCTTTCTGGTTGCTTTTATTATTTTTATTAATCAGGTCTACCAAGGGCGCAGGGGATGCCATTACTACTGTGGGCTTTTGTTGAACCAAGGCGACTATACTTCCGGCAGAGTGTCCTATATAAACATCACCTTTAGGAATAACCAATTCTTTGGCACGGGTAATGGCCTCTTGAAAATCCAGAATAACCTCATAAGTAAAGTCCCTTATTGATTTCAGGGGAAGGTCATATTCGGGGTGTTGATAGCCGGGTTCCCATGTAAATATTTCTCCTTCGCAGCACAACTTGTCTTTAAGGGTATTAAGAAAATCTACATGAATTTTGTCTGGCTTATAAACTCTGACTCCGGGCAGCAATATTATTTTCATCATTCATCATCCAGTTGCAGGCCTTTTATGGCACTGGTGTATTTTTTCTTGGTTTTTTCTACTTTTGCTTGAAATTCCTTGTTGTTGATTTCCTGTTCTCTTTGCACATAAGCCTCTCGTTCGGATCTTGATGCTGCTCTGGTATTTCTATCTACGGTATTAATTCTTTCTGCGGCTCTAAGGTTTCTAATTTCTCTTCCTATATCAATGCCATATATGCCCCTCAAGTCATCTTCCGCATCTGGCAATATTATTCTTGTGGGAGCGTCTTCTGCATAAGTATCGCCGTCATATGCCACATTAGGCCGGTCATTGTCAACTAAAGGATCATTGAACTGACGGGGCGGCCTGTTTTCTCCGGTTCTTTCAAAATGTTCATCATCTTCCCTTATGCGGCGTTCTTCATCCTGTCTGCGGGCGGCTTCTGCTATATCACTTCCATCGGGCAGCCATTCGAGACGCCGCCTTCTTCCACTAGGTATGATAGGATTAGCCATGCATATATTATACAAAAATCAACTCTCTTCTACCTCTAAACCTAATATGGCATTTCGTCCTTTTTTGTCCTGAGTTATTAGGCTTTTATAATGAACTTCCATGGCCTCTTTCATCTTTATTTTGTTGATTTCCTGTTCTAACATATTCTTGGCATTGAATTTTGGTCCTTCTCTGCGTTTATAGTTCAAATCCTCAATAATATCTTCCAAATCCACTCCACTCAATCTGCGATGCCATAATTCCACCGGTACCACTGCTGATTCGCCGCAAGAGCATCCAACATAAACATCTTGATTGCCATGTGTTCTCCTGTCTGGTCTGGCTATGGAAAAACCGTTAAACCAAATACAATGAGCATAATGAAAATCTAAGAACTGAAATATATCCATAAATATATCCATAGAACGCTGATTATGAACCCAATCCACAGCGGCATTCACGGATAAAGATCCCTCAAACTCCCTTCTAAAATCATAAAGAAAATCGCTATATGTTCTGGACTCAAATGCGCTCATTCTAATACCTCCATCCAACTGATTGCGGTTTTTTTGTTCAATATATTTCTTAAGTCCTCCAAATATTGCAGTGATTCCTTATATGTGCTGTATTCGCTTGGGACAGAATAATCTATTGGAACATCAAGGACATCTATCAAAATACCGTTCATGGGCTTATAATTGTTCAAAAAAATCCCACAAGACGATGGTATCAGTTGCGACATTTTATACCTCCAGTGAACCTATGGCGTTTTTGCGTTTTTCCAGTTCTTTGCTTCGCGCCTCTTCCTCTTTTGCCTTCTTGATAATTTCCTTCCTGTGTTTTAAAAATTGGGGCGAATTAAATAAGTCCAGTGCGGTTTCAAAATCCAGATATGCCTGTTTTGATGGCGCAGATTCAAGAGCCGCACTAAAAGGAAGTTCGCATTCATAACCGCACTCACATCTGATAATTTTATTAAGACTATTGTGATCGTGCCTTATGAATATTTTCGGCGAATCACATTTTAACGCATGAGTTTTGACATCTTCTATTATTTTATCCAGCATGCTCATTAATATTTCTCGCCCTTGATGTTTTTAATCTCTATACGATCTTCGATAAATCCCATTTTTCTCAATGCCTTTTTCTGTTTTTCGTTCCTGCATATAATTTTCTTAGCGGCTTTTAAATTCAATGAGGGAACTACAACCTGATCTTTTTCTATAAACAGATGCTTTTCAAAATACCTGTTGACATCCCTGCCGCAATCTATCCAATTTTTCAGCTCTCCATCGGGCTCCCATTTTTCAAGTTTGCTGATTTTTTCTAACTCTTCAAGCTCTCTGTTAATCTCTTTATTGATATCAGAAACATTATGGCTTTTAGTGTTTATTAAAGCGCCCATTAAATATTCCCAAGCGTCATAGGCAACAGGAAAAGAACCGGGAGCTATATCAAACCCGAACAGTATTCCATCATTTTTTTTAGCCAGATCTCTTTTAAAGCCTGTTATGGAATGATGACTTCTGGACAACCAAACTTGAGGGAAAAATTTGCAATAAGCACCAAGCCACCTGTAACATTCCAAAATATATTCATCAATAAGTTCAATTGGTGGAGGCAGAATCTTTCCATATTCAACATACTTTAATGGCCTGCAATGATAATACATAACACCTTTCTTCGATTTCTAAGCATTATTATACATTGAAGAGAAAAAAAAGCAATAAAAAAGAGCGGAAGAAATAATCTAATAATCTGCCGCTCTTTCAAATATTAACAAAATCAGTCTTTTTTAGGACCTTTACGCCAATCAGTAGTACCTTTGGCCTTATCGACTATAGATGCACAATAGGCACCGGGATCTTTAGCATCCTTGTTCTTCTTTAAACATTGGTCCATAAAACCGTGCTCTGTGGGCTTCTTTTCCGTTGATTTGGCTTCAGACTTGGCTTCAACAACCTTAACATCATCAGAGGCCATATGCTGTTTTTTCTTAATATCCTTAATACATCTCTCTTGCTTTTCTCCGCCTTCGGGGACAGTGGTTTTGCAGACAGCCCAAGGATTTACTTTCTTCTTTTTCTTTGCCTCAACATTCATCCAACCGGCTTCTATACCGATTTTCTCCCAGTCGCTCTTTGTCAATGCAACCGTCTGCTTCCCGTCTGTCTTTTTAATCTTACTGCCTGCTATTTTAATAATTTTCATAATTACCTCCAATATGCTTATTTCTTTATAATATTTTTATTTTCCTTCGTCGTTCACCTCTGTCTGATCGCCTGCCGGAAATGTGTATAAGCCGGTCTCCTGAGGAATAACATCAGTAAAACCTTGGTCGCTGGGGGCTCTTAAACTATACCTGATTCCATTAAAACGATATACATTGGGGTTTAGAGGAGTGGTAGTTGTAGTGGTTTCTGTCATACCAACTCTATATAAGTATAATCAGGTTTAAACTGCAAAACATCGATAGTAACGGCATATCCTATAATTTGAACAATATGCCCGGAAGCAACAGGTCGGGTCTGAGTGGTTTTACCAAATGCATTATCGGCTACATACACAATAGCGGTAGCACTGGCCTGAGCCCCAACTGTAAAACTAAAAACAGATGAGTCCCGCATTAAACCTTCCATTAACAATACCACTGAACTGTCGGCTGATGCAGAAGCGGTTACAACCCCCATACAAATCATAGTAGTAGTTGAATCCGCCTTGGTCTTATAAACCTTGCCATCACTTCTATAATAAACCAAATCTCCTGCAACCAGCGCTTCTCCTGCCACCTTAGACATTGTAATTCCATTGTAAGAAGGATCAACAAGGGTATAATTCAAAGTAGGTATAGAGGGCATATCTCCTATTTGTATATAACCCAGTCTAATGGCGTTTTGAATGGCGGTTAAGGAATAGCATTTATCATCAACTTCTATAACTTCACCGGGACGTATACTGATTCTAAAATTGTCCTTTTCATAGGGATTTGACTCCTGCAACCGCTCCAATGCGCTTAGATCCAGTATACCGCTAAATGTATTCAAGGCTCTTATGATCATGATATTATCTGCGGACAGTGGATCCCAGAGAGTCTTCTTCGAGTTTGATTTCTGAAATTACCCCATCCAATATGATTTTGATTTGAGATGAAATTCCGGCCACATCAATTATCTCATTATAATACCTGTTTTTCAGTGCCTTGGCCTTTACAAAAAATTTCATCATATGATTCATTGGCAAAAGCTTCCCTGTCCATGGTATAAAAATAATTTCTCTTTATAAGATATCTGCCCATTAGCCAACCAGTAGAAACCTGTCCTACCGTCTAGCTTCCGTTGTTCTTTATGAATTATGTGAAGATATTTAATACCTTACTATCATCCTTATAATAAACCTATTCTTCTATAAACAATTGCCATTTTCCTTCGTTAAATTGGCGCATCGGGATCATAAATGTTTATTGATGATTCCGATGCTTCGTCACCTCTTGGGAAAGTATTGGAATTAACACTGCCCAAAAAAGAAATGAAAAAGAGCGAAGCGAAGAAAATTGAAGTAGAATAACGTAACCAATCTTACCCCATTATTTTTCGTACCATCCACTCAGGTCAAAAGGCTCTCTGACTAATCCCTTACAGTCCTCAAAAGCCGAATCAAATGTCCTGAACTCAAAAGCGTCACACTTGGATTCTTGATTGCAGTTATAAATTTTAATTCCCGATTGTTCCACATAAGGCCTGATACTCTTTAACATCGCGTTTTCGTGCTCATACCTTTTGTTGGATGGATTAGCCTTCTGAGCAAAAGCATATTGAACGTCTTCCATCCTTAAAAAATCCACCCCTAATAAATATATCCTAGGACAACCCAAATAACACATTAACCTTATACCCAGTAACATGGTAGCCAGACACTCAAATGGCTTTTCGCCGGGCATTTTTCCGCCATATCCCCACATTGCATAATCGGTCTTAAGGAAATTCTCAGGATATAACCAAGTCTTCCTGTCAAAACCAAAAGTATTAGGACAGTCTTTTACCTTGCCTCCATCTCTGAATACCCCGTTCTCCTTGATGCGGAAATTCTTGTTTAACTTGGGAATAGGAGCAAATGTCATTATCTTAGGATCCAAATACAAACCATGATGAAATTTCTCCTGAGGATCACTGAATACCCAAGCAGAAACAGGAACGTGCCCGCCAGCGTTGTTAATAGCCATTGAAACTATACCCCGCTCACCTAACTTCTGATAAGGGAGCTTGTTAATACTAGGTCCACCACAAACAAGAAAACCCGGCGAAGACCACATGCCCGCTAAATCAGCCCTTAAGAAACCGGTTTTTTGACATATACCGCAATTCTTCACAAACGGCTTCTCACCATGACAGATATAACAGGGCTTTTTAGAATTTACTAACGTTAATGGGTCATCATAATTCATTAATCATCCCCAATGGAAAACAATTAGGTTCCTCTAGATTATTGATTTCTATGTTCCAAGTATCCACGAAAAAGTTAGCACCATTATCCTTTAAACCTGCCTTTTCCAAATATTTATAGGTATCATATCCTTCTCTAGAAATGAATCCCAATAAATATATATCAATGGGCTCAAATTTGTCCCTGATGTTTTTGTTTTTCTTATCCAAACTTAAGGCAAAATAATAGTCTGGCACTTGAAATTCATATGTATTTATAGGAACAGAGATTTCATATGAAGACAACGGAGCAACATTTCTATCCTTGGTTTTAATTTCTATTTTGTAAGAGCGTTTTACGCCCTTAAACTTAAAGGATACCATTACATCATAATTATAAACATCGACAATATCTGCTCTCATTTCCTCAATACCCATCCCCTTATAATCAACGGCCAATTTCCGATTTACCCAGTCAGTAAAAACATACATGCCGATACAACCTATGTAATTAGCCATTATTCCTCTATGAGATTTTTTTAAAACAGGCTTCTTGTCGGAAATATCCCTTATCTTCCTCAAGTAGGGTTCTGGTATTTCTTTTTTTATGAATTCTATGGCCATACGGATATTATACAAAATTCAAAGGAAAATATCGGATTGCATCATTTTGCTTCTAAACTCAACTCATGACACTCTAACATAGTGGGCGGTTCTAACTTCTCAAACATCTTGCAAATAATATCCTCCGGCACCTTTCTAGACCTACCAGTATTCTGTTTTAATACAGTGGCAAAAGAAGGTTCAATATAATGAATGTGTATTTTATAACCATACTGACCAAACAACCCAATCCACCTTGCCCTAGTAGATTTAATAAGATTAGTGGCATTCAATACAAACTCAACTCCTTTACGCATATGTTCTTTGCATCTCTCCTTGGAAATCTGACTAACTTCTCCCTCGTTTTCAGTAGGCTTAACATCTAGTTCTTCCCTAATGTCATCTAATCCAACAACGGGTAAATGGGATAAATTCTTCTTAATATAATAATCCTTACCTGATCCAGATAGCCCACTCATCATATGCACCGTACCCTTGCAATCAAAATATCTCTCTAAATCTGGATGTCCCTTTCTCTCAAAAAAATACAAAAATCTAGAATGATCAGATCTAAATTCTTTCTTATTATCATAGCACCTATTTTCTTCACAAAACATTTTAAACAACTCTACATTATCAGCACCACAAGATTTATCACATATTCTTCCTAGGATATCGGCTTCAGACAACATTGATAGATGAAAATTACTAATAGTGTAACTAGATGCACATACGGAATACAAAGGATCTTCTTTCTCCAGTAAATAATAAGGCATCATGTGCAGCAAAACCATAGCAGACACATATTCCCTGACATAAAAAGGAACCTTATATCCGTCCTTATAATCCCACAATATCTGACGAACCATTCTAGCGCCTTCAGCAGAATGTCCCTTGGAAGAAAATACTCCTTCGGCCTCAGTGGTTTTTGCTATCTTCCCAATATCATGAAATAAACCAGACAAAAATAATATAGACTTATTTAGATTGTTTTCCCACATAAACCTTCTACTCCGAATCAAGAAATCCATTACCAATTTAGTATGATTTAGAACATTTCCTTCCTTATGATATTCGGGGTTTTGCTCTATTCCTTCTAATGATTTAAGAATAGGAAACATCTTAAATAGTTCATTCCAATCAATAGTTCCTCTGCATGCTGGTTCAAAATACCATTCATTCATAATTTCACCTCAAACATACTGTGGCCTTCTTTTAAACGATTAGAAATTTTAGGTCTTTCCTGCCAATGCTCCCCAGAATCCAAAATAGTCTGCACAAAACCCGAACGGACATATTTATACCTGTCTTTAACAATCCCGTCCTCTTCCCACTTAATATACAGACCTTCCATTAAACGATCCTTATTTAATTTGAGCAGTGCGTCTTTCCCCTGAACATTTTTCTCTGTTAATTCCTTTTCCAGAATACCATAAGCATTTTCTGAGATAAAAGCAGACAAGCCAACATGAGAAACAATGTCCTCTAACGTCTCAAATTTGCCCTCCGTAATAACTCTTACCTGACTAATAACCATCTCGGCCTTGGAAACAATTTCCCCCCTTCTAGCCGTATCTAAAAATACTTTCTTCTTTTTATCGTAAATATCAAACTCCATGAAGTAATGAGGTAAGAGATCATAAAATACACTATGAAAACCAGACATCCATTCTCCATACATAATATATTTGTCTTCTAATATGTCCCAAAGCTGATCTGACCATGTATTAGCCCATACCTTAAACTGATCAAACTCAGGCCAATCATTACCCAACCCCAGAAAATGACCACGACACTGAAGCTTAAGCTCGGCTTCCATAAAAGAAACCGCTGTATTTGCGCCATCTTGCTTCTCCTCTATAACAAGAAACTTATTTTCAAGTTCTGAGAAAGAAACGTAGTCTTTTTCAGAGTCATTGGAAGCAAGACCAGAACCCTCAAGATGCGGAGTTCTAGGATATTTAATTAAAGTATTCATTTAAATTCCCTTTATCATAGTCTCTCTTGTATAAGCATACCACGCATTTATGGTCGTCCCTCTTAAATACGCTTTCCCTGAAATCATCTCTGGTCAATAGTTTCATAAGAGATATAATAGCAAAAACCTAGAAAAAAACAAGAGGATATTAACTTAATCTATAAGAACAATATATCATGAAAATCTACAGAATAATAGAAGCCAAGAAGAAGAAAAAGAAGAAACAAAAAAGCCACGTAGGAGAAATAGGTCCAATGTATGTAGGCAAAAACTGGTCAGGGAAATTAGATACCAGACTGGAACCCGCTCATAGATATACGCTGAATGAAACAGGATTAGATTCCGCAGTCAAAAAAGGCGACAGTTCCACAGAAGAACGTTTTTTAGATACAGTAGAAATGGATAAGGAAAAATTAATTGACCGCCTAAACACCATCGCCTCTGCCATACAAAGCTATTCCCCCGAAGAATTTTATAGACAGGCAAAAATATGGGGGTGGAATAAGACGTTGCGTTAGATGTTATTGGCCTGATATTTTTCAATCTCTTTCTTTACCATATTAGGATCTGCTTTTCCCTTAGTCTCTTTCATTACCTTCCCGACCAGAAAACCTATGGCCTGCTTCTTACCTTTTTTAATATCTTCCATAACCTTAGGATTCAGCTCAATAATCTTCTTAACTATTACACCCAAATCATCACCAGAAACCTCATCTAATATTTTAGTATCAGATAAGTACCAACAAAGATCCCAAGCATAAGGATCTTCGTTCCAAGCATCCTCTAGAATTTTTTTAACATGTCTGGCCTCAATTTGCCCAGCTGATAACAAGAAGGCTAAATCACTCAATAGTCCATTAATATGAAATTTCTCTATATCTACGGTTTTAATGTCCCATTCGTCGCCCATTAAGGAAAACAGATCATTGGCTATAAGATTTTTAAGGGCAATATAAAAACCATCAGGCTTTTTAATATAATCTTTAGCAATCAATAAGGCCATAATTTGATGAGTTTTATTCATGAGAGTATTATAATGGGGAAGCGAATAGAAGCAAGAAGAAAAAAGATGCGAAAGAAAATAAGTTTAGATTTTCCGATTATTGAGAAGAAGGGCTAAACATTATATCGATCAACCTCAGTATTAACGGGTTTAGTAGATTTGGTGGGTTCATCGTCCCAAAGCGAATTCGGCTCAAATGGATTTCTTGTAGTTTCGCACACATCCCTAATATGGACATCAATATTATTAAGAAATGACCCCTTGAACTTGAAATTGCCAAAATCAATGTGAGACAATAACTTTACGGTTGACCACAAAGTACTGCTATAAAACTTTTCTGCGCCCGGAGCTGTTAACGCCTTATGTTCGGTATTATAATTAAGAAAACACTCCCACCCGTCCATAATTTGCAACATTAAATAACCGCCTTCCACGGCTTTCCTCGCCTCTTCAAGACAACTTTTATGTCTCTCGGTTTGCGAACCGCCCGATGTCGTACCATACCTCATAAAAACAACAACTATGCGTCCATCATTAAGAGTGATCTCCCCATCGGATTTTGCGCAATTGATTCTGCCCTTCCATTCTAGATCCTTCCCCGAACTTGTAGAAATAATAAAATCACGAATCCCACCATTCAACTTAATACGCTCTAATTGCCTTATCGTATCTTGTATTTGATTTTGATTTTTGTGGTCCGACCTACATTCGCTATCATTTTGGTACATGATTTCCATGTCGTCAACGCTCATGGCTTTTGCAGTTTTCTTAAGGAATAATTTCCCTCTCTCGTCAACGGGCAATCTAGAAATGACAACTCGTGCCATATGATTACTAAGTTTCGAAAGAGTATCCCCGCTCAACGTATATCCTAACATATAAGAAATACAATTAGAAACTCCGGGATTCTTTTTCTTCGCCAGCAAATACAGCCTATACAAACCGTCCTTTGTAGGATTATCTCTGAATTCTAAAATAGCGCTTTTGCACGAAAGCGGTTGGATTTCATATGGTCCGCTAGGATATACGGCAATATATGGTGCTATGTTGTTTTTACTGATTTTTCTGAACATAATTTACTCCTTTGTTTTTTATTCAGGGAGCGTAAAACCCCGACATCTTTAGTGTCGTAGGATGTAAGCGACCCATTTATCTCCTTTTCTTTACTTTTCATACCTATTATTATACATTTTAAATATCTAAAATCAAGCAA
>Ga0172375_10012329_pt1 | contig 10726 bp, 8 predicted proteins | sample LakKiv1m_FD_114537 | JGI IMG/M metagenome (GOLD analysis project Ga0172375, IMG submission 114537) | Freshwater microbial communities from Kabuno Bay, South-Kivu, Congo - kab_092012_11.1m | ecosystem: Environmental > Aquatic > Freshwater > Lake | place: Democratic Republic of the Congo...
AAAGTAATTATCTGGGCCACATTCTCCTGGCCGTATTTTTTGGTGACGTAATCAATAACCTCCTGCCTTCTCTCGTAACAGAAATCTATGTCTATATCAGGCAGGCCTACGCGCTCGGGGTTCAGGAACCTCTCAAAGAGCAGGCCGTACTTTAGCGGGTTGATATCGGTTATGCCTAAGAGATAACTTACTATGCTTCCGGCAGCAGAGCCGCGGCCCGGGCCGACAGGTATATGCTGCTCCTTGGCATAATGGATAAAGTCCCAGACAATAAGGAAGTAGCTGGCATAGCCCATATCCTTTATGATCTTTAGCTCATGCTCCAGGCGCTCCTCTATAAATTTATCTACCGCAGCGAACCTATTCTTTAAGCCTTTGAGGCAGAGCTCGGCAAGAAACTCTTCTTTTGTTTTACCTTGCGGGGGGGTGTATCTTGGCAGATGGATTTTTGAGAAATCCAGTTCCAGGTTGCATCTGGAAGCCACTTTTTGGGTATTGGCAATTGCATCGGGGACTTCATTAAAAAGCTGCTTCATCTCCTGCGGAGATTTAAAATAGAATTCTTCGGTCTGAAAACGCATCCGGTTAGGGTCTTCAAGGGTAGTCTGGGTCTGAATGCATAAGAGCGCCTCATGGCTCTTGGCGTGATCCTTGAGCAGGTAATGCACGTCATTGGTGGCAACCAGAGGCAATTTCAATTCCCCGGATATCTTGATCAGCCCATCATTGACTATTTTTTGCTCCGGGATAAGGTTCTCCTGTATCTCGAGGTAGAAATTATCCTTACCCATAATAGAAGATAACTGATCCGCGGCTTTCAGCGCATCGTTAAAACGCCTCTGCCCTAACAATGAAGGTATCTCGCCTTTAAGGCAGGCGCTCAGGCCAATCAGCCCCTCATGATACTGGGAGAGGATTTCTTTATCGATGCGCGGCCGGTAATAAAAACCTTCCAGGTAGCCGATTGAAACCAGCTTCATCAGGTTCTGGTATCCGGTTTCATCTTTAGCCAGAAGTATAAGGTGGTATGAGGCCTCATCAATCCCTACGGATGTTTTTTCCATGCGGCTGCCGGGGGCAATATAAACCTCGCAGCCTATAATCGGTTTTATCCCCGCCTTCTGTGCCTCCAGGTAAAACTCTACCGCCCCGAACATGTTTCCGTGGTCGGTAATAGCCAGGGAGTCCATCTTATACTGTTTGGCTAAATTAAGCAGGTCGGTTATACGGCAGGCGCCATCGAGCAGGCTATACTGGGTATGCAGGTGCAAGTGGGTGAATTCTGAGTGCGGCATCTATAGACTATTGACCCGTTATTCTCTAACTTACGCTTATTCCCATTCAATGGTTGCGGGCGGCTTAGAGCTGATATCGTAGACAACGCGGTTCACGCCTTTGACTTCATTGATAATACGGTTAGATATCTTTTCTAATACCTCATAAGGCAGCTTGACCCAGTCTGCAGTCATCCCATCAATACTGGTAACGCAGCGCAAGGCCACCACATTCTCATAAGTGCGTTCATCTCCCATCACCCCTACGCTTTTTATGGGCAGGAGAATAGCAAAAGACTGCCAGACCTGGTCATAAAGCCCGGCACTTTTGATTTCTTCGATTACCCTGCGGTCTACTTCGCGCAGCAGGTTTAGCCGCTCAACCGTAACCTCTCCGATAATCCTTATCGCTAATCCCGGGCCCGGGAAAGGCTGGCGATGGATAATCGGCTCGGTAAGCCCTAATTCCTCTCCTATGCGGCGCACCTCATCTTTAAACAATTCCCTTAAAGGCTCGATGAGCTTTAATTTCATATGCGCAGGTAATCCGCCGACATTATGATGGCTCTTGATGCGGCTTGAAGGGGCGCCGCTGGGAGAAAATGACTCGATCACGTCCGGATACAGGGTACCCTGGGCCAGGAACTTGACGCCTTTTACCTTATCCGCCTCTTCCTCGAATACCTTGACAAATTCATCGCCGATAATCTTTCTCTTTTCTTCAGGGTCAGTAATCCCCTTAAGACGGGTGAGGAACCTCTTACTCCTGTCTACGTAATCCAGGTTCAGATGAAAGCCAACGCGAAATACGCCCTTTATCTGCTGCGGCTCATCTTTCCTTAATAGCCCGTTATCGATAAAGATACACCTTAGATTCTTTCCGATGGCCTTGTGGATTAAAAGGGCGGCTACCGAAGAATCCACTCCTCCGCTTAAGCCCAGTACCACCTTGTCGCGGCCTACGTTCTTTTTGATATTTTCTATGCTCTCCTTAATAAATGACTGGGTAGTCCAGCGGCCCAGGCACCCGCAAATCTTAAACAGGAAATTGCTTAAGATCTGGTCTCCCTTATCGGTATGCGTTACTTCCGGATGAAACTGCACCGCGAATATCTTGGCTTTCCTGTTGGTAATGGCGGCTATCGGGGTGTTGGTGGTGTGCGCGGAGATGTGAAACCCGGCAGGCACCTTCTTGACATAATCTCCATGGCTTGCCCAACAGGTAAGGTTTCCCGGGAGGTGGCTGAAGAGGTCCCGGTTATCATCAATAAACAGCTCTGTCTTTCCGTATTCTTTATCTCTGGTCTCTCTGACCTTTCCTCCAAGCATCTCCGTAATCACCTGCATACCGTAACAGATCCCTAAAACAGGGACCTTTAGTTTAAATATACCCTTATCAGGATGAGGGCTTTTCTTATGTATGGCTGAGGCCGGTGAGCCTGAGAGTATGATCCCTTTCGGTGAAAGCGCTGCGATATCTTTTGCCGGCGTATTAAAAGGGAGTATCCTGGAGAATACCCGGCTTTCTCTTATGCGCCTGGCTATCAGCTGAGTGTACTGCGAACCGAAATCTAAGATAATTATGGTCTGTCTGTTCATTTCCCCATCCCCACTCTCTGGCTTACCTGGAAGATCTTGCCCTCGGTCTGTATGGAAGGCGCGATGATTATCTCTACGTCGTGCATCTGTTTAATATACGCGGCGCCCAGAGAGCCCATGGAAGTCTTTAGCGCTCCCATCAGGTTCTGCGAGCCGTCATCTACTTTGGCCGGGCCAAAGAGGATCTCTTTAAGCGAGCCCTTAGTGCCTACATAAATACGCGTCCCGCGCGGCAGGTTTACGTGTGAGGTAGCCATACCCCAATGATAACCTCTACCGGGCGCTTCTTTGGCATGGGCAAAACTTGAGCCGATCATTACCGCATCCGCTCCCGAGGCAAAGGCCTTGCAGATATCCCCTCCCCGGTTCATGCCGCCGTCGGTAATAACCGGCACGTATCTGCCGGTGCGTTTGTAATAAAAATCCCTTGCTGCAGCCGCGTCTGCGGTCGCAGTAACCTGGGGCACGCCGATACCCAGCACGCCGCGGGTAGTGCAGGCAGCTCCCGGCCCTACGCCGATCAGTAATGCGGCTGCTCCGGTAGACATCAACTCCAGGGTTGTCTCGTAAGTCACGCAATTACCCAGGATCACCGGTATCTCGGTATTCTTGCAGAATTTAAACAGGTCCAGGCTCTTGTATTCCCTGGAAATATGTTTGATGCTGGTCACTGTGGATTGCACGATAAAGAAATCCGCTCCCGCAGCCATGGCGATCCTGGCATACTGCTGGGCATGCGCAGGTATGCAGCTTACTACCGCAGTGCCTTTTTTGCTTTTAATCTGCTTTATTCTTTTGGCTATTAACTTTTGCTTTACAGGCGTGGTATAAACCGACTGAATGAGAGCAGTGGCTTCAGGAGGGGTTGCAGAGGCAATCTTCTCTAATACCGCATCAGGGTCCTCATACCTGGTCTGTATGCCATCCAGGTTCAATACTGCGATCCCGCCAAGCCTGGACATCTCAATCGCAAACTTAACATCCACTACGCCGTCCATTGCCGCGGCAAGGATAGGGATGGAAAATTTCTTATCACCCAGACAAAAGGTGGTATTTACCTCTTTAGGATTTATCGTCTGCGAACCAGGGACAAGTGCTATTTCATCAAAGCCATAACATCTGCGTGCCCGCCTTCCTATGCCTATCCACTCTGCCATATCAGCTCTCCTTATGATATAAGTTATTATTTAATAATGAGTTACGAATATTCTTGCCTCTTCTGCGGAAATTGTTTCGAAAGGATGCTCAATTCTACAATAATCAGATGGGTTTGTCAATGATTTTTTAACGCAACAGCCTATGGCAGTTGCGAATAAAGCTGCACCACTCTCTCCCGCAGCTTATCGTACGTCTGCTGCTCCAGGATATTGTAAGCCAGGTGCTTATTCTCAAATATCTCAGTCCGGCCTTCAATCCTCCTGAAAGCCAAAAGATAACGCCCGGCATATTTAAAACGGTGAGTGGCAGTTATCGCCAACAGGAAGTTATCCTGATCGAACTTTCCGCTCATCTCATCCACTACTAATCCTACCAGGAAATCTTTTTTAATACGGATAGGAGTAATTGCGCCTACCTGAAAGGACTGGTCAGGATCCCTCTCTTGCGCGAAAGGCAGGCTGTTCATCTCGCCAAAAAAGGCGTACTCATCGAAATGCGATATTCTTCCGTACTTATGGAATGATGGATCGAGCAAATAAGTCTCGCTCCTAAAAAAAGAGTGTTTTGTGATAGCCAATGCTATATGGGTGGCGCGCGGGTGAAGGAAATATCCGGATTCGGATAAGGATACGAATTTTATATCGTATTCGGCCGGAAAGATTAGCCTTATCTTCTCGTAAACATAGGCCGCGAGTTCTCCGCAGATTCCGTAACGGCCATCGGAGAGCATGACTTTTCCATTTTTATCAAAACGGTGGATATTATGCAGGGTCCATTGTTTTCCGGTAAAGTCAATGCTCACTTTTACATCCGGCATCATAAGGGCATTAAATCCGGAGTATCTTAGAGGTTCGATGATTTTTTTTACTTCTTCATAGTAAGGAACACCCTTTTCTATGTCGGCAGCGGAGCGGATCTGGGAATAATTACTGGCAGCCCAATGAAAAAGCCATAGCGCAGCCATACCAGAAAAAAAGAACAAAATAGCCCAGAATAAATGAAACCCCTTCAATAATCTTCTTACTAACGCCATTACCCCCATCAATATATTATAAATCCAGTACGCCTATTGGCAAGAGAATTCTCCTAACCCTGGATAGAGGCGTAAAAACAAGGGGCGAGGGATCACTCCCCCGCCCCAGCGTCTTCGTAAAAAAGGGAAACGGTCCCTTTTTTTAATACATCCCTCCGCCCATTCCCCCCATACCGCCTCCGGGTGGCATGGCCGGCATCTTATCTTCTTTTTCCGGCTTATCGGCAATCAATGCCTCCGTAGTCAAAAGCAATGACGCGATACTGGAAGCGTTCTGTAAAGCCGAACGCGTGACTTTTGTAGGGTCAATTACTCCGGCCTCGATCATATCCACATAGGCATCCTGAGCCACATCATAACCGATATTGGTCTTTTCCTGCTTTACCCTCTGCACTACCACAGAACCTTCAAGGCCTGCGTTCTGGGTAAGCTGCCTGATCGGCTCTTCGAGAGCGCGTTTGACGATATCCACTCCGATCTTCTCATCGCCGTCGAGTTTCATCTTATCCAGGAAAGGTATGGCGCGGATAAAACCAACGCCGCCTCCAGGGATTATGCCCTCCTCTACTGCTGCGCGGGTGGCATGCAGGGCGTCTTCTACGCGCGCCTTCTTCTCTTTCATCTCGGTTTCAGTTGCAGCCCCGACATTGATTACTGCTACTCCGCCGGCAAGCTTAGCCAGGCGCTCCTGCAGTTTCTCTTTGTCGTAATCAGAATCAGTATCATCTACCTGCTTCTTGATCTGGGCTATCCTGGCATTAACTGCCTGGGACTTCCCTGCGCCTTCGACGATAGTAGTATTCTCCTTGTCGACTTTTATTTTCTTGGCGCGGCCTAAGTCTTCGATATCCACATTCTCAAGCTTAATGCCTAAATCCTCGGTCAATGCCTTGCCGCCGGTAAGTATGGCGATATCTTCAAGCATCGCCTTGCGCCTGTCTCCGTAACCGGGCGCTTTTACTGCGCAGGCAACAAAGGTACCGCGAATCTTATTCACGACCAGCGTAGCCAATGCCTCACCCTCAACCTCTTCCGCGAGTATCAGTAGGGGTTTGCCGGTGCGGGCAATCTTCTCCAGTAAAGGCAGGAGGTCTTTGAGGGAAGCTATCTTTTTCTCATGGATCAATATATAGGCATCCTCTAAAAGGACTTCCATCCTCTCGGCGTCAGTGACAAAATACGGGGAAAGATAGCCCTGGTCAAACTGCATACCCTCTACAACCTCTAAGGTGGTAGCGGTGGACTTTGCCTCTTCTACCGTAATTACGCCGTCTTTGCCTACTTTATCCATTGCCTCGGCAATCAGGTCACCTATTGAGGTATCGCTGTTAGCAGCTATGGAGGCAACCTGGGCTACTTCTTTCTTATCCTTGATAGGCGTAGAGAGCTTCTTTAATTCATCGACTACTTTCTCCACTGCTTTTTCAATGCCGCGCTTTAATGCCATCGGGTTTGAGCCGGCAGTAACGTTCTTGAGGCCTTCGCGGTAAATCGCCTCAGCCAATACGGTAGCGGTGGTGGTGCCGTCTCCGGCAATATCAGAGGTCTTCTCGGCAACCTCTTTTACCATCTGCGCGCCCATATTCTCAAAAGGATCCTCCAGGTCAATCTCTTTAGCTACGGTGACGCCGTCTTTGGTTATGGTCGGCGAACCAAACTTTTTATCGATTACCACATTGCGTCCTTTGGGCCCTAATGTTACTTTAACTGCCCTGGCCAACTGCTCTATCCCGCTTAATATCTTCCTGCGGGCTTCATCCTGAAACAATAATTGCTTTGCCATATCCTTTGTTCTCCTCTCTTATTTAATTATCGCTAATATATCCTCTTCACGCATAATCAACAGCTCTTCGCCTTCCTTAGTGGTGATCTCGTTGCCGGAATATTTTCCATATAATACCTTGTCTCCGACCTTTACCTCTGGCGCCTGCACACTTCCGTTCTCTAAAGTCTTTCCCTTCCCCACAGCTACCACCTTGCCCTCCTGAGGCTTCTCTTTTGCTGTATCAGGCAATAAAATCCCGCCCTTGGACTTGCTCTCAGCCTCTAAGGGTTTTACAACAACCCGGTCTCCCAATGGTTTGATATCCATCTCCTACACCTCCTTATTAGATATGTTAATATTCGTGCGAAGTTAGCACTCTAAATTCCAGAGTGCTAATTATAAAAGAAAAAAAAACTTTGTCAAGTAAAAATTTCATTAATGAAACTTTTACTTGATCCTGCGGCAATGCGCCACAGGATCTTCGTCTGTGCTATAGTTTCCTAGGCTGGATTGATAAACTGCGACATCCCCAGAAGATCGGTTCTCTCCAGGTTAATTCCTATCCTGTACTTATTAGGAAAAACCCTTCTAGACCAGGCGACTCTGCCGCGCGTATAGTATGTTTCTCCTTTATCGGGTATAGGCAGCCATAGCTCAAGCGGCGTCTTGGCAGCGAGTTCCTTTTCACTGATTATGCCTACTCCTTTGGCGCTTAAATCCTGGGCCCGCACCAGGCCCCACTTATTGGTAAGCTCGTCGCGGAATCTCAAAGAAAGCCTGGAAGGGAACCGTTCAAATATCCTTTTGTCCTTGGAAGTTTTCTGTTCCATATTTTAACGGCTGTATAAAGTTTTTTTGACCCCGGCCTCTGCCTGGGCCGGGGGAAGTTGCGGCTGGTCTTTCTGGGCCGTCTCTATTGTCTCTTCTTCAACCGTAGGCGTATTCAATCCCGTAACCGCAGGGATAGCGCAACTTACAGAAAGCGAAGATTCAGCCCAGGCACATACGCTCACCCAGAAAAGCCCCAGCGTTATTACAAAAAAAGGCAATCCTTGATAAGAGAGGATTGCCTCATGAGTTTTTACTGACTTATCTTGCGCCACTGCCGCTCCTCTGCTTAAAACAAAGGATTCAACCGTGGCTTATCTTATTTTAACGCTAATAACGTATCTGTCAAGTAAAAGTTACATTAATGTAACTTTTACTTGATCCTGCGGCACATTGCCGCAGGGCCTTCGAAGCTTCGATAAACCAGATTAATCCCTTTAAGCGTCAGGTCCGTATCTACATAATCGATCTGGCGGCAATAGCGGGAGAGAACAGAGATATTGCCACCTGTGCCGACAACCTTAGCCTTCTTGCCTATTTTATCTTTTATCCTGCGGCTCAAAGAATCTGCTGCCGAGGCAAAACCGTAAAATATTCCGCTAAGCATGCTGTTTTTTGTATCCCGTCCGATAAACTCTCTTGGCTCCTTTAGCCTTACTTTTGGCAGCAAGGCAGTATGCTCGCTTAATGCCTCTAAAGAGATCTCCGCCCCCGGCATGATCATCCCGCCCAGATACGCCTTGGCCCTGGAGATTACATCGAAGGTAATAGCCGTGCCGAAATCAATAACTACGAGCGGTGCTCCGTAAAGCTCTACCCCTGCGTAGGCATTTACCAGCCTGTCAGAACCTACTTGAGCAGGTTTACGGTAAGAATTCTTAATGGGGACCTTGAGGTCTGCACCTATAACATAAGGAAGGAATCCCAGTAATTTTTGCAGCTCTTTTTCCAGGGATATAGCGGTAGCCGGCACAACGCTGGAGATAACAGCCGTATCTATACAACATCCTGATAGCGCTCTCTTTATCTGGCGCAGCCTGTAGCCTCTGGTAGGCAGGGAAAATCTCTTAACCAGCCCCTTAACTTCAAAAATACCGAAACTTATTGAGGTGTTGCCGATATCAACGGCCAAAAACACTCTTCATCTCCTTTATCTTATCCCTGATTACCGCAGCTTTTTCAAATTGCAGGTTTCTGGCAGCAAGCTCCATCTCATATTCTAACTCCGAAACGTATTTATGCAACTGGTATTCATCCTGAGCCTGGCCGGTTAAGTCCATAACAAAGGCCTCTGCCTCCTGTAACTGTTCTATCCCGTCTTTTATCGCATTTTTTATGGAGGAGGGAGTAATCTTGTGAAGCCTGTTAAACTCAAGCTGTATCTGCCTCCTGCGGTTACTTTCGGAGATCGCCTTTTGCATTGAGCCGGTTATGTTATCGGCGTACATAATCACCAGGCCGTTTATATTCCTGGCAGCGCGGCCGGCAACCTGAATCAGGGAAGTAGCTGAACGCAGGAACCCTTCTTTATCCGCATCCAGTATGGCAACCAGCGAAACCTCGGGCAGGTCCAGGCCTTCCCTAAGCAGGTTTATCCCCACCAGGCAGTCGAATTTCTTCTGCCTTAAATTCCTTAATATGCGTGAGCGCTCAATAGTCTCTATCTCTGAATGCAGGTATTGCACCTTCAGGCCGGCATCCTGCAAATAAATAGTCAGGTCCTCAGCCATCCTCTTGGTCAGGGTAGTAACCAGGACGCGCTCATTGATCAGGGCGCGCTCCCGGATCTCTTTTATAAGATCCTCTACCTGGCCTTCTGTGGGCCGGACCAGAATCGCAGGGTCTATGAGCCCCGTCGGCCGGATAATTTGTTCTATAACTGCCCCACCGGCGCACTTATTAATCTCGTATTCATCAGGCGTAGCAGAGACAAAAACAACCTGGCTTGCCAATGCCTCAAACTCCTGAAATTTAAGCGGCCTATTATCCAGGCAGGAAGGCAGCCTGAAGCCGTATTCCACCAATACCTCTTTTCTGGCCCGGTCACCTTCGTACATCCCGCGTATCTGCGGCACGGTTACGTGGGACTCATCGATTACGGTTAAGAAATCTCCCGGGAAGTATTCCATCAATGAATAAGGCCTCGACCCCGCAGGCCGGGCACTCAGGTGCCGGGAGTAATTTTCAATACCATGGCAATAACCTATCTCTTTGAGCATTTCCAGGTCGTAATGCGTACGAGACTCCAGCCTCTGGGCCTCCAGAAGTTTATTTTTCTTTTTCAAGAAGTCAAGATGCAGGCGCAGTTCTTCTTCTATCGATTGCACGGCCAGGAGAATGCTCTCCTGGGAGGCGATAAAATGCTTGGCCGGATAAACGGCAATTTTTTCCAATATGTTAAGAACCTTGGCGCTTACCGGGTCAATTTCGGATATCTTGCTTATTTCATCTCCTGAAAATTCTATGCGCAGTGCCTTTTCCTGGTAAGAAGGAAAGACCTCCAGGGTATCCCCTCTCACCCTTATTCTGCCGCGTACAAATTCGTAGTCATTCCTCTCGTATTGTATCTGGATAAGCCTCAGTATCAGGCTGTCGCGGTCGATTCGCTCGCCCCTCTCTATAAAAACCAGCGCGTCCTTGTAGTCAACGGGAGAACCCAGGTTGTAGATACACGATACAGAAGCAACAACGATAACATCCCTCCTGGACATCAAAGAGGTGGTAGAGGAAAGGCGCAGGCGGTCCAGCCTTTCATTAATAGAGGCATCTTTTTCTATATAGGTATCTGTGGAGGGGATATATGCCTCCGGCTGGTAATAATCGTAATAACTGACGAAGTATTCTACGGCATTATGAGGAAAGAATTCCCTGAATTCTGAATATAACTGAGCGGCTAAAGTTTTATTGTGCGAGATTACCAGGGTGGGACGGTTTAAAGCGGCAATAACATTGGCGAGGGTAAAAGTTTTTCCGGAGCCTGTGACGCCTTCGAGCGTCTGATAAGCCCGGCCGCCCGAGATACTCTCACAAAGACTGGCTATAGCCTTTGGCTGGTCTCCGGCAGGCCTG
>Ga0172375_10012334_pt1 | contig 10725 bp, 6 predicted proteins | sample LakKiv1m_FD_114537 | JGI IMG/M metagenome (GOLD analysis project Ga0172375, IMG submission 114537) | Freshwater microbial communities from Kabuno Bay, South-Kivu, Congo - kab_092012_11.1m | ecosystem: Environmental > Aquatic > Freshwater > Lake | place: Democratic Republic of the Congo...
CCACTCCGATGGGGACCCCTGGGGCCGGACGGATTCCGGCCCTGCAGCCAGAGCCGGCTGACGGTTTCTCGGAACTGCCCTGGGCCTCCCTCCCCCCCGATTGCCTTGATGCTCCCGCCTGGGTACATTGGCCGCAGGACGTCCACGGAGGCCCTGATATGAAGCTCCTGAGCCGCTGGCGCTACCTGCAGGTACCCGTCCGGAATGGCGCCCCCAAGGTCGTGTTCCGCATCGTCGACGCAGGCGGCCGCCTGCTGCGGGAGTTCGAGGTGGAGCTGGCCCTGGAAGCGTCGCCTGACTGGTGGGCCTTCCACGACATCTCGGCCCTGCATGGCCTGGAGTTGGAGCTCCAGGTGGCCGGGGACGCCACGGGAGACCTGGCCACGCGCGCACCGCGCCAGATCCTGCTCAGCGACGAGCCGCCGGCCATGGCAGGGCTGTACCAGGAGCCTGGCCGCCCCCAGTTCCACTTCACGCCCCAACGCGGCTGGAACAACGACCCCAACGGCTTGGCCTACCTCCGTGGCCAGTGGCATCTGTTCTTCCAGCACAATCCCTTTGGCACCAACTGGGGGAACATGCACTGGGGCCATGCCACCAGCCCGGACCTGGTGCACTGGACCGAACAACCCACGGCGCTCTACCAGCACTCCCTCAAGGACATGGCCTTCTCCGGCGGCGGCCTGGTGGACCGCGGCAACTCGGCCGGGCTCTGCCCTGGCGGTACGGACGACGTCCTGGTCGTCTCCTATACCAGCACCGGCCGCGGCGAATGCCTGGCCTACAGCCCCGATCAGGGCGGCAGCCTGGTGGAGTACGGCGGCAACCCGATCCTGCGGCATCGCGGCCGTGACCCTCGGATCGTCTGGTACGCCCCGGGCCGCAAGTGGGTCATGGTCGTCTACGATGAGCCCGACCGAAGCTGGCGCTATGCCTTCTACGAATCGACCGACCTGCGCGCCTGGCGCTACATGACGGCGATCGATGGTTTCTTCGAGTGCCCGGATCTCTTCGAGTTGCCGTTGGACGGTGACCCCACGAAGCGGCGCTGGGTCCTGCACGGAGCCGAGCGCCGGGATGTGGCCGGCAAGATGCAGGTGGCCCGTTCCAGCTACCTGGTCGGGACGTTCGACGGCCGGGCCTTCACCCCAGAGACGCCCGTGCTCAAGGGACACCTGGGACCAAACTTCTACGCGGCCCAGACCTTCGCCAACGCCCCAGGCGGCCGCGTCGTGATGCTCGGCTGGCTGCAGGGCGCAGCCTATCCCGGGATGCCCTTCTCCCAAGGCATGACGGTGCCCCTGGAGCTCTCCCTGCACTCCACCCCGCAGGGCCCCCGGCTGTCCTTCCTGCCGGTGTCGGAACTCGCTGCCCTGCGGCGCCAGAGCGCCCTTCTCAACGCCCCGTCGGTCGCTGCCGCCAACGCCGCCCTCGCCGCCAGCAAGGCGGAGCTGCTGGACATCGAGATGGATCTGGCCGTGGCCCGGGAGAGTGTCGTAACCTGCGATGTACGCGGCACCCCCATCACCTATGACGCGGCGGTCGGGACGCTGACCGCCCCCGGTGTGAGCACGCCACTGCCCGTCAGGAACGGCCGGCTGGCCCTGCGCCTGCTGGTGGACCGTGGCGTCATCGAGGCCTTCGCCGGTGACGGCAGCGCCGCCCTGAGCTTCGGCGGGGGTCCCAGCAAGCCTGGCGCACCGGTGCGCATCGAGGTCCGCGGACCAGGGCGCATCCAGCGCCTGAACCTCGCCGAGATGGCGTCCATCTGGACCTGAGCAGGGGCAGTCAGGGACCATCTCCCGCCGGAGGGGAGTCGCCCCGCGGGCGCGCTCGTCGCTGCCGGCCGGCCAGGCGGGCGCCTCTGGCGCTGCCATGGCCAATGCCAGCGGGCGAGCCGGGGGCCCCACGTCCTCTCCGCGGCGCCGGCCAGCCGTCGCCTCAGTGATACGGGTAGGAGCTTACGTCCGATGGCACTAGAAGGCCCGGAAAACGATCGTGCCCGCGGCAGACAGGCCGGCCTCGATGCGCTGCGGCGCGGGCTTGCCAGGGACGGGGCGCACGAAGGCCTCGATATCCCGGGCAATGGGATTGAGGACGAGATCCTCGAAGGCCCGCTGGAGATGGCGCACCCCGAAGTCTTCGGAGAACCCCTGGCGCAGGATCAGGTTCTCCGCGTCGGGCGAGAGGACCAGCTCCACGTGCCGGCGTTCACGCAGGTTCCGACTGGCCACTCCCAGGATCCGCTGCCGCAGAATGGCAAGGGCAATCCCCTCGGTGAGGGGCTGGAACTCCACGATCTCGTCGAACCGGTTCACCAGCTCGAGACTGAAGTGGGCACTGAGAGCATGCACCAGGGGCCCATCGTCATGCGTCGGCGCCGACTCCGCACCCGCCTGGAAACCGAGATGATGCCGAGTGCCGGACGCGGCCCGGACATTCGCGGTCGCCACGATCGTGATGGTGGCCAGCGAGTACGTCTCGCCAACGGCGTCCGTCAGCCGGCCGGAATCGAAGGCCTGGAGGAAAAGCCTGTGGATGGCCGGGTGCGCCTTCTCGAACTCGTCCAGCAGCAGGACACCGGTGGGGCAGCGCTTCAGGTCGCGGATCAGTTGCGGCTCGTCGCCGTAGCCGACGTAACCCGCCGGCGAGCCGATGAGCCGTGAGATGGTGTGGGCCTCAGAGAACTCCGACATGTCAATGCGCATCAGCAGGTCCCGCGTGCCGGTCAGGCACTCGGCCAGGGCCTCGGCCAGGGCCGTCTTGCCCACGCCGCTGGGACCGGTGAAGAGGAAGACGCCGTCCGGGCGCTCCGGCCGCAAGTCGAGCCCGCGCTTGCAGAGACGCACGGTGTTGGCAACCGCCCGCACCGCACCGTCCTGGCCGAAGACTCTCTCCGCCAGCCGCTCCTCGAGGTGGTCAAGCTGCTCGGCCAGCGCGTCCTCACGCGCCAGAAAGGGCACCCCGGCGAGCTGAGCAACCGTGTTGCGCACATGCTGGGCGCTCAGCTCGGTCTCCTTCTGGCGCACCGCTTCTGAGCAACTCTGGTCCAGCAGGTCGATCGCCTTGTCTGGGAACCGGCGCTGGGGGAAGAAGGACTCGGCGCAGGAGACGGCGACACCCAAGGCCGTGTCCGAGACGCGCAGGCCGTAGTGTGACTCCATGGCCTGGCGCAGGCCCTTCAGGATGACCAGGGTCTGTTCCCGGTCGGGGGGGTCCAGCCGCAGCAGGTGGAACCGCCGCGTGAGGGCCGCATCGCCGCGCAGGACCCGGTAGTAATCGGCGGCGGTGGTAGCGCCGATGCAGCGGAACCGGCCACGGCCCAGGGCCGGTTTGAGGATATCGGCGGGGTTTGAGGAGGGCCGGTCCTGTCGTGCCAACTGGTGGACCTCGTCGAGGAACAGGATGACCTCCGGATGGGCCTCCAGCTCGGCCACCGCGTTCTTCATGCGCTCCTCGAAGGACCCGGCGATGCCGGTGCCGGCGAACAGATCGCTGACGCGGACCTCGAACACCCGACAGTGCTTCAGCAGGTCCGGCACACGGCCCTCGCGGATGCGCTGCGCCAGGCCCTCGACCAGAGCCGTCTTGCCGACCCCCGGCTCACCGATGATGAGGGGGTTCGGCTTGAAGCACTTCAGCAGAATGGAGACCAGGCTGTCGATCTCCTTCTCACGGCCGACAAAGGGCAGACGCCGGTCCTCGGCCGTCAGTTCCCGTCCCAGCCTGCCCAGTTCCGTCAGCGGCACGGCTGCGGCTGACGCCGGGGCGACGCCGGCGGCAGGAGCATCCAGCGGCGCCGCCGGCAGAGACAGGCTCTCGACCGCCGGCGTCTCGCCGTGCCGTTCGACGAGCTGCACCAGGTCTTTGCCGAGAGCGGGCCAAGCGGCCCGCAGCAGGTCATGGCTGGACACCGGCCGGGAACCGGCGCTGCGCTCCGCGTCATCGAGGATCGCCCGCACCTGAGGGGAAAGCCGGATCCTCGGGGCCTCGCCAGGGGCCGCAGCGCTCTCGCCGCCGGCGGCCGGGGCCGCCTGGGGCTGGCCCTCCCGTAACGCCTGCTCGAGGGTGTCCGTCCTGACTTGCAGCGTGTTGGCACGCAAGAACTCGCGTACCCCAGCCGAAGGGGCCTTCAGCAAGGCCACCAGAAGGTGCCGGACGCCGAACTCGGCGGCGTGGTCCTGGCGGACCAAAGCCTGAGCCTGCCCCAGGATGCCCATGGCATCGGGGGAGTACCTGTCGTAACGCGACATCGCCTCTCCCTATTCCTCGATCTGCAAACCCCCGCCCGCCTGACCGGCGCGCGCAGCCCGGCGCTGCCTGAGGAAGGCTTCGAAGGCGGCCATCAGCTCAGCCGGACTCTCCTGCTCGGGCAGGGTGATCTCGCCGCTCTCCATGGCCTTGCGGATCGCGGGGTCGAAACGGTCCACGATCTCGGCAATGCCGCGCACGCAGCGCATGAGCTGCTTCTCGGTCAGCTCCGCGTCTTCCAGGGGAAACTCCACCACCGCACGGATCTCGCCATCCGAGGGGTCGTACTCGAACTGCACTAGCTTGGTCTTCCACGAGACCATCAGGCAGGTCTGCAGGACGGCCTCCTTGTGGGGACCGTCGGGGTAGGTGTAGCACTTGGGCGCGAGGATCTCGAGGTACTCGCCGTTCTCCTGGAGCTGGATGACGATCAGAACGCCCTGGTGGCCGTTGGCGTCGCGGTAGTTCTCGGTCTTGAAGCCGGTGAGGATATGGGACCGCTCCTGGTTGGCCTGGAAGCGGAGCTCCTGGTGAGTCAGGAAATCGGCGACCTTCTGCAGCGTCGTAGCCATCGTCAGGGTTCTCCTTCCTGCACGTCGACACCCACTCCTGCACCGGGGCTCCGGCCACCCGCTACTAGACAGCTCGCGCGAGAAGGTGTCAACCACGGCAGCCCAGCGCCGCAGGCCGTTCGCACGCGCGGCATCCTACTCTGCGCCAACCGGGTTGACGACGCCTTCCCTGGGTATGTTGAACAGCTTCCCGCCCAATTGGATACGGCTCTCCCCGAAGCCGTGGTAGACGCGCACTCGCGCGGACTCCGCCAGGGGCTTGCCGTCGAGACTGCGGGCCGTGAACAGCGCCGGCGTGGCATAGTCGACCCCGTTGTACCGGCTCGCGCAGAAGGCAATGAACCCGGGGCTATCGACGACAAAGCCGTAGGGCGGCACCCGCTGGTCGCCGATGCTGGCGGCCTGGCCGTAGCTGACGGTGATCGTGAGGTCGCCGAAGCGCGTCCGCTGCAGGGACCGGTCCGGACTGAGGAACTCGTGGTTGTCGAGGGGCCGTTCGGCGGTGATGAGGTTCAGCGGGCTGAGGACCTCCCAGGTGTTCTTGATGACGCGGTCGGCGGGGCAGAGCGCCTCGGCCCAGCCGCCGTCGGCCCGGGACCAGATCTCGGTGGCTTCGGCCAGCGGGGCCGGGGTGAGGGCAATGCCCGTGGGGGAGACCTCGAGAGTGCCCAGCAGGTACCGGCCGCCGTCATGCCCCAGCGTGGCCAAGGCCATGCGCTCGCCGTTGAGCAGGACGCCGAGGCGGACCTCCACCCGCCCACCGAACTCGGGCGGGACGGTCACCCGGTGGGGACCGTCGTTGACCACGGTGCCCGGCTGCCACTCGGCCGAGGGGGGACGCAAGGCGTGATCCGCCTGGAAGGCGATCCCCTCCGCCCGGGTCGCTGCCGGGTGCAGGAAGTGGACGAACGCGAACAGGTCGGCGGGCAAAGGCCCGTCCACACGCCAGGGAAACGTGATCTCGAAGGCCCGCTCGCCCAGATCGCGGACCTGCGGCGCCAAGGGCCGCAGCGGCAGGGCCGACGAGGTGGCCTGCTGCCGCCAGTAGAGGTGCTCCCCAAACTGCGGCAGCATCATCTCCGCAAACAGCACGTGGTCAAGGACCTGCTTCTCACTGCCGGGCCCGAAACGGTCGCCCTGGTGGCCCATGAGCTGGACGCAGTCGCTGTAGACCAACGGGTACAGCGGAATCACCTCCCCCGGCGCGGCGTGGAGCTGGTGACCGAAGACGCCCTCGTGGTAGTCGGCGCAGGGCACGGCCCACTCGCGGCCCTCCTCGCTGCCGAAGAGCCCGCAGTGCTGCTTCGACAGCAGGCAGAGCTTCGTTTTCCAGGCCAGGTCGTCAGCCAGCGTCATGGGGTGGGCCGGGTCCTGGCAGGTCACCAGGGGCCAGGCGAAAACGGTGTCGATGAAGTAGATGCCCGGGCTGAAAAGCCGGGCGATCTCGGGCAGGTTGGTGGCGGGTCGCGCCGCCAGCTCGACCTGCTTGATAGCGCACACCTGCCAAGCCTGGCCGCCGGCCCAGTTGCCGCCCTGGCGGGATTGGCCCTTGGCGTCCTTGTTGAGCCACGGGTGTCCCCAGGAGGCCGCGTCTTCGTACATATCCTGGTAGTTGTCGTGCAGGCCGAACAGGTAACCGCAGGCCTTGATGCGAGCCGCCGCGGCCTGCAGGCCTTCGTTGCCGCCGCACTCCGGCGCCGCCGGCAGCACGTCCGGGTGGCGGACGTCATAGCCGCCGTTGATCCAGCCGGCCAGGACCACGAAGGCGCGGTCGATGCCGAGGTCGTTACGCCAGTGCTCGGCACACTGGGCCACCTCCGCGAAGGTGAAGCCGAGGTGGACCTGCTCCTTGCCGTCCTGGGCGAAACGCGAGGAGGGCATGGTGCGCGACAGCACAAAGGGCTTGAAGTCCGTAGCGCCGAAAAGGGCGTCCACGCCGGGCCAGGTCTGCCGCTTGGCGCTCCAGGGCAGGCGCCAGCCCTTGGCCTCGGCCAGCGGCCGGTACGCCTGGGCGATCTGCACGTAGCCGCCAGGCCCCAGGGGGTGCAGCGAGAGGGCCCCCTGGGGACCGTACAGGTCAAGGGTCACCGAGCGCAGTCGCCGGCCAGGGGCCGTGGGCGCGTCGGTCCACTCGCCCTGGGTGACCAGCTCGCTGTCGATGGTCTCCCAGTTCAGCAGCAGGGCCGAACCGTCCTGGACCACCCCGCACAGGGCCATGGACAGGTCCGAGTAGAGCCGCCAAACCTGTCGGGCAGGGAGCCCCGAAGCGGCCGGCTGCTCGATCCCCAGCCGGTGCGGCACGTAGAGGCAGCCACCCGCCTCGCCGGTGACGGCCAGGGCTCTCTCCAGCACCCGCACGCGGCGTACGCTCCACGAGCCCTGGCCGAGAGCCTGGTAACTCAGGCGCACGCCAGGGGGTTCTGTGACGGCCTGGAGCCGGAACTCGACCTCGGTGCCGCAGGGACCGCCGTCGATCACGGGCCGGCTGACCAGGCGCAGACCACCGGCCACCGCGGTGATCTCGTCGAACCGCTCGATGGCCCAGGTGAAGCGCCGCGGGCCGTTCTCGAGAGCGATCTCGCCGAAGCGGGTGGACGGGTGCGATGAGGTCCAGACAACCCCGGTCCGCGCGTCGGTCAGGGCCCAGGCCCCACTCCGGACATCGAGGGCGAATCGCCCCGCCGGCGTGGTGATCCCGGCACTGCCCTCCGGCACGACTCGGGCTGCCAGCGCCGCCCGCCGGCGCGCGACCTCCTCCGGCGGCAGAGGGTCCGGACCAAGGACCCCGGCCGCGGGGGCCGTCCGCGACACGCGGATGCGGCCCCCCTCGTAGGTGTCCAGCAACCGCTGCCCACCGCCGCGGATGTCGTAGATGCCGACGTGGACGAAGTAGTCCCGGTCCTGACCCGGGTCTGGAGCTCGCAGCACGATGGGACCGTCGGTGACTTCACGGCCGGGGTCCCAGGTGGTGGTGGCCTCGGCGGGGTCATGGTCGGCGTTGACCACCAGGTGAGCGCAATCCGCTGTCGGCGACTCCAGATGCACGAACACGTAGTAGTCCGACTGGGCCGCGCGCGTGCCGGCGTTGCGGAAGTGGAAGGTAAGCGTGAGGTGATCGCCGGGGCGGACCTCGCGCGAACTCGCTTCCATGGCCACCCACTGCGGCCGGAACTCCGGGTCGACCGGCTCCGCCGCCCGCGCCGCCGCACCGACCAGGGCCATGGCCCCCGCCGCCGCGGACACCGCCACCACCCCGAGGCCTGCACTGGTCATCATGCTGCGCATCGCGTGACCTCCGGAGAGACGCACCGTGCGGAACGGCTCGGCCATAACGTAGCACCGCCGACCGCGGCGGACACCGGCAGGCCACCGGGGCCAGAAAGTGGGCTCGGGGCCGCACCTCCAAGAGCATTTGCCTGTTGTCCTTCAGGGGCCTGGCGTGTACCTGTGCTCGAAAAGGTGGGAGCCACCCCTGGAGCCAGCCGGCACGGCGACGAAGCGCCCGGGGCGGGTCTGGCCAGGCGCAGGGCCGCTCGCTATAGTGTGGGGTGCCCTGGCGCGGCCCAGGCGACAGGGCTACAGCATAGGTACAGCTCACGATGGACAGGCTCCGCATCGCACTGCTGCAGGGAAAGGCGGAACCGAGCGTCGAGGCAGCGCTGGCGTGGACGGAAGCGCGTCTGGCAGAGGCCGCGGCGGCGGGGGCGGGCATCGCCTGCACGCAGGAGCTGTTTGCGACGCCCTACTTCTGCCGGGTCCAGGACGCCGCCTTCTTCGACCTTGCCGAGCCGGTCCCGGGCCCGACCACGGAGCGGCTGGCGGGCGCGGCGCGGAAGCTCGGGCTGGTCCTGGTGGTGTCGCTCTTCGAGCGCCGGGGGCCGGGGGTCTACCACAATACTGCGGCCGTGATCGACGCCGACGGGACGTATCTCGGCAAATACCGCAAGATGCACATCCCGCAAGACCCCGGTTTCGAGGAGAAGTACTACTTCACGCCGGGCGACCTGGGCTTCCGCGCCTGGGATACCCGCTGTGGCCGCATTGGCGTGCTGATCTGCTGGGACCAGTGGTACCCCGAGGCGGTTCGCCTCACAGCCCTGCAGGGGGCCCAGGTGATCTTCTGCCCCACGGCCATCGGCTGGCTTGCCGCCGACCAGGCCGCGGTGCGGGCCCGGCAACGTGCCTCATGGCTTACCGTCCAGGCCGGCCACGCGGTGGCCAACGGCTGTTACCTGGCCGCCGTCAACCGCGTCGGGTCCGAGGGCAGTATCGAGTTCTGGGGCACGTCCTTCGTCGCCGACTTCTGCGGCCAGCGCATCGCCGAGGCCGACGTGTCTGAAACGGGAGTCCTGTACGCCGAGTGCGACCTCCGGGCGCTGGAGGTGCAGCGCCGCTTGTGGCCCTTCTTCCGCGACCGACGCATCGATGCCTACGGGGACATCGTGAAGAGGTTCACCGATGACTGAATCCCCGGCCGCTGCGGGCTTCCGCATGCCCGCCGAGTGGGCGCCGCAGGAGGCGGTGTGGCTGAGCTGGCCGCTGAAGGTTGGCGCCTGGCCCGGTTGCCGGGAGGCGGCCGAGGCGGCCTATGCGCGGTTCGCCGCCGCGATCACCCACTTCGAGGCCCTGCGCATCAACTGCATCCGGGCCGCCCAGGAGCGGGCCGAGGAGGCCCTGGTGCAGGCCGGCGCGCACCTGGACCGCGTCCGCTTCTTTGATCATCCCACAAACGACGCCTGGTGTCGTGACCACGGGCCGGTCTTCGTCGTCCATCGCGAGACGGGCGAAGTGGCGATCACCGACTGGGCCTACAACGCCTGGGGCGGCAAGTTCGCGCCCTGGGACGCCGACGACGCGATCCCCAGACGCATTGCCGGGGCCCTTGGCCTGCGGCGGTTCCCCATCCCGATGGTGGCCGAGGGGGGCGGCCTCGAAGCCAATGGCGAAGGCGTCCTGCTGACGACCGAGTCGGTGCTGCTCAACCCGAACCGCAACCCGGCCCTGGACAGGACGGCCGTCGAGAGCATCCTGCGCGGGGCCTTGGGAGTGGACTCCATCGGCTGGCTGAAGTCAGGGCTGGCCGCGGACGATACGGATGGGCATATCGACACCCTGACGCGATTCGTCGCGCCGGACGCGGTGGTGACCGTGGTCGACCCGGACCCCGGCGGCGCCAACCACAGGACGCTCGCGGCCAATCGCACCGACATCGAGCGTTTCCGCCTGTCCGACGGGCGCCGCCTGGAGGTGGTGCCGCTGCCGCTGCCGGAGCCCATCCGACCGCCGGGTTGGCGCTTTGAGGTCCTGCCGGCCACGTATGCGAACTTCCTCATCGTCAACGGCGGCGTCCTGGTACCGACCTACCGGCAACCCGCCCGCGACCGCGAGGCCCTGCGTATCCTCGGCCAGTGCTTCCCGACGCGCGACCTCGTCGGCATCGACTGCCGGGACATCGTCTTCGAGGGCGGGGCCCTGCACTGCCTCAGCCAGCAGCAGCCGGCTCGGCTCAGCCGCGTTCCCCCGGCGTAGCGCCCCGTCGCGGAAGCCCACGACCCGCATCCGGGGCAGGGCTGTGCCGTTCTCCCAACGACCGTCGGTGTTGGTCACTGGCGTTGTGAAAACGTGAGTGCCTGATTGCGTGATGGTTACGGAGCCTATGCCGGCCGTCTGCCACACCTTCACGCAGTCACGTTCCCACGCGCTCACCCGTAGCGGGGACCGCACTCCTGGAACCGCCCTGACCCGCATTCGGGGCTCCTGGCAGCCTTCTCGGCCCGGGCGTATGGTACCGGGCGAGTCCAGACCCCAACCGGTTGTGCCCCATGGTCGTCGGCATTCTGACTCTGGAGATCGATATCCCCGGCGCCTTCTCGCTCAAGGAGAAGCGCATGGTCGTGAACCG
>Ga0172375_10012335_pt1 | contig 10725 bp, 8 predicted proteins | sample LakKiv1m_FD_114537 | JGI IMG/M metagenome (GOLD analysis project Ga0172375, IMG submission 114537) | Freshwater microbial communities from Kabuno Bay, South-Kivu, Congo - kab_092012_11.1m | ecosystem: Environmental > Aquatic > Freshwater > Lake | place: Democratic Republic of the Congo...
GATGGGCGGCGGCCTCTTCAGGCGCAGGGAACTGGGATTGCCGGCGGATTAGTGTCCATGCGCGATAATTCTACAGAAAATCGAACTGTACCCGCCGCGGCAATCGCGGCACTCGGGCTGGCATGCCTTGTCGCAGCATATGCGTTCCAACCCGGGCTGGTCCGGATGCGGGAACGGATCGTCGGCGGTTCGACTTCAAAAATTACGCATGATTCGCCCATCGTGGTTTTTTCCACCGTCGCGCTCGGCGGTTTCCGCGGCATTCTCATGGATATGCTGTGGAACAGGGTGTCCGAACTGCAGATGGAACAGGGCGATTATATTGAGATGGTGCAACTCTCCGACTGGATTACCAAGCTGGAACCGCGCCTGCCCGTGATCTGGGATTTCCACTCGTTCAACATGGCATTCAATATTACCGCAATGTGTTCCGACCATGCCGAGCGATGGCGGTGGGTGTCAAACGGCATACGCCTGTTGCGAGACGAGGCGATCGTCAGGAACCCCGGCGAAGGCTCGCTTTACGACAGGCTCTGCCGGATATACCGGTATAAACTCCTGGAGCGCAAGGACCCGGCGCGGGATTATTACAGGTTAGCGCTCGCGGCGGAAATGGAAGCTGCGCTTGCCGGGCTTATGGATGGAACCGGTGGCACAATCCGCTCCGTGGACAAGACTCGTCAATTCATGAAAACAACCGGACTGGACCCGGCGGCTATGCAGGCAATTGACGCGGAACTCGGTCCGTTCGACTGGCGGCTCCCGGAGGCGCATGTGATCTATTGGGCACGCAAAGGAAAAGAAGGCGCACCAGGTGTCAATGACAGGGGATTCGACGGGATCGCAGCCGATGCAATCGCCGACACTTTTCTGGCCGGCTCTATTCTGGAATTCAAACCCTCGGAAGGAATTCTTCGCACAGGGCCTCGATATGATTACCTCGCAAGAGCGCTCTCTGTCTTCGATGAATTGCTCATAAAATATCCGCCTCAAGCAAAAAAAACGGATATCGATAATTCATATGGCTTCTTTCTGCGCCGCGCCATTCCATTGCTCACCGTTAACGGACGGCGCGAAGAAGCCGGCAGGTTGCTTGCAACCCTGCAGGAAAAGCTGGCTGTAAAAGAATCTCTCGGCCTGACCCTGGATCAGTATGTGGAATTCGTCACGAAAACGCCCCCTCCCCCTGATCCGCGCGACGAGATCAAAAGAAAGGCTATTGAAGAACATGGGCATCATGACCATTGAAAATGGCGCTGTTTCACCTGCCTCACACACCGCAAAAAACCGCGCGAAGGGAATTCGCCCCACTATTCCGTTCAGCATGCGCGCCAAGGCATCAGGCGCGGCTTTGGGTTTCATTCTATGCCTCTGCTTATACTGCGGATGCTCCCGCAACAGACCGCCGGCAACGGCGGATTTCATGACCATGGGCACCTTTGCATCGATTTCCCTGCCTGCGGACGAAGCCGGAAACCTGCCGGAGCTGAGCCGGCAGGCGCAGGATTGTTTCTCCGATCTTTCAACCCTGTTGAGCATCTATAATCCAACCAGCGATGTCAGCATGTTAAATACCGGGGCCGGAATCAGGCCGGTTGCGGTCTCGGAGCACACGCTCAATACGCTGCGGGCCGCACGGGAATACGGCGCACTGTCCGGCGGCCTGTTTGACGTAACCCTCCTGCCGGTGCTCTCGCTGTGGGGATTCGGACCCTATGCCCGGAGGCAACACGGCGATTCCGCGATCGAGCCGGACCAGGCGGAAATTGAAGCCGCACGCGAACTGGTGGGTTACAAGCATATCGTCCTCAATGACAATACGGCATATCTTGACAGGAAAGGCATGAAACTCGATTTGGGCGGAATAGCAAAAGGCTATGCGACTGATGTGCTTTTCGATCAACTGGTAAAATCCGGCAGGCGAGATGTGCTGGTGAATATCGGCGGGAATTTACGCTGTTCAGGTTCGCCGCGCAAAAGCGGCCCGTGGGTAATTGGCGTCAGAGACCCGTTCAACACCGGCAAGATGGAAAAGTTCATCGGCACGCTGAAGTTGTCGGATGGCATGGCCACGGCCACTTCAGGCAATTACGAAAGATACATAACAATCAACGGCCGGAAATATTGCCACATTATCAATCCCGTGACAGGCCGGCCGGCCGAAGGCATGGCCGGCGTAACCGTGATATGCCCGACCGCCATGCAGGCCGATGCCCTTTCTACCACCCTGTTCCTGCTGGGCGTCGAGCGGGGAATTGAACTGGCCGACAAACTGCCTGGCGTAGCCGCGATCTTCGTGCCCGACCGGCAACCGATGGAAATTTTCCTTTCCGCCCGGGCAGGACAATACTTCACTCCCTCCAAATGAAGATCGGGCTCATTTAACCTCTTCCTCTCGCAACTTCTGCGCCGCTCGCACCATGGCAAGGTAGTTTTCCGTCGGCATATACTCAGGGATGGAGTTGCCTGAACCCAGGGCATACCCGCGCGCTGTCTTCCTGAATCGGCCGCCCGATTCGAGAACCTTTTCGTAAATGACTTCCGCGGAATTGCCGCAAAGAATATCCGTGTCAATTCCTCCCATATCGCGCACATCAGATTGCCGATTGCGCGAAACCGCCGTACAGCTCAAGGGCGTCAGCCTCCATATACGGGCTTATATCACGATCGCCTCAGCCGTTCAATACCCGGCTGAGGCTGTTACGCACCGGCTGTTACGCACTGAAGTGGGTGACGGACTCGAAGTATGGCGTCCGCGGAAACATGTCCAGAAGCCGGCAGGACACGACCCGGTAACCGGCCTTGACCAGCGCCACGGCGTCACGCGCAAGCGTGTCGGCTGCGCACGACACATAGATGATACTGGCCGGCCGCACCCTGCACAGCGATTCCAGCAATGCCTTGTCAAGGCCGGTACGCGGAGGATCGGCAAGAACAGCGAGCGAATCGCGGTTCACATCCCTGCCGGCTTTCGACTGCCAGTCGTTCGCGTCCGCCGGATAGAATGCCACACCGGGCGTCCCGAGCATTTCCGCATTAACCCGGGCCGCCTTGATCGCCCCGCGGTCGGAATCCATGCCGAATACCCTGCCGACTCCGCACCGCGCCGCGGCAATCGCGAATATTCCCACGCCACAGAACAGGTCCACGAAACAGCCGCATGCGCAATCCCGGATAATGCCTTCAACATGACGAACCAGTTCCGCGGCAACCGGTGAATTTATCTGAAAGAAACCGTCCCGCGGCGACATTACATTGCCGAGCGCTGAGGATTCCTTGAGCCATGGCTCGCCGTCATCCGCTTTCCCGACCCAGCACAGCGGCCCGTCCTTTGGCGTGTACCTGAATGTAACCCGGGCACGGGCTGGAAGTCCCGACAGGAACCCGTCAACATTGCGCATCCTGGCAAGCAGCTCGTTTACAGGTGAAACCGCCAGTTTGCAACACGCCGTGTCGATTGTCGTCTTGTTGTCCCCGGCAATATAGCCGAGAACAGGGCGAATACCGTCCGCGCCCGCGTGCAGCACGATTTTGTTCCGATACCCGGTTGCCAAAGGCGAACCAAACGGCGGTTGCGCCACACCCGGATCGACACCGGCCTGACGGGACAGAAACGAGATGAATTGCGATTGTTTCAGTGCGAGCTCGGTCTCGTATTTCATGTGCTGGTATGCACATCCCGCACATGCGGGCGCGCCGGCAACGTTCCCGACCCTGCGTACAAGAGGACACTCCGGCTCGATCCGATCCGGAGAAGTTTTTTCCAGGCAGATGGCTTCGGCCTCGCAATACTTCTTGTGGGTTTTCAATACACGCACGCCAGCAACTTCGCCGGGAAGAACACCGCTCACAAAATACACCTTGCCTTCATGGCGCGCCAGGCCGGACCCCCGATAGACAACATCTTCCACGGCCAGCGTCAAAACACCTGACTCGCCGCTCATATCCTGTATCCTGCAGTCCCGCGAATAGCCACAATCTCGCCCATGTAAACGCGGTGGTAATCCTTGCCGTTATAATTGGATTCAATGTCGTCAGCCATGAAACCGGCCGGTTTGAACTCGTCACGATAGATTTTCCTGCATTCAAGGACCAGTTCAGCCTCTTCGTAGGAAGGCGAGGATACAACCGTCGAATTTACCGGCTTGAGGCCGCATTCGCGGGCCTTGTCAATGTCACGGCCGGACTTGGTTCCGCAGAACATGAGCTGCTCCCTGCATTTGGCCGGAAACGCGCAAAGCGTAAAATCCTTTTCGCTCTCCATGAACTTGAAGGTATGGCGGCTCGGCCGGACCACGGCCATCACCGCAGGCTTGCTCCACATTACCCCGATCATAGCCCACCCTATCGTCATCATGTTGAATTTGCCGGGCCGGTTTTCACCCGCCGTCAGCAGCATCCACCGCTCCCTGAGCAGCGCGATAACATCGCACTTGAACTGATCCACGTTAATTTTTTCCAGTTTCATTTGTGTCCTCACATACTCAATAATTCCTGAATGTCGTCCCAGGTCATAGAATCCATCACTTTCTCTTCATTTTCAAGCGTGGCGTCTATCACACCGCGTTTCTTTTCCTGAAGCGCCAGCACCTTTTCCTCCACCGTTCCCTTTGTTATCAGTTTGATGCTGTATACTGTTTTCTTCTGGCCGATCCGGTAAGCGCGGTCCGTAGCCTGATCCTCGACGGCAGGGTTCCACCACGGATCGAAATGCACTACCATATCAGCGCCGGTAAGATTGAGTCCAGTGCCGCCCGCTTTAAGGCTGATCAGAAACAGGGGAATGCTTCGCTCGGTATTGAAACGATGCACCACCGACATCCTGTCCTTCGTGGAACCATCGAGGTAACAGTACTGGAGCCCTTTCTTCTCCAGTTCCGCCTTGAGAATATGAAGCATGGACACGAACTGGCTGAACACCAGCATGCGGTGGCCGCTGTCCAGCGCCTCGTCCAGCAGCTCGAAAAAGAGGTCCATTTTCCCGGACGGGTATTCCGCCTTCAATCCCGGCAGGTTGAGCAGGCCGAGGTGGCAGCAGGTCTGCCGCAGCCGCATCAGGACCGCGAGTATTTCCATCCGGCATTTGTTGAATCCCACGCTGGATACCATGTCTGCAATCTTCCTGCGGGAGGACTCGAGAATTTCGGTATAAACCATTTTCTGGTCCTGCGTGAGCTGGCAGAAAGCGATTTTCCTGATCTTTGGCGGCAATTCACGCGCCACCTCGGTTTTAAGCCTGCGCATGAGGAACGGATGAATCTTGCGGCGCAGCCTGGTCTGCGCCGTTTCCGCGTCCGGACCGCCCTTCGCAATCGGCTGCTCATAACGCAGGCGGAACGAATCGCGCGATCCGAGATAACCAGGCATGAGAAAGTCCATGATGGACCACAGGTCGGTGACGCTGTTTTCAAGCGGGGTTCCGGTAAGGACAAGGCGATGCGCCGCCTTGATGCGACCGGTCGCAACAGCATTCTGGGTGGTAGGGTTTTTGATATGCTGGGCCTCGTCCAGGACCGCAACGGAAAAAGTCGTTGCCATGTACTTCTCGATATCCCGGCGCAACAGCGCATATGATGTGATCACCACATTGCTCGACCCTATTGCCGCAAATTTCTCGGCTCGATCCGGCCCTGAAAGCAATAATGGTTTTAAATTCGGCGTAAAACGCGCCATTTCCTCGGCCCAGTTCTCAACCAGGCTGGTCGGACATACTATGAGCGCCGGCTTTCCATCGGCATCGGCGTTAAGCCGCGTCAATTGCAGCCATGCCAGGGTCTGCACAGTCTTGCCGAGTCCCATCTCATCGGCCAGCAGTCCGCAAAATCCATTCTTTTCGAGAAACCTGAGCCAGTTCACTCCGTCCATCTGGTAAGGCCGGAGTATACCTGACATCTTCTCGCCGACAGGTGTTTGTTCGATCTGGAGTTTCCTGCCCTGCCGGTCCGCGTTAATCCGCCATTGCGGCGCCACCTCGACATCCACACCGTCAAGCGCATCCAGCGACGATTTCACGAACCCGGCGTATATGTTCGATATCCTGAAATGACCGGGACTGTCGGCCTCTTCTGAACTGCAGTCGGCAAAAACATCGCCCATCGCCTCCACGGCTTCCGAATCAATCAGTATAGTGCGTCCGCCGGACCTTATAAACGATTCGCCCTTGCGCAAGGCCCTCTGAATATCCGCCGGCGACAGGCTCTGGGAGCTTCCGCATTCGTAATTGAAGCTGACATCAAACCAGCCCGCTCCCCCTTTTCCTTCGACTCGCACTACGGGCGTGACAAAATCAAGGGAATCCAGGTGCTGCGCGACCCGGCCTTCGATTTCGACTTTCCATCCGGCGCGCCTGAGCATAGGCATGCCGGCGGCAAAGAAATTAAGCACCTCCCTTTCGCCGACGATAACGAGTGCGCCTTCTTCTGTTTGCACACCCGGCTGGCTGTTCTGTTTGTTGTCGCGAAAGCCAAGATGTATCAGTTCGTCCAGCGCCAGGGCCTCTTTCCCGGGATACCGCACCCCATATCGCAGCAAGTCGTCCGGATCGGGCACGCAAAAATCCTCGACGGCACATTGCTTGCCCGCGGGAACCGACATGCCCCCATATACCGCATATAACGCGGCGGATACGGATGCCGGGCTGCCTTTTGCAACCAGCCGGAACGACGGCGCGACCGGCTCTATGGTGAACAGGTCCGGATTCAGGTCCGATTCTATCCGCGCATGGGTCGCAAGTAGCGGCAATTCCCTGCGGATAAACCGCACCACATCCTTGCGGGCCACAACAATCGGGTCGTTGTATATGGCGTGATATGGAGACGGCAGCACGTTTTCCAGCGGCCACAGGTTTCCGCCGCCGTACACCCATCCGTTCTTCTCGCGCAACAGGTACACTGGATGCTCGCCCGCGCCCAGGAAAGGAATTTCCGTGTGAACCATGAGTATTATTTCGCCGTTCTCGCGGTCCATGTCCATCCGCAGGAATGTCGTAAGACGGGTGGCATTGACGGTTATGGTTGCAGCGCCGTCAACGCGCAGCACGCCGCCCGAGAATAGATCCAGCAGGTTGAGAAAATCGAACCGGTTTACCGTAAGTTCGGTTCTGGCCGGCCCCTGCGATATGTCTTCGATCACAAAAAGAATGTTCTCGTCCCGCTTGGAAAACGCCAGAGGCAGGTTGCGCGGCACATCTTCCATTCGCACCGGTCCCTTGCCGTATTCGACACGGCACGACATACGGATGGCGTCCGACCGGAAACCGGACAGCCAGTCGTGATCGAGGGTTGCCACAAGTTCGGCAGGTATTGCGCCCGGAGTATCGGATGAAACCTTGGCGATATATTCCGAATCGTCCACGGATGCGATCCGGGCGGCATGACGCAATTCCGCGCGGTGTTTTGCTTCGCGCCCGGGGTCCGCATGTCGTTTTACAAGGGCAAGGCACACTGCAATGATATGCGAGCAGATGATGCCCCGCTCCCGGTTGTCCCTGCATGGACACTGATTCTCGATACCGCCGTCGGCTTCGATCTTCAACGCCGTCTTGATTGAACGGTTGTTCCAGACCATGGCGCCTTTCACAAAAGGCGGCGCATATTCCGCCTCCAGCACCCTGCCGTCGCCGACTATCAATTCCGCATCCTTCAGCACCCTGTCACCCGCCCAGTCCAACAGGGTTTTCCTGGTAAAAGGCAGTATCATACGGAACAATACCCCCTGATGAGTGCAAATCCCATATATTGCAATCATCAAATATACCAGATCGGCGCTATAAATCCACTGCTCTTTTCCCCGGGTGTAAGTCGAATTTGTTGGGCGTTGGGCATCCTGGTCGCGCTCGAAGCGCAGAGAACATGCCGCTTCCAACCAATGCGACGCGGCTCTCGGGCGATAACCAACGCGGCTGTTTGGGGCGTCCGCTTCCAAAAGCAACCAGCCTCGCAACCGATATGCCAGAATGAACGGTAGATTCCCAACAAATTTGACTTACACCCCTTTTTCCCCTGCCCGGCGCCCGGGCGCATGCCAGTTCCGTATGGAGAATAAAGAAAAGCGGACAGGAAGACAGGATGTGCGCCGCGTTGATCAGTAAACAGCGATCGCTTAACAGGGAATCGTACACGTTCACAGCGAAGCGGTACGCGTTCACGTACACGAAGAAGGGAATGGAACTCGACCATGAGAAATTGGATGTTTACAAGGCCGCCCTCGACTTTTCGGCGTGGGCTTACACGGTATGTCGGCCCTTAAAGGTCCTGGATCGGGAGGCCACATGCAAGGGCAAGGATCTTCTCGTTCGGTTTGTTGCGATGCGGTCGCTGCTCACAATGCGCCGCCGCGTTGCGCTTGTGCTTTATGCCGGCGCAGGGTAAAATTCCAGACGCTTGCAAATACCCCGAAGGATTTTTGCAGGAACCTCATTCGACAATATGGAAACGGAGACCCGGAGGAAACATGGGAAGAACATTTATACTGCTCGGATTCGCCCTGCTGGTCGTATGCGCAATGGTGTCGCGCACAGCCTCCAGACGGCTTTTTGCACAGGCTGACGAAGAGGTAAAGGAAAGCCTCGTGCGGATTTTCGAAGAGATGAAGCTGTGGACGACCGGCCCGTTGATGATCATGCTTGTCGCCTATTTCGCGGCATCGATCGTATCCCGCGAGCATGAAACAACATGGCTCGCCGCAATGGTCGGCATCCTGTTCGTTCACCTGCTGGTTTGCCAGGTTGTCCTGGTCAGGAAACTCAAGCCGCTCAACCTGTCCATGGCGTATATCCTGAAACTGCTTGTCGGCCGGAACCTTCCTTACTGGGGACTCTTCGGCATACTAGCGGCGGTCTTGGTTATTAAACTCATCACCGGCAATGCCACCGGCGTAAACCCGCTCTAGCAGTATGGGGCGCATGTCAGTTCCGGTGCGACTATACATGTTCCGGCCGGCGGCCGATCAGTTTCAGGGTCGCAGGCGTAATGCCGAGCGTGTTGCGTGGATTGTCAAATGTCAGCGAACAGTACGTTTCTTCAGGATCGAATCGGAAACATCATCCACCATAAGCCTGTCGAGGACTTCATGCCTTTCCTGGGTGCAAACCATCCAGAAACCATCCAGGGCCATCCATGTGTTTGTCCCTGGCAAATCACAAGGTGCGACAGGACCGGAATGCCCGCGGAGGAGGCTGTTAACAGCAGCCCCCTAATGGGCCCGCAGAAAGCAGGTGATACGGCAGAACACAGAAAAAGACGCGCACGGCAAGTCCGCCTGGAGGCGCTCACCCTAAAGAAACGCAGTTCTTCTTTTGCTTGCTTCGATACATAAGACTGTCCGCACGCGCGACGAGACTCAACGCATCGTCTCCGCGGACGGCCAGCGTTGCGCCAATAGAAACAGTAACGCGGATTTTTCCTTCACCGCTGCCGGCATAAGAAGACGCAACAAGCACCCTTACTCGCTCCGCAAAGCTTTGCAAACCGGCAGCATCAGAATGCCCGCACACGACAAGAAACTCATCCCCGCCCCATCTCCCCGGCGTGTCAGACGCACGGCACACCATGGAGAACGTATTCCCGATCGTCTGCAGGAGTTGATCTCCAATATCGTGCCCCATCCTGTCATTCACCGCCTTAAATCCGTCGAGATCCGCCAGTAGAATTCCAAATCCCCATCCGTATCTGGCAAATTCATCCAGGCGCCTCTTGATTTCACCATCGAGAAGATGCCTGTTGCCAATCCCGGTAACCGCGTCGATCATCGAAAGCTGTTCGAGCTGCGACAGACGGTCGCGAAGCTCCAGATGCGCCGAATTATCACGAAAAATCTCCACCGCGCCGACAACCTTGCCCGCATCGTTGCGGACGGGAACCGTCTTTATTAGCACTGGCACCCGATGCCCTTTCTTGTGATGAAGATAGACCTCTGCTTCAACGGTCTTTGCTTCATGCATGGCACGCACGAGCGGACATGCCCCCTGGCACAGGCTGTTGCCTTGTTCATCCACATGCATCAGGATGTTGTCCCAGCAATGGGTGCCGACAACTTCGGAGGAGGCAAACCCGGATATTTTTTCCGCCCCTGGATTCCAGTAAAGTATCTGCCGGTTGGTGTCGGTAAAATAAACGCCTTCGGCGAGATTCTCCAGAATTTCCCTGTAAGAAACCAGTGACTCAAGCATGATCCCTTGGCTCCAAACGTATGCCGGCTTCATCAAAACTGACATCAATGAACCGCGCGGCGCGTGCCGACACGGAATCGGCACCCGAGATCTTGAAGAGCGACCATGCTTCGTCCGCGGTGACAGGCTTCACATTACTCCGCTTGTCATTGCCGGAAAAACGCCAATGGTTCGATCATATCAGCTGTCAAATACCAGCAATTCTAATTATGACGTCGAACCCACCCTGTAGAAGCGGCGCCCCCGCCGCTTCCCTTGTGTTATCACGCGACGAGGGCGTCGCGTCTACGACAAAAAGCTCTCGTTGTACCCAAAATTTTGAATTGCTGGTCAAATACCCTGTAGTTCCGTGAACAGGCAATCAGGCGATGCGCAATCCAGATTTGTTGAGGGATTTCTCCATAGAGGCGCGGAGGTCACCGACGAAGAGACCCGGAAATTGTGTGTGGGTGCGAGGGTGTGTGGGTGTCAATCGGGATCTAATCTAGGGTCAGGCAAATCGTGACTGGGCTCGAATCGTCTAACATGGCTTCGGCTGTAGAATCGCCTCGAATGAA
>Ga0172375_10012336_pt1 | contig 10724 bp, 9 predicted proteins | sample LakKiv1m_FD_114537 | JGI IMG/M metagenome (GOLD analysis project Ga0172375, IMG submission 114537) | Freshwater microbial communities from Kabuno Bay, South-Kivu, Congo - kab_092012_11.1m | ecosystem: Environmental > Aquatic > Freshwater > Lake | place: Democratic Republic of the Congo...
CCTGGAACAGGCCACGCCCCGGGAAGTGGGGGCCGTAAAGGAGGCCCTGGGCCGGGTCCCCTTACTCCAGGCCTTGTTGCCCGAGGAGCTTCCGGATCTGGTAATTCAGGTGGCGGCGGACCTGGATGGACTCCCGGAACTCCAGGACCTGATCGGCCGGGCCCTGGTGGACGACCCCCCGGCCTCTCTCCAGGCCGGCGGCATCATCCGGGAGGGGTATGACCCGGAATTGGACGAACTTATTCTGCTATCCCGGGAAGGCAAGGACTGGATCGCCCGTCTGGAAGCCACGGAGCGGGCCAAGAGCGGCATCAACTCCCTGAAGGTGCGCTACAACAAGGTCTTCGGCTATTACCTGGAAGTGTCCCGGGCCAACCTGCATCTGGTGCCGCCGGATTATATCCGCAAGCAGACCCTGGTGAATGCCGAGCGCTTCATTACTGCGGACTTAAAGGAGTACGAGTCTCGGGTCCTGGGGGCCGAAGAGGCGCGCCTGAAACGGGAAATCGAGCTGTTTCAGGAATTGCGCCGGCGGTTGGGAGAGGAGGCCCTGCGCCTGAAGCAGGTGGCCGGGGCCATAAGTATTTTGGACGTCTGCGCCGCCCTGGCGGAGCTGGCCGCGCTGCATCAATACTGCCGCCCCCGGATCGTGGCCGAGCCGGTGCTCAGCATCAAACAGGCGCGCCATCCGGTCATTGAACGGCTCCTGCCCTCCGGCAGCTTCGTGCCCAACGATATCTCCCTGGACGCAAACTCCCAGGTCCTCATCGTTACCGGACCCAACATGAGCGGCAAATCCACCATCCTGCGGCAGGTGGCGCTTATAACGCTGCTGGCCCACCTGGGGAGCTTTGTCCCGGCGGCGGAGGCGGTCATCGGGCTTACCGACCGCATCTTCACTCGGGTGGGAGCGGTGGACGACATCGGCCGGGGCCAAAGCACCTTTCTGGTGGAGATGCACGAAACCGCCAGGATTCTGCACCAGGCCACCCCCCGCAGCCTGGTAATCTTGGATGAGATCGGCCGGGGCACTTCGACCTTTGACGGCCTGTCCCTGGCCTGGGCCGTGGCCGAACACCTCCACGACCTGGGAGGCGCGGGCGTCAAGACCCTGTTTGCCACCCACTATCAGGAACTCACGGAACTGAGCCGCCTCAAACCTCGGGTGGAGAACTTCCAGGTGCTGGTGACGGAAGCCGCAGGCAACATTGTGTTCCTCCACCGGCTGGCCCCCGGGGCCGCGTCCCAAAGTTACGGCATTCAGGTGGCGAAGCTGGCCGGAGTGCCCCCGGAAGTCATCGCCCGGGCCCAGGAGGTCCTGGAGAACCTGGAGGCCGGCAGCCTGGACCCCATGGGTCTGCCGCGCCTGGCCCGGTCCCGGCGTCGCCAACTCCGGGAGGCGCCGCAACCCACCTTATTTGACCCGCCGGCGGACGAGCCGCATTAAGCCACTGCGTAAGCAGTGGCATCAGACCGTTTTTTCCTAAGATAGTCAACCTCCAATCAATAAAAATCAACGTGCAGCTGAGATCATTTTACCCTGCCCATAGGTGGTGTATGCATATGGCTCGCCTTTCCCTCTGACGGACCATTCTCGGGTTTTGGCCTGGGGATTTTTGTTCCAAGGTGTTGAAAGAGTTGAGGTCTGAGGGATAATTTAAGAAAAATTAAAATCTTGCCGAAATAAATACTACCATGCCATGCACAAAACCGTTCTTATTTGCCTCAATCCTCAGAGCTTACCGCATCTCGGGCTTTCTCTTCCGCCCTTGGTTTTTTCTCTTACTGGTCCTGTTTCTGGGGAATACCTTCATCACGTCAATTCACGCCCAGAACAGCCACAAGAAAAATGTCTTGATACTGAACTCCTACAATTATGGGTATGGCTGGACCGATAGCATCATGAAGGGGATCGAAGCTGTTCTGCCCCAACAGGACTATAACTTAACCGTGGAGTATATGGATACAAAGAGATATGAGGAACCAGCCTATTTTCAAAAATTATTCGATCTTTATCACTATAAATTTGCCGCAAAAAAGTTCGATATCATCATCTGCTCCGACGATAACGCCTTTAATTTTTTAATAAAATATAAAGACAACCTGTTCACTTCCAAAATGCCCGTGGTCTTTTGCGGCGTCAATTTTTTCCAGGATCTTGACTTGAAAGACCGTCAGGACTTTACAGGAGTGGTGGAAAACTATGACATAGCCGGCACTGTTAAGATCATCCGCAATCTGCAGCCTAATCTTAAAGAAATCTTAATCATCAGCGACCGGACGACCACTGGCATCTCCAATACCCTGAAGGCCCGCGAGGTAATGGCCGGGCAATTCCCTGAGCAAAAATACACCCTGGTGGATAACGTCACGATGGGCGACCTGCTGCAAATCCTGGGGCGGTCTCCGGTTGGAAACGTTGCCCTTTATCTGGGTTTTACTATTGACAAGACAGGTAAATCCTACGCCCCCCTGGAGCAGAGTTTGGTATCGATTTCGCGCCACAGCAAGGTGCCATTTTACAGCGTCTGGGAGTTTACCTTGGAATCGGTGGTGGGGGGTATGATCACCAGCGGTTATTATCAGGGAGAAATGGCCGCCAGGATGGCCAAACGCCTGTTGGATGGTGATAACGTTGCCGCCATTCCGGTGGTCAAAGAGAGTCCCAACCGGCCCATGTTCAATTACATCCAAATGAAACGTTTTGGAATCTCCCTCTCCCAACTGCCGCCTGGCAGTACCATCATCAATCTGCCCGATTCGTTCTACGAAGAAAACAAGTCTCTGGTTATCGGCACCATCGCGGTAATGGCCGGGTTGTTCATAGTCATCATTGTCCTGATCACTAATATCAATAAACGCAAGCAAGCCGAGGATGCGTTGCAGGTTTCCAATGAACGTTTGCAATTGGCGCTAAAAGGGGCGGACCTGGGCACCTGGGACTGGAATGTCAAGACTGGGGCAGTGACATTTAATGAGCGTTGGGCAGATATGCTGGGTTACAGTCTGAACGAGGTCGAGCCCCATGCCAATTCATGGGAGAAACTGGTTCATCCTGAAGACCTGCCCGCCATCATGGATATGCTGAAGGCTCACCTGGAAGGGAGAACGTCTTTTTACGAAACCGAGCACCGCCTTAAGCATAAATCGGGACAATGGATCTGGGCCCTTGATAAAGGCAAAGTCATCGAACGAGATGGCGAAGGTAAGCCAGTGAGAGCCTGCGGCACTCATTTGGACATCACCGAACGCAAGCAGGCTGAAGAAGCACGCCGGGAAGCTGAACAACAATTCCGCAGCATATTCGACAACGCCACCGACGGCATCCTAATCTTAGACCCGGAGACCAAAAAATTTCACCTGGCCAACCCGATGATTGCCCAAATGTTGGGCTATACTCAAGAAGAGTTGCAACACCTGGGGGTCATAGATATCCACCCGCCCGACAGTCTACCCCAGGTTCTGGACCAGATTGAAAGGCAGGAGCGAAAGGAAATCACCGTGGCCCGGGATATTCCGTTGTTGAGGAAAAACGGCAGCGTATTCTATGCGGATATCTCCGCTACCCATCTTAACATAAAGGGAAAATTTTTCCTGATGGGACTTTTTCGGGACATTACCGAACGCAAGGAAAAGGAAGAGGAGATTATTCGTCAGCGGGAAGAACTGCGAGGGCTGGCCGCCCGACTGACTGAGGTGGAGGAGAAGGAACGGCAGAATCTGGCCCGGGAACTCCATGATCAGGTATGCCAAAACCTGGCCAACATTAGCATCGCCCTGGAAACTCTGGTGATCAGAGCAAATAGAGAGCCTCTGCATCAAGTGCTCTCAAGGCTTGCTGATGTCAGCGCGGTGGCAGAACAGACCGGGGAGATTACCAGGGACATCATGGAAAATTTACGGCCAACGCTATTGGACCATTACGGCCTGGAGAAAGCGTTACGCCAGTTAGGTAGTCAATTTTCCCAGCGAACGGGCATCGATTTGGAAATCGTGGGCGAGGAGACTGACTCCCGCCTAAACCCGGATGTGGAACTGGCCCTTTTTCGTATTGCCCAAGAGTCGTTGAATAATGTAGCTAAGCACTCCCGGGCCTCCCATGTAGTGCTGGCCAAAGAAGTAGATAAAGGTACCGTGCGTCTGATTGTTGCGGACAACGGCATCGGTTTTGACCAAAATATTGTGGCTGACCCCAAAGAGGGTCGAGGATGGGGCCTGATGACCATGAACGAACGGGCCATGGCCGTTGGTGGGCAATGCTGCATCGAATCCCAGCCGGGTCAGGGCACCCGGGTTATCGTGGAGGTGCCCCGGTGATACCTTACCATATCAATATATAGTTATCTATAATGGTTGGCATCTACCAATGAGTCAGTAGAGAAACCGCCCCTATTGCCAGCCGGAGACCTCATAGCCCTTCTCCCGGAGGCATTGTTCCACCAGCCGTCGTTGTTCCGGGTCCAGGTCCCGGTCTCCTGAATAGAAAAGTCCCCGGATGAGGCCGGCCGCGGCGCCGCCCGCGGCTCCAGCAGCCGCGCCACGGCCGGCGCTGCCGAAAACCGCCCCGGACGCCGCGCCCACTGCAGCCCCAGTCGCGGCCCCTATGGCGGTGGAGCCGGCAAGCTTACCGGCTTGGCCCGAGACCCGCCCTCCTTCGATTACCTGACGCAAGCAGTCATCGATATCCTGCTGGGCTGCGGTTGTGCCCACTGTGTCGAGGTGTGCATTGGGATGGAGGGTGGGGCGTTTGGCGGCACAGGCCAGGCACAAAACGATGATACCCACCAGCAGCAGGGCCTGCAGAAGCTCTTTGGTCATGCTTATGGTTCGCCTCCGGATCGGCCTCAGAGACCTGCCGTAGCGCCGCGGGGGGCAAGTTACGCCCCCCCTGACCTTTCCTACCGGGTTAACGCCAGCCCGGCCTCTGGTTGTGGTTGTATTGGTAAATGTTGCGGCCGAGATGGTTTTCCATCCGATTCAGCCGGGCCCGTTCATAGCGATTCAGATGGCCGTCGGCCCGCATCCGGGCCTCAGCCAAATGGATGCGCCTCTGCTGGTGTTCGAGACGGCGAAATTCTCCGGGAGTCAGCCTCCCTGACTGGTGCCCCCGGTAGATGCGATGTTGCTGGTTCATCTGCCGCCTGTCGATGCAGGGGCCGTATGGGCGCGCCAAAGCAGGGAGGCTCGACAGGATGATTAGGCCCGCCAGCAGGCCGGTCAAGATGCCTTTGGTCCATGTTTGCATTGTTCTACCCTCCGGGTCAAGTCAGGAAATCCAGCGCTGAATGTCCTCGTTGAGTTGCCCACCCCAGGGGTGGTTTGGCTTTCACTGAATTTGACCGACCGCGGGAGCAAATGTTAAGAGAGTCGTTCTAATACCGAGATGCAGCTTGGGTTATATAGAGATTTCCAAGTGCAACTGGGGAACCAGATTAAATTGGCGAACCGGATTAAAAAGGCAGCGCCATTGCTGACGCTGCCTGGGAGAACCGGCGAGGTGGCGGTTATCTTCTTCTGAGACTCCTGAGTCCGATTAAGCCGACCAAGCCGGAGCCGAGGAACCAGACGGTGGGCGGGACAGGGATAACAACAGCCTTGGCGCCTACGGTAAAGCCATGCCAACCCTCTGAAGTATGCGTGAAGGTGATGGAATCATAGAGGCCGGGCAGTTCAATGACGCCGTGGACTTCGCCGCTCCCGAAAAATCCGGTGCCCGTGCTGTTGAGAACAGGGACCCCATTACCCCAATATCCGGCGCCATAGCTGAGAATATTGATGGGCACGCCGAAATCAACGGTATTGCCATTCCAACTGACTAAAGCCAGGAGGGGGTCCTGCACGGCCTGGGAGAAGGTGATGGTCACCGTGCCGCCGGTACTCAAGGCAATGATGTCGGAATCCGGGGGGGCATTATCGACAGTTGAGCTAATATAAGGCGCTGAAGGGATCCAGTAATTGGTGCCGCCGCTCACCTGGGCAAAAAGATAGGCTCCCGTAGACGTCACATCCACTGTATCGGAGCCGAAGGTAAGCACTCCCGTGACTTCTGAAGGCGCTGCAGCGGTCCAGTCAGTCCAGGACACCGGAGCTGCCAGGGCAGCGGACAGAGGAAGCATGACCAGAATTATTAACATTAGATGCCGGGATAGAGACCTCATGGCTTTCTCCTTATCTTAAAATCGATATGGGAAAATAGAGTGCAAAAAGAATACCAAACTCATAACATATTGATAATATTATTATAATTACCAGAATTAACGAATACCCAGGTACCGAATTCTGAACACTGTAATGCCCATAATTATTAAACATATTGATAATTAAGTATTTTTGTATGTTAAAATTATACAACACTATATAAAATTACTTCATAAACTCACACCGGAGCTGGGGGCGGGAATGAGAAGAGCGCAGGACCGCTTGTGGGAGTGCAGCGCAGGAGAGGGGCTAGCACCGTTACCTCAACCCCCTGCCGGAGGAGGGGGGCTGAGGTAACTTTTATACATACACCAATGGCGGGGCGTCGTCCTTGCGGGTGATAATTTCGCCGATGACGTAGCCTTGCTCTTGCAGTCCTTGGAGGCGCAGGAGCACCTCGGCTTCGTATTCTTCGGCCACCACCAGCGCCAAGCCGATGCCGTTGTTGAAGGTTCTAAGCATTTCGTCTTCCGGGATATTGCCTCGGTCCCTAAGGAAGTGAAAAATAGGGGGCACCGGCCAGGATTGCTTTTTGATGACCGCCTGGCAGGATTTGGGCAAAATACGGGGCAGATTGTCGGTTAAGCCGCCTCCGGTGATGTGGCAGATGCCGCTCAGGGGAAAATCCCGCAGCAGGTTGAGCACCGCCTCTACGTAAATGCGGGTGGGTTTCAGGAGTTCCTCGCCCAGGGGTCCGCCCAATTCGGGAATCTCATCGTCCACCCGCAGACGGTGGCGCTCAAACAGCACCTGGCGCACCAGGGAGAAGCCGTTGGCGTGCAGGCCGCTGGCGGCCAAGCCGATGATGCGGTGGCCCACCGCAATAGACGAGCCGTCGATGATGGCGTCACGCTCCACCACCCCCACCACAAAGCCGGCCAGATCATAGTCGCCGGGTTGATAGATACCGGGCATCTCGGCAGTTTCCCCGCCGATCAGAGAACAGCGGGCCTGACGGCAGCCATGGGTGATGCCTTCAACGATCAGAGTGGCGGTTGCCGGAGACAACTCCCCCATGGCCAGGTAATCCAGAAAGAACAAGGGGGTGGCGCCATGGACCACAATGTCATTGGCGCACATGGCCACCAGGTCGATGCCGATGGTATCGTGGCGGTTCATCAGGATGGCGATCTTAAGTTTGGTTCCCACCCCATCGGTGGCGGAGACCAGCACCGGGTCGCGATACCGGTCCGCCCCCAAATGAAACATGCCGCCGAAGGACCCGATCTCCCCCAGCACGCCGGTGCGGTACGTGGCTTTTACCAGGGGCCGGATACTCTTGATAAAGGCGTCCGCCTTGTCAATATCGACCCCAGCGTCTTTATATGTAGTGATATCGGCCATCCCCTTTGTCTCCCCTGCAAAGGCGTACGGGCCAAGTTAAGGCAGGGTTATTATCCGGAGCAGCAAAGAGATGGTTTTCCCTTTCACCCTGAGCCCTCCCCCCGAGGTGAAGGAGGGAAAATGCATCCCTTTAACACTCTGGTTTAATAGATATTACACTTCCTGGTCTGGTTTCGGCTGATCCTCTTTGGCTTCAAAGTCCCGGCAGGCGCAACCTTCAGCCGCTTCGCCCTCTTCCCCCAGGACCGACCATTGCCCGCAGGATTGGCATTGTTGGCCGACGCGGTAGTCTCCCCCCTGAATGCAGATGGCCTTGCCGTGGACCAGGGCTTCCGCCACGGCGCGATGGGCCCGGGACAACATCCGGGTTACCGTAGGTCGGGAAACTTGCATTCTTTGGGCCACCTCTTCCTGGGTCATCTCCAGGTAATCAGCCAGGCGCATGGCCTCCAATTCGTCCACCGTAATCACTATCTGCTGCAAGGATCTGAGAGGAATCCCCCGGGGTTTAAAAAAAGTCACCCCCGGCTCAGTTTCCACCCAGCGGCATTTTTTAGGTCTGCCCATTTTTTCCACCTCAACGTAATGTTATATATTTAAGGTTCTTGGGCAAACTGTCAAGGAGAAAGCGAAAATCTCCGCCGGGACTTTCCAGCCATTGACGAACCGGGGCAAGCGACGTATGTTTAGGACACTTGGAGTAAGAGGTAAGACTTCTACTGCTCACCGCTAACCGCTCACTAAGAAAGGAGGCGGTTGTGATCGGAACTTATCAGGCCCAGGTGGAGGATTGCGTCCGGTTTCTGGCCCCGCACCTCCCCGTCGCTCCGGAGTGGGGCATTGTCTTGGGAACCGGTCAGGGAATCTGGAGTTCCCGGCTGGAGAGTGGGGACTGCCTGCCTTACCAGGAGCTGCCCCATTTTCCCCAAGCCACCAGTCCCAGCCATGCCGGCCGCCTCTGCTGGGGACGTCTGGCCGATAAGCAGGTCATACTCTGCCAGGGCCGGTTCCATACCTATGAAGGCTATTCCATGCGTCAGGTGACCTTTCCGGTGCGGGTGCTGGCGGGCCTGGGGGTCAAGACCCTGGTGCTGACCAATGCCGCCGGCGGCCTCAATCCTCTGTTCAGGGCCGGTGATCTGATGCTCGTCTCCGATCACCTCAATTTTATCGGCGACAACCCCCTGGTGGGAGACAATATCGACGCCTGGGGCCCTCGCTTCCCCGATATGAGCCAGGTGTATGACCGGCACTTGCGGGAGATCACCGAGAATGTGGCCCGCCGCCTGGGCCTGGGCTTGCGCCAGGGGGTTTACGTGGCGGTCAAGGGCCCCAGCCTGGAGACCCCGGCTGAGACCCGGATGCTGCGGCAGATTGGCGCGGACGCGGTGGGCATGTCCACGGTGCCGGAAGCCATCACCGCAGTGCATGCGGGACTCCGGGTCCTGGGAATCTCGGTGATCAGCAACCTCAACCTGCCGGATGCCATGGCTCCCATTGCCATTGAGGCCATCATTGAAACGGTAGCCCGGGCAGAACCCCACCTGGTGGAGTTGTTGCTGGGAGTAATGCAGGAAGTTTCTTAAGGCCAGGGGCTAACTTTTCTTTTTTCTGGTCTTTTTGGCCTTCTTGGCAGGCTTGGGCGCCTCGCTCGCCTCAGATGGGGGCGCGCTGGGTTGGACGGTGGCAGCTTCCGCCTCAGGAGCGGCTGGAACCACCGCTTCGGTAGTTGGTGGAGATGACGCCGGGGGGGGCGCTGCCGGCCCGATCACATAGACTCGTTGGTCTGCGGAAAGCTTATCCAGGGCTTGTCCGCAATTGGGACAAACCTTTAAAGAGAGGGGATTTGACGCTTGGCACCCCGGGCACTTCAACCACAACCCCATTGTTCACCTCCGATGTTTTCCCCTACCATTAACAAAACGTTAACGATTCTTCAAGACTTTTATGCATAGGGGCGGCATTGCCGGTGACTTCGGCGGAAACTTTGCAGGGAGGAAACGACTATGAAGAAAATTGTCATTGAGACGGACCAGGCCCCGCTTCCCGTTGGCCCTTACACTCAGGCGCTGGCCGCCGGTCCTTTTGTATTCATCTCCGGGCAAATCCCCATGGATGCCAAAGGCCGCCTGGTGGAAGGAGATATCGTGGTGCAGACGGTCCAGGTGATCGCCAACCTCAAGGCCATCCTGGCGGCGGTGGGGCTGACCTTAAAGGACGTGGTGAAAACCACGGTTTACCTGAAAGATATGGCCGATTTCTTCGAGATGAACCGGGCCTACGGCGAGTTCTTTCCCCAACACCCGCCGGCCCGCACCACCATCCAGGCTGCGGGCCTGGCCAAAAACGTCTCCGTGGAGATCGACGCCATCGCGGTGAAGAAGGAGTGGCACGTGTAAGAACCGGGAATATGGTGGGCGTGGCACACGGACACAGGCGAACACGCGGGTTCGCCCCTGCAGGAGGCGGCTTCGCTGCGCTTGGGCGGGAAACTTACGTTCCCATGTGCAACTTGGGAACGAGGAAACGATGCATCAGTATCAATCATTTCATGGTGCGCCGCTGCTGCAACTTCACGACGCCACGGTAGTCAAAAATAGCACGCGGGTGCTGGACGGCATTTCCCTCACCATCCGGGAAGGCGAGCGCACCGCCATCCTGGGGCCTAACGGCGCGGGCAAATCTTCCCTCATCCGGCTCATCGCGCACCTGGATTATCCCCTGGCCCATGGGGACGGCACTTCACCTCTGTTGATTTTGGGTGAGGAGCTCTGGAACGTCTCTGAGTTGCGCTCGCTCTTGGGGATTGTGTCGGCGGATTTACAGAATTCCATCCTGGCCGGAACCCTGCCGGGACGGACCCGGGGGCTGGACGCGGTGCTTTCGGGCTTCTTCGCTTCCTACGGCGTTTTCGGGCACCACCTGGTTACCCCGGCCATGCGGGACCGGGCGCGCCAGGCCCTGGAGTTGATGGAAGCCGGACATCTGGTGGAGGCCTTTATCGAGACCATGTCCGCCGGGGAAGTGCGGCGCATTATGATTGCCCGGGCCCTGGTGCCGGAGCCCCGGGCCCTGCTGTTGGATGAGCCCACCACCGGTCTGGACCTCATGGTGCGTCACCGGTTTCTGCACACCCTCCGCAACCTCGCCCGCCACGGCAAGACCATCATTTTGGTCACCCA
>Ga0172375_10012342_pt1 | contig 10720 bp, 8 predicted proteins | sample LakKiv1m_FD_114537 | JGI IMG/M metagenome (GOLD analysis project Ga0172375, IMG submission 114537) | Freshwater microbial communities from Kabuno Bay, South-Kivu, Congo - kab_092012_11.1m | ecosystem: Environmental > Aquatic > Freshwater > Lake | place: Democratic Republic of the Congo...
AAAGGCTTCCTGAAGGAATTCGAGGAGGATGCCACCGTGGCCGCCTGGGCGGCAAAGGCCTTCTCGCTTCCCCCTAGCCTCAAGCTTTCAGTCCATTCCGGAAGCGACAAGTTCAGCATCTACCCGGGGATCAGGGAAATCATCAAGAAACTCGGTTGCGGCTTTCATCTCAAGACGGCTGGTACCACCTGGCTCGAAGAACTCATTGGCCTGGCTGAAGCGGGCGGTGAGGGCCTCGCCTTGGCTAAGCGTGTCTATGCCCAAGCATATGCCCGATATGATGAACTCGCGGGACCCTACGCGAGCGTGATCGATATTTCAATGGCGCGGCTGCCCGCGCCCGCGGCGGTGAACGCCTGGGATTCGGCGGCCTATGTATCGGCGCTCAGGCATGACAAGAAGAATCCACGCTTCAACCAAGACCTGCGGCAGCTCCTCCACATCGGCTATAAGATCGCGGCCGAGATGGGAAAAGAGTATATGGATGCCCTTGAAACATACGAGGAAAGCATACGCCGCAATGTGAGCGTCAACCTTTTTGAACGACATCTCACGCCGCTCTTCCTCGGATAATCCGGCATGGGTCATGGAAGCGCCCGCTTCAGAATAGGGATTCGGGGGCGGCTTTTGGCTTTCCTCGGCATAGCGATCGTTCTAATCGTCGCGATGGAGATCGTTGCCCAGCGGGCGACCTACAAGGTTGCCGAAGAGTATGAGAGCCGCCTCGACCACTATCACCTCGTCCACAGAATGCGCATGGACCTCAGCGCGTTCAGGGCTGACAGCGATCGCTTCATAAGGGATCCCAACTCCATGCCGGTGGAAGCTCTCTACGAAGCGATCACGGCACTTTCCGCCCTCGATGATTCCCTAGCCCCCCTCGAAGATCTATCCATAGAGGCGGGGTTCGAAGTGAGGGCGACGGGCTATGGGCTCAACGCTTATTTTCCCCTCATCGCCAAGTCGCTTTCATATAGAGTCGCCGGCCGAAGCGACTATTACGCCGACTTCGTCCGCGCGGACAGGATCGCCGGCTATGTGGATATGTATCTATCGCGACTCCTCAGCATCCTCATGAGGGATGGGGAGGAGAGCTTCCGGGCCGTGGCACGGAACTCCAAAGCGATAAACCAGGCCATCCTCTTTGGTATGATATCCGCGGGCATACTCCTCCTTGGCTATGTCTATGTCGTGGCCAATTCGATAACCAAGCCCATAAGGAATCTGGCCAAGGCTTCGGAGAAGCTCGCGAAGGGCGAACTGGATGTGGCTCCCATCAAGGTAACTTCCAGGGATGAGGTTGGCATACTCGTGGAGAGCTTCTTCGCGATGAGCACCAATATACGAGCGTATATTGAAGGCTTGAAGGAAAAAGCCGAACTCGAGAAAAGACTGCATGACGAGGAAACCAGTCTCCTTTCGATGGGGAAGGCTCTGCGCGAGGCCCAGTTCATGAACCTTCAGGACCAGATGCGACCTCACTTTCTTTTCAATGCCCTGAATTCCATCGCGAGGAACGCCCTACTCGAGAGCGCTCCCTCCACCGAAAAGCTTGCCATCTCCCTCGCCAAGCTTCTGCGCTCCACGATGAAAGAAGGCGGCCCCTATATAACCCTTGGCGAGGAGATCGATATCGTCAGGGAATACCTGAGCTTCCAGAAAGCCCGATTCGGGGATCGGATGGATTGGGAAATACACTTCGATGCTTCGCTGGGAGGCGTCAAGGTGCCGAGGTTCCTGCTTCAGCCTCTGGTTGAAAACGCGGTTCGTCATGGCATCGAGCCCAAGGAAGACAAGACAAGAATTCTCATCTCCGTGCAAAAGAAAAGGGATAAGATCAAAGCCTTCGTCATCGATACCGGGCTGGGAATCGCGGGCGATGAACTTGTACGGCTGCGCCGGATCATCAAGGCATCATCGTCGGAGGCTGTTCAGAAGAGCGCAGAGACGGGCAAGCGTTCGGTAGGTGGCAAACAGGACGGCGCTGAAAAATCCGCGACCAAGGGAGGACTCCTCGCTGGCGCCGGCATCGGTCTCGCCAATGTCGCCATGCGTCTCTTCATTCTTTATGGCCAGGAAGGGACGATCCAGCTCTATTCCAAACAGGGCAAGGGAACGATAGTCAGGCTTTCGATTCCCATGAAAGGAGTGTCTCGGTGGCCAGAATCCTGATCGCGGATGACGAAGATCTGGAGAGAGCCGCGCTCCGTTTCATCATGGCCGGAAGCGGGTTGGATCGCGAATTCCTCATCGATGAAGCGAGGAATGGGCATGAAGCCCTGCAACTCGGTACGGACAAAAAATATGACGCGATCTTTCTCGACATAAAAATGCCCGGCCTCAATGGGCTCCAGGTGGCTGAAGAGCTCCGAAGAGCGGGGATCCTTTCGCCCATCGTCATCATTTCCGCTTTCGACACATTCGAATACGCGCAGAAAGCGATTCGTCTCGGCGTCTACGAATACTTGCTGAAGCCAGCCAGCGTCGAAGAGGTAGTATCGGTTTTACGACGCACGCTTGAGCTGGGCCGGGAGCCGGAAGCTCTCTCCAGGAAGAAGGAAGAATCGATCTCCGCGATATCCGATGCGGTGAGGAAGCTGGAAAGCGCCCTGATGGGACAGATGAAGAATGGGTGTTTGGATGGAACTGCGGTAAAGGAATATGAGAACCTTTCGTCTCTGAATGGCTTCTCCCGTTCGGTGATTGCCTTCAAGGTCGGTTCCTCGCCCGGACAGGGCGCGCAAACGATGGAGCGAGCGCTCTTGGGCATGGCGCTTTCTTGCGCTGAAAAAGCCTTGCTTCAGTGTTCGCGAAAAGCCATCGTCGCCGAGGCTCGGGGCTATGGCTTTATCCTCATCTATGGATTCGACGCGCATTCAGGCAGCGCGGAAACCGCGCCCGGGAATGTCACACATGAGGAGGGCAGCCCCGCGATGGGAGGATTTCAAAGGAATCTGCGAAGCGATGTATTCTGGCCTATCATGGAGACGATGAGCCGCAAGGTAAGGGACAGCGCGTCTTCGATGATATTCTTCGGCCTTGCTGGCCCTTCGACGGAGGATGCGGATATCCTTTTCTCCCAAGGCTTCGAAGGGGCAAGGCTCGCATCGGCCGAATGTCCCGTCGTGAGGCTTGTCCCGCTCCAGAGAATCGCCGAAGATGATATCCTGCATATAAGCGCGACCGACGCGAGCCCGCGGAGCCTCGGCATGAAAGCCCTTGATTACATAAAGGGAGGCTATTCCAAGGATCTCACGCTGGTGTCGACGGCCGAGATGCTCGGAGTCAATTCTTTTCATCTGTCGCACGCGATTTCCAAGGAACTGGGCATAGGATTCAGCGAGTTGCTTCGCAGGGTGCGCATCAACAAGGCCAAGGAACTCATGATCGGCGGAGGGAGCATCAAGGAAGCGAGTTATCTCGTCGGCTTCTCCGATCAAGCGTACTTCACCAGAGTATTCAAGAAGCTCGAGGGCATAAATCCCCGACAATTTATCGAACAAACCGCAAAAAAGTACAAAAAGTAGCCAAAACTATACAAAGCCGCATTCCCCAATACTGCCCGAAACTGAAGGCAGGTTATTCTATAGCCACATTGTAAAAGGGAGGCAATACCATGAAACATGGAAAGCTCATTCTCGCCCTCATGCTTGTCCTGGCCGTCCTGATGCCGGTTCAAGTTTTCGCCCAGAAAGCAATAGTCCTCAGGCTCGCGGAGACCCACCCAAAGGGCTATCCCACCGAGATGGGTGACGAGGAATTCGCCCGCCTCGTGAAGGAGCGCTCCGGCGGCAGGATCGTCATCGAAGTGTATCCCGGAAGCCAGCTCGGCCAGGAAAAGGCCGTCATCGAACAGGTCCAGTTCGGCGCCATCGACATTACCCGCGTTTCGGTGAGCCCGCTCGCTTCCTTCGTTCCAAAACTCAACGCGTTCCAGATGCCCTACCTGTACAGGGACGAGGCGCATATGTGGAAAGTCCTCAACGGCGACATCGGCAAGGGACTTCTCTCCAGCCTCGAGCCCTTCGGCTTCATCGGCCTCGGCTGGTTCGAGGGCGGATCGCGCAACTTCTACAACTCCAAGCGGCCGGTAAAGACGCCCGCCGACCTCAAGGGCCTCAAGATCCGCGTGCAGGAAAGCGAACTGATGATGGGTCTCGTTTCCGCCTTCGGCGCGGTCCCGACCCCCATGGCCTATGGTGAAGTCTACTCCGCCCTGCAGACCGGCGTCGTCGACGGCGCGGAGAACAACTGGGCCTCCTATTTCTCGACCAGCCACTTCGAGGTCGCCAAGTACTTCACGCTCGACGAGCACACCAGGGTTCCCGAGATCATCATTGGCTCAAAGATCTCTCTCGGCAGGCTCTCGAAGGCCGATCAGGACCTGATCAAACAGGCCGCAGCGGACGCGGTGGCGTTCCAGCGCTCCGAGTGGGCGAAGTACGAGCAGGTCTCGATCGACAAGGTAAAGGCGGGCGGAGCGCAGATCACCGCCGTACCCGACAAGGCTCCCTGGGTCGCCCTGATGGCTCCTCTTTACGCGAAGCAGAGCAAGGAAATCCAGGACTTCGTAAAGCAGATCCAGGCTGTAAAGTAACGGCGTTCTCGCAAATCCCATGAGCGGTCCGGCCTAAGGCCATTAGGCCTCGCGCCGGGCCGCCTTTTCTTTACAGCCGCGTCACGTCGGCTACAGGATACACCCATGAAAGATCTGATCCTTAAAACGGTCAATGTGATCCATATTCTCTTGATGGAATTCTCGAAAATCCTCATCGTGGCGATGGTCCTCATTGTCTCCGCGAATGTATTCCTGCGGTATGTCTTCGACAGCGGGATTTTGTGGTCCGAGGAAGTCGCCCTCACGCTCTGCGTGTGGTTCATCTTCATTTCAATGGGGCTGGGCGTCAAACAAAAGCTGAATATAACGATCAACCTCCTGGCGCGGGGCACGATGCCAAGTTGGTTGAATTTTGTCCTCGATATGTTGTTGGAACTCGTCGTCATCTTCGTCGGCCTTATCATGATCATCTACGGGAGCAGCCTCGTCCGATTCACCATGACGTCCATCATGCCAGCGACAAAGTGGCCTGCCGGCTTGCTCTATGTGGTAGTCCCTTTCGCCGGAGTCACCATCGTGCTCGAGGCGCTGCTCCATATCCTCAAGTGGGATACCTACGATAAAGCCATCGACGATTATCTTTCCGGCGAAGGAAAGTTCAGAGATATTTTTGGAGGCTCCCATGAGTGATCCCGCGATCGCGACCGCACTGCTGCTGGGAGGTTTCGTCCTCCTCATGATCCTGCGCGTTCCCATTACGTACTCTTTGGCGTCGGTGTCCCTTGTCACCGCCATTTATTTGAAAATTCCTCTCATGGCAATCGTTCAACAGATGGTCCAGGGCGTTCGTTCTTTCTCGCTTCTCGCAATCCCCTTTTTCATCATAGCCGGCGAGATGATGGGGCAGGGCGGCATAGCCCGGAAGCTGATAGAACTCGCCAATATCTTCGTGGGCAGGATCCGCGGCGGTTTGGCCATGGTCAACTGCGTCGACTCCATGTTTTTTGGGGGCATTTCAGGCTCGGCGGTGGCCGACGTGGCATCCACCGGCACGATCATCATCCCCATGATGAAGATGAAAGGCTACGATGAGGACTTCGCCGTCGCCTTGACGGTGGCAAGCTCCACCCAAGGAGTAATCATTCCCCCAAGCCACAATATGATAATCTATTCCATGGCGGCGGGCGGGGTGTCGGTGGGGCGACTCTTTCTAGCGGGATATATTCCCGGCATCTCGCTCGGCCTTAGCATGATGGTAATCTCCTTCATCATCGCCAAAAAGCGCAACTATCCCAAGGAAGAGGCGGTTTCCTTCAAAGGCGCGCTGAAAATATTCAAGGACGCGGCTTTGGGGCTCATGACGGCTGTCATCATCATGGGCGGCGTCATTTCCGGCATTTTCACGGCAACGGAATCCGCCGCCATCGCCGTAATCTACGCATTCATCATCACTTTCTATGTATACAAGGAAATACCGCTCAAAGCCATAAAGGGTATTCTCTACAATTCGCTCAAGACGCTCACCATGGTCATGGCGCTGATAGCGGCCGCCAGCGCCTTTGGCTGGCTGATGGCCTATCTGCGCATTCCCGCCAAGGCGACCGAACTGATCCTCTCCGTTACGACGAACAAATATCTGCTTCTGTTCCTCATCAATGTTTTGCTGCTCTTTTTGGGCATGATCATGGATATGGCGCCCCTCATCCTGATTTGCACGCCGATTCTGTATCCTGTCGTCGTGACGAGCCTCGGGCTTTCACCCGTGCATTTTGGGATCATCATGATGATAAACTTGGCGATCGGTCTTTGCACGCCTCCCGTTGGATCCGCCCTCTTCGTCGGCTGCGCGGTCGGGAAGACCACCGTGGAAAAAGTGACAAAAGCCCTGCTTCCATACTACCTCTCAATGGTCGTTGTGCTTATGCTTGTGACGTATATCCCGGAGATCACGATGTTCCTGCCTAACTTGATAATGCCGGGAAATTGAGAGGAGCAACTATGTCATTCATAGAATCGATGTTTTCGCTCGAGGGGAAAACCGTCGTCATAACGGGTGGTGGCGGCGGCATCCCCGGCAACCTGGCGATCGGCTTCGCGAAAGCCGGCGCCGCGGTTGTGCTGTGGGGCCGCGGCACGAACCATCCGATGGCCGAGGCGGCTCGCCGGGTGGCCGAGGCGGCGGGTGTCGGGGGGCGCGTTTTTGCGGTCACCGTGGATACGGCATCGAGGGAGGCCTGCGAGGCGGCTATCGCCGAGTCGGAGAAGCTGGCTGGAGCGGCGCCCGATATCCTCGTCAATGGGGTTGGCGGCAACAGGGGCAAGACGCCCTTCGTGGACATGGACGAAGCCCTCTTCAGGGAAATCCTCGACCTCAATCTGCTGGCCGGTCTCGTGACGCCGACGAAAGCTTTTTCACGCTATTGGATCAAAAAAGGCATCAAGGGCTGTGTCATCAATATGACATCGATGACCAGCTATAAGGCCTTGTCCGGGACTTGGGCATATGACGCCGCCAAGGCAGGGGTTCTCAATCTCAACGAGGCCTTGGCCAAAGAGCTCGCCCCTCATGGCATAAGGGTGAACGCGATCGCGCCCGGGTTTTTCGTGGGCAACCAGAACCGCGCCCTCCTTATCGACGAAAAGACGGGCGATCTCACCGCGCGCGGCAAATCGATCATATCGCGCACGCCTTTCGGGCGCTTCGGCAAATTCGAGGAACTCTGGGGAGCGGCTCTCTATCTGGCGAGCGACGCGGCATCAGGTTTCGTCACCGGGGTAAGCATTCCGGTTGACGGCGGCTATCTGACGGACAATATATGAAAACATTCATGGACAAGGATTTTCTCCTGGATACGGATACGGCGCGGCGGCTTTATCATGAAGACGCGGCTGGCCTGCCGATTTTCGACTACCATTGCCACCTTTCCCCGAGGGAAATCGCCGAGGACAAGCCCTTCACCGACCTCGCTGAAATATGGCTCAAAGGTGATCATTACAAATGGCGGATCATGCGCTCGAACGGAGCCGATGAATCGCTCTGCTCGGGAAGCGCTCCCTGGTCCGACAAGTTCACCGCCTTCGCTTCCGCGCTTGAGCAGTCGCCGGGCAACCCGCTTTTGCACTGGTCCCATCTCGAGCTTCAGAGGACCTATGGAATCCACGAGGTGCTGACAACGAGGAACGCGCTGGCGATCCGTGATAAGGCCAACGCTATCCTGAAAGAGCGCGGCGATTCCCCACGCGGCATGCTGAGGCACTATAAAGTGGCCGTGGTGTGCACGACGGACGATCCCGCCGACGATCTGCGCTGGCACGACGCCATCGCCGCCGATCCGGAGGTCGGGGCCGCCGCGGCGTCAGCCGGTAAAAAAGTGGCGACGATCCTTCCCGCCTTCCGCCCCGACAAGGCAATGAACGCCCAAGACGCCGCTGCCTGGAAAGCTTATGCCGCGACCCTCGGCGCCGCCGCTGGCCTGGAAATCCGCGCCTTCGCCGACCTGGCCGAGGCTCTTTCGCGCCGACATGCCTTCTTCCACGCCCGGGGGTGCAGGCTTTCAGACCACGCCCTTCTCGTGCCGCCCTTCGCGCCGGCTACCGCGCGGGAACTCGACGCGATCATCGCCGACCTCCTGGCGGGAAAGAAAATCGACGCGCAGGCCCGCGAAAAACTCGGGACGGCTGTGCTTCTTCATGTCGCGCGCCTGAACGCCGCGGCAGGCTGGACGATGCAGCTGCATATCGGCGCGCTGCGGAACGTGAATACGAGGCTCTTCTCTTCCTACGGCCCCGACGGCGGCGGGGATGCCATTTCCGATGCCGTCATCATCGCGCCCCTGGCCTCCTTCCTCGACCTCCTCGACACTGAGGGCAATCTGCCCAAGACCATCCTCTATTCGCTCGACGACACAAAAAACGCGAGCCTGGCCGTTCTCGCCCAGTGCTACTCCGGCACCTACGCCGGCGGGGGCGGCAAGGGCGCGGCGGCGGTCGCCGGCAAGATGCAGCTCGGCGCGGCCTGGTGGTTCAGCGACCACCTCGATGGCATGGAGCGCCATCTCGTGCAATCGGCCTCAGTTGGCGTCGTGGGGCGCTGGGTGGGCATGCTCACCGATTCCCGCTCCTTCCTCTCCTATCCGAGGCACGAATATTTCCGCCGCATACTTTGCAGGGTAGCCGGCCGCTGGGTCGAATCGGGTGAACTTCCCGGCGACGACAGCTACGCCCGCGCGCTCGTACGAAACGTAAGCTGGTTCAACGCGAAAGAGTATTTCGGTATCGATGTGCCTCTATGGGCGAAAAACGTGAAGTGAAGTATTGGCGCGGCGCCTTGCCAAGGCCGCGCCGGGCGCAAGGCCCAAAAAAGGAAAAGCCCGGGTTCGCCCGGGCTTTTCCTTGCTCCTAGCGGCGCGATTGAAGCATCATTTTTCCGTGTCCGTCATACCCGCCACGAACTGCTTCTGCATGATGATCACGACGAGGACGGGAGGAATCAGCGCGAGAAGCACGGTCGCCATGACTATCTGCCATTCTATCATGACATCGGCGCCCGAGAGCATGCGGTTGATGCCGATGAGAAGGGTGTAATATTCCTGTTTGGTCGTGATCAGGAGCGGCCAGAGATATTGGTTCCAGCCGTAGATGAACTGTATGACGAACATCGCGGCGATGGGCGTTCGCGTCATGGGCACGAGGATCTGGCGGAAAAATTGCATCGAAGAGGCGCCGTCGATCTGCGAGGCCTCGGCGATTTCCCTGGGCACCGACATGAAAAACTGCCTGAACAGAAATACCGCCGTCGCGGATACGATCATGGGCAGGATGAGACCGGCGTAGGTATTGATCATGCCCAAGTCAGAGATGACCTTATAGGTGGGCATGATGCGGACTTCCACCGGCAGCATGAGGGTGATGAAGATCGCCCAAAAGCAGAATTTTCGGCCCGGAAAATTGAAAAACACGATTGCGAAGGCCGCGAGCAACGACACGACAATTTTCCCTATCGAGATGCCCATGGCCATGATGAAGGAATTCTTCATCATGGTGAAGGCGGAGGCGCCCAGATTCTTTGCCCCTTCCGTGAGGGCCCGCCCGTAGTTTTCGATGAGGTGGGGACCGGGATAGATCGGCATCGGCGCGGCGAGAATTTCCGCGCTCGTCCTCGTCGAGGCCACGAAAACGAAATAGATCGGGAAAATTATTATGAGGATCGAAATCCAGAGCACGATATGGGGGAAGGCTCTCGCCGATTTTCTCTGTTCTATCATGGTGGCCTTCCTTTAGTAGGTTACTTTCCGCTCGATGAAGCGGAACTGCACGACGGTGAGCGCGATGACCATGATCATCAGGATGACCGATTGGGCCGAAGATCCACCCAGATCGAGATTGACCACGCCGTCCCTCCACACTTTATAGACGAGTATCTGCGTCGCTTTGCCCGGTCCGCCCGCGGTGACCTGATGCACGATGGGGAAGGTTTCAAAAAAGCCATAAACGAGGTTCATGACGAGAAGATAGAACGTCGTTGGTGAAAGCAGGGGGAAGATGATCGTCCAGAATCGTTTAATGGGACCAGCCCCATCGATGGCGGCGGCTTCCACAAGCGGGAGCGGTACACTCTGCAAGCCGGCGAGGAAGAATACAAAGTTATAGGAAATCTGCTTCCAGCTCGCTGCAATGGTCAGGAGGAGAAAAGCTTGATTGGAATTGAGAAGGTAGTCCCAGTTGATACCCAGCTTGTACTTGAGAAGCCATGCGATCACGCCGATGTTGGGGTTGAACATAAAAAGCCAGAGCACGCCAGCCACCATCGTGGCGACGGCGTAGGGCCATATCATCATCGTTTTATAAAAAGATCCAAGGCGAATTTTCTTGTTGGTCTGGATCGCGAGAAAGAGGGCGATCGTCATGGCGGAAATGGTAATGGCTGAGGCGAAGGCGACCGATACCTTGAACGATGCCCAATAATCAGGATCGGCGAAAAGCTTCTGATAATTCTCGAAGCCGACGAAAATGACGCGACCTCCGAAGGGGTCTTGAAGGAAGAAGGATTGCCAGATGGCCTGGGCTGAAGGCCAGAAAAAGAAGAGGAAGACAACGATCATCTGGGGGAGGATCAATACATAGGGAAGACCCTTGGAGCGGAATTCGTACTGCTTAACCATA
>Ga0172375_10012344_pt1 | contig 10719 bp, 8 predicted proteins | sample LakKiv1m_FD_114537 | JGI IMG/M metagenome (GOLD analysis project Ga0172375, IMG submission 114537) | Freshwater microbial communities from Kabuno Bay, South-Kivu, Congo - kab_092012_11.1m | ecosystem: Environmental > Aquatic > Freshwater > Lake | place: Democratic Republic of the Congo...
ATCCTACAAGTTTTTCTACCAATTCCGGATAATCAGACGGTGCCTGTCCACAAATTGAGGAGCGTATTTTATATTGAGATGCAGTTTTTACAGCTTTCTCTATAGCCCACAGTACCGTCGGATCCATTTCGGAAAAATCATGGGCCACTTCACTATTATCTCTGTCAGTGCCCAGAAGAAGCATAGTCAAATCATTCGATCCGATGGATATTCCGTCAATACCTATATCAATAAACGATTCAAGCTGTATGACATTGGATGGAATTTCTACCATAAGATACAGCTTAAACGTGGAGGAACGCACGAGATTGTTTTTTGTCATAATATCCTTTACACCCTGCAATTCCTTGGGATTACGGACAAACGGTATCATGAGATGCAGATTCTTTAGATTCATTTTATTTCTGACGTATTTAATAGCTTCCAGTTCCATAGAAAAAACTTGAGGATCTGCAATATATCTGGCCGCACCCCTGAAGCCAAGCATGGGATTAGGTTCCTCCGGTTCAAATTCTTTGCCACCTTTCAAATTACGGTACTCGTTTGTTTTAAAGTCCGTCGCACGGTATATGACCGGACGAGGAGTAAATGCTTTACAAAAAAGAGCCATTTTCTTCGCCAACTCCTGGACGAATTCGTTCTGTTTGTGTTCTTTAATAAATTTTTTTGGATGAGTACCGATATCAGCTATCATAAATTCCGCCCGTAGTAATCCAACCCCATCCACATGCTGTTTTGCAATCATTTCAGAGCGTTCCGGTTCAGCCAAATTTACGTAAATATGAGTGGCAGTCTTTATAATCCTGTGATCATCACTTTCTTTAGATACTGATATTTTTGAAATTATTGATCCTTTAAATATTTCACCAGTTGCTCCGTTTATAGTAATAACGTCACGATCCTTTAATATGGTTAATGCCTTTTGAGTCCCGACTACGGCAGGAATTCCTAATTCGCGTGATACGATAGCCGCATGAGAAGTCCTGCCACCCCTTTCGGTCACAATTGCACATGCTTTTTTCATGGCAGGAACATAATCTGGATTTGTTTGCTCCGCAACCAGTACATCTCCAGGCATTATTTTTCCGATCTCCTTAGCACTTTTTAATATTTTGACCGGTCCTGCTGCTACTCCTGGACTGGCTGGGTCCCCTTTGAGGATAAGATCGGCTGTGAGGTGTGCGGATTGTTTAGTGTCAGCTTTTTTACCTGTTGTCGTAACAGGCCGCGTCTGTACAATATAGACTTTGTTATCTTCTATGGCCCATTCTACATCCTGAGGAAAAAAATAATGCTTTTCAAGTTTTATACCAAGTTCAGCCAATTTTTGTATCTCTTTATCGGATAATTTAATTTGTTCTCCATCTTTCTTATGTAAAATAACAGTACGGTTTTCATCATGACCTTTCTTTATCATCTTTTTTTCCTGAACCCGTATTACTTTGTTGGTAATTTTGAGAGACTTTTTATCTACTTCATAATGATCGGGAGTTACCATTCCCTGTACTATCATTTCTCCTAATCCAAACACAGCTTCTATGGTAATCTTACTTTTATCATTCGTAACCGGATCAAGCGTAAACATAATACCTGATTTTTCAGACTGAATCATTTTTTGAACTGGCACCGCGATTCCCACTTTAAAATGATCGTATTTATTCGTAGCCCTATAAAATATAGCACGCGGGGTAAAAAGCGATGCCCAGCAGGCTCGTATAGTCTGCATAAGTTCTGCTTCTCCATACACATTCAGAAATGTTTCCTGTTGTCCGGCAAAAGATGCATCAGGAAGGTCTTCTGCAGTTGCAGATGAGCGGACAGCTACGATAGCATGTTTTAATATTCCAGTATCCATTCGAAAGTACGAATGCATAACTTGTTCTGATATATCATCCGGAATTGATTGTTTTATCATGAGGCGACGGATGTTGTCGGAAGTTTCCTGTAATTTCTTCTGATTATTTACGTCGCATTTATGTAAAAGCTCGTCAACTCTGCTCTTTATTCCGGTTATGTCTACAAAATGAAAATACGCAGCAGACGTGATGATGAATCCGTTCGGCACAGGAAATCCGGCTTTTGTCATTTCTCCCAGGTTTGCACCTTTTCCTCCGACCAGTGGAATATCTTCTTTATCAACTTCTTTGAACCAAACAACAAAAGGTTTATTCATATATATAGTATGCGGAATATCTTATATTCACGCAAGAGGTGTTTTATTATTCTGCAAGTTGCTTTTTAAAATAATCTACCCAGGGTATTGAAACAGGATTTATGTTATTAAGCATTGCCAAATAAAACGTTGTATATGCTCCAAGCGCATACATTTCCATAACCTGCTCCATAGGAGTCTGTCCTGTCAATGATATAGTAATTGTTTTTAGATGTTGTTTCTTTACAATATCTTCGGTAATTGAAAACCGTTTTTGAATTTTCTTACCATATAAAGATGACGTAAAAAAAATAAATATACCATTTTCGTGGAGCGAATCCGGATACTGCAATCCCTCCATTAGATGATGATTTAATTCGGGTATATACCGAAAATCAGAAATGGTTTTAGCTGTTTCGTTTATTTGATTAGCAAATCCGTTTACAGCTCCCTGCAAAAATTCCGAGGCGATAAGAAATGGGTGATTGCCTTGTATTTTTATAGCTAATTGCTTCGCTTGATTGATTTTTTCTGGTATTGTTTCATATAGTTTTTTACTGTATGTTCTGCAAAATTCAATCGCTGAATTTATAGTACCAGTGGGGATGTGTACAAACCCAAGTTGTGACAGTATTCCCAAATGACCCATAAGTAAATATCCTCCGCCAACCCTTGGCTGACCGCAGGGGTTATATTGTGCATCAAACTGATAATATGGAACGCGTAGATTTCGTAATAATGTAATAGCTTCTCCCCCCTTGGCAATACCTGTAAGCATTGCATGCTTTTGTATAGCCTGGTATGCGCAGGATATTGGTTCTTCTGTTGAACCTGAATATGAGGAGAGGATAAATAAAGTGTCACTATTTACATACCCTGGAAGATTATAATCAGCCATTATTTCGTATGGGACAGTGATATCTTTGAAAAAAAGTTCCTTTATCGTTTTTGGGGTAAACCGTGATCCGCCCATTCCGCAAACAACGATATTTTTTGCTTTTTTATATGTTTCCGGATAAGGTATTTGAGTTATAGTATTCCATGCATCCAGACACTGATCAGGAAACATACTGATTGATTGAAGTACTCCTGAGCAATCGAGTTTTTCCATGCTTGAGACTGAGTCTAGGGTTTTCATATAAGTCCTTTCTTTGATTTATTTATAATGGTAAGTAATTTGTTATGTATTTTACCGTTTGAAGCGATTACTCCATTTTGACATGTTTTTTCAGTAACTTTGTTTCCATCAGAATCCGTAACGATTCCGCCCGCTTCTTCAACAAGTATTATTGACGAAGCAATATCGTGCCATTTAAATACGTGTGGCGGTGCGATATTTCCGTCTAATACCCCACGAGCAACCCAGCCCATCACTTTTGCCTGGTCCCAGAATGGCCTGACACGATAAACAGTATCAATAAGAGACGGCAATATATTGTTTGCGATTCTAATATCATTTTTTTCCATTTTTCTGTTCGGTAAATTGAATCCAATAAATGAATTAGAAATATTTGATTGACCGGATACATGTATCCTTTTTCCATTAAGATACGATCCGTTATATTTGGAACCTACATAAAGATTATCGTTACCATGTTGTAATGTTATTCCTACGACTACATCTACTTTGTGTTCAATGGCTATTAATGTGTTGTATTCGGATATTCCTCGAACATATTCCTTTGTTTGGTCTAACGGATCTATTACCCAGCGAAACGGTTCTTTTCCGATTAACAGCCCCATTTCCTCTGAATAAATGATATGGTCTGGATATTTTTTTCGTATCTCTTTGATGATATAGTGTTCTGCCTTTATATCAGCACTTGTTGACTCATCTACCTCATCCTTTTGTACTTCAAGTGTTTCTTTTCCCTGCATCGAAGCAAGAATTTTCATCGCACCTGAAGCAATTTTTTCTGCATCTTGCTGAAGTTGAAGAAAATATTGTTTTGTATTCATACATATTAATCCAGTGCTGTTGTATTTACGCCTTTTGAAAAATCGATTTCCGGAAGTGCATGCAATATGTCTCGTACCTGACATTTTAATATTTCGTACGATTCTTTGGTTTTTCCTTCAAACTTGACTGTCAAATACGGTCCATTTTGGCTTGCCCGTATAATAAGCATTTCGCGCTCTGTATCCATCCTCACGCCGTCAATTTCTACATACGTTGCCTTTGGATATAATTTTTTAATTTCATCCCCGATCTTTTTATTTACTAACTTGAATTTTATTTCATCCGGACAGCCTACCTTTATTTCAGGGCTGGATATGTATTGGGGTAAATCAGCTACTAGCTGATGAAGCGTTTTTCCTACACGGGACAGGTATGAAAGAACTCGTAATGTTGCGATGGCTCCGTCATCATGTCCATAAAAATTATCGACAAAAAAGAAGTGTCCGCTTAATTCTCCTCCAAATACAGCACGTTCTTCTCTAAGTTTTGCTTTAATAAAGGAATGTCCGGTTTTCCATATGATCGGAATGCCCCCTTTTTGCCTGATAACTTCATCAACCTGTTTAGAACACAACGTATTGAATACGATTTTTGATCCGGGGAGAAAATCCAAAATATCCTGGGCATAAATGGATACGAGAGTGTCGTTCCATAAAAGGTTTCCCATGTTATCCACTACCCCGAGCCTATCCCCATCTGCATCATATGCGAATCCAATATCCGCTTGTTCTGATACAACCCGCTTTGCAAGCCTTTCTAGTACGTCCTTTTCCGTCGGATCCGGGGTTCCAACGGGAAAATTTCCATCTGGTTTTGTATTCTGTTCAATCACTTCACATCCTGCTTTACGAAGTAGCGATGGAATAAATACACCGGTGGTTGCTGCACAGGCGTCTATAACCACTTTAAATTTTTTCGAAATTGGGTCAATATGGCGTAACACGTCATCTGTATAATCTGGAAATATATCCTTCCGGATTCTCTTTCCTTTTGGAGATCTGGTAAGGAATTTCCCGGATTTAACCAAATCCCTATACTGGATTATTTCTTCCGTAATCATTGTTTCACCCAATCCAACTCCCAACTTCATACCGTTATATTCTTTTGGATTATGCGACGCAGTAATCATTATCATCCCGCGTGTTCGGAAGTAGTAACAAGCAAAATAACATATTTGTGATAGTGTAAGTCCGATGTCATACACTGTAATGCCGGATTCCATGAGGGAATTCACGATTATTTCGTGAAATTTTGGACTCGATAATCTGCAGTCATGTCCAACAACACAGTCATATATTCTTCGTTTTAGAAGCCATGTGGCATATCCTTTAGCAAGTGTACCAACAAATTCATCTGTCAATTCCGTATCTACGATGCCCCGAAGGTCATATCCCCGAAATATATGATCTGGAAATTGAGTTGAAGACATAAACTCCTCCTTCCTAAATTTCTACTATGAATTGCTTTATAAACTGCGAAAGAGTGTAGGGCGAGGAACCGGATTTGAATGAAAATTCAAGTTCTATGAGTTTTGTATGCATAGATAGGAGTTTATCCATGGTAAATGACCGTACCTGGTTTGTCAAACGAGCAAACTGCCATCCGGATACTTTTTGTGGAGTTATACCGTCCTTGACCTGAATAAGCTGTCGTACACGATTTTGAATCATGTATAAGATAAGTTCAGAGGATTCAATCGCTTCAGTTTTTTCATATGCAGAAATCATATACGAAGTATTTCCGGATGCAATGGAATCAAGCAACGTAAAAACCGTATTTGGTATTTTAAATAGTTGTACATGGGATTTTGAAAAACAGTCAAGAACTGTTTTTCCAAGCTCTTTTGATTCCCAGAGAACAATATCTGCATCCGTATCCTTTTGATTTAAAATATCTGCATAAAGATGAATGATTTTTTCTTTTTTTCCCAATGGAGAAAATAGGTTTTCTATTGTTATGAGCATGAGTGATCCAAAAAGTGACAGGGATTCGACAGCCTGCCGTAAATCCGTTTCCGTAAGGTCTTTTCCTTTTATATCTCTGATTTCCTTGTTTGAAGCGTTGTTTTTTAAACGGATTAATTCCTGTCGCGATGAAACAATATTGTCTCCATGAAGAATAGTAATCATAAAAATATCATTGAATATCCCGTTAATTCACAATAGATTAGTTTGTTGTATATAATGAAAATATCTTTTCGACGGTTCTGTTATCTATCCGTTTATGAATACCCCGATGAGGAACTAACGCTCCTGAAAAATTTTTTGGAATATGCATAAGCTCGTGGATTATCACGCGCGTCTTATCATCCGGTGATAAATGATCAAAATGCTGGGATAACACTTCAATAATATAATGAGGCTGTTGGTTAAGAGCCATTTGCCAGATATGGGGAAAGCTCCAGATTCGGGCTCGTGCTTTGCTTGTTGCGCCACGACTTCTCATACAGATAATCTGTTTTGCTTCCACATACGGAAATAGCTTCTTTTTTAAAATTTTCCTCATAATTGTAGTAATGTCCGGGGCTAATTCTGTAGTCATATGTTATTGACGAAAATATTTCTTGTTTTTTAACCGATCAGGTAAAAGGCTTTCTTTTGTATATTTGTCATATCCCTTACCGTATCCCAGGTCCTTCATAAGTCTTGTAGGGGCATTTAGTATGGATTTTGGAATTGGAAGGTTCCCGAAATTTTTTACATCACTAAGTGCTTCCATGTAGGCATCGTATGCTCTTCTATCTTTTTTAGCCAAAGACAGATATACGACGCCATGAGCTAAATTTTCCTGACATTCGGGATATCCGATCTGATGACATGCCTGAAATACATCATTTGCAACGACCAGAGCAGTAGGTTGGGCCATACCGATATCTTCACTGGCAAATACAACCATGCGGCGTGCGATAAAAAGTGGATCTTCTCCTGCATTCACCATACGGGCCAGGTAATATAGTGCCGCATCCGGATCTGATGCTCTCATACTTTTTATAAAAGCACTGATAGTATTGTAATGCTCATCTCCTGTTGTATCGTATTGCAGCATCTTCTTTTGTGCAGCCTCTTCAATATCGCGTATGGTTAATGATTTCTTCCCTGTATGGAGTGTCCCTGCAATCTCAATAATAGTTATAAGCTGCCTTGCATCACCGTTTGCCAATTCCTGTAAATAAACACGGGCATCTTTTTCAATTGTGTTTTTTACAGCGTTCAGAGCGCTGTCAATTATCACATTTAATGTTTCAGGCTCAAGAGGTTTTAACACTAATACACGGCAACGGGACAGAAGCGGTGATATGACTTCAAATGAAGGATTTTCTGTTGTGGCTCCTATAAATATGATTGTCCCTTTTTCGACATGAGGCAGAAGTGAATCCTGTTGTGCTTTATTAAATCTGTGTATTTCGTCTAGAAATAATACCGTTCTCTGTCCTGTTGTTTCCAATCGCTCCCGTGCCTCTGCTACAATTTTTCGTATTTCCTCTAATTTTGTTGTAACAGCTGATTTTGAAACAAAATGACTATTGGTGAACGTACTTAAAAGATACGCAAGAGTTGTTTTCCCACATCCCGGAGGTCCCCAGAAGATCATGGACGGAAGGAATTTTGACTCCAGAAGCTTCCTTATAATCCCATTTTTGCCAACAAGATGTTCCTGACCAATGACCTCATCCAGATTTTTTGGACGTAATTGTTCTGCAAGAGGAATAGGTGTGTTTTTCACAGCTCAATTCTAACACATTCTATTTTATCAATTTAACTATGTAACAATTAATATTTTAAAATATGTTCCCATGGAAATCCGTTTCTGCCAAAATGTCCGTACCGAGCTGTTTCACGATATATGGGCCTCCTTAAATTTAACCCTTCCAAAATGCCAGGAACAGAGAGGTCCAATAATTTCCATGCAAATTCTTCTATTGTATGTAATGGTTTCTTTTCTGTACCGAATGTTTCAATATATTTTGCTATCGGATCACGGTGTCCGATGACGTAAGCTATACGAACTTCTACCCGATCTGCAAGTTTTGCAGCAATAATGTTTTTTGCAAGATATCTAGCAGCATATGCAGCTGATCTATCGACTTTCGTAGGATCTTTCCCGCTAAAACAGCCTCCGCCGTGCCTGGCAAACGCTCCATAGGTATCTACAATGATTTTTCTTCCCGTCACACCTGTATCTGAGGCTGGTCCGCCTATTGTCCATCTTCCTTTGCTGCCATTTATCACTACACAACTATCAACGGGAGTTTGAAATTTATAAGATGAAAAGACGGGTGTAATGACATGTTTTATTAATGCTTTTTTTAATTCCTCATGAGTAATTTTTTGTTCATATGGGACAGCCAATACAACCCGATCTACTCTAACAGGTTTTCCGTTTTCATAGATGACTTTTACTTCACTTTTTCCATCCGGACGGAGATATGGTATTTCCTTATGTTCCCTCATATAATCCATGCGCTCTACCAATCGGTGAGCGAGCATAATTGGTATAGGCATATATTCCAGTGTTTCATTTGAAGCATATCCGAACATCATGCCCTGATCTCCTGCACCTCCGTCATTGACACCAACTGCAATATCTGGAGATTGTTCGTGAATATAAACAGATATTGGAGACTTATAGGTAAAATTATAAATATTTTTTGTATACCCTAACGATTTAACTGTTTCCCTGGCGATTTTTTCGTATGGAAGTTTCTTCGTACACGTAACTTCGCCTGCTATGACAATACGATTAGTTGTAACAAGCGTCTCAACCGCAACTCTGGCAAAAGGATCCACAGTAAGAGCTGTATCAACAACGGCATCGGATATCTGATCACAAATTTTATCAGGATGACCTGATGCTACAGATTCGGATGTAAAGTGAGTAATCATACCTACTCCTGTCTGCCCGGATTTCTAAAAAACAAAAAATCCCGCACCGTGCGGGATACTGTTTTTTCCCATTCGGGCCAATCATTCCAGGTACCGTACGGCACCTGGCTCGTTTTTGCACCGTACCAATCCAATGCTGGTCGGTTGCCGGATGGGCTTGGAGCGAGGTCTCCTTTATCCCATCTCTCTTGATTTATATTATTAAATTACATTACTATGTCTTTATGAAAAAAACAATAGGATATTTGGAGATTATCGCTGGTCCAATGTATTGCGGAAAGACAGAAGAACTGATTCGTCAGGTAAAACGTGTAACTATCGGGAAAGAAAAAGTTCAGGTATTTAAACACAGAAATGATATCCGTTATGGAAATGACAAAAAACTTTTTTCTCATAACGGTATGTTTTTTGATTGTGAGATTATAGACAAAACAGTAGAAATTTTAAATAAAACGAAAAAAAATACAAAAATCGTGGCCATTGACGAAGCTCAATGGCTAGGATCGGAACTCATTGGTGTTGTTCAAAGCCTTCTGGATTTAGGAAAGCATGTTGTTGTTACGGGCTTAGCCATGACCTATGACCGTCAGCCGTTTACTCCAATACCTACGCTCATGGCTATGGCTGATAAAGTAACGAAGTTGTCATCGGTTTGTATGGTTTGCGGAAACGACGCAGTATATCATAAGCGTATTTCAAACAGAACCTCCATAGACCCCTTACAGAATGATCCCTCTCTTGTTAAATCCTTAAAAGACAGCGTATATGAAGCTCGGTGCAGAAACTGTTTTAATAAAAAACCATAATATTTTTTTGTACCCCGTGTGGGATTCGAACCCGCGATTCTCTGGCTGAAAACCAGATGTCCTAGGCCGCTAGACGAACGGGGCAAACATATTCACTTCTCGTAATCTATCAATCTAATTATCTAATATAAATTCGCAAAAAACAACGATTATAATACTACCTACGTTATTCATACAATTAACTTGACAAAAATATTTACTATTCCTATACTGATTATATACAAATATCTTTACAATTACCATGACAAATACATATCATCCGCTTTATCGTTTAACCGGAAAATTACTAAAAAATATTTCTCTCATAGAACGATATTACGGGCAAATAGAAAGTCTTAATATTCCAAAAAAGCTTGAACTTAACCTTACCAAACGCAATCTTATTGCATCTTCCTACGCTTCAAACAGAATAGAGGGTAATCCTTTGACACTTCCTGAAGTTACGAATTTACTGCTTGACGATCGGGTTCCGGTAAACCGGGACGAGAAGGATGTTGTCAATTATTTTGGCATTCTTCAGAATCTGACAACCTACCAGACAAAACAAATTTCTATTCCCCTTATAATCGATTTTCATAAACTTCTTTTAAATGGTGTAGACGAAACCGCTGGCACGATACGGAATGTCAAGGTGGTCGTAGGCAAATACAAAGAGGAGAAAGGGAATGTGTCTTTACGCGTCAAACACGACCCGCCTCACCACACAAGAAAAGCAATTCAGAAAGATTTAGAAACTTTGTGTGAATGGGTGAACTTGGGCGATGATCTTCCGATAGCTATAAAAACCGGTATTTTCCATCATGAATTCGTGTATATCCATCCGTTTGAAGACGGAAACGGTCGAGTGTGCCGACTCATGACAGCCCTTCTTTTTATGAAATACGGGTATATGATAAATAAATATTTTATTTTGGATGA
>Ga0172375_10012345_pt1 | contig 10719 bp, 4 predicted proteins | sample LakKiv1m_FD_114537 | JGI IMG/M metagenome (GOLD analysis project Ga0172375, IMG submission 114537) | Freshwater microbial communities from Kabuno Bay, South-Kivu, Congo - kab_092012_11.1m | ecosystem: Environmental > Aquatic > Freshwater > Lake | place: Democratic Republic of the Congo...
ACTTTGACAAAATCGTGAAAAAAAGAAAGTTCCCTAAAAACAAACGACCCCTTATCTTTGGCATTGCGCAAGGGTCACTATACAAAGACCTGAGAAAATACTGCATCGCAGAGCTCATAAAACTCGACTTTGACGGCTATGGTATCGGCGGTGTTGCGCCAAAGAAAAAAGTAACAGAATTTGTTGAATGGTGCACTGAGCTCTTGCCGGCAGATAAGCCACGCTACCTCATGGGTGTTGGACGGCCCGAGGATATCGGAGAGGCGGTTGCGGTTGGTGTCGATATGTTCGACTGCGTAATCCCAACGCGTGAAGCGCGCCATGGAGTGTTTTATGTAAAAACTTCACCGATAAAAGTTGCGAAATCGATTACGAAACTTTTTTATAAAACCGTGCGGATAAAAAACGAACGGTACGCAAACGACATGGCGCCGATAGATAAAAATTGCTCATGTTATACGTGCAAAACAACGACTCGCGCATATCTTCGGCATCTTTTTATCATTCAAGAGTCGCTGTTTTTCCGTCTTGCGTCGATTCACAACCTCGCTTTCTATCTCACCATGATGCGAGAACTGCAAAACCGCAAATAATGAAGAGAATAAAAACAGCTCCGCAAAACGGAGCTGTTTCTTTTTTTGTGCGTTTGCTGATCTATTACCAACGATTGCCGCCGGATGATTGGCCGCCGCGATTGCCGCCGCCATATCCACCAGATGAACGTCGTGGTCGATCTTCGCGATCTCCCTGTGGGCGGGCCATGTTGACGACGATTGGACGTCCGTCAAGCTCTTTGCCGTTCCACATCTCGATAGCCTTGTTTGCTTCCTCTTCGGATTCATACTCAACAAAGCCAAAACCACGTGATCGTCCAGAAAAACGATCGGTGATGACATTTGCGGTGAGCACGTTTCCTGCCTGGGAAAACGCTTGTCGGAGTGAATCGTCCGTGGTATTCCAGGACAAGCTGCCGACAAAAACTTTATGTGCCATACTCGAAAATATGTTTTGATTAATGAGCGTAAGGCGACCTTCTTTTCTCTCTTCTTGACCTCCGCTCCCATCAACGCACATGCGTATTGTTCGAGAAGGCATTACCGAGACACTTACTAAACTCTTACTCTAAGATTAGCAAAAGGACGTAAAAAGTCAAGTTCTGTCACCCTGAAGAAGAAATCCTATCCCCCATTCACCAATCGAACGCATCTGCATGCCTTCCTTCTCCATTTTTACCAATTCCTTTGCAATAACATTTTTTGCGATTTCACCTTGATATTTCTCAATAATACGAGCGCATTCGAGATTTTCTGACGTCCAAAAAACGGTGACGCTGTCTTTAGGAGTAAGTCCTTGCTCCTTGCGCAATGCGTTTATCTGTCGTACCAGCTCACGGACAGCCCCCTCCTCTTTGAGTTCTGGAGTAAGCGCTGTATTGAGCGCAACACGCAATCCTCCGCTCTCTTTTACTACCCATCCGTCACTCGTTGGAATATCACCCTGTGATGCTTTTTTTACATTTACTTCATCTGCAATAATAGCAAACAATGCTTCTTCAATCACTTGATTGCAAACAAGCTCCGAAAGCGGCTGGCGTACCTTCAGTGCAGTTTCTGCTCTCAGCGCATGTGCCATTTCGACTATTTGTCGCACAACCTCCATGTCGCTCTCAAGCTTTTTATCCTCTGCTCCATTGCGGACAATCGGCCAGGATTCCAGATGGACAGATTCTTGCATCTGTCCTTTTGGCGCGGAATATTTGAGCCCCTGATATATTTCTTCGGCGATAAACGGCGTGAATGGTGCACAGAGGCGCGCGAGCGTACCGAGCACGTCACCCATTGTTGCACATACGCTCATTCGCTCTTTTTCATCCTCGCTCTTAAATCTATCTCGTGACCGGCGAAGATACCATGTTGAAAGATCGTCAATAAAAATCTTCAGCGGTCGACCGGCCTTGACGGTATTATATGCATCCATATGCTCGGTCATCTCTTTCACCAGCGATTGCAAACGTGAAAGAATCCAACGGTCAAGCGCATTATCCGAAACTGAAAAACCTTCATTTTTATTTTCATCATTCGCGTATGTTTTATAAAACTCAAACACATTCCGCAAAATATTCACCACCTTATTATACACATCGCGTACCTCCCGATCATTAAAGAACAAATTCTCGGCCTCCATGACCACGCTCGTCATCAGATAGTACCGCAGGGCATCAACACCATACTGCTCAATGATCGTCCACGGATCCGTATAATTCATTTTTGACTTTGAGAGCTTTTCTCCCTTTTCATTTAATATCGTTCCTGTCGTCACGCAATTCTCAAAACTGATTGTGTCAAAAAGGACTACTGCCATGACGTGCATATAGTAAAACCATGCGCGGGTCTGAGCGATATATTCGGCAATATATTTCCCGGGAAAACGATTCTTAAACACTGTTTCATTTTCAAAAGGGTAATGAAACTCGGCAAACGGCATTGATGCGGACTCAACCCAACAGTCAATGACTTCTGGGATGCGCTCCATTATCCCACCGCATTCTGCACATTTTATAACTATTCTGTCGGCAGTATGTTTGTGAAGATCGATCTGGGTATCATCAGCATCTCCAAATATTTCTTTAAAATTAAGCGCCTTTTCCTTGAGTTCCGCGATACTACCGATGCAAATCACCCGCGTACATGCGTCAGTATTTGTACAGCGCCAAAACGGTAATGGCGTTGCCCAATACCGATTGCGCGAGATATTCCAGTCAGGAGCGGTTTCTAAAATATGAAGAAAGCGGCCATGCTTCAAATGAGCGGGATACCAATCGATCCTCTCGTTCAGTTCTACAAGGCGCGACTTCACCTTTTGAATATTGATAAACCACGCGGATATTGCATTGTATATGAGCGGTGTTTCGCAGCGCCAGCAACGCGGATACGAGTGGGTGTGCTGTTCACAAGCAAACATCAAATGTCGTTCAGCCAGATTCTTTTTGATGTCCTTCTCTGCCTGTTTTATAAAACGGCCGCGCAAAAAATCCGGCGCCACATCCGTGTATTCGCCGCGCTCATTGAGCATTGGCACTACCGGCAGATCCAGCGCAAGGCCAAGATTGTAGTCATCTTCACCATAGACAACAGCCGTATGAACGATGCCGGTACCCTCGTTTGTCGTTACAAAATCTGCCGACGCAACATAGTATGCCTTTTTTCCTGTCTCACATACCGCCGGCATATCGAATAGCGGTTCGTATTCGATCCCTACAAGATCAGCACCCTTCAACGCCTGGACTGTTGTGTGTGGTTTATCACCAATGACCACTGGAATACGATCGGTTGCCAGAACAACATTGGCTCCATCCAGCTCCACAAGCGAGTAATCAATATCCGAGCCAACAGCAAGTGCGACATTGCCCGGAAGTGTCCATGGCGTTGTTGTCCATGCAAGGATAAAAGTATTCTCCCCGAGATTGTGGTGTTCCGGATTTTTTACTTTAAACTTTATGGTCACTGCTTCTTCGGTAACATCCTGATAGCTATTATCCATTGCAACCTCTGCTTTTGATACCGGTGTTTCACAGTGTGGACAATACAAAAGCACTTTGCGGCCTTCGTAAATGAGGCCCTTATCCCAAATCGTTTTCACTGCCCACCATACCGATTCCATATAGGATGCGTCCATCGTCTTGTAGGCAGTATCGAATTCAACCCACCGCCCAATGCGACGGATCATTTTTTTCCACTCCTGGGTATAGGTGAGCACGGTTGATCGGCACTCATTATTGAACGCCTCAATACCAAATGTATTGATTTCTTTTTTGCCGGAAATTTTTAATTTCTTCTCAATAAGATTTTCGATCGGCAATCCGTGGCAATCCCATCCCCATCGTCGACGAACGCGATATCCCTTCATTGTCCAATAGCGAGGAACAACATCCTTAATCACCGAACTGAGAATATGACCATAGTGCGGTAATCCGGTTGCAAACGGCGGCCCATCATAGAATACGTAAGGCTTATCCTCAGGTCGCTGTGAAACGGACTTCTCAAAAATCGAATTCTGTTCCCAGAACTCAAGTGTTTCTTCTTCTTTTTTGACAATATCAGACATAACTATCGATCAGTTTTGATTATCGACTACCGGTCACCAACTGCGTAAGGACATCACGGGCATCACGCCGATAGGTACAAAAATCACAGTTTCTTCCGGGTTCCGGCACTGCGGCAGTATCGAGCACGCGCTTCATTTCATGGAGTGTTTGTTCTATCCATGAATCGTCGCCGCTATAAGGAATGAGCTTTATATCAAACTCAAGCTTCCCATCAAATGCGCGGCGATCTCGCTTCCCGTTGCAATAAACAAAATATCCTGTTGGAGAGACGGTAAATCCATTGCGGCGGAAAAGCCACTGGTATACCTCCATCTGTCGTTTGTAGCTATTCTGCCATTCCGCATCGAGTGTAACTTCAGCATCTTTGCTTGTTGCCTTATAATCAACAACAATGAGTTCATTGGCGGGATTGACCCATACATCGTCAACACCACCGTAGACCAAAAAATTTGTCTCCGCATGAAGATGGGAGACACCCTTGAATGTATCGCGCCACTCGTCAAGCTTTGCGTGATTATACGGTACTGCGTCAAGGCCGTATGCCTCCATCAAAGGGTGTGCGGTATTTTCCGCGCGATGAAGATCAAATTCCTTTTTCAACAGCACGTCAACTGCGGAGTTGAGATTGAACGGAAACCCCGGCGGTTGACCAACGCCAAGCCGCACGTCAATAAAAAAACAGCGGGGGCAATTTGTAAACAACTCTATCTTTGAGCGCGATATTTTGAACGGCGAAGTGCTTGTCGAATCATAAATATTGCGCGTTCTTTTTCCTTTATAGAAGTCAGACATAGAATCCCTATTAATAATGTTGTTTTATCCTACCACTATTCCTCGCAAAGAACAACAAAAGCCCCTCCATGGCCGAAGGGGCTTTTTACTGGGGCTATTATTGCGCCGGCTGACCCATCGCTCCACCGCCCTGCATTCCCTGAGCCGGATTCTGCTGAGCTCCGGAGTTTTCCTGCATACCAAATCCTTTTGGCAACTGGAATTGGACACCGGAACTACTCTTTGCCTGAGACATATAATCATTCAGCGCTCCGAGATCTTCCAGATCATTTACAATTTGATCGCGTATATCAAATGCCTCCTGAATCAGGTCGGTCAAATCGCTCGGATCAAATTTTGTTTTCAAGAGTGCCTGAATATCGCTTTGTCTGCTTTTCAAATCCGCGAGTTGCTGAGGGAGATCACCGACATCTTTTTTCTGTTTTTTAAGACGATCGATCGCCGAGCTGTATTTCTTTATCTCCTTATCGGAATTTTTGAGTCCTTGAGTAACGTTGAGCGCCATCTCAATCGCTTGGCGCGTATTATCACGATCTGACAATGACCCGTAGAAACCATCCTGAAGTGTCGAAAGTGCAGACTCAGGATCGGTCTTGCTCTCAGTGCGCGCGTCTGCAAGCGCCTGCTTGAGCTGATCTGTTTGATCTTTGAGGTCGACAATGAGACCGGAAAGATCCAGATTCTTTTTTGCCTGCACCCGCTTTACCTGAGCATCGTTTTCTTTTGTCATCCGCTTCATTTGATTGTCTGCGTCTTTTAGCATCTGGCAGAGTCGGTCAAGATTGCCGAGCTTCGGTCCCCACTCTTGCATCGCTTGTCCGCTCGAGCTGACCTCATCCATAATCGATTCGAGCTCAGTCGCATCCTTTGCCGCATCGATTTTGGGTATCGCCGCCTGACTGTCTGTTATGGCTGTTTTTAATTCTTCAGGCATACTCACCCCGCATGAAGAAAGCTTCTTTTCCATCTGAGCAACTTGCGTCTTCATGCGCTGAGTTCCTTGCTTAAACTGGCTCAGTCCCTGCTTCATCATTTTAAACCGTTGCTCATCCATCTTTTTCTGCTGTTCTTCCATCTGCTTTTGCTGCTGTGCCATCTGCTCATCTGTCGGCCCTTGCTGTTGATCATTAGACATCATCCCGTTTTGAAATCCACCCTGTCCCTGCTCTTTTCCACTGCCTTGAAAATTGTTCATCATTGGTCGATTCTGAGGATTATTCTTCTGCATCATCCCCTGATCATTTGCAAACGGCTGTCCCTGTTGACCCATCATCTGATCCGGCTTCTGAAAAAACTGCTGGCCATCATTGAATTGCTGTCCCGATGGTGGATTGCCATATTTACCCTGCATTGGCTGCTGGGCTCCCCCTAGATTTTGATTGGGTTGATACGGTTGTTGATATGGCTGGTTAGGAGAGCTCTGCGGCTGAGCTTGCTGTGATCCGTATTCCTGTGCCGAAACAGAACTACCCATCAGCAACAATCCGAGCGCTAAAACGGGAACATAATTGCGATATGTCATACGTACTTGCGCAGTAAACTGCTTATTTATTAAGTTTACGAAGAAGTTCGGTTGCCGTTCCTTGCTTCACGGTCTTTGACGTTGGGGTCTTATTTATTGTCGGCGTAGCTACCGGCTTGAAAGCCGTGGGTGATTTCGCCGACGATCCACTTGTCTTTGCCGAGGTAACCGGTTTTTGAGCTGCTACTTGTGCTTTCGCCGCCTTGACAAGAGCATTCACAAATGAGCGAGTTGAGGGACCCATTTGTCCATAACCAGCCGTTTTTGGCGTCGCAATCTTGTTTGCGACCTGGAACTTCTTGATGGCTTCCGTTGTTGCTTTGTTCATATATCCCGTCACTGCTCCCGCGTACAATCCCTGGGACTTGAGAATATACTGCACTGCCTTCACGTCTGCGCCTCTGCTCGTTGACGTCAACGCTCGTTTTACTTCCGGCAGTGTAGACAATTCTTTTGCTGGAACAGTGGCGATCAAACGTTCGGTGCCGAATGCGAGGCGTTGCGCCGGCGTTGCGGTTGCCGCTGGAGTTGCCGGTATCGCGGAAGTGGCGGGTTTTGCCGCTGAAACGCCCGGAACGGCTGGGGTAGCGGGAATTGCCGGTATCGCCTTTTGCGTTTCCTTCCCTGCAGATGCCGGGACTTTAATTTCAAACTTTCCTGCACCAAGGTCGCTTACACTGTCCGATGTTTTTGCGGTGGTGGTCGTTGTTGTGGTTGTCGCAGTTGTTGTGGTCTGCGATGAAGATGGTGAATAGGTCGAACCACTGCCTCCGCCACTGGAACCGCCATTGTTTGATGCGGCTGAACTTGTTGCAACAGACAGAGCGCTTGATGATGCCGACTCACCGCTATCATTCAACGATGTAATCTTGTAATAATATGTCGTTGAGGCTGTCAATCCGGTGTCTGAATATACCACTGTTGAACCGCTCGAAACGGTCGGTTCTGATCCGAGCCGCGAAAATGTTCCCCCCGATGTTGCACTGCGATAGATATCATAGCCCGTCGCACCGGAAACGGTAGTCCATGACAGATTTATTTGCGTTGTACTTGCTGCGGTTCCTGAAAAACCTGACGGTGTAGCCGGTGCAGATGGATCTGTTGAGATAATCGGAGCAAAAAGCGAGAAGTGATTTGTCGGCGATGTTAATTTGACCTTCGCAACATTCGAAAGATTTTCAATTGGCGCCGTTTGGACCGCATCTGAAGAATCGTAATACGTAATTGCTGTTGGAAGGGCAACATTCGTGCTTGTTGTGCTGTCCCAATATCCAAGGGTCAGCTCGTCCGCTTGCGTCTTTGTTGTAACGGTTCGACCGCCACATCCAGCCGCAAGCTGCGCAATAGTCAAAATCTTTTCAATGGTTACGGAGTCATTGAGTGTTGTTACCGGATTACCAGACGAGTCTGTTGCTGAAACATCAATGGCCTTGCCGCCTACAACACAGGCAGTACCTGTTTCCTGAATATTATTTGTCTCCTTCGCTTCAAGACTCACTGATGTTGAGGATGTTCCGAGCGCATTTGCCGGAGCGGTAACAGTTATGCCGGCTGTCGTGTCATCAAGCGTACCGCCCGCTGATGCGGTAATCGGTTTTGATGTTGCCGGATTCAATGCAACAAGTGATGAGAGGGTAATATTTTTCCCTGTTGCCGACGCGCTTGTCACATCAACGAGTTCATTGAGTGTCACCTCGCTATACCCTTCAGCTTTTGCAAATACTCTCCATGTTCCCGTATCAACCGGCAGTGAATAATTTCCATTCGCATCTGCTTGAACATTGCTAAATCCCTGCCCTCCTTGTTTTTCTGCTCGAATAATTGCATTTGCCTTTCCAACTCCTCCCACCAACACCTGACCGCTAATTGAGCGCGCGGCCACAGTCAATGTAAGCGTCTGCCCGATAACATTTCCACCGCTAATGTTTAATGCGGCCGGTATCCCGACAAATCCTGGTTTGTTTGGCGTAATAAAGTAGCTTCCTTCTGCCGCGCTCAAGCTAAAGGTACCATCTGATGCCGTCTTCGTTCCAAAATGAACGCCGGTTGTTGGGTTTGAAAGCTCAACCCATGCATCAGTCACATTTGCATTTAATGCATCCTTTACTGTCCCGCTGACCGTTCTGCGCGTTGGTACTGTAACAGTCAGCCCTTCCGTGCCATTGACAACAATCGTTCCGATGCCTCCGGTGACGGTATATGCTGTCGTATCATCGGTACCGGCAACATTACTTGCAGTCAGTGGAACTCCTGGAACATCAACGCGAACACCATAGCTACCGTCGGGAAGTGAAAGTGTTCCGGTAGTCGTATTCTTGATTTCCACGCGTCCTGTCATGCCAGTTCCGGAACGGAACTCAACAAATGCTTGTGGTACTGCTGTAGAGAGTGTTATTGTAATCGTTCGGGGTGAAGCAACGGTAAAGTTCTTTCCCGTTACATCCGCGGCTACATTAAAATCTGCCAGCGGCGGTAATTCACCAAGTCCGGGAATATATGCACGCATACGATAATTGTTTCCCGCTGGCACATTGAATGAATAGGTGCCATCCGATCCGGTAATTGTTTCATTGAATGTCGTTGCGCCTTTAATGCGGACAAATGCTCCTTGCACTGGTTGTCCGCCACGCGTAACCGTGCCTGATACTGCGTAGAAAGTACCCGTTAGCGACGGTGAGAAATTGATGCTTGTCGCGCTTGATGTGGTAATCGTTACTGTCTGCGCAGCCAAGTCGCCATATCCCGGCAAAAACGCTGCTACACTCCACGAACCCGCGCTGACATAGAGTTTATAGGCGCCGGTCGAATCGGTCTGTGCTGTAGCAAACCCAGGCGCATCAGTCCTATTTGCGCGTACGGTCGCATTTTGGACAACATTCGTTCCATTACTTACGGTACCGGAAATCGTATAGTCCGGTTTATTCAGCTGAAGTACAAAACACGTTGCAGCTGCAGAGGGAGCAACGAGCGGCGTATCAGTGGTCGCGCAATCGGCCGTCTTTAGATATTGACTTGCGGCAAGTTGTCCGGCAGTCAACAAAGAATCTGCCACGACTTCAACGGCTTCTTCAGGAGCGGGTGGCATACCGGGAATAAATGCGCCAACCTTGTACACACCATCTGAAACATTCAAAGTAAATGCACCGAGTGCATCTGCGGTTGCGTGTGTACCGATGCCGCCCGTCGGGTTATATGCAAATACTTCAGCGTTTGCAATAATCTTATTCTCATCATCTTTTACAACTCCGCGGATTGTTTTTGTCGTTGTCTGGAGTGTGATCGTTTTTGCACAGAGAGCTGTTCCGTCATCAAATTTACACGTTCCACCACCAATAACCAATCCTTGTTGTCGTGGTATCTGGTAGTTTGTCGGCAGCAAAGCAATGGTTGCAATAACACCTTGCGGCTTTCGTGGACCGACTCCCAGCGACCACTGTCCATCAGGCAGGTTGAGTATTACCGTTGCCGTTCCTGCCCCGTTCAAAGTCGCTTGTCGGACTCGAAAACCGGTCGGAGAATTTGCAAAGACGTCAAGCTGTTCTCCGGAAAGCGTCACACCACCATTGATTGTCATAGTGACATTCGTACCGCCGGACGTGTTATTTGCAAGCGTAAAATTATATGTTGTATTGCCGCTCACCACAATACGCTCGGGTATATTCTTTCCGGCGAATTCAGAAGCGCCAAGCGTGATACTCGGTTCTGTGCGCAAGAAATATTCGCCGTCAGAAAGATTTGAGAACGTGTAGGTAGCCGCCGTCGCGCCATCAGCTGCGCCAGAAATAACGTCACTGAAATCAACTGATGTCGTTTCTCGTGATCCCTTATTAAACGAATCCAAGTATACTTTCATGGTTCCCGCTTGTGTATTTCCTGTTGCAGTAATCGTTCCGGTCAAGGTGCTGTTCCCGGCTGAATCAAGAAAGAATGGTTTGGATGTAAAGGACTCGAGTACGCTCACCCCATTTTTGGTCTTAATATCAACAGAATATCCATTCGTACTGGTGTCTTTCGTTGTTGATGCGTTCTTAATGCCGGCAATATCAAAGTCAAGAAAATCGTGCTGATCAGAACCAACTGATTGTGTTGCTGCGCTGATGTACACCGTCACGGTTCGAGCGGTTGTATCAACAACAACACCATCGTCCGAAAGTCCTCCTTGCGCGCTTCCGGTGTCATCGGCATTTGTGGTACTTGCACATGATCGGTTTCCGGTGCCATTTGAATTACATTTGAATGTAATCGTTCCTGAACCGGGACCGTTGATATCCCGACGCTTGGGACTATTCGTATCTTGTTG
>Ga0172375_10012346_pt1 | contig 10718 bp, 12 predicted proteins | sample LakKiv1m_FD_114537 | JGI IMG/M metagenome (GOLD analysis project Ga0172375, IMG submission 114537) | Freshwater microbial communities from Kabuno Bay, South-Kivu, Congo - kab_092012_11.1m | ecosystem: Environmental > Aquatic > Freshwater > Lake | place: Democratic Republic of the Congo...
CACCATAATAGCCCGCGTATAGGGAGTGATATTCTTTTCGACAGCAACCGGATCGAGATTGTAGGTTTCATCCTCTATATCGGCAAATACCGGTATCGCATTCCAGACAAGAATGGCTGTTGCAGAAGCGGACATCGTCCAGGGACTTACGATCACTTCATCACCTGGTTCTATTCCGACTGCACCCACGGCGGCAATCAGTCCGGAGGTTGCGGAATTTACGGTGACTGCATGATTGACGGAAAAATGCTTTTCCCATGCACGCTCGAAAGCCTGCACCTTCTCACCGCCATAGAAATCAGGGTCCCAGGAACCGAGGAATCTTGAGAGAACCCCTGTTTCCACGGCAGACAGAGCTGCCGCTGCTTCCTCGGGGCCGATCGACCTATAAGGTGTAAAAGGACGGGTAATGGTTTTCGTCCCTCCGAAAAGAGCTAAATGACTCATTGCATCTCCTTTCTGATGTTTCTGCAGGCAAGCTCAAAAACTTCCATTGTTCTTGTTGCTGTACATCCATCCGAAGCGAGCGCCGTCTTATGAATAAGATGATTGTAAAGTCCCTCCAGGACATGCCACTGATATCGCTTTAAATCAGTGGGAATAACCTCCCGCTCCTGACCGAGAATTGTATATCCTTCAAACACCGGATCCGGCTTGGTTTTGTATATCTCAATTTGCTTGCCGAACTCGGTATAACGGATCCTTCCCCTGCTGCCGATCAAATCTATTTCTCCGATGGAATAACATTCCTCCCGTCCCGCCAGAATGTATATTTCCGCCTTATCGAAATGCAGGCATATATCCGGTTCCGGATCTTTGTCATCCCACTGCCTGCCTTTTTCCATGACCTCCACACAGGTCACATCTCCCAACCAGTAACAAAGCAAATCAATGAAATGGGTCCCGTTGTTAAGGAGACCTTTGCTGTACCAGACCACGCCTTTGAAAATATCTCCTACACCATCTTCCTGGATGATGCGCTTCAGTGCGATGCTGCCCGGCTCAAACCTCCGTATGTAATTGACCAGCAGGGCACATTTATGATCATCTGCCATAGACTGCATCAACCGGCCTTCGGCTGCGGATGATGCAATCGGCTTCTCACAGACAACTGCTTTTGGGTTGCAATGAATGATTTCCTGAAAGACTTGCAAATGCTGATTTACAGGCACAGAAATCGAGACAATATCTGGTCGGTGTTTTTTCAGCATTGCCTGTATATCAATATAAGCGGGCCGCTTATATTTAGTCTCGAATCTTTTCCTTTGAGATAGAATCGGATCGACACCGGCCAGAAGTTCAAAGCCCGGATGATAATAATAAGCGGAGGCATGGGTCGTAATCAAAGAATCATCTGGATGATCATAATCGAATTCCTGACCGATCCTACCCAATCCGATTACGACCGCTTTAAAACGTTCCACTAATATCCTCTTCGATCTTGCATGGAAGTACTTATCGGATCGGCTTATCCTTGATGTGTCGGTTAATCTCAATCAATTCCGGCTTCCTTTCCAGCAAATCAATGATGTTATAAAGATCGAATCTAGGATTTCGGGGGTAAAGCTCGCTGAAGATAGCCTCAATAAAGATAAAATCTTCTTCGTTATCAACCGTCAAACGAATATTCCAGTATTTCTTATCGAGATTGTTCTGGAAATGATAGATGGAGAAAAGTTCCGGATGCTCCCATACATAAAGAGACACATGTTCCCTGTCGACGGGGTCCTGCGTCAGGCGGTTGACCTTTTCCAGCGTCTCCTTCCAGAAAATCCTAAGACCCAGGCCCGGAGGATAGGATCCGTCAAGACGATTCATCATAAAATCATATTTCATATGTTCATAGGAGACCAGCATCCGGTCAATTTTTCCCGCTTCAATCAACGGACAGTCTCCAGTGATCTCGACAATGATATCCGCAGAATATCGACGCGCCGCCTGCAAGACCCTGTCCAGAACATCGTCTTCGCTACCCCGGAAACATCCCACATTGAGCTTCTGCGTAAGGGCGTCTATCGGATCGTCGAAAGCAGATTCCGTTGTGGCAACAACAATCAGATCAATGCATCGTGCCTGTCTAATCCTTTCGATGAGGAGTTCCAGCATGGGTTTTCCCAATATCGGCTTTAAAACCTTTCCGGGCAAACGGGAAGATTTCATCCGGGCCTCAATGATGGCCACTCTGTTCATTCGCTTTTATTCTCCTTGTTTATCCCTTCTGTCCACCTGAATATGAATCGGAAGATCTTGTCCATGGATGTTCGGGCCTAAGCCACACACCGTTAGATTTCTCCGAAGGCTCGAAGGTGATAGGATCGTAAATGCCTCTCCGCATGCGGTGCTGCTTTGTCTGCTCTGATTCAGCCGGCGTTTTTTTCCCCGTCCCCAGGGCCTCCTCGAGGCATCGCACCTGACGGACCATCTCGCCGAACTCCTCTACGGTAATGGAAAATGGATGATCCGGCCCCTGCAGCGACCGGTCGAATGTGACATGCTTTTCCACCACCGTGGCGCCGAGGGCAACAGAAGCAAGGGGAACAATATATCCCGGTGTATGGTCGGAAATGCCGACCTGAAGACCAAATTTCTCTTTGAGTGTAACAATGGATCGGAGATTCATTTCATCCCACTTGGGGGGGTAATTGCTGACACAGTGCAGAAGAATAATTTCTCCAGAACCGGCCTGTCGAAGAATATTAAGTGCTTGCTCGATGTCGTTCAATGAACTGCCTCCCGTTGAGAGAATAACCGGTTTTCCCGTCCGCCCGACTACTGTCAACAAAGGCCGGAACGTAATGTCGCCTGAAGCGATCTTATAGGTGCGGACACCGACTTTCTCCAGCAGATCCACTGCTTCCAGGTAAAATGGCGTTGACATGAATTCGATTCCCTGTTCATCTGCCGTTCTCTTGAGAAGGAAATGCCAGTTGTCGGGGAGGCCCAAATTACTGAACTGCTGATAAACCGGATTGTCGACAGTTTTTCCATCCAGCGATACCTTCGGAGCCACTAGTTTATCCTTAATCAATGTTTGAAATTTGACTATATCGGCTCCACACTGCTTGGTCGTTTTTACATATTGAACTGCTGTATTTAAATCCCCATTGTAATTCGACCCTACCTCCGCAATCATTTTCACGGAACTCATACAGTCCTCTCTTGCTTTTTATAGACTCCCTAACGCTCTTTTCTTTTACGATTCAGATATTCCATGGCGTTGATCCTATGATCGATGGCAAAATTTCCTGAAACGGCCTGTCTTTCACAAACATCCTGAATGACCACACTACCCGCCATAACTTTAGCAAACTTCCCGATCTTTACATATTCCCGTATAAACGATGATGTTCCGATCCAAGCACCTTCTTCGATCTGGGCCATTCGCGCAATCACACAATTTCCTGAAATAATACAATTTCTGCCAATCTGAGCCTCATGGCCAATATTTGAAGTAATGCCGATGATAGTATGATCACCAATGGTTGTGAGGGGGTTGTCGTGGATCGATCGGACAATGATCGCATGACTGAGAACGTGGACATCCTTTCCAATGCGGACCCCACCTGCATGCTTAACAAAAATATTGCCTCCCTCTTCTTGCATGTAGAGGATGCCTTCACATCCAACGACTACCCCTGCATCGATGGATGTTCCATCCCCAACGATGACTTCATCTTTGATGACTACATACTCCCCAATCGTCACACGATCCCCGATTCTTGTCCGTTTGGATATCTGGGCGCTGGCATGAATGTGACAATTCATCCCCATCCCATATTCAATCTTCAACGGATAGGCATGATTCTCGACCAGACGGTTATGTAAGCGATAGAATGCGTTACGTGGATTATCAGACAGCACACACCCTTGGCTGAAGTTCTCTTCGTCAGCCAATTCCTTGGTCGTGATAATACAGCTTATGTTTTCGTTTTGCTCCGCAATCTTCAGGTAAAATATAGTATCGCAATAGGCAAGGGTCCCTTTAACGTGACTTCTTGCATGCCCCAAAGTGATAAACTCACCCTCCCGGAGGATATTAATCTTCTCAAAAAAATCAGACAATCTCATAATATTCCTCTTAAAAACCGATATGGGCCGCCTAAGCCGGGGCCTGAAGTGACGCCTTCTTTTCGAAATACTGATAGATTTTTTCTATGGATTGCAGAATCTTAATATCCGCATACGGGATTTCGATCAACGTGATAATCTGTAGTTCAATTATAATATTGAAAACATCTATGCTATCCAAGCCGAGATCTGAAAATGTCTTATCCACCGGCATGGACATCGCGTCAATTGCCACTTCTGAAGTCTTAATGGCATTCCGAATCTGTTCAATCGTTAACATATCGCTCCTCTCTTTTATCCAACAGTATGGTTGCCAGCGATAACCCAACTCCAAAGCCACTCAGCAGGACCCGCTTTATTGAAGGTTCTTTATAATACTTTTCAAGCAATATCGGAATGGAGGAAGAAACGGTGTTCCCAGTAGTGCTCAGATCTAGAATAAACCGTTCCCGTACCGTGGGAAATTTCTTGGCGATGGCCTCGACAATCGCCGCAGTCCCTTGGTGAACAAAAAAACAATCTACATCTTCAGCTGTCAAATTCTCTGCATCTAACATCTTATTAATATGAGATGGAACGTTCGTCGCGGCAAAATTAAATATCTGCCATCCGTTCATTTGGAGTTTCCCCTTGTTGACCGCCAGATGGCATCCACGGTAACTGTCCGTCATAAAAGTCGGCCGTCCGACATCCCAGAGCGCATCTTCACCTAACCACGTTGCCGTGGCGGCGTCTCCGAAAAGGAGTGTTGTTATGCGGTCCGTAGGGTCAATGATCTTGGAGTAAGGATCGGCTGTGACCAACATGCCGCTTTTTAATCCGGATGCCTGCAGAAAACCTTTAAGAATCGCCAATCCGTAAACATAACCCGAACATCCCAGAGACACATCGAAAGTAGCCACATCTTGACATAGGCCGAGCTTTTTATGGACAATCGCCGAGGTGTGGGGTAATCCGTAACCATCACCGTTCTGTGTCACTACCACCAGCGCCTGCATCTTCTCCTGGGAGAGGGTGCATTCCTTTAGCAATTTCTCAATGGCACAGCAAGCCAGATCAGACGTCTCCTGGCCGTTCAGCTTGCGAGGAAGGCGGTGGGCACCGATCTTGTTGATGATATAATCTCTCGACTCCCCGAATTTTTCGCCCTGCTCGAAGTTATCGATGAAATCCGCAGGAATGTAGCTGGTAATGTGTTTGATCCCAATCATGGCTGCCCAACGACAAATCGGATTTCACCTGCCGGTTTCTCATCGATATCAATATCGCTCACACTATACTGTCCCTTTATGGCCGATCTCATGGAAATTTTGATCTTTTGATAGTCCTTGTGAAGGGCATGCTTCAACGTCAGCTGGCCGAACAGCCATTTTCCCGGCACTTTGGGCATTAACCGATAGTTCAGGGCCTTATTCAAGGCAATGATTTCTTCAATGGGACTGTAGGCTGTTCGTTGGGTCATGAGAATTAATCGGTCATCGAACAGGGCAGACGAAACAATGGCATCTTCATCAAACGCGTATCGCCCTCCAACCGGTCGCTCTGATTCAACCACCCAGTAGGGTGCATCAGAGCCATCCGCTAAACGGTATGTTCCGTTTGCAATCAGATGAATAGATTCAACGGGGGGTTCCATCAATAGATTGCAATCAAGCCGAGCGAGATGACGGAAAATAATTTTATTCACATAGGCGGAGGGGTCATTTGCGAAAACGGACACCAATCGAGTGACAGTATTGTACATATCGCTCCCGTGCAAATAATTTCGATCTCCTTTGAATTGAAGATTCAATGGCCTGTGGGCGTGCGTACTAATCATTACTGTCTCCTCTCTTCCCTTCCTCACTCATAAAAACAAAAGGATTCTGACTCAAACTCTCGATAGGCCTATCCACTCGCTTCTCTAAACGGTCGTTCGGACAACAGGACTCGAGCCACGCGTCCAGTCCCCAGGCCATCAACCAAGCTTCGACCCACTGTCGACATGGCTTCGCGACGCTTCGGACTGTTCATCAAGGCCGACGCCTCCCGTTCGATATCCCGACCATACATGCTACTGAGAGGCCCAAGATCGACTCCATAGCCGCACTGCTGCCAGGCCCTGGCGATCGGTACTTGGTTATTGGCGATCTGCAGGATCAATGCCGGAACTCCGAGGGCGGCCGTCTCGAAGGCGGTCATGCCGCCGGCAATTATGGCCAAATCGGCGGAGGCCATGAACGGCACCGTCTCCGCCGCATCCAGAACAACCCGGACATTTTGCACATCCCGACTCCAGCGCCAGATCTCCTCTTTCCGGGGATTGGCGGAGGAGAGCAAGACAATCTGCTCAACCTCCCTCGCGAGGGATCGGATCGCCTCCAGGCAGAAGATGGTAGCACCCTGATCATCACCCCCACCAAACGTCAGTAGAATTCTTTTGACCGGTCCACTTTTTTTAGCCCGGGAACGCTGTTGTTGGAATTCCCTACGCAGCAGGGCGTAGCGGGATCCAAGCAGAAGACACGTATCCTTCCTCGGTTTGAGTTTTTCATAGAGTTCTTCTGAAGCTACGGGACTCATGTTCAGTACCCAGTCGGCCCATATTGGATAACGGGCCGCACCGTCAAATTGCAGCCACCTGATGCCTGATTCGTACAGGATCTTCTGATAGGTCTGATCCGTTCGATAGTGATCAATGATGACCGAATCGATGTGCTTCATTCTGCTGTAACGGATCACTTCTTGTGCGTCCTCTTCAGGATTCAAAGACCAGTCACATGCAGCCCAATCCGTTACGATCCGCGTCATGTGTTTCGAGATATCGAAAGCCTCGACCCGGCAAAGGAGAAATATTTCCGAGCCGTGTTCTGCGAGTTCACTGGCAAGCGTCAGACAGCGTCGTAAGTGACCTATACCCACAGAGGGTGATACGTCCAAACGAAAAAGAAACCGTGGCATGATCACGTAAGTCGATGAAAACCTGAATGGGCTACAGGTCCCTTGAGCGACGCCATGATCGTTCCCATTGCCAAGGCATCCGAGAGCAAGCAAAAAACTTCGCGGACAGCGGACAGGTAGGCATCCACGTGTTTATCCTGATGGGCAAATGTCGCATAAAAAGCTTTGGATGCCAGAAATTCCCTTTCCAGCATGAGTTGTGTAAACAGGGTATGGAGGGCCTGGTTCTGTTCACATTGAAAATTCAAGTGACTGACAGGAGGTATTCCCCCGATATCCACGATAAGGCCTGCCCTGTCTGCAGCCTCACGCCAGCCGGTTTGGATGCGCTTGCCGATGCGGTTCAGGTGACGAGGCACGTCTTCCCGCTGATGCTTGCGGATAGTGGCCAGGGCGGCAGTTGGGCCTATGCGTTCCGTCCAGTATGTGCTGCTGATAAAGGTGCTCTGCGCGGCCTCCATGATGTGACTTTTTCCGATAATTGCTGCCATGGGATATCCATTACTCATGGCCTTGGCAAAAACAGCCATATCCGGCTCAAGGCCATAGAGAAGATGAGCTCCACCCGTGTTCAAACGAAAGCCTGCAGAAACCTCATCAGCAATCAGGATGGCTCCGGTTTGGTCGGACAGTCGCCGCACACCTTCCAGATAACCCGGTGCTGGATCATTGTACCGTACCGGTTCGATGACGATAGCCGCCAGATCCTGACCGCATTTTTTCACAATGTCTTCCAACTCATCGATATGATTATAACGGAAAGGCAGCGCTGTTCCCTGTAGTCCCCGTGGAACACCGGCCGGATCGAGGCCGGGCAGAAGATGTCCATCCAACGCACTTTCCTCAGACAGATTGGCGGCCAGGTACCAGTCGTGCCAGCCGTGATAGCCGCTGAAGGCGATCTTGTCCCTTCTTGTATATGCACGGGCAATACGGACGGCAATGGAGAGTGCTTCACCCCCACCACGGGCGTAACGTACCATTTCGGCCCAGGGATGAAGTTCGCACAGGAGCTCCGCGAGCTCAACCTCTTCCGGACAATTCAGGGTCGACATGGTCCCTTTATCAATGCTGGCCATGACGGCGGCATCCACTTCTGGGTCTCCCACACCCAGGATACAGGCGCCTATGCCGTTGTAACTCATATCGACGAGATGATTCCCGTCGAGATCCCAGACATCGACCCCTTTCGCCCGGCTGTAGTAGCTGGGCCACTGGTCAGGGAGATGCATTTCCGGCCTCTTTGACAGAAGCTGCGTCCCTCCGGGGATTCTACACTTGGCCTTTGAATATAATTCCTGCCCTCTACCCATTATAAATCTCCTTTACAGCATAACCGTCCATCGGCATGCAGGGATTTCTCATACCCTTCATTTCGTTCAATCCCCGTATTGATTTCTTTCAGCTCGGGATGCCTCTTAAGAAGATCAAGCACATCTTTCATACCGAAAGGGACATCCCCCAGATATGCATATACGGCCCTTACAAATTCCAGATCCCGTGGTTCGTCCACCGTCCACCGAAAATGAGAGAGGTCCGTGGTATGGCGGATCGTTTTTAAGCGGAACAGTTCTGGATGGCGATGGATGTAAGGCGTAACATGCTCCCGGTCCGATTTGAGTTCCGCTTCCCGCCACGTTCTTTCCAGGACCTCCATCCTGAATGCAGCGGCATCCAGTCCATCAGGATAGGTGGTTTTCATGCCTCCCGACACAAAATCCGCATCCCCTTCCAGCAGCGACTCTATTACGCAATCGATGATATCCGGATCGTGGAGGGGGCAGTCCGATGTCAGGCGCACGATGACATCGGACTGAAAATACTTTGCTGCCTGGTAGAATCGATCCAGCACATCTTCCTCGCTGCCCCGGAAACAGGGGATGGCTTCCTCTCTGCAAAGAGCAACGATCGGATCATCCGACGCATGCGTGGATGTGGCCACGGCAACCAGATGGATTTTCTTCGCCCTGCGGATGCGATTGACCACATGAAACAGCATGGGCTTGCCGGCAATCTCCGCCATTACCTTGCCCGGAAGCCTGGATGAACCCATGCGACCCTGGATAATAGCCACAACCTTCATATCAGCACACCATTCCCGTCCCGTGTTCATTCAACAATCCCAGTATGACTGTATTCATATAGTTTCCTTCGCATAATCGATGGCGAATGCGGATACCCTCCACAAGAAAACCGTTTTTCAAGAATGCCTTTTCGGAACCCTTGTTGGCCGCATAAAAACCGGCCGTCAGTTTGTGCAGGTTCAACTCCTGGAAGGCGAACTTGACAACAAGGCCGATAGCTTCTGTGGCATACCCCTTCCCCCAGCAGTTTTTATCTCCAATGAGAACACCTACGTCCGCCAGGCGGTGTGCCCAGTCGATGGGGCCGAGTTTAATGTTGCCGCTGTGCTGTTCCGTATCTCTGCGCACAATTGCCAAGAACACGCTGTTGCGGTCCTGCAGTTTTTGACGGACGTTCTCTGTCAATGAATTAATATCACTGGGAAAGAACCGGCTTTCGGTATATCTTGTGACCTCCGGATCATTCATCCATCGGCAGTAGTCTTCATTCACGTCGGCCAAACGAACTTCCCGCAGATAAATCCGCTCACCCTGCATATAAGGGGATAATATTTTTTTATCGCTCATGAATCCAGTATCTCACCTGCATTAAGGGGGCCTGTCGAAAAGCTATCGATGCAATCTGATGGGTATGCCGGCATTTTTTATATGAGATCTGACCTGCATGGTATTTTCATCCTTGAAACAGAAATATGTTCCCGCGGAAACGGCATCGGCGCCACCCCTTTGGTAGCCTTCCACAAAATGCGAGGCAAGCCCGCAGCCGCCGGAAGTGATGACGGGAATCGTAACGCTTTCCGCAACCTGTCGTGTAAGTTCCAGGTCCAGGCCAGAACGTGTGCCATCACGATCAATCGAGGTCAGGAGGATCTCCCCCGCCCCTCTCCGTTCGCCTTCCATCGCCCACTCAACCGGATCGAGATCCGTTTCTATCCTGCCGCCCTTGATCCAGACCCGGTAACGATCTGTATTGTCCCGGCGATAATCAATGCTCAGAACAACACACTGTGCACCCAGTGCTGCAGATGCCTCGTTGATCAGGCCGGGTGTCTCTATGGCGGCGGTATTGATGCTGACCTTGTCCGCCCCGCTGGAAAGGAGGATTGCAAAATCCTCGACAGTGCGGACGCCACCACCGACCGTAATGGGCATAAAAATAACTTCGGCAGTCCTCCGCACGACTTCCACCATTGTTTTCCGCTGGTCGTTCGATGCATCCAAATCGAGAATAATCAACTCGTCTGCCGCCTGGGCCTCATATATGCGGGCCTGCGACACGGGGTTGCCAATCTCGATATGTTTGCCGAACTGCCGGGTGGTTACCAGGACCGGTCTTCGGTTATTCCCGAACGGCAGCATTCTGATCTGCAGCTTCGGTATCAGTCGGCGCTTCAGCATTGCCTCAGGCACACCATTTCATGTAATTCTCCAAAATCCGCAGCCCATGATCCTGGCTTTTTTCCGGATGAAACTGGGTGGCAAAAATGTTTTCCTTCCTGACGGCAACCGTTATGGTTCCCCCGTAATCACAGGTTGCTTCAACATCCTTCAGGTTATCACAAACCATGGAATAAGAATGGACAAAGTAGAAATCGGGATGTTCCGGATGCCCTGAAAACAAAACAC
>Ga0172375_10012349_pt1 | contig 10716 bp, 8 predicted proteins | sample LakKiv1m_FD_114537 | JGI IMG/M metagenome (GOLD analysis project Ga0172375, IMG submission 114537) | Freshwater microbial communities from Kabuno Bay, South-Kivu, Congo - kab_092012_11.1m | ecosystem: Environmental > Aquatic > Freshwater > Lake | place: Democratic Republic of the Congo...
ATCCCGATGGACCGGGAAGTTATCCACATCCTGCCGCAAGAGTTCATGGTCGACGACCAAGAGGGGATCAGGGAACCCATCGGCATGGCAGGAGTGCGCCTGGAGGCGAAGGTCCACATTGTTACGGGCGCGGTGAGCGCGGCGCAGAATATCATCCGATGCGCCCACCGGAGCGGTCTGAAGGTTGAGGACCTGGTGCTCCAGCAAATGGCGGCCTCCGAAGCGGTGCTTTCTCCCGACGAGAAGGAACTGGGCGTGGCACTTGTGGACGTCGGTGGCGGGACCACAGACTTGGCCATGTTTGCGGAGGGCGCAATACGACACACATCCGTGATTTCGGTCGGCGGAGACCAGTTGACCAACGACATCGCGGTGGGGCTCCGCACGCCCATGGCCGAAGCAGAAAAAATTAAACGCCGGTACGGATGCGCGCTCGGGGCCCTGGTTAATGGCGATGAGGCTATCCCCGTGCCTGGCGTGGGCGGACGGCAGCCGCGCATGCTTTCGCGGTCGGTTCTGGCTGACATTGCTGAGCCGAGACTCGAGGAGATCTTCAGCCTCGTGCGCCGCGAACTGGAAAAGCACGGGCTGCTGGAGTCAATCGCCTCTGGCATGGTCTTGACCGGCGGAACCGTGGCCATTCAAGGCGTCGCGGAACTGGCCGAACAAATTTTCGATATGCCGGTGCGCATTGGCTACCCGATCGGGATCAGCGGACTAGTGGACATCGTGAACTCCCCGGTGTATGCCACCGGCGTAGGCTTGTCGCTCTGGGGCGCGCGCAACCAGAACGTGCCGCTCGTATCCTCGTACCACGACGCAGGCATGTTCAACCGCGTGGTGGGCAAGATGCGACAGTGGTTCGCAGAGGCATTTTGAGATGAAATCGCGTTTAAGATGGTACGATGGGCTTGTAGGGGCGCACCCGCGCGTGCGCCCAGATCCGGGCAGACACATGGGTCTGCCCCTACAACAGCTTGGCGGATAGTATCGCAATGAACGCAAGTTCGTATAAATCTTGTCATGAACACGCGTACGGGGGTCTGCTTTCCTCCATGAAAGAGAATTCCTGCGCCATCATCATACAGTTCCCACAATGGATTGGGTGGTGTCGAAGGCCCTGCGTCCGGTATTGGGCCGCTGGGGCGATGATCACTCTCCTTGGAGGTGCCGCGAATGCTTGACTTCGAAACAGAATCGGATCGCAACGTTGTCATTCGGGTGATCGGTGTAGGCGGTGGCGGAGGCAACGCGGTCAACAATATGATCAGGTCGAATCTCGGTGGCGGGGAATTCGTTGCCGCGAATACCGACGCTCAGGCCCTGCACCATAATCTCGCGGACAGACGGCTCCAGATGGGCTCGCAGACCACCAAGGGTCTCGGCGCGGGCGCAGACCCGGAAGTGGGACGTATGGCCGCGAATGAGGACTATGAAGTTGTCCGAGAGTCGCTCGAAGGTTCGGACATGGTCTTCATCACTGCCGGCCTCGGCGGCGGCACCGGCACCGGCGCGGCACCGGTGATCGCCCGCGTTGCTCGTCAGGAAGTGGGAGCGCTCACAGTCGCAGTGGTAACAAAACCCTTCCTCTTCGAGGGCAAGAAGCGCATGCGGCAAGCCGAGGAAGGAATCGAGCAGCTCCGTCGCGAAGTGGACAGCCTCATCGTCATACCGAACCAGCGGCTCCTCTCGTTGAAGAAGGATATCAGCTTTCTCGAGGCCTTCCGAAAAGCCGACGATGTGCTCCTCCAGGGCGTCCGAGGCATTGCGGACCTGGTGACGGTCAACGGGCTGATCAACCTCGACTTCGCCGACGTCAAGACCATCATGCAGGAAAAGGGTGTGGCGCTCATGGGCACCGGTTCCGCAGCCGGTGAGGGCCGCGTTGAAGAGGCCACTCGGCTGGCGATCAACAGCCCGCTGCTTGAGGACATATCGATTTCGGGAGCTCGCGGCGTACTGATCAACATTACAGGCTCGTCGAGCATGGCTCTGGCGGAGATCAACGACTCGGTCTCCATCATCCAGAACGAAGCGCACGACGACGCGAATATCATCTTCGGCGCGGTGATCGACGAAGAAATGGGCGACGCGGTCAACGTCACCGTCATCGCGACCGGTTTCGGCCGGGAGGAGCACCTCCGGCCGATGATCGAGGAGCGCTCTCTTTCGAGTCGCCCCGCCAGCCGCGCTCCATCGTGGAAAGAGCCCGATAAGCAAGAGGCGATCACCTATCAGCCCGAGGAACCCAAGGATATGCAAGTCCCCGCGTTTATCCGGCGCTCTTGCCGGGAGAAGAACAGCCGACACCTCGCGGTCGTGGAAGATTACGCGGTGGAAAACGAAGAGGATCTCGACATCCCTACGTTTCTGCGCAAGCAGGCGGATTGAGAGGGAGTAACCATTCGGTTGTTCGCAACGAGGCGCAGCAAACGGTCAAGAATCAGGGAATGGACTACGTTCTCTGAGGGTGGCTCCGACGTTATACGTCGGAGCGCCGAAGGCGTAAGAGGTCTTGATCGCTCATCATGAAACTTCTCTTATGCGAGAAAGGAGAAGAGCCTCTTGTTGCTTCGCTACCCCGACGTGTAACGTCGGGGCTACCCCGGTGAGTGCGGCGAACCGTATCTGTCGGAAAAGACCTCGAATGATGCGGTTCCCATTGGTCACCACATCCTACGGGGCAGGGGCGAGTCCCCGAGTGCGAGATTTCATAAAGCGGGTACCATATTCAACCCAAGGCAATCAAATATGCCATGATAATCTAATGGTAGGGGCCGGCCTCCGTGCCGGCCCGGGGTTTTGGTTTGACGAAAAATTGGTATTGGCGAGCATCCGCCCCGATGACAACTCGTAGTCCACACCGTCGCGAAGCAAAACGTACCGAGCGGGGAGCGATCCTGAAGCCGCGAGGATCCGCGATTCCGGTGGCTCTCGTGTACCCGAATGTCTACCGCGTGGGAATGGGAAATCTCGGCTTTCAGTTTCTCTACGCGCGTTTCAACGAGCACGCTGCGTTCGCCGCAGAGCGATTCTTCTTCCCCCAATCTCCCGCGGCACGACGCGGTACAGGTCGCATGCCTGTCTCGGAAGAGTCCGGCCGGCCTCTCTCGGACTTCCCGATCATTGCGTTCAGTATTCCGTTCGAGAACGACGAACCCGCGGTGCCTGCAGCGCTCACAGCTGCCGGCATTCCACCTTTTCAAGCAGAACGTGGCCCCGAGCACCCGCTCGTCATCGCGGGCGGAGTCGCGGTGTCGCTGAATCCCGAACCGCTGGCGCCCTTCCTTGACATGGTATTTATCGGCGAACTCGTGGAGGACGCGATTCGCGATGAAAACGGCCTATTCGAGCTGCTGGCAGAGTCTCCGAGATTGCGGCGAGATCGAGAAGCGTTGCTTCGCCGGTTCGCCGTGCTTCCTTCGGTGTATGTTCCATCAGCATACAGCTTCGTCTATGCCGAGGATGGTCGGATTGCCTCTGTCAGTTGTGAACCGGATTTCCCTGCTCGGGTTCACGCAGCCAAACGCCGAGGAGTGGACGACCCCGTGCCCGTATCGGTTCTTTTCTCGCCCGAGGCGGAATTCGGAGATATCGCGCTCATCGAGGTCAACCGAGGATGCGGGAGAGGGTGCAGATTCTGTTCGGGAGGATGGATTCATCTTCCTTCTCGGATGCGACCATTTGAGGCATTCCGAGGAAATGTGGAAGAAGCTCTCAGTGAAGGCCGAACGATCGGATTGGTCGGCTCAGACCTTGCCAGTCACCCGCAGCTGGAAGAGATACTCACCTTCGTGGTGGAACGGGGCGGGAAGTTTTCGCTGTCCTCCATACGGCCCGAGGGACTCACCCCCGAAGTGATCGCGCTGATGGCGCGCAGCGGACAGAAGACCGCCACACTGGCACCTGAGGTTGCGTCCGATCGACTCAAAAAGGTCGTGGGCAAGGAGATTCCCTCCGAGAGTTTCCTGGCGCTCGTCGAGCGGCTGGTTTCAGGAGGCATTCCGAACGTACGTTTCTATTTCATGATTGGACTTCCCACAGAAACCGACGACGACGTCAGGGCAATCGTCGATTTTGTTCTGCGGGCGCGGAAAATTTTCGTCAACGCCTCTCGCCCCAGGGGCCGGATCGGACGCCTCTCCGTGCAGGCAAATCCGTTTGTTCCCAAACCGTGGACTCCATTCCAGTGGGCTCCAATGACGGCGCCTTCGGAGCTCGAGTCACGGGCGGCGCTGTTAAAAGCAGGGTTGAAGCACGCCGCGGACGTCACCTTACGCATCGAGTCTCCGCGAGAGGCCCTTGCGCAGGCGGTAATCTCGCGGGGAGATCGAAGGCTCGCTCGTGCCCTCCTCGATGCGGCCGGCAGAGCGGAAGGTCTTATGCGCAGCCTCAAGAAAGAGCAACTGGGTCTGGAGTTCTTCGCCTTACGGGAACGCGATCCAGGTGAGGTATTTCCGTGGGAAGTGGTCGATCACGGGGTTTCGCGAAGGGCGCTGCGGAAGCTTTACGAAAGCGCGATGAAGGCAGGAACGGAAGAGGAATAGAAGAAATCTACGAGCTTGGTGTTCGGTGGGAAACCTGTCCGCAGTGAATAACAACGATCAAGTTCCACCATCGAGGTGATACCTTAACCAGTCTTCATAACCTTCAACGCTGCGTCAACCAGAAAAGCCGACCGGGACATACTGTGTTTTCGAGCATACACGTCAATGTCTCTGAGGACGAGTTCCGGGACGGTAATATCTACACGTTTGGCCTTTACCCCTGGCACTTGAACCGGAAAAGGAACAGCGCCTTTATTGTCGGGATCAGCCATTATGTCGTCAAGAGAAGTAGGTTCCGGGCTTTCCTCTCCGTCTTCAAGCATTCCCTTGATATGGAATTGCAGCGCCTCTGGTGCTTCTCTATAGGCAACATCCATAGTCTCACCCCCCGTGATACATCCCGGAAAATCGGGGAAGTCTACGCCATAACTGCTGCCTTCTTCTTTTCGGAGTAGTGCAATGTAAGTTTTCATTGTCAGCCTCCATGATCCTCATCGAAGATCCAAGCCGGATTGACGGCGAATGCTCGCAAGGGTGCTTTTGGGAATGTCTTTGAGTGGATGTTTAACCGTGACACGCCCCGGCTTAGTCGGATGTTTGAAGTGGACATGAGATCCCACCTGACCAACCTCGTACCACCCATCGGCTTTGAGCCTTTTTATGACCTCACGGCTGTCCATGAGATCTACTATGCATATTCATACACATAATGCACGAAAAAGTTCCGCGCTTCGGAGGCATCCCGGCCGCCCGCGCAAATCAATTCTTTGAAAGCTCAATGGTATGATGACCTTTTGGGGGAGTGAGCGCCGTCACAACGCGGGGTATCTGATCCGCAAAATCGTGATAGCTCTGCGCGGACCAATGGCTGATTGCTGATGGCAACCGACATAATCGCCGTTACGCGGTCTCAGTGAGATCGGACGTAACCTGGTTACGACCGTGGAGTTTGCTTTCGTACATCAACATGTCCGCGCGGTTCACGAGGCTCTCGACGGTGTCCTCGGTACGCGCGACCGTCGCTCCCATGGAAATCGTGACACGGCACGGCCCGTTATCGGTCGGGATCGGCGATTGTTCGACGAGCACGCGAATCTTGTTGCCCACCACATCAAGCTGATCAGGGGGCAGCTGCAGAACGATGGCGACGAACTCCTCTCCGCCCCACCTAAACACCATGTCTGAAGAACGTAGACTGTTTGCGATGGTACGGCCGACCGTCTGGAGCACCACATCGCCGACTTCGTGCCCGTAGGTATCGTTGACTTCTTTGAAGTGGTCCACGTCCATAAAGAAGACGCCAAATCGGAACCCGTACCGTTCCATCTCCACGAGACAACGCTCGAGGTTGATCTCTGCGTACCCCCGATTCCCCAAACCGGTGAGCGCGTCGTGAAGCGCCATCTCCTGCGCTTCCATTATCCCCTCTACGGCCTCTCTCATCTGGCGGTTATCTGTGAAGAGGTGCGCGGTTCCTATGAGCTCGCCCTCGGCGTTCCTTAGCGCAATGATCTTCATGGTTACGGGCAATCGGTGGCCTTGCTTGTGGCGGATGAACAGCTCACTTTGCCACATATCCTTTTCTTCCGATCGGAGTGCCGCAAGGGGACACTTGCCGCCGGCACACATTGCGGTCCCGTTCGGATCCAAGTGCATAAGAAGGTTCTCTTCGCAGAGTGCTCCGATGATCTCTCCTGCCGAAAACCCGGTGATCGTTTCCGCGGTCCGGTTCCAGTAAACGATTTCTCCACGAGGGTCCACGATAAACAGACCTTCGTACAGGTTATCCATCAGTATTTTACTAAGATTGTCAAGTAGTTGCACTCGTTTTGCGCTCCACTCTGAGGTGCGCCGTCTTCGGTCCCTCACGTTTGGAGCGTGAGCGACTCGATCAGCCGCCTCAATTCTTTGAGATCTCCTTGAGAAACGCTAATTATCTGGAATCCGCCAATGTGCTGCATGAGCTCCGCGTCGTGCTTTATCCAGCGGCACTGAGCGCGGAACACGATCGGCTCGATCTGGAAGAACTGGTCCGCGGGGATCATGAATCCCCTGGTTTCTCCTGCCACCGCGTCGATACCGATTATCCCCAGCCCGTTGCGCGAAATGTCGCGGACAGCACCACTAACGCCATTCCGTTCGACGTCAATCACAGGCAGAGGAAAGTCGAGATAGTGACGGTGAAGCAGTCGCAAACCTTCGACGCCGATGGTACTGTCATAATCGGGTAACCGCCCGAAAATCTCTTCAGGCTTGATCGCCCCGGCGTCCACCAGCTTGGTGAAGGCGCTTTGCAGGCCCAGCGCCGTGAGTTTGTATTTGTCCATCAGCTCGGAGTCGGTCAATCCCCCGCGGATGTCCTCAATAAAATCCCTGGCACTAATTTTTCGTCGAGACATGGTAAGTCCTGCCGGCTGAATAAAAATCCATTATACCACAAGCCGAACCCTCATTGTCGAGCGCAATGCGCGCTTATTTCGCGGTCTTTATGGCTTCACCGTGGTGAAAATCAAACCATCCTTGCACTTGACGATCCCGCGGTGAAAGAAGTCGCCCATGATGTCATCGAACTTGCGCCGAAACTCATGGTTGAAGTAGTGCGCCACGGTCTCCGTGTACCAGGGTGTTGACATGAGATCGTCGAAAAAGTTCGCTTCGCCGGCGGAACGCTTCATCATTAGGGTGTACACTATGATCTTCTTGAGCAGGTCATTGCCGATTCGCTTGCGGTTTCCGAGAAAGCCGATAAGGCGTTTCCTTGTTTTCGCTATTGCGGATTGCATATCCGCGAACGGTCTGCCGTGTCCTGGACACACAATCCGTACGTCGAGACGGTCCAGGAGCGCGAGCGAGTCCAGCCAAGCAAAGACTGCACGGCTTCCTTCCACCCGCTCCGTGACAACGGCCATGTCGTTTTCCCACAGAGTGTCGGAGGATATGAGGACCTTTTGCCGTCTTTCATAGAGCACTATTCCGTCCGACGCGTGTCCCGGCGTGTAGATTACTTCGAACCGGTGCGGCCCGACCTCCAGCACGTCTCCCTGTTCCAGAGTCCGCGTGCACGTGAAAAAGTCTGCATCCTGGCAGTAATAACGCCACCACGTAGCCCAGTCGTCCTTCGCATCGATGAAGTGCTTGCCGATTCGGTGCATGGCAACCTCGCAGCGGGAAAGTTCCTGGATGGCTCGGTTGCCGCCCACGTGGTCGCAATGGCTATGGGTGTTGATGATGAGCCGCACACGTGAAGGCTCCACACCCAGGCCCCTCAGGGCCCGCTCCGTATCATCGAAATCCGTCTTGTACGCGGTGTCAATGAGAACCGGTCCATCCGACCGGTACACGAAATGATTTCCGTTCAAGTATCCCCGCTCGATAAAGAACAGGTCTTCCATGATTTCGACCACGTTCATGAGCCGCTCCCGACGATTCTCGAAGAAGCAGTGCGTAGCTCGACACTCTAACAAAGAATTGCGTCAAGTGGGCCATTTCCGCAAGAGGGACGAAGACGACGTTCGCTACTTCGCTCAAATCAGAATGCATGTAGGGGCGACCGGCCGGTCGCCCCTACGGTCTCATGAGGCCGAATGTCTGCACCCAAAGTCGAACGATCCCTGTAAAAATGTGCACGCGAAATGGGAGCACGTCGGACACTTTACTGCTTCGACTGTCGGTTACCGCCAAACATTACAAAAACGTCGATGCAGAGCTTGACACATGCAGGCCATTGCTCGTATGTCTTATGACTGGCTAGTCATAAGCCTCCCGAGGTCTCTCCACCATGACTGAATTCGTAGTGCATCACGAACCTGCCATACGGCTGGCCTTCTTCGTGGGCATCTTCATCATGGTGGCTCTTGGCGAACTTATATCCGCTCGGCGACGGCTCACGACCTCCAAGCTTTCCCGGTGGATTGCCAACATCGGCATTGTCGCCATCAACACGGTGGCGGTGCGTCTTGTTTTCAGTGGCGCGGCCGTCGGAACGGCCGTGTGGATCGGTGAACGCGGGTGGGGGGTTTTCAATACCATAGCGTTTCCCTATTGGGCCGCTGTGCTATTGTCCGTCATAATCTTAGACTTCATCATTTACCTTCAGCACGTCATGTTCCACGCTGTGCCCGCGCTGTGGCGCCTTCACATGATGCACCACGCAGACCTGGACTTCGATGTGACCACCGGTACTCGTTTTCACCCCATCGAGATCCTCTTGTCGATGCTCATCAAGATGGCTACCGTCGTGGTGATCGGTGCACCGGCGCTCGGCGTGATCATCTTCGAGGTGCTTCTCAACGGGACCTCGATGTTCAACCACGGTAACCTGAGACTCCCCACCGCACTCGATCGTATCCTGCGGCTGTTCGTCGTAACCCCGGACATGCATCGAGTCCATCATTCAGTTATCCCCACCGAGACCAACAGCAATTTCGGGTTCAACCTTCCGTGGTGGGACCGCCTCATGGGCACTTATCGACCGCAGCCGCGCGGAGGGCACGAGGGCATGACGATCGGGCTCAACCAATTCCGTGACCCGTCGCGGCTGACACTGCCGTGGCTGCTGATTCTACCGTTCGTGGGAGCCGTGGGGAATTATCCGATCAATCGCCGAGGCGCTGGCTCGCTGGAATCGTGAGTGCGGATAGAGCCATTCCGGAGACACAAATCAAGGAAATGCGACGCATCGAGATTTTCTGCAAGGTCGTGGAGCTGGGCAGTTTCACCAGGGCGGCGGAATCGCTTCTCCTTTCGCAGCCGACAGTGAGCGAGCACATTCGAAGCCTTGAGGACATGCTTGGCGAGAGGCTCCTGGACCGCCTTGGTAGGGAAGTGCTTCCCACACCGGCAGGCAAGCTTTTCTACAAGTATGCGCGGAACATCGTGCAAACGAGGCAGGAGGCGATCCAAGCTCTGGAGCTTTTCAAGGGAAACCTGGCCGGACATCTCGTGCTGGGCGCCAGCACGATTCCGGGAACGTATCTTCTGCCGGTAGCGGCCGCCGGCTTCAAGGCCGCGCACCCGGCTGTTCAGATCACCATCAGGATTTCGGACAGTGCGGAAATCGGCGAAGAAGTCATCAAGGGCGACTTGGAAGCCGGGGTGGTGGGGTCACTCCTGAATGAGCGCAGGTTGGCATACGAAGAGCTCCTTTCCGACGAACTGGTGTTGGCTGTTCCTCCCGGCCACGCGTGGGCGAGGCGCGCAACGATCAAGTTGGAAGAATTGCCCAATGAGCCGTTCATCCTGCGGGAGCGCGGGTCGGGCACGCGCGCGGTAATGTCGCGTATCCTTGAAGAGCAAGGCTTCGACCTTTCACGGCTCGATGTGGTTGCCGAGATGGGGAGCACCGAGGCTGTTCGGCAGGGGATCAAAGCAGGAATCGGTATGTCGATCCTCTCGCGGTACGCGGTGATAGAGGATTGTGAACTTGGCCTCCTGTCGTGTGCTCGCATTGAAGGAGTGCGTTTAACCCGGCCGCTCTATTTTATCCAGCGCAAAGGCCGGCAGGGATCACCGCTCTGCCAGGCTTTCACGACGCATCTTCGGGAGAACTTGGCCCCACCGGCTTGATACGAACTTGCGTTCATGGCGATGTTTTTCGCCGGGCCGGTGTAGGGGCAGACCCGCGGAGAGTGTCTCAAAACTCCACGACGGGTGCCAATCGTGCCACGATGGACCGTAGGGGCGGGGTTTATCCCCGCCCGTAATCCCAGGCCTCGCAAGGCGGGCGGGGATAAACCCCGCCCCTACACAGGCTTTCGGTGCCAGAAGCGAATGCGACACAAAGCCCGTTCCGTACTGCGTCGCGTATAGGACGTGAGGATCGTGCCACGATTTCAAATGACGTTCGGCTTTTGAGATAGCTTCCGCGTGCCTGCCCGTATTTGGGAGCACACGCGAGTGCGCCCTTACCACGACTATGTTACTGATTTGATGACGCGTTGGTATCAGTAAACAGAGAACTCACCTCCAACCGCTCACGCCTCAATTTCTTTGGCCTGCTACCCCGAGGCTGCTGCGGAGGCTCTCCATCTCGTCCGCGCCGGTGAGCTTGAGGAAAGCCTGTTCCAGGTTTCCGCCCGAGCTTGCTATGGTGCTCTTGAGATTCTCCGGTGTATCCGAAGCGATGATCCGGCCCTTGTGGATGATGGTGATCATGGAACAGATCTCTTCA
>Ga0172375_10012350_pt1 | contig 10716 bp, 9 predicted proteins | sample LakKiv1m_FD_114537 | JGI IMG/M metagenome (GOLD analysis project Ga0172375, IMG submission 114537) | Freshwater microbial communities from Kabuno Bay, South-Kivu, Congo - kab_092012_11.1m | ecosystem: Environmental > Aquatic > Freshwater > Lake | place: Democratic Republic of the Congo...
ATCTGGCGGCCGGCGCCGTGGATGCGGTCGCCTTCACCAGCCCCTCGACGGTGCACAGCCTGGCGCAGCGGCTCCAGGCCGAGGGCGGCCGGTTGGCAGATCTCGCCAGCGTGTGCATCGCCTGCCTGGGGCCGGTCACCGCAGCCGCGGCGCGCCAGGCTGGCCTGCCGGGCCATGCGCTTTGCGTGCCCGCCGAGCATACGATCCCGGCGCTTGTAGATGCGCTGGACGCATATTTGACGGAGAAATAAACCGATGACCTGGACACTTCCTACGCCCACAGGGTGCAGCCGCCCGCGCCGCCTGCGCCTGACCGCCGGCATCCGGCGCATGGTGCGTGAAACGACCCTCAGCCCCGCGGATTTCGTCTATCCGCTCTTCGTCCGCCACGGCTACGATCAGCGCGTGCCGATCCGCTCGATGCCGGGCGTGGCGCAGTTGACCGTGGATCGCCTGGCCGCCGAAGCCCGCGAGATCGTGCAGTTGGGCATTCCTGCGGTGATCTTGTTCGGCATCCCGGCGACCAAAGACGCGACGGGCAGCGACAACTACTCGCCCGATGGGATCGTCCCGCAGGCGATCCGCGCGCTCAAGGACGCCGCGCCCGAGCTGCTGGTCATCTCCGACATGTGCTTCTGCGAGTACACGGATCACGGCCACTGCGGGATCATCAACCGGCCGGGCCAGCCGGGCTACACCCCCGCGCTCCCCGAAGGCTATCTGCTCAACGACCCGACCCTGGCGCTCCTCGGCCAGGCCTCCGTCGTCCACGCGCAGGCCGGCGCCGACATCATCGCGCCGTCGGGGATGTTGGACGGCATGGTGGCGGCCATCCGCAGCGCGTTGGACGCCGCAGGCCGGGCGGATGTGAGCGTGTTGAGCTACGCGGTGAAGTACGCCAGCGGGTTCTACGGCCCCTTCCGCGACGCGGCCGAAAGCCCGCCCCAGTTCGGCGACCGCAGCCAATATCAGATGGATCCCGCCAACCGCCGCGAGGCGCTGAAAGAGGCGGCGTTGGATGTGGCCGAAGGCGCGGACATGCTCATGGTCAAGCCGGCGCTGCCCTATCTGGACGTGCTCAGCGCGGTGCGCCAGGCGTTCGATCTGCCGGTCGCGGCGTATCAGGTCAGCGGCGAATACGCGATGCTGCACGCGGCCGCGGCCAATGGCTGGCTCGATCTGCGCCGCTGCGCGTTGGAAAGCCTGACTGCGATCAAGCGCGCCGGCGCAGATATGATCCTGACCTATTTTGCGAAAGAGGCGGTGCGCTGGTTGGCCGACGGTTGAAGGATCGGCTGGCCGCGTACCAATTGGTGAACCCGCTGTCAGCCGTCAGCGTGAACTCGGCGATGAGGGGAACGTGGTCGCTGCACGGGAGCCAATCGCGGGGCGCGCCGACCTCGAAGCGCGCCAGGCGAGCGGCCTCGCGGCGGGGCGCAAAGAGGTAGTCCACGACGAAGCCGCGGCCGGGCTTGCGCTGGTGATAATGGGTGCGCCGCAAAACGTCGCCAGCCGCCGCGGCCGGCCGGATCGTGTCGGCGTTACGCAGGCCGGCGCGCGCCAATAATTCGACGAGCGAGAGTCCGCCGCGTGGGCTGGGGCGCAGCGACATCTGTTGGGGCAAGAGATTGAAATCGCCGGCGACGACCGACGACGGGGTGCTGACAAAGCGCCGGTAGTAGCGGAGCGCCGCCAGCGGGTCGTTGGTGGCGCCGGCCGGGATTTTCTGCTCGTCGGCCCGCCACAGGCCAAGCAGGTTCAGCCGGCAGCGGCCCCACACCTCGACGGGCAGGTAGAGCGAGAACGCGTCGGAGAAGGCCGTGTGCCGCCGCAGCCGCAGGCCGCCGAAGGTGAAAATCCCCAGCCCCTTATCGGCGTTGAACCCGATCCAATCGCGGTCGCTGCACGCCGGCTGCCAGCCCCGGGCCGCGTCGCGTTCCGGGCTGGCGCACTCCTGGATCACGGCGACGTCGGGCCGGAGCGCCAACAGGCGGTCGAACTTTTGATAGAGCGCCATGTTGCAGTTCCAAGAGATGATCCGCAGCTTCACGGCGCAGTCACACCCAGATAGGTCTGATAGTCATCGCGCGTGATCACTTGAAACGATGCGCCTGGGTAAGTCGCCAAAAACGTGTCTGGCGGTCGTACGCGTGATTTATTCCATTTGCATTCATAGGCATGAAGTTGGCCGTCGCGATCTTCCACGATGTCAACCTCAGCGCCCGTATAAGTGCGCCAGAAATAGACGCTGACCAATGTTTGCCGATAACTCAGCCATTTCAGACGTTCGGCCAGCACGAAGTTTTCCCACAGCGCGCCGACATCGTCGCGTTCGGCCAGCGGTTTCAAGTTGTCCACGGCTATGTTGCGTACACCCAAATCCCAGAAATAGATTTTATCCTGTTTGGTGACCTCTTTACGCAAGTTTCGGCTGAACCCACCCAACCGGAAAATGACGAACGATTGCTCCAGGCGATCAATATAGGAGGCCACGGTCTCTTTGCTCATACTCAACTGACCGCCAAGTTCGGTCAGCGAGACTTCTTGTCCGATCTGGAAAGCCAACAGGCGCACCAGACCGCGCAGTTTGTTGGAGTGGCGCACACCGCCGATTTCCAGCACGTCTTTGTACAAGTAACTGGCAGTAAGGTTTTGGAGATACTCACGACGCTGCATATCTCCTGGCAACGCAAAAAGCTCTGGGTAGCTGCCGTAGACCAGCCGCTCCTCAAGCATATCGTTGACTTCAAAGGCATTGTGCTGCTGCGCCAGTTCGCTCATGGCGATAGGGTAAAGCCGATGAACCCAGGCGCGGCCGGTGAGCGGCTCTTGGACTTTGCTGGCAAGATCGAGTGATGAGGAGCCAGTGATGATGATACGCAAGTGTGGCAAGTGATCTACAAGTAGTTTGAGGTTGACGCCGATCTCAGGGATCCGTTGCGCTTCGTCAACAAAGAGCAATTCATATCCCTCTACTAACCCGCGCAGCCGGCGCAGGTCGCGGCTGGAGAGAACCTCAGTGTATCGCAACTCGTCGGCGTTGAGCGCCAGGCAACGATACGGCAGATTCGCCAGCACCTGGCGCACCAACGTTGTTTTTCCCACCTGTCGCGCGCCATAGATGAGGACGATCTTCCCGCCGACGCGTAGTTGTTCGGTGATACGTGCTTGTAGTAATCGTGGAATCATAGGGGGCAGTATAGGATACTCTCCGAATTTGCGCAAATTCAGAGAGTGTACCTTCGCTATTTGCGCTAATTGGGAGAGATGTCGTATCTTGGGCAGCCTTTTAGTTTCCGGATCGTCGTCATGCGTTTTGTGCGTGCTGTGACGATGTTTCGTCTGTATTGACCCGTTCCCCGAACGTCTTCCAGCGCTCCTCCGGCTCTGCCTCCTTCTCACGCTGCGCTTCACGCGCCAGCAGCACGCGCAGGAGGATGGCCGCGCCGCCCACCGTGAACACATTGGCGATCACAGCCAGCACGGCCGCCACAAACCCTGGCGCATCGCGGGGGACGACCGCCAGGGCAAAGAGGCTCATCACCAGCAGGAGCAAACCGAAGTAGAGGATTATGCGGAGGAAGACGATTGCCATTGCCACCTCGGAATCTGCGCGGCCCGGTGGCAGGCCACCCATTGGCCGGCGTGCTCGGCCAGCAGCGGCTCTTCGCGCTCGCAGATGCTCTCGGCGTAGAGGCAACGCGGGTGGAAACGACAGCCCGGCGGCGGGTTGGCCGGATCGGGCATCTCCAGGCTCTTCAGCGGCAGCTCGCCCATGTTGCGCGAGATGCGTGGGTCGGGGATCGGTACAGCCGCCAACAGCGCCTGCAAGTACGGGTGGCGCGGGTCCGCCATCACCAGCGACAGGTTGCCGGTCTCGACCACCTTGCCAGGGTACATCACCGCGATGCGGCCGTGTGAGGCGATGTAGCGGGCGGTCGCCAGGTCGTGCGTGATGTAGATGAACGCGATGTTGAAGCGCCGGTTCATCTCGCCCATCAGGTCGAGCAGCGAGATGCGCAGCGAAACATCTACCATCGAGACAGGTTCGTCGGCGACGATCAGGCTCGGTTGCAGCGAAAGGGCGCGCGCCAGCAGCAGGCGTTGGCGCTGCCCGCCGCTGAGTTGGTGCGGGTATTTGTCGAGGAATTGTTCGGGCGGCGTCAGGCCCACCAGCTTGAGCAGGTCTTCCAGCATCGCATGGGCCTCGGCGTTCTTCTTAGCCAGGCCGTGGCGCAGAATCGGGTCGGTCAACGATTGCAGGATCGTGCGCGCCGGGTTGAGCGCCGCGTAGGAATCCTGGTGCACCATCTGCACACCCCGGCGATACGCTTCGAATGCATCGCCGTGCAGGGTGGTGATGTCGGTTCCGTTATAGAGGATACGGCCGCCGGTCGGTTTGAGCAGGCCGACGATCATCTTGCCGACCGTAGTTTTGCCACAGCCGCTCTCGCCCACCACGGCCATAATCTCGCCCTTGTCGAGGCTCAGGTTCACGCCGGCCACTGCGCCGACATGGCGCTTCTTGCGGAACAGCCCGCCGCCGCCGGTGAACATCATTTGCAGATTATCGAGTTGCAGCAACGGCGCCATCTAATACCCCCTCATCTTCTTCCACTCCACGCAGGTCGTGTAATGGCCCGGTTCGACTTCGACCAATTCGCCCTTGTATTCGCCCTTGCAGCCGCCTTCTTCGACCAGTTTGCAACGGGGCGCAAAGCGACAGCCTTCGGGCAGGTTGGTTAAATCCGGGGGCGAGCCAGGGATGGCGCGGCGCTTGCTCACGTCGTCGGTTAACGACGGCGCAGCGTTGATCAGGCCTTTTGTATAGGCGTGGAATGGCGTATAGAAGATGTTGTCCACCGTGCCAAGCTCGACGATCTGGCCGGCGTACATCACGGCGATCCGATCGGCGATCTTCGCCATGATGCTCACGTCATGGGTCAGGAAGACCATGGTGATCTCCAGGTCAATGTGCGCCCGTTTGAAGATGTTCATCACATAGGCCTGGGTGATCACGTCGAGCGCCGTCGTCGGCTCGTCCAGGATCAGGATTTCGGGGTCGAGCAGCAGGCTGAGCGCCATGATCGTGCGCTGCTTCATGCCGCCGCTGAGCTGGTGCGGGTAAGAATCGAGCACCTGGTCGGGCTCGAGGCGGACGTAGCGCAACAGCTCGCGGGCTTTTTTCAGCACGGCATCCGGCGATTGGTTGCCGTGCGCTTCCGCGGTATCCAGCACCTGGGCTTTGATCTTAAGCACGGGGTTGAGCGAATTCTGTGCGGCCTGAAAGACCATCGCGACATCACGCCAGCGGAATTCGCGCAGATCCTCATCACTGAAGGCGAGCACATTTTGGCCCTTGAACAAAATCTGCCCGCTGCTGATAACCCCTGGCGCAGAGACGATGTTGAGCATCGCCGTCGCCAGGGTGGACTTGCCGCTGCCGCTCTCGCCGACCACGCCCAGGATTTCGCCTCGGTAAACATCGAGCGAGACATGATCCACAGCCCGTAAGGTGCGGCTCGGCAACTTGAAATCCACCGTCACATCTTGCGCCTGGAGGATGGCGTCTTTATTGTTAGAAGTAGCCATGTTACTGCGTCCTCAGTCGGGGATTGAACGCTTCCTCCATGCCGCTGGCGAAAAACAGGCACGCCATCTGGAAGAGCATGATGGCGATGACCGGCGTGATGAAGTAGTAAATCGCCTGTCCGCCGTACAACGCGCCGGTGCTGCTCATGGCGATGTAGAGCATCATCCCCCAGTGCGTCGTCGAGAACGGGACCAGACCCAGTACCATCAGACCGACCGAAGCGGTCACTGCGTTACGCATGATCATGATGAAGTGGTAGGCCACGTAAGAGGCCATGTTGGGCAGCATCTCTTTCGTGACGATGTGCGCCAACCCCATCCCCATCACGCGCGAAGCCTCGACGAAGTCGCGGCGCTTGAGCGAGAGGATCTGCGCCCGGATCGCGCGGGCCAGGCCGGCCCACGACCAGATGCTCAATACCAGGGCGAAGCTGATTGGGTCGGTGATTTTGATCGCCATCGAGAGCACCATCATGATCGGGAAGCTGGGCACGGTGAGGATGATGTCGGTGACAAACATCAGCAGTGCATCCAGCCGGCCGCCGGCCACGCCGGCCAGCCCGCCCACGACAAAGGCGATCAATAGGGTGAACACCGCGGTGGCGACAGAGAGTAGGATCACGCTGGCGGAGCCGTGCACAAACTGCATGGCGGTGTCTTTGCCTTGATGATCGGTGCCAAACGGGTGCGCCAGACTGGGGCCTTGCAGACGCTGCGCAAAGTGCTGCGTGTTGTCGAACGGGACCACCATCGGCCCGACCACGGCCAGCAACACAAAGACGACGAGCATCAGCAAGCCCACAAAGGCGCGCTGGTTGTGCATGATGATGCTGAGCATCGAGCGCCGGCCAGGCTGCTGTCGCGGCCGTACACCGGCAGTGGTTTGGGCTGCGCTCATGTCGTACCCTCCGCCCGCAGTCGCGGATCGAGAACCGCATTAAGTAGTTCGGCGATCAGATTCGCCGTCACCACGGCGATGGTGATGATCAGGAACATCCCTTGCATCATGGTGTAGTCGCGGCGTCCCAGGGCCATGTTCAAGTAGAATCCCACGCCCGGATAGAGAAACAGGTTTTCGATCAGCGGCGACCCGCCGAACACGAAGGCAAACGAAATGGAGAGCTGCGTCACCAGCGGCAGCATGGCATTGCGGCCCAGATAATTCGTGATGATGCGGCGGTTGGTGAGGCCCCGGATGCGCGCTGCCGTGATATAGTCTTCGCCCAGGATGCCGACCGCGCTGGCTTTCATGTTCAGCGCCCAGACGCCTACCGAAGCGGCGATGTAGGAGGTGATGGGCAGCACCGCGTGTTGAAGTATGCTTCCAATGAAGGTCAGAGTGAACCCCTGCGGTATCGCTGAATCCCAGGCCCCGCGTGACGGGAACCACTTGAGCTGCACCGAGAAAATAATGATGAAGATAAACGCGACGATGTAGTTGGGGATGGACCCGGAGATGGACGTATAGACCGACATGATCGGATCCAGGATCGTCTTTCGTCGCCAGGCAACGTACATGCCGAGCAGGATCCCGATGATGAAACTCAGCAGCAACGCCGAGGAAAACACAAACAGTGTCCACGGTAAAGCCGCTGCCACGAGTTCCCCGACCGGTTTTTTGTAGACCAGCGATTGGCCCAACTGTCCCCGCAGCAGGTTGCCGATATAGTTAACGTACTGCACGGTGATGGGCAAATCCGGGTCGTAGCTCAATTCGGCTTTGGCGCGCGCAATCGCCTGGACGTAGTCCATCCCCTCGTCGCGCACGAACTGCATCGCCATCGTCTCGACAGGATTGCCCGGCATCACACGAATCACGATAAAGGTGATGGTGGTGGCGAAAAAGACGGTAGCGATCAGGAGTAGTATGCGTTTGACCCACTCCATGTGTGGACTCCTTGCGTGCGAACGGCTTCGCAAGCCCGGTCATTGCGAGTTACCCATGCCACTGCGGCGGCATGTTGCCATTCAAGAAATTCCTGGGCTGTCATGCTGAGCGGGTCTACAGCTCAAAGTGCGCTACGGCGGGACCCCAGCGAAGCATCTTAGTCGGTCGCAAGACTCTTCGCTGATGTTGAGCGGTTAACCGTGCTGAGTCGTTAACCCGCTCAGAGTGACAGCAGGGAGTTTCTTGGCAGCGGAGCACTGCATGGTGTTTGCAGTGCGGAGCGAAGCAATCTCCTTCATGGAGGAGGAGATTGCTTCGCGGCAAAGGGCGCTCCTGCTTCGAAACTCCCAGCATTGACGGAATCGAGCCTTTAGGCGGTTAACCGCTCAGACGACGCAACCGGCTGAAGCCTCGATTCCGACTTGCAAGGAGGTTCTTGCTAGAGCACCTGCTGCCCGCGACAGCGGGAACTCGCAATGACGATATCCGCTCTTCTGCTCCCCCTTCCCTCGCAGGGAAGGGGGAGGGGATAGGGTTACTTCGTCGGCGAAATCTTGCCGAACTTCATCATGCGCGAGTAGGAATTAAGCCCTTGGAACCAGAAAGGCTCCTCGTCGCCTGGGAAGTTGAAGACCTTCTTGTTCGGCGCGTAGATCTTGATCGGCTCAGCCTTCTCGCCGATTGCTACGAAGGGCACCAACTCGTTAGTGGCCAGCGCCAGCTTCTCCACGATCCCCTTGGCGTCGGCATCGGAAGCGTAGAAGAGCTGATCGGTCAGGGCCAGCACGTCAATCGTCTCACCGGTGGACGGGATCTTAACCTTGACTTCGTAGGTGCTGCCGGCCGGGGCCTTCGGGTCGAGCAAGCCCACGCGGATCGGATTGTCGCGGTACAGATTCTTGTAGGCGCCCCACGGATGACCGTAGCCGCCGATATTGCCGCGGAAGTCCATGCCGATCATGTGCTCGCCGTTGTCAATGTATTGCCAGTAGGCGCTCAACTCCATCGGCTTGAAGGTGGTCTTCAGGCCGAAGGCGGTAAGCTGCTGGGCGTAGGCGTCGCCGCCCAGGAAGAAGATCGGCCAGCTATTCATCGAGGCGATCTCAAGCTCGACGGGCTTGCCCTTGTCATCCACCCACATCTTATCGGCGCCGCGTTTCCAACCGATGCCGGTGAGCATTTCTTCGGCCTTGGCCTTGTTGAAGGAGTAGTCCTGCATCTTGGCCAACGTCTCTTTGCTGATCCAGCGGTCGCGGAAGGAGGGCACCAGGCCGGTCATCTTGGTGTCGGGGTCGAGCGTGCCCGGTTCGAGGATGGGCAGCACCGACTTGAAGTCAATCGCCATGATGATGGCCTTGCGCACCTCGGGTTTGTCAATCGGGTACTTGCGGATGTTGAAATCCCAGCCCGGCTGACTGCCCGACTTCGACCAGTTGATGTGTACGTCGGGCTGCGCCTTCTTGAGCTGCTCGAGCACATCGGGCGGCATGCCGTGCTGCTCGCCGTCGTACTTGCCAGCCATCGCGTTGGTGATGTAGGCTTCCTGCGCCACATAGCGCATGATCACCACTTCGTCGTACTTGTTGTTCTTGCTCGACCAGGCGTTTTCCTTGCGCTGCAGCATCATGTCAGAAGTGGTGACACCGCCGACCTTGAATGGGCCGGTGCCGACGATGTCGGTGAGGGGCACCTTAAAGGCGTAGAGATCCTCACGCAGGGCATTGCGCTCTTTGTTGGCCGCGTCATCCAGGTTGCCGGACGCATCGCGCTTGGCGAGGAGGGGCGGTACCTTGTCGGCCCACTTGCCGTAGATGTGGTACGGGCCGTTGATATAAATCTCGAAGGCGATGGCCTTCAGGATCGGGCTGGCCTTCTTCCAGGTGAAGACCACGGTGTAGTCATCCGGCGCCTCGATCTTGTCCAGGTAGCGCCAGACGGTGTGGTTGTTGATGAAATACAGGTTGTAGGTGGAGATAACGTCCTTCGAGGTGAAGGGTTTGTCATCCGTCCACTTGACGTCTTTCTTCAAGGCGACCGTCAGCTTGTTGCCTTCTTCCTTGAAAGACTCGGCCAGCATGGGGTGGTACGTCTCTTTGGGGATCGGCACGAAGTCAATCAGACGATCCCAAACATACGAGATGGCTGCATCAATGCCTGGAGGCGGATACGGGTTGCCGTTCAGCGCTTCAGGCGGCTGCAGGTTGGCGCTGGACGTGAAGCGAGACTTGGCGCCGGCGGCCGGCGCGGGGGCTTTAGCGGCTGCCGGGGCGGCAGTGGCCGCGGGCGCCGCTGGTGCACTGGTAGCGGCGGCCTTGGGGGCCTGGGCTGGCGCTGGCGCCGCCGGCTGGCAAGAAGCCACGAGCAGGACGGCAATCAGCAGCATGACCCAAATAACGGACTTCGACGTTTTCATGCGTTTCTCTCCCTTGAAATGCTGATGGAATACCAACTGGGCAACTGACAACGGGCGGATTCATGGGGCGCGCTCGCTTCTTGGACGCAGGGAAATGAATGGACGTGTTGTCCGGTCCACGAACCCGCAATGAGTGGGCAGATCCGATTCACCTCCTTCCGTGCGGCTATCGCCTTCCAAGACAGCGCAATCGAACACCCTCGGCTGGATCATATGCTCAACGGAGGCATGTGTGAGTCGCCCCGCTGCGCGTTGGTTGAGGGGTTCAGCATTGGCGTGGGGTGTAATATAGCGTACATGTGACAACCTGTCAAACAGACACGTCGCAGCCACCGTGGGGATAAAAACAGCGAATGACAAATGAGCGAATCTGCGAATGGCGCATCACGTTTGACGCATCACGCCCCATACCGCCCACACTGTAGAGTACGATCTCACACCAAGCGCACAAAGGACACGAAAGGCGTTGTCCTTTGTGCGCTTGGTGTCTTCGTGGTGAAGGTTGACCTTATGCTGCGGTTAATGCGCCGGTCAGCGTCAACTGCTCGGCGTAATGACACGCCACCGTCCGGCCGCCGGGGAACTCGCGCAGCACAGGCTCCTCCTGGGCGCAGCGGGGCTGGACATAAGGGCAGCGCGGGTGGAAGCGACAGCCGGGCGGCGGATGCGCGGGGTCGGCGACTTCGCCTTGCGGGATCTTCCGGCGGCGCTCCAAGCGGGGATCGGGTTTCGGAACGGACGAGAGCAGCGCCTCGGTGTAGGGGTGCAGCGGCTTGGCGAACAGCTCCTTCGTGCTGGCCGTCTCCACCAGGTTGCCGACGTA
>Ga0172375_10012351_pt1 | contig 10716 bp, 7 predicted proteins | sample LakKiv1m_FD_114537 | JGI IMG/M metagenome (GOLD analysis project Ga0172375, IMG submission 114537) | Freshwater microbial communities from Kabuno Bay, South-Kivu, Congo - kab_092012_11.1m | ecosystem: Environmental > Aquatic > Freshwater > Lake | place: Democratic Republic of the Congo...
CTTCGTCAGTCTTTTCCGGGTTTTTCCAGTAACCTTTGAATATGTTGTCCCCTCGAATCCATACCTCCCCAACTTCGCCCGGGACCACTTTCTTACCATCCGGATCGACGACCTTTATCTCTATGCCGCGCAAGGGGTAGCCCACACTCCTGGCCTTTCGTCCATCGAGATCAATCACATTTGAAGTGATCATTCCGGCTTCGGTCATGCCATATCGCTCAAGAATCCGGGATCCAGTCAGTTGCTCAAAACGACGGAACTGGGTCTCGAGCAAAGGCCCCGATCCCGAGGTAAACAATCTCATGGTACGGACACTCGGCTTGCGCTCCCTTCTTTCCCACTCGTTCATGAGCCTCTGATACATCGTCGGCACGCCCATGAAGAAACTGATTCCTTCGCTGTCGATGGTGTCCCACACCCTGCCGGGGTCAAACTTCTCATGCATGATCTGGGTTGCGCCTGCGTTAAGCCCTCCATGAAGAGCGACAAACAGACCGTGAACATGGAAAAGCGGCAGCGCATGGAGCAGCACATCCCGGTCCGACCACTCCCAGGCTTCGTGCAGAGCCAACGTGTTCGAGATCAAGTTCTTGTGGGTTATCATTGCCCCCTTGGATCTGCCCGTGGTGCCGGACGTGTAACAGATCACGGCGACAACGTCCTCTCCCGTGGGATACTGGCGGGTGTAGGCTCGATCCGTCAGTTCCAACTCATGGGCAAGCGACAGGCCCTCTGTGGTTTCTGCTGAGTCAACAAGGACCGCTCTGACGTCACCCAGCTTCTGCACGACTGGCTTAGCCCTGGAAAAGCGTTGGCTGTCGGTAAACAAGAGGGAACTCCCTGAGTCGGAAAGGAAATATTCGATCTCGTCAGCCTTGTAATCCGGATTGAGAGGCAGCGTTATGCCGCCCACAGAAATGACGGCCAATTCCAGGAAGATAAATTCCATCCGTTTTGGAAGTTGAATTGCGACACGGTCACCGACCTTGACTCCTAGTCTAGCCAGCAGCGCCGAGTAATGCTGTACCCGATTGTCAAGATCGCTGAATGTGTAGGTGGTGCTTTCAAAGATTATGGCCGGTTTGTCACCGTATTGCTTTGCCACATCCGATAATCTCTTTGCAAGGTTCATGATCTCGTTCCTCCACTGTTCTGGGGTGTTGGAGAGGGCCAAGAAAATGGATTGCCGCCCCCTCCTCGGAACAACTCGGCCCATCGGACGGCCGAATAAATTCCCCGAAAAGCCGAGCCGAAACCTCGGGCCAGGAACTTTCCTGTCCGTAACGCCGCCATGACGAAAAAAACTACGGTAGTCCCAGTACGGTAAACAGGAACCAGCAAAGAATGGCCCCCACCGGTGACATGGCCAGGCCCCGGATGAGCATGTCTCTGAAGAGTTCTTTCTTGTCTTGATCTTCCATGGCGTTCGCCACCAAAAAATGTATCTCTTCAGTTATTCGGGGAAAAAATCCCCCCAGCCCCCCTTTACGAAGGGGGGTGAAAAGGCGACGTGCAATTCCTCCCTTATAGCAGTTCTCGAAAGTAATGACGGCTTGACTTGAGGGTGTCCCGCCAACGCGGGACCTGCTTGCCCCGCAGTGCAATCCCATTCGGAAAGAACTTTTGAGAATCACTATAAAAGTTAGAGTCTCCACCAGCGACAGCATTTCTTTACAAAATGCTGAGGAATTGATGCGCAAAGAGCACGTTGCTGGATACCTAATCGAACGTGTGGAGAAATTGGCCGCTTAAGAATTCAGTCCCATTCTGTTAAGGATGGGGCTTGCTGCACAATGGATTCTCGAGGCCACCGAGGACGATATGGGCTGGGCTCAGGTTCTGACCGGGCGGGCTAAGTGCGTCCCTGATCTGCTGAAATCCCCTTATGGTCTCACTGCGGAGAACCTCATCCGACCTGAACCGTACAAGCCATTCTGCAAGATTCTCAGGAGTGGCGTGGTTCTGTAAGAGTTCCGGCACAAATAGGGCGCGGCCGCATTCCTGACAGGAGATCGAGTATCCGGCATTCTTGATCTGTTCAATTGGGCCGCGACCCTCTTTCTCCATGCTGATAGCCAGAACATTGGCGATGGCCACGTGGGTATCCTTGTCCATGACGAGAGGCTTGAGGACCTTGATGGCAAGCAACCATGTTAGGCGGTCCAGCTTATAAATCACCGCGTGGGGCATTCCCGCCAACGCGGCCTGAAGAGTGGCGGTTCCGGAGGTTACCAGCCCCGCGTCGCAGGCGGTCATCAGCCTGGCCGCATCAGTTGAATAGACCTTCACGAGGACTTCGTGCTGCGCTAGAATTTGGCTGACAATTTCAGACAGATGTTCCCCCGCCAAGGGCAGGACAAACTGCGTGTCAGGGAACTTCTCTTGGTAAATGCGGGCTGCGCCGCACATGATGGGGAGCATACGTTTGACTTCAGCAGGTCTACTGCCCGGCAGCAGGGCCACAGACCACCTTTGGAGGTCCATCCTCAGCTCGATGCGCAAGGCCGATTTATCAACGCCCTGCGGCGCATCTTTGGCCATTGTATGTCCGACAAAGTCCGCTTTCACACCCGCATCTTTGTAAAGCTTCTCTTCAAACGGGAAAATTGTCATCATCCTGTCAACACGAGCCGCGATCTTGCGGATTCTTCCCTTGCGCCATGCCCACACCTGGGGGCTGATGTAATAGTAAACCGGCAGGCCGGCGTCTCTGGCCAACTTACACAGCCGCAGGTTAACATCGGGGAAGTCCACCGGGATAAACAAGTCGTGCAACCCGCTTCTCAGCTCCCGCTTCATGGTTTGATACGCCTTGATGATGTTTCGGATCTTGCTGAAGCCCTCGCTTAGACCGATTGTGTTGATGTCCCGGTAGTGGTGCAACAGCTCCATGCCCGCGGCAGCGAGTCGGTCTCCGCCGATTCCCGAGACCCTGATCTCAGGATTGGCGTCCTTCAGGTCTCGGACCAGGGCCGCGGCGTGATAATCGCCGGAGGCCTCGCCAGCAAGGAGCAGTATGGAACGCTTCGGCATGGCGGTGAGATTTTTTCCTTCCATTTGTGCGGGCGTGACGAGTCGCTGAGTTGGGTTGAACCCAGGAAATCCGAGGGTCCCGCGGGGCGCGGTACTAAACAAAAACGTTTTCCCCTTGACTAGCACCAAACTTTTTAAATTAACAATTTTTTTTCGCTTGACAAGTGAAAAATGTGTGATATGCCTCGCACCCGAAAATCAATTCATTTTCATCAAAGATTCCATCTGGATGCCAAAGGGGTTTCAAGACGGCAACATGAGGCATTCCGGACAAGAGCTGGGAGAAAATAATGAAACTGGGTTTGTGTGAAAAATGCGGCAATCCTACAGACGCTTGCTATGAAATCCGAGACAATAGTGTATTTCTTGTGAAGTTTTGCCGCGACTGCGGTCGCACTGCTTCCCTGGTAACCAAGGACGCTCGCAAGTGGAGATGGAAGCGGGAAATCGCAGACTACAGCGAACCCGCTTCGACAGGATGCAGCCTGGACTGCCGATCATGCGATCATCAGGCTCACACGAAACCGAGCACGGTTGCGATAGATGTGACCAACCTTTGCAATCAACGCTGCCCCATATGCCTGGCATACGTGGATGCCATGGGCTTCGCGTACCATCCACCCGTGGAGTATTTTGACAAAATCTTTAAGCATTTTCTTCACAACGACCCAAAACCCAACATCTGTTTCTTTGGCGGCGAGCCCACCGTGCATAGAGACTTCCTGGAGATCGTGGCGCTGGCTCGATCTTACGGCTTTCAAGTTCAGCTTTTCACCAACGGCTTAAGGCTCACCGACATCAATTTCTGCCGTGAACTCTGTTCCATGGGAATACAGGTCAATTTCGGGTTCGACGGAACCCGGCCCGAGATATACCACGCGCTTAGAGGTGACAACTCCCTGGCTGCCAAGAAGAAAGCGTTTCAAAATGTCATTGAATGCGGGGTGAACAAGCTCGCGGTCATTTCAACCATAGCGCTTGGAGTCAACGATCACAACATGGTGGAACTCCTGGACTTCATTCACGGGTATCGCGAACACGTCTCAGTATGGGCTTTTGTCCCGCTCACCCCTTGCTGGGACGGAAACAAGGTGGAACTGGAAACCACCACGACGGAGTGCGTGGAGAGAGTGTTCGAACGGATCAGTCCCGAAATTGAGTTTGTATCCACAGGTTTGATGAAGTTTGATGTGCTGTCCCGATTCTTTGGCAAGCAGACTCTAGGGGGCTCCCATCCGAACTGCGAAAGCGCCACGCTTCTGGTCTCGGACGGCGTCAGTTACAATCCTATTTCCAGCTATCTGAGGATGCCTCTTTCGGAACTGCTGATTCGCCTGAGGAAGCTTGACGCTTCGCTTCGAGCCAAGAAGGCCGCCATACCCTCCCGCGGATTTCGCAAGTTCATCTTTGATGCCCGAACTCTACTTGCAACCCTGCGCGTCCTGCGAGGGGCGGTGAACTTGAAAAGGTTTTTCGGTGACTCGACCTTGCTTAACGCATCGCGCGCCCTGTGGGATCTGGTTCGAGGGCAAAAAATTGATAAGATACTTAGCCAAAGAACCAGCTTCAGAAGCGTACTGACCTTGATTACGATCCCTTACGAGGACAAGGGAGGCCTGGAAAACGCCCGGCTGAAAGACTGCCCCGCGGTCTTTGCGTACGAGGACGTCAGCACCGGGCGCATCAGGACAACAGCCTTCTGCTCGTGGCAGACCATCAAGGACGAGGTCTGTCGCAACATCCAGGCCCATTACGACAAGGCGGCCCTCGGCGAGAAGAAAAGAAATACCGTAAGAAACATTGTCGAGAGCTTGAACTCCGCGTCAAGGACCGGATGAGAAATTAATCACTGTGAGAGCCCTCTCACAGAAACTGATTGCCACCTTAGTACTCCATTTCATAAATACGGTCACGTATTCTCAGGAGCCGTCGTAGCCCCGTAGGGGCGGCCCAACAGTAGCCGTGGGTGATAACCCACGGTAAGAAGGCCTTCATGAAAACGGTCCGGACCCCGGAGGGGTCGACCAATCCCGTAATGCAACTCGCATCCCTGGTCGACCCCTCCGGGGTCGGTTCTTCAAATGATTGTGTGGACCGTTGTCCACGGGCTTCCGCCCGTGGCTACTGTTGGTCAGCCCCTGCGGGGCTCGGGAGTTGCACCGAATACGCGACTGTATTTACGCCATCGTGTACTTAGTTCCGCAAAGCTGTATCGTGCAGTCACGTCCGTCCCGATTCTCAAAAGCATTGTCCATTGCTTGCGCGGTCACAATGGATTAGTATGTGTTTCAGCCCGAAATGGCAGGAATTCTTTCTGTGTTCAGTAGATAATCGTGCCGCTGGTCAGTGTCATCATCCCGACGTACAACAGGCGCTCCGTGTTAGGGCGAGCCATTCGGTCAGTCCTGTCCCAGACTTTCACAGACTTTGAACTGATAGTCGTGGATGACGGCTCCCAGGATTTTACATTGGAGCTTTTGTCCGAGTTCGATGGGAAGCTGACGGCTGTTTTTCAGGAGAATCAGGGGGTCTCCTCAGCGAGGAACCTGGGGATCAGACACTCACGGGGGGAATTGCTGGCGTTCCTGGATTCGGACGACGAATGGGCGCCTGAGAAGCTGGCACGCCAGACGACCCTCTTTGACAGTGCGAGCCCTTTGTTTGTATGCCACACTGACGAAATCTGGCTCAACGAAGGCAAGCGAGTGCCTCAGAAGAGTTATCATGCCAAACAGGGAGGGCGTTTTTTCGAGCGGGCCTTGGAAAGATGCTTGATAAGCCCGTCCTCGGTCATGATATCGCGCAGCTTACTGGACAGAGTGGGGCAATTTGACGAGGAATTGACCGCGGCGGAAGATTATGACCTCTGGCTGCGGATCACGGCCTTTCACGAAGTGCTTTTTGTGCCCGAACCGCTGGTCGTAAAGCATGGAGGTAGCGAGAATCAGTTGTCTCAGACCGTTCTCGTTATCGACCGTTTCAGGATTAGGGCCATACAGAAGATTCTGGGTTTTCCCGAACTCCGGGAGGACTATCGAGTGGCTGCTGTCCGTGAATTGATCCGCAAGTGTGAGATTGTTGCATCAGGCTGCGCAAAAAGAGGGAAAGCAAGGGAGGCCGAGGAATACCGTGCACTGGCTCGATCGTACCAGCACGCTGAAGCTGGACCCCCATGAGCCGGATTTGGAGGACAGCACCTACCTCATTCCATGTTTCGAGGACATGCTGCCCCTGGTGGAGTCCGTCCGCAGGATGGGCGTCATCAATCCTCCTGTTCTGCAAAGGACTCCCCGCGGAGGCCTAATCCCTGTGCTCGGTCGCCGCAGGCTTGAGGCGGCAAGAGAGGCGGCCATCAGGCAGGTGGAAACCAAGATACTTCCCGCGGAGATGCCGGCGACTGACGGATTCAAGCTGGCCTTTGGGGACAATATGGGGCGCCGGTCCTTTGACGCGGCATGTTCGGCTTACTTGGTGAAACGGCTTCTCGATCTGTTTCCACGAGATGTCGTGGCTGGAGATTTTCTTCCCGCCCTGGGAATCCCTCCTAAGGGCCCTCGCTTGGACCGCCTGTCGGCCATAGGAGGGCTGGAATTCCCTGTGCTTAAGGCCCTTTCATGCGGAAAAATTCATGAGAAGACAGCCGCAATCCTCGCAGAATTGAACCCCGAGGATCGCGAAACAGTCATGGGACTGGTGGATGGGCTTCACCTCAATGCAAACAAGGCCGCTGAAATTGTGACATCTCTTCATGACCTGTCAATATTTCACAGCAAAGGGATCTCGGAACTAATTCGAGGCCGGCAATTTCGGGCAATACTCCATGACGGGCAAAGCTCAGTTCCTACCAAGGCCTCGCGTTTCAGGGAACTGATACGCTCATGGATGTTCCCGGAACTCGTGGCAAGCGAGCACGAATTTGACTTATGGCGCCGAAGTTTGATTGGCAACGATCGAATTCAGGTACGACCTGTTCCCTCGTTTGAATCCGAGGAATGCTTCATTGAAGTCCGTGCCGGCAATAGACTTGAAGCGGAAGGGATAGTTGCAAAAATCAAAGGCGTTGACTCTGAGCGGTAATCCCTCAGTTACGTGTGGTGATTATCGCTTCTCTGTAATTGCGAGGAGTGAAACGACGAAGCAATCTCAAGGCTTAGAAGCAGAGAATGCTTCCCCCGCTTTCCAGCGGGGTCGCAATGACGGCGTTTCGCCACCCGTAACTGAGGCAATACTCTGAGTGACGCGTTTGCCTAAACTTCATCATGAAATTTTCCATTGGGCAAATATGGATAGACGAGGACGCGGCGGAAGCTCCTCTGACTCGTCAAATCGTGAGGAAACTTCCTCGCGCCAAAGTCCTCGTGGGCCGCGAGTTTGAGGCGGCGAGCCGCGCGTTGCAGCTTCAGCCGGACCCTTTAACTAGAGGCAAGCGCATCATAAGGCTCACGAGGAACAAGGGGGCATTCGTAAAGCCCTGCCCGGGAACCCCTGCATACGTTTGCTGCGGCCTGGAGATCCTTCACATAGGCCAGGGATGTCCCATGGATTGCCGCTACTGCGCTCTCCAGGTTTATTTCAACAGACCGGTCATCGAGCTATTTGTAAATACAGATGATTTGGTGCGCGGACTGCAACTGCATCTCACGGAAGATTCGCGAAGGTTCCATCGAATGTGCACCGGCGAGTTCACGGACTCACTGGCTCTGGACCCTTTGACGGGATTGACGGAAAGGCTTGTGCGTTTTTTTGCCGATCAGGACAATGCCACCCTCGAAATTAAGACCAAGACGGACAATCTCGAGGCTCTACCGGATGTTGACGCCAAGGGTCGGGTGATTCTGAGCTTTTCCGTCAATTCTAGGACCATCTCCAGGACCGAGGAAAGGCTGGCCGCGCCTCTCGACAAGAGGTTGAAGGCAGCGGCTCAGGCGCAGAAAAGAGGCTACAGGATAGGGTTCCATTTTGATCCAATTATTCCGGAGACCGGCTGGGAAGAAGCCTACTCTGAGACCATCGACAAAATATATGATTCGGTCGTCCCTTCTCGGATAGCCTGGATATCAATGGGTGTGCTCCGGTTCGTCCCTGAGCTGAAAGAAATCACGCGTGTCCGTTTCGGACCCATCCGATATTTCCATGACGGGTTCCTGAGAGGACTGGACGGCAAGAGCCGTCTTCATTCAGCCCGGCGAATCCAAATTTATCGCACTCTGGCGGACCGGATAAGGAAGCATCACCCGGACGCACGGATCTATCTTTGCATGGAATCCCCCTACGTGTGGGAACAGGCGCTGGCGACCAGAATGGAATCGACCGCTGCTCTGACGGCTTATTTGGACAGGGCCGCGTTTGGGCAAGATGATTTGCCGCGATGACGCTTGGCTAATTCATGACACTCACAAAAAACCAGCCAGGTTTTTCCTGGAATACGCACTGCATCTTGACGCGCGTGGCTCTGAAGAGCGCCCGTCTATCGCGACTGAATGACAAGGTCGCGGTGGTCGGGTTGGAAGATTTTCTTGCGTCTGCTCGGGATAGGCTGCCCGACCTGCTGAATTGGCACTGGGGCTTGATTGCGAAAAAGAGCGGACTCGCGGGACAGTGTTGGCGACTCTCCGGGGCGGTCCGTACCGCGGCCGATTTTCTCGAAGCCCTGAGGCTCAATCCCAATGTGAGGTTTCACTACGTGAGGGCCCTCCTGCCCGAGGAAGCGTCCCCTCACGATCCGCACGATCAGTCAAGAGAAGGACCTCCCGGCATTTCTTATGCCCTGACGTCCCTTGGTGAAATGATCCCCGCGAAGGAAGTATTGTCCACCTTTTCGGATGAACCCGATTGGGGGATGGATCAGGACCTGTTTCCCATAGGAGAATACGGATACGGCCCTGCTCCTTTCGGGGCTGCCACAGGGATGAGTTCCCAGGCGCCGTTCCACATGGCGTTTCTCCATGAGAGCCGTTTGTTGACCACAATTGTGCCGCGGCTTCGCAGAAACTTCATGGCCGAGAGATTCCAAGTTTTCTTGGCGCTCGTGAAGCTGGCTTTCAAGAAAGGAATCGATTATTGGGGATGGCGGTTCCTTGCATGGGCGATGCACTATCTCCAGGATCTCACACAGCCGTATCATGCCAGGGCTTTTCCGCCATCAAAAACCGGAATGCTGGGGAGGCTGGTTCTCAAACCTGGTTTCTGGACATCCTCTGGCGCAAAAAGAAATTACTTGAGAAATCGCCATGTGCTCTTCGAGGCAGCCGTGCATTTCATGCTTAACAACGCTGCGAAAAAAGAATCCGACCATCCGTTCCTGGGAGCCCTGGCCCATGATGGAGATGCTTTTCAGGGCACATTGGATGGGGTGATGAAAGAATCGGCAGAAGTACCTGCTCGCCTTGCGCCACAAATCGATCATGTGATGGTACGCGCCATAAACGACCCCAGGGTTGCGGACGTAAACTATTCTCTGGAGGAAGACCCGGAGGCTCGAATCGACCATGCCCTCGCCAAGGCCGCTGCAGAGAGGCCTCATGTTTTGCAGGAATTTGTGGATCTGGTTTGCGCCTGCCTTTCGCAGGCCGGCAAGGTGACGCGGTACACGGTGAACCTGGGAATTTACGGGGGAAACTTTTTTGTGTAAAGGATTGTGCCCTTAGCTCCGTTTGATGATGGCGTGCGCCATGAAACAGTCATTGCGAGGGCGTAGCCCGAAGCAATCTCGATTGGTGAAACAGCCCCGCCCGGAACGCGGGGTCGCCTGTCTCTCTGAATGACCGGCAAGATGCCGATCCTACCGAAAACGAGATTGTTTCGTCGTTTCACTCCTCGCAATGACAATATTGAGCCAGATTCTCCACCCCAGCCTCGGAACCGTTAGGCCACTTCATGGGCAAAATCTGCGGAATTAAGGGATCAATCCATCGTGTAAAAAAGTTTCACCCCGCAATTCTTGCGTTTTATTCCCATTTCTCTTGGACATCGCCATCAAAGCCAACGTACAATATGTCTTTCCCTTTTACGGCCCTAAGGACTTCGAGGGCTGTTCCGCGCCTCTTGCGCCGCGTCATACCGATGTGAAGCGCGTATTCGCTAAGGAATCGCAAGCGGTCCGCAGCCCCTATTGCGACAGGAGTGGACAGAAAGATCTGAGCCAGGTTCTTTACGGTCTTTCTCGTTGGCGCCCCGCCGGAGAACCGAACGTCGTCATAGTCCAGTAACGAGAACCGTACCGGTCCTAGTTGAGCAGGCGTTGCAGAACCAACAACAGCCGCCCGGTCAGCCGCCCGTGGTTGCTCCTCCGTGACGAGCACGTTGCAGGTCTTCAGGTCTGAATGAAAAATGCCCTTGGAGTGCATTGACCCTATGAACCTGCCGAACATCCGGACTACTCCCCGCCTTTCTTCGGATTGCCACTCCGATGCGATCCTCTTGAGCACAAACCGGTCCAGTTCCAGCGCGTCCGGGATCGCTTCCATTACCACCCATTCCTTACGCACCAGTCCGAGCCTTTTTTGCCTAACCAAGGCAAGTGGAGCCGCGACCGGAATGCCGTCCGCTTGCAAACGCCAACCGTTCTTGAAAGTCCTCAGGCCCTGGGTGGGCCGGAAGATCCCTTTGAGCGCGTGGATCCACCCGCGCCATCGGAATTCTTTGACGCAGACCCGCGAAAAACCGGAAAGGCTTACCAGCGTC
>Ga0172375_10012352_pt1 | contig 10715 bp, 8 predicted proteins | sample LakKiv1m_FD_114537 | JGI IMG/M metagenome (GOLD analysis project Ga0172375, IMG submission 114537) | Freshwater microbial communities from Kabuno Bay, South-Kivu, Congo - kab_092012_11.1m | ecosystem: Environmental > Aquatic > Freshwater > Lake | place: Democratic Republic of the Congo...
AACCGGAACGGTTCGTATGCCGTAGGGCTCTCCGGTGAGGATGCCGGGCTGATACAGGTGACCCAGCGCGACCCCGCTCTCGGCTTCGTCGGCGATGTGCGTTCCATCGATCCGACGATCGTGGAGCGGCTCTTGCGTGAAGAGCTGATACCCGTGATCGCGACCGTAGGCGTCGACGAGCTCGGCCAGGCCTACAACGTCAACGCCGACACGGTCGCCGGCGCGATTGCCGAGGCGCTCGGGGCCGAGAAGCTCGTCTATCTCACAGACGTCGCCGGGATATACCGGAGCTGGCCCGACGAGGCGAGTCTCGTGTCGCGCGTCGATCTTGCCGGCCTCGAATCGCTCCTCGCGTCGGGTGCTCTCTCGGAGGGCATGATCCCCAAGGTCGAGTCGTGCATCTCGGCATTGCGCAACGGCGTCGCGCGAGCACACGTCCTCGACGGTCGTCTGCCACACGCGCTGCTCCTCGAATTCTTCACACGCGAAGGGGTCGGAACGATGGTGCACCCGTGAATCCTGCCGGCGCTCTTGACGACATGTCCGCCCTCGATTTCGAGCACGTCATGCAGACTTACGGCCGTCTCCCCGTCGCATTCGTGCGCGGTGAGGGAACGTACCTGTGGGATAGCGAAGGTAAGCAGTACCTCGACTTCCTCGCCGGGCTCGCTGTCACCTCGATCGGGCACGCCCACCGAGCGGTTGCCGAGGCGCTGGCCGATCAAGCACGAACGCTCCTGCACGTCTCGAACCTCTACTACAACGAGCACCAGCCGAGGCTCGCCGCTCGCCTCGACACCCTGCTGGGGGGAGGTGGAAGGTGCTTCTTCGCCAACTCGGGTGCGGAGGCGAACGAAGGGGCGATCAAGCTCGCCCGTCGCCACGGGCAGTCACGTTTCGGACCGGAGCGCTTCCACGTGATCTCCGCGTACGGCTCGTTCCACGGCCGCACGCTTGCCACGCTCGCGGCTACGGGGCAACCGCGGAAGCAGGAGACGTTCCAGCCGCTCCCGACCGGCTTCAGCCACGTTGCGTTCGGAGATATCGACGCTCTCGCCGCAACCGTCGATGATCGTGTTGCAGCAGTGCTGCTCGAGGCCGTGCAGGGAGAGGGAGGCGTGATCGTGGCTCCCGCCGGATATCTCCGCGAGGTGCGCCGGCTCTGCGACGAACGTGAGGTGCTGCTCATCATCGACGAGGTGCAGACGGGCCTCGGGCGCACCGGACGATGGTTCGCATTCGAGCACTCCGGGATCCGACCCGACGTCGTGACGATGGCCAAGGCACTTGGCAACGGTGTACCGATAGGGGCGGTCTGGGCGCGCGACGACGTTGCCCGAGCGTTCCACCCTGGCGACCACGCATCCACTTTCGGAGGGCAGCCGCTCGCCTCCAGGGCGGCGCTGGCCGTCCTCGATGTCATGGGGAGCGAGAACGCACCGCTGCGTGCCGAGAAAGCCGGTCGGCGGCTTGCCGGCGCGCTCGAAGCTCTCCCCGAGGTCGTGGGCGTGCGCGGCCTCGGCCTGCTGCTAGCGGCGGAGCTGGCGCCAGGGATAGACGCGGCGTCGATCGCAAGAGCATGTCTCGACGCGGGCCTTATCGTCAACGCAGTCACCGCCCACGCTCTACGGTTCGCTCCACAGCTGCTCGTCGCCGACGCGGAGATCGACGATGGTGTGGCGATCCTCGCGGGCGTTCTCGCAGAGCCTCCCGTACCCCAGCACCGAGAGGTGACACCTTGACCCGTCACTGCCTGGAGCTCGATGACCTCGACGCAGCGCGGCTGCGCACCTTGCTCGACAATGCTCGTTCCTGGAAGGACGATGCATCGGCGGTACCGCAGGTGCTGTCTGGTCGCGGCGTGGCGGCGCTCTTCGAGAAGCCGTCGAGCCGCACCCGATCATCTACCGAAATGGCCGTTGTGACCCTCGGCGGGCACCCGATCTACATCCGGCCCGACGAAGTCGACCTAGACCGCCGCGAGACCGTCGAGGATGTCGCCCGCACGCTCGCTTCATACTGCGCCGTCATCGCTGCACGTGTCTTCTCCCATTCAACGCTCACCCGTATGCGCGACGCCGTTGCGGTGCCGGTGGTGAACCTGCTGTCCGACGTCGCGCACCCGTGCCAGGCCCTGGCCGACCTACTCACCATCGAGGAGCACTTCGGAAGCCTCGAAGGCCGCCGCCTCGCATGGGTGGGCGATGGCAACAACGTCGCTTCCTCACTCGCCTTCGGCGCTGCACTATCGGGAGTCGAGCTGATCGTCGCGTCGCCGCCGGGCTACGAGATGGATGCAGAGGTGCTGGATAGGGCGAGCAACCTGGGAGCGGGTGTCGAGCTGGCTACCGATCCGTACGAGGCCGTGCGCGGCGCCGACGCCGTCTACACCGACGTGTGGACATCGATGGGGCAGGAGGACGAGGCCGACGCCCGGCGGATTGCATTCTCCGGTTACTGCGTAGATACGGCCCTTATGGCCGAGGCGAGCGACGGGGCGGTCTTCTTGCACTGCCTACCGGCGCACCGCGGTGAAGAGGTGGCCGCATCGGTGATCGATGGTCCGACGTCGCTCGTGTGGCAGCAGGCGGGGAATCGCATGCACGCCGCGCGCGCTCTGCTCGTCGATCTGCTCGAGGGGGTCTGAGCCATGTCGACACTCGGGAAGCCGCAACGGCAGCACCGGATGCTTCGGATCATCGAGGAGCAGCCTGTCTCGAGCCAGGCGCAGATCGTGCAGCTTCTCGAGGCCGAGGGAATCGTGGCTACACAGGCCACCGTCAGCCGCGACCTCGAAGAGCTCGGCGCTCTCAAGGTCCGGATCCCCGGTGGCGCGATGGTCTACGCGATAGCCGAGCACACTCGGGAGCGCTCCGACGCGGGCGACGACCACCTCAGGCGTCTCATGGGCGAGTTCGTCGTCGAGGTCGCACATAGCGGGAACCTCGTCTTGCTGCGCACCCCGCCGGGAAGCGCGCACGTCGTCGGCTCGGCGGTGGATCGTGCCGGCATCCCCGGCGTGCTCGGCAACGTGGCGGGCGACGACACCCTCGTGCTGATCTGTGCGGAGACGGTGGCTTCTTGCGACGTTGCTGCCCGGCTGGCCGACCTGGCGGGGTTGTGAACGTGCGTGCAGGAACGTGAAATGCGCCGCTGGTCAGAGGCTGACGGCGGCGTATCGAGATCGACTGAGCAGGGAGAGCAGACGTGGCAGAGCGAGTAGTGCTGGCGTATTCGGGTGGTCTCGATACCTCGGTTGCAGTCAGGTGGATGCGAGAGCAGTGGGGCGTCGAGGTCGTGTGCTGCGCCGTAGACGTCGGGCAGATGCGCGAAGGAGAAGCCGAGAGCATCCGCACGCGCGCCGAAGCTGCGGGTGCGATCGAGATCGAGATCATCGATGCCAAGGAGGAGTTCGCGCGTGACTTCCTCGTGCCGGCGCTGCGCGCCAACGCACTATACGAAGGGAAGTACCCGCTCGTGTCGGCTCTGTCGAGGCCGGTGATCGTCGAGCACCTTGTTGCATCCGCGCGACGACACGGGGCGGATGCCGTCGCTCATGGGTGCACGGGCAAAGGCAATGACCAGGTGCGCTTCGAAGTGTCGAGCCGCGCACTGGCCCCCGATCTCGAAGTGCTCGCACCGACGCGCGTCTGGGGCCTGACTCGCGCAGACTGCATCGACCTTGCAGAGCAGTGGGGCCTGCCGATCGAAGCGACCAAGGAGAAGCTCTACTCGATCGACGAGAACATGTGGGGACGCGCCATCGAGTGCGGCGTGCTGGAGAATCCATGGAGCCGGCCGCCCTCGGAGCCGTTCACGCTCACACGTGACCCCGGCGACGCGCCGGCCGAGCCTCGCGAGATCGTCGTGGGCTTCGAGCGCGGCGTGCCCACGATGCTTGACGGGGTTGCGACGGGCCTTGTGGAGATGATCGGCGTCCTCGGCACAACCGTCGGCGCATACGGCTTCGGTCGCATCGACATGGTCGAGAACAGGCGCGTGGGTATCAAGAGCCGCGAGGTCTACGAGTGTCCTGCTTCGATCGCGCTCATCCTGGCCCACCAGGATCTCGAGGGAATCACGTTGGAGCGCGACGCGGCCCGTGAGAAGCAGCGTCTCGAGATCCGGGTAGCGGAGCTGATCTACGACGGTCTGTGGCACTCCCCGCTGATGAGGGCGCTCGACGCGTTCATGGTCTCTACGCAGGAGCACGTCACGGGTGAGGTGCGGCTCCGCCTCGAACCGGGACGCTGCTACGCCGCCGGGCGGCGCGCGCCGCATGGTCTCTACGACCACGACCTCGCCACGTACGACGCCTCCGACACCTTCCGGCTTCAAGACTCCGAAGGGTTTGTACGACTCTGGGGGCTCTCCGTGGAGACGTGGGCACGGCGTCAGGGTCCGGGAGTGGTTTCGTGACCGGCGACGGCGCAGCGAGCGGCGCCGACGAGCGGACCGGCTCCGCGGACCCGGCGGAGAACGGTCCGCGCAGCGGAAGCGTTGAAGCCCCCAAGGCCGAGGGGCGGCCGTTGTGGCACGGTCGCTTCCGTGAGGGGCCGTCAGAGGATCTCCTCGCGTTCACCGTCAGCCTCCCCTACGACCGCCGTCTCGCCGGTGACGACCTGACCGGGTCGCGCGCGCACGTCGCGATGCTGGCGCGCGTGGGGTTGCTCACAGACGGCGAGCACCGCCTCGTGAGCACAGCGCTGAATCGGGTCGAGGAGGAGCTCGCCTCGGGTGCGTTCGCATTCCTGCCGAGCGACGAGGACATACACACTGCAATCGAGCGCAGGGTCACCGAGCTGGCCGGCCCACCCGGAGCGAAGCTTCACACCGGCAGGAGCCGCAACGACCAGGTGTCGCTCGACCTGAGGCTCTACCTGCGCAGGGAAGGCAAGGCTCAGGTCGATCAGATCGTCGGGCTGCAGGAGGTCCTGCTGCGAAGAGCCGAAGAAGCCGGGGAGGCCTACCTGCCGGGCTACACGCACTTGCAGCGCGCTCAGCCCGTGATGCTTGCCCACCACCTCCTGGCGCACTTCTGGGCGTTGTCGCGCGACGTGGATCGTTGGCGCGACGCACTGGCGCGGGCAGACGTCTCGCCGTTGGGAGCGGGAGCTCTCGCCGGGTCGAGCCTTCCACTCGACCCGGAGTCGGTGAAGGCCGAGCTTGGTTTCGCCCGGACCTTCGAGAACTCACTCGACGCCGTCTCCGATCGGGATTACGTGGCGGAGGCGCTCTTCGTCGTTGCCCTGGTCCAAGTGCACCTCTCCAGGATCGGTGAGGAGATCGCGCTCTGGTCGTCGAGCGAGTTCGGTTTCGTGCGTCTCGCCGACGCGTACGCGACGGGCTCGTCGATGATGCCGCAGAAGAAGAATCCCGACATAGCCGAGCTCGCGCGCGGGAAGGCCGGGCGCATCATCGGGGATCTCACCGGATTCCTGGCGACCCTGAAGGGTCTTCCGCTCGCGTACAACCGCGATCTGCAAGAAGACAAGGAGCCGCTCTTCGATGCGCTCGACACCTGCAGCTTGACGCTCTCTGCCATCACCGGACTGCTCGACACGATCGGGTTCGTCGACGATCGCATGGCGGAGGCCGCCGACTCTGCCGCGACTGCGGCAACCGATCTGGCCGAGCACCTCGTAGTGCAGGGCACGCCGTTCCGCGAGGCACACGCGATCGTCGGGGCTCTGGTGCGCCAGGCAGTTGAACGCGGGCTCCCACTCGAGGAGCTGGTGAGCAACGATCCGCTCCTCGGGCCGAGCGTTCTGCCCCTCCTCGCCCCTGGGGCAGCGGTGCGGCGCCGCACCTCGCCAGGTGGGGGCGGTCCCGTGCCGGTGGCGAGGCAGATGGAACGGGCGCGCGTGCGACTCGCCGACGAGCGCGCGTGGATCGGGAGCTGAGCTCTGTGGCGTCGAGACGCTGCCGCCGGGGTCGACGCGCTCCGGTGGCGGCGGTCGTCGTCGTGTGAGAGTGCGCATGCCTGGAAAGACGCTGACGCGGCGCTTCTACGATCGCGACGCGCGCGGTGTTGCCCCCGATCTGCTGAACAAGCTTCTGGTGAGCCACGATTCGGTGACGGGGGTGCGCCTCTTGGCGAGGCTCGTCGAGGTGGAGGCGTATGCCGGTGCCGACGATCCGGGCAGTCACGCGTTCCGCGGTCCGACGGCGCGCAACGCCACGATGTTCGGGCGCCCCGGGCACCTCTACGTGTACTTCACGTACGGGATGCACTGGTGCGCGAACGCCGTCTGCGGACCAGGATCGACACCTCACGCGGTTCTGCTACGTGCCGCTGCGCCGCTAGAGGGACTCGAGATGATGAGACGAAGGCGGCCCAGGGCGCGACGCGACGTGGATCTCTGCGCCGGTCCGGCCCGGCTCGCAGCTGCGTTCGGGCTCAGCGGTGTCTACGACGGCGCCGACCTCGTCACCGGCACTTTGCGAATCCTCGACGACGGCGTCGCTCCACCCAAGCGGCCGGGGATCTCGGAGCGCATCGGTCTCTCCCCGGGGCGGGGCGACGAGCGGCATTGGCGCTACTACGTGACCGGGGATCCCCATGTCAGTCGGCGGCCCCGCTGACCGGATCTCCGGTTGACGCACCGGCTGAGACCGTGGCACCACGGTGAGTGTTGGGTCCGTGACTAAGCATGACTGTCGCACCGACGAGTTAGCGTCACGTGGCGAGCTCGCCGGCCTGCTCCTCGACCCGGTCCGAAGGCCGACCTCTACCAGAGAGTGCAGCCCCTCCCTGCCGATGCCGGCAGGTCCGGGGCCTGCGGAGTGTGCGGAGGCGCGTCCATGTCCGGGATGTCGGGTAAGCGAGTCTTGTCGGGTAGGTCGGGGTTGCGAATCGGTGTCCGTGGGGTCGCGGTGGGTTCATTACGTGCCGAGGTGATCACCGTGGGCCACGAGCTCGCGGCCGGGCAACGCCGGCTCGTCGGATTGGTGGTGGCGCTCGACGCCTCGGGAGAGTGGGCACTGGATGGTGCGCCGACGTGCGCCCACTGGGTCGCCGACGCGCTCGATGTCGAGGTCTGCACTGCTCGCGAGTGGCTGCGGGTAGGCCGAGCGTTGCAGAGGATGCGTGAGATCGCCCGGGCATTCGAGGATGCGAGGCTGTCCTACAGCAAAGTCCGTGCCCTAACGCGTGTAGCCACCGTGGATAACGAGGCTGAGCTGTGTGCGCTCGCCGAGCGAGTAGCCGCGGGGAGTCTGCCGATAGCGCTGGCTGCCTGGCTGGCGGGGCGTGAGACGGGCGAGGAGACAGAACGCCGCCAGCGCGAAGCGAGAAGCCTGACGTGGCACGTAGAACCCGACGGGATGGTCGTGGGCACCTTCCGTCTCCCGCCGGTAGACGCCGCGAAACTCACGCGCGCCGTCGATGCAATCGTCTCTCACATGAGACCCAGCAGCGTCGGGAGCGAGAAGCCGCGCGCTGAGAGTGATGTTGACGCGCCAGCGGACGCGCCCAGTTCACAAGCGGTGGCATCTTGGCCGTCAATGGCCCAACAGCGTGCAGATGCCCTCGTCGAGCTCGCCTCCGGCGGTGGCGCACGCGTCGAGACCGAGATCGTGCTGCATGTGCGCGCCGACGGCTGCACGCTCGACGATGGAACGCCGATCGCTGGGACCGTCGTAGAGCGGCTCGCCCCCGACGCGTTCCTGCGCCTGCTCATCCACGATGCTGCGTCGCGTCCGATCGACGCATCCGGCCGGCGCCGTCACCCCTCGGCCAGACAGCGTCGACTGGTACGCGAGCGAGACGGTGCATGCGTCGACTGTGGTTCGACGGAGCTCCTCGAGTATGACCACCAGCCCGACTTCGAGCTCACCGGCCGCACCGTCGTCGAGGAGTTGAAGCTCCGTTGCCGGACGTGCCACCGGGCAAGGCACGACGCTGCGAAGGACGCGGCGTGACCGGATTCTGCACCGGCATGGGAACGCTGACCGCAACCGATGCAAGGTCGGGACTACGGGTTGGACCAGACCGTGATCTCGGTGCCCTCTTCGGCATGCGTGCCGGCTACGAGCGACTGCCTCCACACACGACCGGCACGATCGGGTGAGCCAGGTGGAGGTTCTACCTCGACGACAAGCCGGATGTCGATGCCGGAGAAGCGCGCCGTCGCAGCGGCCTCGTCGCCGGTCATACCGAGCAGGAGTGGGACGGTGAGGGACTCTGGCTCGCGCGCTATGACCAGTGTGACCGCTGCTCCGGGTGTGACTGGGGCGTACGCATCAGGAACCTGAGCGATGATGGTACCTGGCGGATAGTCGCTGCTGCCGCGCTCTTCGACGGAGACGGCATATCCGGCGTCAGTGAGTAGTTCGGCGCCTCGCTCGCCGGGCATCCCGACCGTATCGATGAGCGGCACGGGCTTTGCCGAGATCCCCTCGGATTCTAAGGGCGACGGGAACTCGCCCGCGGGGATCTCGGCGAGTGCGGCGCCGGCGAACAGGCCCCAGATCTGCGCCGGCCAGAGGCCGCCGGTCACCAGGGCACGGGTGACGGGCGGCACCATCGAGCGCTCCGCGTCGGGGAATCCGACCCAGACGGCCGCTGTCAGCTCTGGTGTCGATCCCACGAACCAGGCATCGCGCCACTCCTCGCCTGTGCCCGTCTTACCTGCGACCGGTCGCCCTATGCGGGCGTTGATTCCGGTACCCCTGGTGACGACTTGTTCCAGGACGGCGTTCACCTGACGTGCTGTCTCGGCCGGTAGGACGCGTTCCCTGGTCGGGGCGTGCTCGTAGAGGATGGTGCCGTCGGGGCTGACGACGCGTGTGACGAACGACGGCTCAGAGTGCAGACCATCGGCGGCGAATGACGCGTAGGCCGATGCGAGGTCGAGGGTGTTGACGCCGTTGGTTCCTAGTGCTGCCGAAGGATACGGATCGAGGTCCGACTCGACGCCGAGCCGTGTTGCCAAGTCGGTGACTGCCGGGGCTCCGACATCCATGACTAGCTGCGCGTAGACGGTGTTGATCGAGTTGACGGTTGCATCGACAAGGCTTGTCCTGCCGCCGCCTTGGCCGTCGTAGTTGTGGACCGTCCACGGTGCCTGCCCCGGTATCGGAAGCTCGATCTCGCCGGGCGCGTCGTATTCGCGGCTGAGGGGGATCCCTGCTTCGAGCGCCGCAGCGAGTGCGAACGGCTTGAATGCCGACCCGGACTGCCGGTGGGCCTGCGATGCGAGGTCGAACTTGGCCGTTGCGGTGTCACCGAAGAAGTCCCGTCCGCCTACGTACGCGACGACGTTGCCCGTGGAGGGGTCGATGGCGACGAGTGACGCGGCAGGGTCGTTCGCCGGGTCGACGAGAATTCTCGCCACAGCATCCTCGGCGAGCTTCTGGAGTCTCAGGTCGATCGTAGTTTCGACGCGCAGGCCCCCCTGGAAGAGGAGACGGCGGCGCTCGGCACGTGTGTCACCGAACGCCCGGTTGTCGAGGATGAACTGTTTGACCTGTTCGACGAAGTGGCCGGCCGGGTAGTCGCGCTGCCAGTGGGCGTCCGAGAGCGTCAACGGCTGCGCTCTCGCAGCGTCGGTCTCCGGCCGCCCGGCGAACCCGTACTCGGCCATCTTCGCGAGGACGAGGTTGCGACGGAGGGTGGCGGCTTCGGGTGCAACGAAGGGGTTGTAGTGCTCGGGGGCCCGGATGAGGGCTGCCAGGAGCGCCGCCTCCGCGAGGGAGACGTCCGCGGCGCTCTTGGCGAAGTACCGGTCGGCGGCTGCTTCGACTCCGTAGGCTCCGTTGCCGAAGTAGATGGTGTTGAGATAGCGGTCGAGGATTTCCTCCTTGGAGAGCCGGTGCTCGACCTGGATAGCCAGGACAGCTTCCCGGAGCTTCCGACTGACGGTCTGCTCTCTGCCGAGCAGGATCAGTCGTACGTACTGCTGGGTGATGGTCGAGCCTCCCTGTGCGATCTCACCTCGTTCGATGTCCCTTTCGAGTGCGCGGGCAATCGATCGTGGATCGATCCCGCTGTGCTCGAAGAAGCGGTGGTCCTCGATGGCTACGACAGCGTCGCGCAGCGCTGGAGCGATTCGCTCGATTGGCACAGGGGTGCGGTCTTCACCAGCGTCCAGTCGTACCAGGACCTCGCCGCTTGCAGCGATGATCTGAGACGACTGGGCCGATTCAGCTAGAGGCTCGAGGTCCACTGAGTACCGGCAACCCGCGAGCGAGGCGGCGAGAACCGCCACGGCGACGGCGGCGACCGGCGATCTGGGCATGAGACAACGCCTCACGACAGTCACAGTCTCCTCATCGGCAACATTGTTGCGCATCGGCAACACTGGATCCGGCCAGATGTGGTGTTACCGTCGGGCACCCGCATACCAGGAAGTCCGGAAATGAACACCGACATCGACGCGCAGGTCCGCACACTCGCCTCGGGTGCGGTTCACGTGATCTCGGAGAACGAGCTTCGGCGGAAGCTTTCGCGCGGTGTTCCCTTGCGGGTGAAGCTCGGAATCGATCCCACGGCCTCCGATATCCACCTGGGGTTCGCAGTGGTCTTGCGGCGCCTCAGGCTCTTCCAGGACGCCGGCCACGTGGCGGTGCTGATTCTCGGTGACTTCACTGCCCAGGTGGGTGACCCGTCGGGACGCTCGGCGACGCGCCCGCGGCTCTCGAGGGAGCAGGTCGAAGCCCACGCGGCGACCTACGTGGACCAGGTGAAGCAGATCCTCGATCCGGACCCGTCT
>Ga0172375_10012354_pt1 | contig 10714 bp, 14 predicted proteins | sample LakKiv1m_FD_114537 | JGI IMG/M metagenome (GOLD analysis project Ga0172375, IMG submission 114537) | Freshwater microbial communities from Kabuno Bay, South-Kivu, Congo - kab_092012_11.1m | ecosystem: Environmental > Aquatic > Freshwater > Lake | place: Democratic Republic of the Congo...
AATGACTATATAATATAAAAAATAGCCCCATAGGGGTTATTTTTTATATACAGCTGTTATTAACAAAGAATAGACTTTATCATACTTACTATGATTCTCCCAATTAGTGCGCTATAGCGACTTAATCGGGATATTTGTATTGATTGACTATGAATCGTTAAGAAACAATATAAACAAACTTGGGTCTGGGCGGCAGCGCTTGCGCGCCGCCGCCCCGAGCTCCTCCGTTTACGATATCTGGGTCAACTCCCCCCCCTTGTACTTCCAAGTTGTGATCGACGTGCGGACGCCGTCCGGATCCTCGATCCCAATCATGAAGAAGTACGTCACTTCGGGGTGGAGCGCTTCCCCGTGCCAGCTCCAGCCGTCGGGCCAGTCGTAGCTGGCAATGACGAAGTTTGCTCTCCCCGTCATCGAATCCGATCCACTGATGACGTCATCAGCGAATCGGATTCCGCGCCGACTGGCGCCCTCTGGGTCAGAGGGGATGACGAACCATCCCTGGATCTCGACCCGGGCATCCTTCGGCTGGTAGTCGACGACTACCAGCGACGCCTCCAAGTTGACTGCGATCCCCCGCACGCGCGGGGGATAGTTGTCAACCAAGTTGCCCCACGACACGGGGCCGGGATTGCTCCCGCACCCCGACATCAGGGCGACCACCGCGCAGAGCGCGGTGAGAACGAACATGCTACCCAGTTTCCGCATCGATCTCTCCGTCGCTCCGCGTAGTTTGGGCCGAAGCCGGTGCGAAGCGAACACTGAAAAATACCATATTTATCTGTATTTGTCAAGGATTTCGTTTTTTTAGTTTTCTGAATAATCCTGACACCAGCTCGTCTCGCGCGGATTATGCGACATATATCCCGATTAAGACGCGATCGCGCACTAATCGGGATATTGAAATGAGAACTTTTTATATATGACGGTTGAGTTTGAAATAGTAATTTGAACACAAAAAAGAGCGAAGTGACCCGCACGTCTAGCAATGCCCTTAGCAATGCAGACTTTGTGCAAAATTTCTCGCTCTTTTTTGTGGACAGAGTCACAAGGCTCAGCCCGGATTCAAGATTTGATTCGTTGTGCGGGTTAACGCCGCAACAATTCGAATGTGTTCGTTATAACGAAGTAACTATATTAGAGCCAACTAGATTATTTGTCAAGAGTCTGAGAATCGGCTGACATAATTATCGTTGACAGGTGTGGAATTTTTATGTTAATATTAAACAGTAAACAGAGGGGAATTTTTTTATTAGCACACAAAGATTACAAAACTGCATATTATACGAATATTTCAAATGCCAAATGGCAAATATTTGTAGGATTTGTAGCCGATTTGTAGATTTGTAAGGATTTGGAAATTACTCATGGCTCGAGACTACGCTCTGGAAAAAGTTAGAAACATCGGCACTATCGCTCATATCGATGCCGGCAAAACTACAGTTACCGAAGGCATTTTGTATACATCAGGTCGTGTTCATAAGATTGGTGAGGTTCACGAAGGTGAGGCCACTATGGACTGGATGGAGCAGGAGCAGGAGCGTGGTATTACTATCACTTCTGCTGCCACTACCTGTTTTTGGAAAGATCACCGCATCAACATCATTGATACTCCCGGGCACGTTGATTTCACAGTTGAAGTTGAGCGCTCTCTACGTGTGCTCGATGGTGCTGTTGTCATCTTTGACGGTAAGATGGGTGTCGAGCCGCAGTCAGAAACTGTCTGGCGCCAGGCTGATAATTACCAAGTACCTCGAATGTGTTTTGTCAACAAGATCAATCAGACAGGCGGCGACTTTTATCGTTCTATCGACTCTATTCATGAGCGACTAAGTAAAAATGCCTCACCGATTCAGATTCCGATCGGTTTCGAGCAGTCAATCAATGGCGTCATTGACCTCATCGACATGAAAGCATATACCTATTCAGATTATAAAGACAAGCAGCTTGTCTCAGATGAAATTCCTGCCGATATGGCTGATAAAGCCAAAGAATGGCGCGAAAAACTAGTTGAAATGGTTGCCGAATATGATGATGCTCTGATGGAAAAATATCTAAATGGCGATGAAATTAGCAATGATGAATTAAAATCATTGGTGCGCAAAGCCTGTCTTTCAAGTAAATTTTACCCTATTCTCGGTGGCGATGGTCGCGGAATTATTGTTTCTTCGCTTCTAGATGCAATTGTTTCATTTTTGCCGTCTCCGCTTGATATTGAGCCAGCGATTGGTCACGACCCGAAAACCGAAGAAGAAGTTTCCGTCAAACCGGCTGATGAAGAACCATTTGCCGCACTCGCTTTCAAAGTTGCGACAGATCCTTTTGTTGGTAAATTAATTTTTTTCCGCGTTTATCGTGGTACGATCAAAAAAGGTTCTTATATTTACAATTCTACAGCCGACGAGAAGGAAAGAATCGGTCGTATCGTCCGACTTCATGCCAATCACCGTGAAGAAGTTGACGAGGTTTATGCTGGTGAAATTGCCGCTGCTGTTGGCCTATCAAACACCACTACTGGTGACACACTTTGTGATGCTGACAAGCCGGTTATTCTAGAAAAAATTGTTTTTCCAGAGCCAGTTATTGATATCGCGATCGAGCCAAAGACTAAGGCTGATCAGGAAAAGATGGGTATCGCTCTTCAGCGTCTGGCTGAGGAAGATCCGACTTTCCGTGTCCGCTCTGACGAAGAAACAGGCCAGACGATCATCGCTGGTATGGGCGAGCTTCACCTCGAGATCATCGTCGATCGTATGAAACGCGAATTCAAAGTTGAGGCAAATGTTGGTGCGCCGCAGGTTGCCTATCGTGAAACTATTCGCAAAGAGGTTTCTTCTGAGGGTAAATACATCCGTCAGACCGGTGGTCGTGGTCAGTATGGTCATTGTTGGCTACGTATCAAGCCAAATGAGGCCGGCGAAGGCTTTGTTTTCGTCAATTCGATTGTTGGTGGCGCCATTCCTCGTGAATACATCAAGCCTATAGAAGAGGGAATCAAGGAAGCAATGTCGCGTGGCGTGATTGCCGGTTATCCGGTAGTTGATCTTACTGCAGAGGTTTACGATGGTTCTTTCCACGAAGTTGATTCTTCAGAAGTTGCCTTCAAGATTGCTGCTTCGATGGCCTTCCAGGACGGTTTCAAAAAAGCTGATCCAGTCATTCTCGAGCCAATCATGAAGGTCGAAGTTACTACACCGGAAGAGTTTATGGGCGATGTTATCGGGGACCTAAATGCGAAACGTGGCACGATCAATGTCATGGAGGACCGAAACGGCGGCATCAAGCACATCAGTGCCTTCGTCCCGCTTGGTTCTATGTTTGGCTACACGACCTCACTCCGCTCGATGTCGCAGGGTCGCGCCGCTGCATCGATGGAGTTTGCGCACTACGCGGAGGTGCCGAGGAACGTTGCCCAAGAAATCATTGAAAAGCGAGCAAAATAATCATTCACCCTTGTATTTAGGGTAAAAATTTGTTATAGTTTTAACGCAAAATATTAATAAAAAACGTATAACGTATAGCGTATAATGTATTAGGGAGAAATAAATTGTCCCTTATACCTTATACGAAATACCTAATACGAACCAAGGAGTTCAAATGGCAGACAAATTTGAAAGAAACAAGCCGCATGTCAACATTGGTACCATCGGTCACGTCGACCACGGTAAGACCACTTTGACTGCTGCTATCACCACAGTTTTGGCGAAAAAGGGCATGGCTCAAGCCAGAAAATTCGATGAAATTGACAATGCTCCAGAAGAGAAAGAGCGTGGTATTACTATTGCTACCTCTCACCAGGAGTATGAGACTGAGAAGCGTCACTACGCACACGTTGACTGTCCAGGTCACGCTGACTACGTCAAAAACATGATTACTGGTGCCGCACAGATGGACGGTGCTATTCTTGTAGTCGCCGCAACCGACGGTCCAATGCCTCAAACTCGTGAGCACATCTTGCTTGCTTATCAGATTGGTGTCCCGGCCATGGTCGTTTATCTAAACAAATGCGACATGGTTGATGATCCAGAGTTGATTGATCTCGTCGAGATGGAAGTTCGCGAACTTTTGACAAAATACCATTTTGATGGTGATAACACCCCAATCATTCGCGGTTCTGCTCTTAAGTCGCTTGAAGGTGATGAGAAATGGACTAAATCAATTGACGAGCTCATGGATGCCGTTGACGCTTGGATTCCAGAGCCAAAACGTGAAGTTGACAAGCCATTTTTGATGGCTATTGAAGACGTTTTCTCAATCAAAGGTCGTGGTACAGTTGCCACCGGTCGTATCGACCAAGGCATCGTCAAAGTCAATGATACTGTAGAAATTGTCGGTATCAAGAAAACCAGAAGCACAGTTGTTACCGGCGTTGAGATGTTTAAAAAAATGCTTGATCAAGGTCAAGCGGGTGACAATGTCGGTCTTTTGCTTCGCGGTATTGAGCGTACAGATATCGAGCGTGGTCAGATTCTTGCAAAACCAGGTTCGATCACTCCTCATACCGAGTTTGAATCTGAGCTTTATGTTTTGACCAAAGAGGAAGGTGGACGACACACCCCATTCTTCAAGGGTTACAAGCCTCAGTTCTACATCAGAACAACTGATGTTACCGGTGAGATCGAGTTCGAAGGTGAGATGATTATGCCTGGCGACAACGCTCAGATCAAGGTCAAGCTCATCCAGCCAATCGCCATGGACGACGGCCTCAAATTCGCTATTCGCGAAGGTGGCCGCACAGTTGGTGCTGGTGTCGTCACCAAGATTATTAAATAGTTAATTGATTGTCTAAAATGGCAGAAGCTGTAAAGCAAAAAATCAGAATTCGCCTTAAGGCCTACGATCACCGTATCATTGATAAGTCGGCTCAGCAGATTATCGAGACAGCTATCCGATCAGGTGCTGCTGTTGCAGGTCCAATCCCGCTTCCAACCGACAAAAACAAGATCACGGTGCTCAAGCCAACATTTGTGCATAAAGACTCACGTGAACAGTTCGAAATGCGAACACACAAGCGTTTGATCGACATCTTGGACCCAACTCCCAAAACGATCGATTCGCTGATGAGTCTGGATTTGCCTCACGGCGTCGATATCGAAATAAAAATGTGATAGATGCTGATACGCTGATGGTAAAATATTTTAACCATCAGCTATCAGCAGATGTCATCCCGAGCGAAGTCGAGGGATCTACTCGAGATTTCTCCTCCCGTTTCACGGAGTCGAAATGACAAAGTGTGATGGTTGACATTTGCGACAATTTAGGATAGATTATAGACTGTTATTTGAGAATTCTCGAGTAACACCGCGGATATCCTTCGACTTACTTCGCACGCTCAGGACAGGTCTACTGCGAATAAAAGTCGAAATGCGATCTGTGGTTGTATTTTTTTTGAGTAATTTGCAACTGAATTATGAAATTCATTCTTGGTCAAAAATTAGGCATGACACGCGTCTTTGATGAGGACGGTAAGGTAATTCCGGTCACCCGGATTGGTTTTTTGCCATGCACAGTTAGCCAAGTCAAGAAGCTCGACAAGGATGGGTACACATCAGTTCAGATCACAGCACATAAACAATCAGATAGCGACCCGTCTCGAGAAGATCGAGCCGAGGCAAGAAAAGCAATGCGAATCATGGAGTTTCGACTTGATGAGATCGACGGCTACAAAAAGGGCACGAAGATTGATGGAAGTCAATTTGCCGCCGGCGACCTCGTCGAAGTCACTGCCAAGAGTAAGGGCAAGGGCTTTGCCGGCACTATCAAGAGGCACGATTTCCGTCGTGGCCCTGCTTCACATGGTGGCAACAACGTCCGTGAGCCAGGCTCAATCGGTGCTCAGCAGCCGCAGCGTGTCGTCCTTGGCCGCAAGATGGCCGGCCACATGGGTGCTGTGACCGTTACCGTCAAAAATCTCAAGGTAATCAACATTGATAAGAACTCAATCCTTGTTTCCGGCGCTGTTCCTGGTCCAAACAAGGGCATCATCAGAGTGATTTCACATTCAATTCAGTCAGAGGAAAAAGCTGAGGAATAATGAAAGTAGCTGTTTTAAACCAAAAAGGTGAAAAAGTAAAAGACTTGGAGTATCCAAAGGCTTTTGATGTGAAGGTCTCTGATGCTGCTGTTACTCAGTATGTAAATTATTTGAGAGCAGTACTTCGTGACCCTATCGCCAATCCCAAGGATCGCAGTGAGGTTAGTGGCGGTGGCAAGAAGCCCTGGAAGCAAAAAGGTACCGGTCGTGCTCGACATGGCTCTACTAGATCACCACTTTGGGTTGGCGGCGGTGTCACCTTTGGACCCAGCAGTGAAAAAAACTTCAAATTGCGAATCAATAAAAGCTTGAAGCGCAGCGTTATCTTGTCGCTGATTAATAAGTCATTTATAGACAAAAAAGCTATTATTATTGACGATTTGAAGTTAGCTGAAGCAAAAACTAAGACGGCTATCGAGATTCTGGATAACGTCAAGGCCGAGGGCAAAATCAGTCTTGTCTTCAATTCTGAAGAGGAAAATTGCCAGAAATCATTTCGTAACATTGCGGGGATTAACCTCTCGATGCCAGAAAAGTTAAATGTCATCGCCTTGATGACCTCTGATTGCCTAGTAATGAGTGAAGCTTCATTTGATAAATTAGTTAAGGTTTTTGCGAAATAAGATGGATACTTCTTTAATCAAAAATGCATTAATTTCTGAAAAGAGCTTTGCTGCAGCCGGCAATAGCAAGTTTACTTTTGTCGTTGACAAAAGCGCTACCAAAGCAGAGGTCGCCGAGACTGTCGCTGAGCTGTTTGATGTTGAAGTCTTAGATGTTAATATGATAAGTGTCAAGGGCAAGGTAAAGCGAACCCGCAAAGGTGTTGGCAAGCGTTCCGACTTTAAAAAAGCAATCTTAACTCTGAAAAAGGGTTCTAAGATTGATTTATTTGAAGTTGAGAAGGACGAGAAGTCCAAAAAAGACGACAAGAAGTCCAAGGTCACAGAGAAAGATTCGCAGAATCGTTCCAAAGAAAAAGTCTCTGATACTAAGGTAACTGTCCGCAGCAAAAAAGAGATGCCTAGAAAAGTTATTTAATAAGCCTGTAAGCTAGTCAGCTGGTCAGCCAATAAGCTGAGAAACTGACAGGCTGATAAGCTGAAAAGCTAAGAAATATGCCAACACTTAGAGTAAAACCAACAACTAATGCTCGCCGCAAGATGAGTTATCTCAAATTTGCCGGTGACAAGACCAAAGCGACTAAGTCGCTCGTAGTTGGTGGTAAGCGTAATTCTGGCCGCAATCATGCCGGTCAAATCGTCGTCAACCACAAGGGCGGCGGCGCTAAGCGCAAATATCGTTTGATTGATTTTTCCCTTAGCAGCTACATCGGCAAGAAAGCTACTGTCAAATCGATCGAATACGATCCAAATAGAACTGCTGATATCGCTCTTGTCGAGTTCGACGGCGGTGAGTTAGCTTACATTATTGCTCCAACCGGTTTGAAGAAGGGCGCCACAATCGCTTGTGACGAGAAAACCACTGTTCGTCCAGGCAATCGCATGAAATTAAAGAATATTCCACCTTCGACCGAAATTCACAACATTGAAATGACCCCAAATCGCGGTGGTCAAATTGCTAGAAGTGCCGGTTCGTTTGCCACATTGCTTGGTCGCGATGGTGATTTTGTTCAAATCAGGCTTATGTCATCTGAAGTTCGCAAGGTTCCAGCTGAAGGTTTTGCTTCAATTGGTGTTGTTTCCAACATCGATCACAGCAAGGTCTTGATTGGAAAAGCCGGTCGCAAGCGCCACATGGGTATCAAACCAACAGTTCTTGGTAAATCCAAGAACCCGGTTGATCACCCTCATGGTGGTGGTGAAGGTCACACTTCGATTGGCTTGAAATATCCAAAAACACCTTGGGGTGCACCTGCTCTTGGTTTGCGTACGCGCAACAAGAAAAAAGCCGGTAGTAAATTAATCTTGAGCCGAAGGAAGAAATAATCATGTCACGATCACTCAAAAAAGGCCCATTTATTGATGAAAAACTGCTAATGAAAGTTCAGAAAGCAGTTAAAAACAATGACAAAAAAACCATTAAGACCTGGGCACGTGCCTGCACAATTGTTCCGGAAATGGTCGGCCTTACTTTCGGCGTTCACAATGGCAAGGAGCACACACCAGTTTTCGTTGTCGAAGAGATGGTTGGGCACAAACTAGGTGAGTTTTCTCCGACAAGAAAATTCCGACGTCATGGTGGTAAGATGGCCAAGGAACAAGAAAAGAGTAGTAGCAAGTAAGTAGCCTAAGTTACTTAAGTCACTTAGGACAATAGTATGGAAATAACAGTTCACAATCGAAATATCAGAATTTCACCCCGAAAAGCTCGGCCTGTTTTGCATGGCATGAGGGGTCAGTCAGCTGAAAAAACCCGCGACAATCTGAAATTTACCAATCGCAAAGCTGCCAAATTTCTCTACGAATTGGTCAAATCTGGCATTGCTGCTGCTAAGGAAAACCACATTGAGGCGGATCAGTTGATCATCAAAGAGGTCTACTGCAACGAGGCACCACGAATGAAACGTGCCATCGCCTGGTCCAAGGGCCAGTCACGACGAATCACCAAGAGAACAAGTCACATCACCTTGACTCTTGAGTCGGTTAATGAGTCAAAAAAGCCTGAAGTTAAGAAAAATATAGATATTAAAAAAGAGGATAAATCCGAAGCACGAAATCCGAAATCCGAAACGAATTCAAAAAAATAAAATTCAAAAACGTTTTGAAGATTAAATATTTGGATTTAGATATTGTTTAGAATTTCGATATTCGAATTTAGAATTTATTAAGATTATGGGACAAAAAGTCAATCCAAAATCGATTAGATTGAAGATCAACGAAACCTGGCAGTCGAAGTGGTTCGGCCGACACAATTTTACCGAGAACCTAATTTCTGATGTTAAAATTCGTCGAGCGCTGATGATAAGACTCAAGGAAGCCTCAGTTTCCAGCATCGAGATCAAGCGTGATGCCAACAAGGTTTCCATCGACATTTACTCTGGTCGTCCTGGTGTAGTCATCGGTCGAGGTGGCACAGGTTCTGATGAGCTGAAAAAGATGCTCAGTGAATTTATCAAAGACAAGATCCAGATCAACATCATCGAGGTCAAAAAGCCTGATGGCAACGCCGCAGTTGTGGCTCAAAACATCGCTAATCAAATTGAGCGAAGAATGCCATTTCGTCGCGCTATGAAACAGTCGATTGAGAAGGCCAAAACAGCCGGGGTCAAAGGAATGAAAATCCAGGTATCTGGGAGGTTAAACGGTGCAGACATCGCCAGAAGTGAAAAAGTAGCTTTTGGTACAGTTCCGCTCGGAACTTTCAAGAGCAAGATTGACTATGCATACGTTACCGCCTTGACTACTTACGGAATTATCGGGATCAAAGTCTGGATTTACAACGGCGAAAAGTTAATGACGATCGACGAGTTAACCAAGTAACCACGAAATACGAAATCATACAAAAATACGAAAGAGTAAGGAATTAATACTTTATAAATTGGAGCGCAGCAACACATGTTAATGCCGAAAAAAATGAAATATCGAAAACAGCAACGCGGGAAAAGACGTGGTGTTGCTTCACGTGGTAATGATTTTGCTTTCGGCAAATACGCAATCAAAGCAATGTCCGCGGGCTGGGTTTCGGCACGTTCCATCGAGTCAGCACGTCGTGCCATGACTCGTTATGTCAAAAAAGGCGGCCAGATATGGATCAGGATTTTTCCTGATAAGCCGGTCACACAAACCTCAGCTGAAGTCCCGATGGGCTCTGGCAAAGGTGCCGTCGACCATTTTGTTGCTGTTGTTCGTCCAGGCTTAATTTTGTTCGAGATGGATGGTATTGATTATGCAACTGCCAAAGAAGCGATGAGGCTTGCAGAATACAAAATTCCTGTAAAAACAAAATTTATTAGCAAGGAAGATGAGTAACCACTATACCAATAGCAGATTAAACGAATAACTAATGAAAACTACCGAAGAAACAAAAAAATACCGCGAAATGAAAGGTGCAGAGCTGCAAGCTTTGATTTTGGAGATGCAGAAGGATTTAACTACAAGTGTTTTAAAGATCAAGGCTGGCAAGCTTAGCAACTCGAGCAATGTTTCAAAAGTGCGCAAGAGTATTGCTCGCGCGACAACAATTTTTAGAGAAAAGGGAGTGGAATAATTATGACAGAGAATGGAAAAATCAAAACCGGAGTTGTGGTTTCCGACAAGATGGACAAGACTGTAGTTGTCCGCGTTGATTCTGTTAAAACCCACCCTATCTACAAGAAACAGTTTGTTATCAGCAAGAATTTCAAAGTTGAGGATAGCGAAAATAAATACAAAGTCGACGATCAAGTTGTCATCAAGGAGACAAAGCCATATTCAAAGGGTAAGGCTTTCAAGGTTATCGGCGATACAGAAAGTGTAAATAAGGCAAAATAATGATACAAGCTGGAACAAGATTAAAAGTTGCGGACAACACAGGCGCGAAGGAGATCGAATGTATCTCTATTTTGGGCAGATCCACAAGGCGCTATGCACTTGTCGGCGATATCATCTCAGCATCAGTCAAAGATGCTATACCTAGAGGTACAGTCAAACGCAAAGAGGTCGTCAGAGCTGTCATCGTCCGCACCCGCCAAAACATTTTACGTCAGGACGGCTCGAGCATTCGTTTCAGCGAAAATGC
>Ga0172375_10012355_pt1 | contig 10714 bp, 8 predicted proteins | sample LakKiv1m_FD_114537 | JGI IMG/M metagenome (GOLD analysis project Ga0172375, IMG submission 114537) | Freshwater microbial communities from Kabuno Bay, South-Kivu, Congo - kab_092012_11.1m | ecosystem: Environmental > Aquatic > Freshwater > Lake | place: Democratic Republic of the Congo...
AGGGCCATGTTGCGTCGCTGCGTAGGGTCCATTGGGATCGCCGTCGGTGAGCCAGGCGGGGTGCACACAAGGCCCCCGGCACGGGAGACCGGCTCAGGCTCGCGCGGCGGCACGCTCACAGACCGCGCCGCGCGTCGCGGGGTTGCAGCCATGGCCGCACGGCCCGATCGGGCCAGAGGGCACTCCACTCACATCAGGTTCTCCTGCCGGAAGCTGACAAAGGCGCGGCCGTGGGCCCGGGCTGGGTTGGCGACGATCACATGGTCGAGAATCTCGATACCGATGATCTTGCCGGCCTCGACCAACTGGCGGTTGGCGGCGATATCCTGAGCCGAGGGCGTCGGGTCGCCGCTGGGATGGTTATGCGCCAGGAGCACGCGCGAGCAGTTCTCGCGGATGGCCACCCGGAAGACCTCGCGGGGATGGATCTGGGTGCGGTCCACGAGCCCAAGCGTGATACGCTCACGGCGCAGGAGTTGGTTCTTGGCGTCCAGCAGCAACACGTGGAACTCCTCCTGGGTGGCGGCGCGGAAAGGCTCCCGCAGGAGTTCGCACACGGCAGCAGGCTCATGCAGGCTCGGAAGGGTCCGCTCCGCGCCGGCCGCGAGACGGCGTGCCAGGGCAAAGGCCGCATGGACCTCGACCGCCTTCGCCATGCCGATGCCAGGCACACGCCGGAGCTCGGTGACACCGGCGTTCGCCAGGCGGTTGAGGGAGTTGTCGAAGGCCTTCAGCACATGCCGGGCAAGGTCCACCACGGAGACCCCCTTCCGGCCGGTCCGCAGCAGGATGGCCAGCAGTTCGGCATCGCCGAGCGCATCCGCGCCCAGGCGCGCCAGGCGTTCCCGGGGCCGTTCGTGACCCGGGAGGTCCGCGATCAGCAGGGCCGGAGCGGCCGTGCTACAGTCCGATTCCGAGATTGGCGCGGAAGGCATGGTCTCTCCGTCATGCACCGGTCGTCCATGAGCCGTCGTCTCGTCCCGACGCCCCTTACCATGGCCGGAGTCCCTGAGGCCGTCAACGCGGCGCCATCGGTCGTGCGCTCGCAACCTGCCATAGCGGTGCTCCAGGGAACCACGGGACCCGGACGGACCCACGATCACCACGGATGCAATAACCTTGTACAGAGGGTTTTACCACCGTCCCTCGTGGACACAGGCGTGGGTGTAGCGGGTGCGTGGCGGAGGATTCTCAGCGGGCCAGCCGAGGGCGATGGCGGACACCGGCACGATGGGTTCCGGCAGGCTGAAGAGCGAGCGGATGTGCGCGACGCGCTCAGCCCGCGGGTGGATGCCAAGCCAACAGCCCCCAAGCCCCAGGGCTTGGGCTGCAAGCAGGAGGTTCTCGATCGCGGCGGAGCAGTCCTGGAGCAGGTACGACAGCTCCCCGGCATTGGCCCGCCGCAGGTCGCCGCAGACGATGATGCCCACGGGTGCCTGCGCCAGCATCTTGCCATTGGGCAGGGCCTCGGCAATGGCCTTGCGCGTGTCGGCGTCCCGGACGACGATGAACTCCCAGGGGTCCTTGCAGCAGGCCGACGGAGCGGCCATGGCCGCCTCCAGCAGCGCCCGCACGAGGTCTCCGGCGACCTCCTTCTCCGCATAGCGGCGCACGCTGCGGCGGCGGAAGATGAGCTCCAACTCAGGGCGCATGAGACACCTCCATGGCATGCTGGCGGCCACAACGCCCCTCAGGACTGCCCACGGACCCGCGATATGGTGCTGGTGGTGGAAAGCCCCGGGACAAAGGGGATGAAGCGGAACTCGCATCCCAGGCTCCGCAGCAGCGCGCATTCCTCCTGGTCGATGGTCTCGACCGTGTAGTCGCCGCCCTTCACATAGACGTCCGGTACCAGCCGCCGGAACACGTCCAGCGGCTTGACGGTCGGGAACACCACGACGGCGTCAACGGCCTCCAGGCTGGCCAGCAGGAAGGCCCGGTCACCCTCCGCCACGACCGGGCGCGAGGGCCCCTTGAGAGCCTTCACCGAGGCGTCGCTGTTCACCGCGACCAGGAGTGCGTCCGCCGCCTCCCGGGCCCGGGCCAGGTACTCGGCATGGCCGCGATGGAGCAGGTCGAAACAGCCGTTGGTGACGCCGAGACGGCGTCCCTGATCGCGGAGGCCCTGCCGCCAGGCGACGGCCTGTTCGAGGGCCATCAGTTTGCTCTCGGGTGAGCGCACGAGGTCAGTCCTCCCTTTCGGCCCATGGGCTGGGTCCATCCGGCCCGGACCCTTCAGCCGGGGGCCCCGCCGGGCAGCCCCGGGGCCGCCCGGCGCAGTCCCTGGGCGAAACGCTGCAACGGCTCCACGGCCTTGTCCGGCAGTGCCAGACTGGCCGAGTTGCAGGCCTCCTTGGCCTCAACGGCCAGATCGAGCAGCGGCTGGCAGTCGAGGTGTCCGGCCATGGTCTCGATGGCCTCCAGGATGCGCGCTGGGGAGCGACCCGGGTCCAGGCCGAGGTCCTCACGCGGCGCCAGGTCGCCCACCAGAGCGTCCAGGTTCGCGAGCACGTCCCCCAGAATCACGAGCGCCTCCGCCTCGCTGACCGCGTACTGGCCACGGATGCGCTGCAGGAACTCATCGAGAATGCGTCGGTACGAGTGCGGCATCGGGAAAACCGGGTTGCGCGCTATGGGTCTGCCGGCATCGATGGGCACCATAGCCCGAAGGCAGACGCCTGTCCAGCCTCTTGAGGCGCCTCGGCGTAAGCGGTCACTGAACTGGGGTCCACGTGCTGACGCGCGCCGCTCGGATCGGGTCCCTGGCAGAGCCGCGACCGTGAGGGAGCGGGCAGGCCTCCAGGCCCGTGTCCCAATGCGGCCGGGACGGGTGCCCGCGGGCCCGGCGACCCCCATACCAGTCTCCGGTTACCGCCTGCTGCGTGCCCGCTCCGCCCCGCCCGTGGACTTCTTGCTGGCGATCGCGCGTGCACATCGGCCCCGAACCCCGTCCTTGTATATAGAAAGGTCACACGGGGCCGCAGGTCACACGGGGCCGCCACCGACAAGGGGAACAGCCATGAACACCTTCCGCTACACTGCCGTGGATGGCACCGGCCGGGAGGTCATCGGCGAACTGGCAGCGGCTTCGTCGGCGGCGGCTGCCGAGAGCATCCGGCGTGCCGGTCTGTTCCCGGTAGGCATGACCGAACGGGCCCCCGCAGCCGGGCGGGGGAGCGCGGCCCGGCTGCCGTCGCGGGGCCTCTTCGGGCCGCGTCTCGGGGGCCGGCGCCTGGCCGTCTTCACCCGCCAGTTGGCCACGTTGCTCCATGCCGGTATGCCACTGGTCCGCGCCGTGAGGTTGCTCGGGGAGCAGCTACCCGACGCGGGTGAACAGCACATCGCGAGTGACGTGGTGGCCGCCATCGAGGGCGGTGCGAGCTTCAGCGAGGCCCTGGCCAGACACCCGCGCAGCTTCGGGCGGCTGTACGTGAGCATGGTCCGCGCCGGCGAGGCCTCAGGGCAGATGGACGAGATCCTCGCACGCCAGGCCGAGCTCATGGAGAAGCAACGCCGCATCGTGCGCAAGGTCCGCGGCGCCATGACCTATCCTGCCGTGGTCTGCCTGGTGGCCCTGCTGATCACCGCGGGGCTCATGATGTTCGTGGTCCCGAAGTTCGCCGCCATGTTCCGGGAGATGCTCGAGGGCTATCCCCTGCCCACGCTGACGCGGGCCGTGATCGCGGCGAGCGACATGCTCCTGCACCAGGTCCACCTGGTCCTCGGGGCGGCGGTCCTGCTGGCGCTGGGGTGGAAACTGGTCCGCCTCTGGCCGGCAGGGGCCTACGCCACAGACCGCGCCGCGCTGGGGGTCCCCGGTTTCGGCGCCATGCTGAGGCTCTCGGCCTGCGCCCACTTCTGTACCACGCTCGGGACCCTGACCCGTTCCGGAGTGCCCATCCTGGCGGCCCTGCAGATCGCCCGCGATGGCAGCCGCAACCGCGTCCTTGCCGCAGCCCTGGAGGACGTGCGGGATGCAGTCAAGGACGGAAACCCCATCAGCGGCACCATGAAGCGCACGGGGGTCTTCCCCGGCATGCTCGTGGGCATGGTCCAGGTCGGTGAGGAGACCGGGACCCTCCCCGAGATGCTGGAGCGCGTTGCCCAGGCCTACGAGGAGGAAGTGGATGCCGCGGTGGAGTCCCTGACCTCGATGATCGAGCCCATTCTGATCGTGGCCCTGGCCGGGCTGGTGGGCTGCATCGTGATCGGCCTCTTCCTGCCGTTGTTGAAGATCGCCCTGGTGATGTCCGGGTCAGGAATCTGAGCCGTTTGCGGCTTGGGCTGCCGGGGCCGCGGGCGGATAATAGGATAGACAGAGGTCGGTTCCGCGCGGGGGCACGCTCATGGAACTCACCGAGCAGGACCTCGAGACCATCCGCCGGGCCATGGGAGGCGACCAGGCGGCCTTCGAAGCCCTGGTCAACCGCTTTGCCCGTCTGGTGTATGCCCAGTCCTTCAGCCTGCTGCATGACCACGGCGATGCTCAGGACGTGGTGCAGGAGGCCTTTCTCAAGGCGTACCGATTCCGGGTCCGGCTGGCCCAGGCGGAACGCTTTCCGCAGTGGTTGCTGGCCATCGCCCGCAACCTGGCTCGAGATCGGCTGCGGCGGCATGACGTACGCCATTGGCCCGACTCCGAGGCCGACCTGGCCACGGTCGCGGACGACCGGCGTTCGCCCCTGGGGGTCCTGCAGGTCCTGGATGACCTCGCCCGCCTGCAGGGCCTGGTGGCGGACCTTCCCGAACGCTCGCGTCAGGCGCTCGTTCTGCGCTACGTATCCGGCCTTGGACACCGGGAGATCCAGTCGCGGCTCGGGCTGAGTTCAGGCGCACTTCGGGGCGTCCTTGGCCGGGGACTGTCGGCATTGCGCCGGCGGATGCGCTAGAGCATGGCGATGCACACGCAAATCCACGAGCACATCGGGCCCTGGCTGGAGTCCTCCCTCAAAGGACGGCTCTCGGCCGCACAGCGCCAGGCCCTGCGGGCGCATCTCGCCGAGTGTCCTGCCTGCCAGAAGGCTGCCTGCGACCCGGCCTGGGTCCAACGGGCCGAGGGACTCTTGGCCCGCCGCGCGGCCGTGGCGCCCGACCTCGAAGCGGAGGTGGTCCAGGAACTCCGTGAGAACGGCGACGATCAGCGCCTCCGGCGCGCCGCCCGGCGGAGGCGCCAGGCGCGCCTGGCCTTGCGCGCAGGCCTGGCGCTGGCACTCCTGGTGCTGTTGGCAGTGCGCAGCCTGAACGTTCGCTTCGTGCGTGAGGACAGTGTCCTGGGCCGGGCCCTGTCGGCCGTTGCCCAGGTCTTCCTCCGGGAGCCGAGGACAGAAACGCTCACAGGCCTGCCGATGGCCCTCGACGCCGACGAACGGCGCCTAGCCGTCGCGCACCAACTGGTCAAGGGTTGCGTCGGCATGCTGCTGTGGCTCTGCGTGATGCTTCTCGGCGGCCTCACGATCCTCGACCTTTGGCGGCGGCGTCACAGCCTGGAGAGCGGGTCCTGAGGCGGCCCCCACATGACCGCCGGCGACCTCGTCCGCCCGGGGCGGCGCGCCGTCCCATCGCTCGCAGCCGTCCCATCGCTCCCATGCCCCGAGTGCGCGCCGCCGGGTCGGGGGGAGGGGACCTACGGGAGACCTGGGAGCGATGGGAGGCATAGGACCCGCGGCGCCGGCACCGAGGCCCGCTGGTAACCGCCGTGGGCGCTGCCGGGTGGTGCCATCGTGCGCCTCCAGTGCTCCTGTCCTCAGCCCCGAAGGAGCGTCGCCTGCCTGCCCGGGCAGCGCCCCGGGTACCGGTCAGTCCTACCCGATGGCACCCTGAAGGGGTGCGACCATCGGCCGTTCGGCACCCGTCTCGGGGGCGCTGTCCCGGGCTGGCGTACCCGGGCTGGGCAGCCGCTATGCACGGAACACCCATGTTCCGCAGTGGTGCTCCACGGACATCACCCCACGCCGGTTGCCATAGCCCAAGGACCATGGTATATAAGCTCTGTGGCGGTGGTGCGGTCTCCCTGCGGGAAACGGCCGCGGCAGTCAGTGGCGAACACAGGCAGGAGAACGGGTGATGCCCCGGAGGACCGCGGCATTCGCGCTGGTTTCGGCGGCCTTGGTATGCTGCCTCGTCGGCGGCGTCGAGATCACGCTGGTCAACGAGTCCCTGGAGATGGTGTTCGACACCGAGCTCCAGGGCGGCCTGCGCGAACTCCGGAACATCCCCTGCGATGTCCCGTTCATCACGCCTCCGGACTCCCCGTCGGCTGACCGGTCCCCGTGGTTGCTGGTGCTCAAGGACAGTGTTGGCAGTCTCCGCCAGCTCACGGCCAGGGATGCGACCGGCCTGACGCACAAACTGGCCGGGCGTACCCTGGAGATGACCTGGACCGGCCTGCCGGCCGGCGTGGGTGCCGAGGGGCTCCGGGTCACGATGCAGGTCCTGCTGCTGCCTTCCGACGGCAAGTCCCGCTGGGAGCTCTCGGTGGAGGGCATGGCGGACGGCGTGCTGTGGGACGTCCAGTTCCCGCGCTTCGTGGGGATGCAGGGCCAGTCCTACAACGAACTCGCCCTGCCGATGTACCTAGGGCGGCTGGTCCGCGACCCCATCGGCTCGGGCCTCCAGGTGACGATGGACTACCCGCAGCCGGCGTCGATGCAGTGGGTCGCCTGGTGGGGCGCCCCGACCGCGCCGGTTCCGCCGCCTCCGGCTGCCGACGGCGTTCCCGGAGACTCGGCGTGGCGGCCGGATCTGAGCGCCGCGGCAGGTCTCTACCTGGCGGCTGAGGATGGCGACGGCTGGCACAAGCGTATCGCCGTAAGCTCACGGACCGTGCCCGGACGTCTGAGCTGGTGGTTGCACCACCTCCCGCCCCTGGACCAGTGGCCCATCGCCTCAGGGTCGCACGCAATCAGCTACTCCCTGCCTTACCCAGTCGTGCTCAGTGCTTTCCGCGGCGACTACCAGGAGGCGGCAGGCCTCTACCGCGAGTGGGCTCGCCGGCGGGCGTGGTGCCGGCGGGGGACCGTCGGCACCTGGTCGCAGGCGGCCCCCGTGGCGGGGTCGGCCGAGGAGGCCCTGTGGGTCCCCCCGTGGTTCCGGCAGGTGGCCTTCTGGGCGAAGTTCTACCATGAACCGGCCAAGGTCCTCCCCGAATGGGCCGCCTACCGGCGCTGGCTGCGGGTCCCGATGGCCTCGCACTACTACCGCTACACGATCGCGGGCTTCGACAACGACTACCCGGAAGCCTTGCCGGCAGACCCCTACCTGGTACCCGGGATGCTGGCCGCCGGGGAGATGGGGGTGCGGCCGCTGCCTTACACCAATGGCGTCATCTGGGATACGGATACCCAGAGCTGGATGCGGGAGAATGGCCTGGCCGCCGCCATCAAGGATGAGGCCGGACACCCGATCCCCTGGGATATCCAAGGCGAGGTGTTCGCCTATATGTGTCCGGTGGAGCAGTGGCGGGCGAAGCTGCGCGAAACGACCCGCAAGCTGGTCGGCGAACACGCCATGGCGGGCGTCTACCTCGACTGCCTCGCGGCCACCCGCGCTATGCCCTGCTACGATCCGCGCCATCAGCACAGCCTCCACGGCGGCGACCACCGGGCCAAGAACACGCGCCGGCTGCTCGAGGAACTGCGCCGGGATACGCGTCGACTGGCCCCGGGCGCCGCCTTCTTCACCGAGGAGATCGGTGAGCAGTTCCTGGACCTCATGGACGGCTTCCTTACCCTGGACTACAGCCGAGCCAGCCTGCGGCCAGGGGAGCAGGTATTCCCGCTGTTCAGCGTCGTCTACCACCCCTATGCGCTGAACTTCGGCAGCGATGCCCAACTGGATATGGAGCCGGACCGCTTCGCCTTGGAGATGGGGACCCTGCTGACCTGGGGCGCCGTGCCTCTCCTGTCGGCGACCGTGGCAGTCCCGCCGCAGGAGGGCGATGCCAACAGCGAGATGCTCCGGGAACTGGTCCAGGCATACCACTCTGTCGGGACCCCATTCCTCCAGGACGGCCAATGGGAGCGCCTGACGCTGGTGCCGGAGTCGGGCACACGTCCCACGGGGGCCCTCAGTCTGGCGGCGCGCCCGCATGCAGTGGCCGGCGCGGGCACAGGCCCGCGGCAGCGGCCTTGGTACGGCCCCGCGGTTCTCGGCTCGGCCTGGCGGCAGGGCAACGCCGTAGGCATCGTCCTGGTCAACCTCACCGCGGAGACGCAGACGGCGACGCTCTGGGCAGATGCGGCTGGCCTGAGCCTGCCTGCCGGCAGCCAGTTGACAACCCTGTGGCCAGACGCCTCGGTGGTCGCCACGGACACCCGCGGCTCGAGCCGCCTGACCCTGGGCCCCAGACGCGTGGCTATCCTGGCCCTCGGCGACGCGGCCCGCGTGTGGCGCCGACAGGCCCTTGACGAATGCCCCTGGGACCTGCTCACCGGCGTCGAGGGACCCCTGCCGGAAGCGGTCGAGGAGGATGGCTTCCTGCGGGCCTGCGATGATGGCCCGGTCGTCCACCAGTTCGCCGCCGGACGCGCCACCATCACCGCCACCGCCGTCGATGAGATGGGTGTCCTGGTGCGTCGCGCCGCTCACCAGGCCGAGACCCGCGGCCCCGCCGCTGAGGGCAAGGGCCTCCCCCGGCGGCGCCTTGACCAGCCCTTCGCCCTGCTCCGGCGGCTACCCCATCGTTTCGTCGGTGGCGACGCCCGGGTGACCGTTCTGGGCGGCGGCGACGACTGGCTTCTCTGCCGAGTGGCGGGGGCCTGCCGCATTGACCTGGCTACGACTGGCATCCTCTGCCGGCTTGCGAGCGACGTGCAGGCGCCCGTGCTCACCACCGGCGCGTCGGTGGAGGTGCCGGCAGGGCAGGGCGAGACCATCGTCGCCTTCTGGGCTGTCGACCCCAGTGCCGGCAAGACCCTCGCCGCCTGCGCCGGTGCCTGCGCCACGGCGGTGGCGGAAGCGGACACCGTGGACCTCGCCCTCGGAGCCCTTGCCACCAGTCCCTCCCCGGGCGCCATAGCCTCCCTTTCGCGGGCCCTGGCAGGCATGCTGGCCGGTTGCGGCAAGACGCCCGGTCTGGCGGGTCCCGGCTCGCCCCTGGTGGCCACCGTCCAGCGCTGCAATGCCCTGGTTTCGGGTCTCACCGGCATGGAGGCGGTCCTCATTGCCGAAGACGACTGGCTGACCCCTGGCCTGCCTAAGCCCGTGACCCTGGTCACTCGGGGCGTTCCGACCCCGGCCGTGGCCCGTCTGCTGGTCCTGGCAGACGTACCTGCCGGCAGCGCCGACGTCAGTCCACTTCCCGTTGCGCCCGGGTCCCGCGTGCTCGGTGCACAGGTACTGTTGCGCAGGGAGGACTATGTCGAGCGGATCGTCCCCGTGGCGGCGGTCCTGCCCGGCGCGGGTGCGGCCGAGGGCATGACCCTCTCGTCCATCGTCTGGCTGGAGAGCAACCGCCCCGTCCGCATCGACACCCCGATCCGCGCGCTGACGACGATGGCCGGCCGCGAGGCCACGACGGACCTGGTCGTGCGCAACCTCTCTCCGACCGAACTGAACCTGTCGGTGACCACGGTCGTGCCTCCGGGGTGGACCATCACCGTCGCCCCGCCGGAACTCCGCCTGGCGCCCCTGGCGGACCGGTCGGTGCGCCTGGCCATGGCCGCGCCGGCGGACGCGCGCAGCCAGTCGGTGACGGTCGGAGCCCGGGTCCTGTGGGGCGCCGGGCAGGAGCGCGGCGTTGCCGCCGAGGTGCACTGTTCGGTGCAGGAGCAACTGGCCGTTTTGAAGCGGGCCGCCCAGCGGCCAGCGGAGAACTCGCCGGCCCGACTGCGTCAGCGCAACCAGGTCGTCCTCTGGGTCCCCGCAGGGGAAGCCGCGCCAGTGACCGTCCGCAACCTGCGCGTGACCCGCTACGAGGACACTGCCACCGTCCGCCTTCTGGACCCCGCCTTTGCACCGGTGGCGCAGTCCGCGGTGCGCGTCGATGAGCAGGGGACCTTGACGGCGAAGTCCCCGGTGGGCGGGGTCTTCTACCTTTCCGTGGATGTCGGCAGCGGCTCTGTGGAGCTGGGTACGGGCGGCCGGCCCAGCGCGGAGGTGGCCAGCGCCGAGTCGCCGCTGGCACTGTTCTGCAGTCCGGTCCAGCGCTGGTTCTACGTACCGCGCAACGCGCGCCAGTTTGCGGTCTACGCCCGCGACGGCGGCGAGGACGAGACCGCCCGGATACGGATCCTCGCACCCGACGGCACGGTCGCTTGCGAGCGTGACGGCGAATGGGCCGGGGAGCCCCACCGCGTCCTGGTGCCGCCCGGGATGGCGGGGAAGGTCTGGATGCTGGAGTGCCAGCCGCGTCAGGACGTCTCGCTGTGGCTGGCCGGTGACGTGTGCCCTTACCTCAGCCTCGACCCGACCCAGGTGCTGGTGCCGGCCGCCGAACTCGCCTCGCCGTAGGGGACCGCGACCGGGCCGCGATCGAGGCGGGGAGGGAGCGCCGATGAGCGCGTTGCGTGAGACCGTGGCGGCTTAGGCTGGGATGGCGGAGGAGCTTGCACCGCCGCCGCAACCCTAGCTACGCGTGATGAGGCAACATCCGCACCGTTGGTACCACTTGGACGTCAGCCGTAGAGCATTGCTGGACCGGCCGCGGCCACAGGGGCGAACGCCCCCGCGGCCATGCCCACGAGGCCGTGGGCGCTCCAGCCGGATGACCGGGGAC
>Ga0172375_10012356_pt1 | contig 10713 bp, 10 predicted proteins | sample LakKiv1m_FD_114537 | JGI IMG/M metagenome (GOLD analysis project Ga0172375, IMG submission 114537) | Freshwater microbial communities from Kabuno Bay, South-Kivu, Congo - kab_092012_11.1m | ecosystem: Environmental > Aquatic > Freshwater > Lake | place: Democratic Republic of the Congo...
AAGCGGCCAGGCCGCCATCACGCTGGCAATCCTTAATATCGCCAGGGCAGGCGACGAGATCGTTTCCGCCGATAATCTTTACGGCGGCACATATAATCTTTTTCATTACACATTCGCGAAATTCGGCATAAAAGTGAATTTCGTCGATTCGGGAGATCCGGGAGCTTTTAAAAAAGCGATAAATAAAAATACAAAGGCGGTATACGCCGAGTCTGTAGGCAATCCCAAACTGAACGTCGCTGACCTGGAAAGTATAGCAGAAGAAGCTCATAACGCGGGAATACCTTTTATTTTAGATAATACTGTATCGCCTTATCTTCTGAGGCCGTTCGATTTCGGAGTCGATATATCAGTTTACTCGGCTACAAAATTTATAGGCGGGCACGGTACTTCTTTAGGCGGAATAATAGTGGATTCCGGGAAATTCGACTGGACGAACGGAAAATTCCCCCTCATAGCGGAACCGGACGCCAGCTACCACGGTATAAATTTCGTCGAGGCGTTAAAACCGCTGGGTAATATCGCGTATATAATAAAAGCCCGGGTCACGCTTCTTAGGGATATGGGCCCGGCCATATCGCCGTTCAACTCATTTCTGCTTTTGCAAGGTCTTGAGACGCTGCATCTCAGAATGACAAGGCATTCCGAAAACGCGCTTACTGTCGCTAAATTCCTGGCAAAACATAAAAAAGTATCGTGGGTGAACTATCCCGGCCTTGAAGACAGCCAGGAATACCCGAAAGTTCAAAAATACCTGAAAAAAGGCGCGGGGGCTATAATAGGTTTCGGCATAAAGGGCGGGGAAAAAGCAGGCGGCGCGTTCATCAACTCATTGAAACTTGTATCCCACCTTGCCAATATCGGCGATGCGAAAACTCTGGCTATTCATCCTGCGACGACTACGCATCAACAGCTTTCGGAGGAGGAACGCCTTGCAACAGGCGTTACGCCCGATTTTATAAGGTTGTCGGTTGGAATAGAAAATGTTAATGATATAATAGATGACATAGATCAGGCCCTCGCTAAAGCGCAGTAAGCCCGATCGCAGTAAGTCAAAGGGGGTTTTTATGGCAAAAATATATGAAGACATAACAAAGACCATAGGCAATACTCCGCTGGTCAGAATAAATAAACTGTCAGCAGGGCTCAAGGCCGTTATCCTGGTAAAGCTGGAATTTTTTAATCCTTTATCAAGCGTAAAGGACAGGATCGGAGCGGCAATGATAGAAGATGCCGAAAAAAAAGGCCAGCTTAAAAAAGATTCGGTTATCATAGAGCCGACGAGCGGCAATACAGGCATTGCGCTGGCGTTTGTAGCCGCGGCCAAAGGGTATAAATTGATACTCACAATGCCGGATACGATGAGCGCCGAAAGAAGGCAGCTTTTAAAAGTGCTGGGCGCAGAGGTCGTATTGACCGAGGGGGCCAAAGGCATGCGAGGCGCTATTGAAAAAGCCGAAGAACTTACCAAAGCAACGCCCGGCAGTTTTATGCCGCAGCAGTTTAATAATCCGGCGAATCCGGAGATACACCGAAAGACGACCGCGGAAGAGATATGGGCTGACACGGACGGCAAAGCGGACTATTTTATCGCCGGCGTCGGTACGGGCGGGACATTGACCGGAGTGGGCGAAGTGTTAAAACAGCGAAAACCGGAAGTAAAAATAATAGGCATCGAGCCGGCGGATTCTCCCGTGCTATCGGGAGGGAAGCCGGGTCCGCATAAGATCCAGGGGATAGGGGCCGGTTTCGTACCGGCTATTCTGAATACAAAAATTATAGACGAGATTATTGCCGTAAAAAGCGAAGACGCAGGGGCTATAGCAAGAAGGATGGCAAGGGAAGAGGGTATTCTCGTCGGGATATCGAGCGGAGCCGCAGTGTGGGCCGCGCTTGAAGTCGCAAAAAGAAAAGAAGCAGCCGGCAAAACCATTGTGGCGATCATTCCCTCCTGCGGAGAAAGATATCTTTCAACGTGGCTTTTCCAGGAGTATTTATCGTGACAGAAAAAAGCGTAGGGGCCGTCAGGCCGAAAACTTTTACGATCGATTCGTTAAAACTGGTTTCCGGGAAATATCTTAAACCCGTTACGCAGTGTTATGAAACATACGGGACATTGAACAAAGACAAGACGAACGCTATACTTGTGGCCCATGCGTTTTCCGGAGACGCGCATGCCGCCGGATATTACGAAGGAGATAAAAATCCCGGATGGTGGGATTCTCTTATCGGCCCGGGCAAAGCGCTTGATACCGACAAGTATTATGTGATATGCGCGAATGTTATCGGGGGGTGCAAAGGCTCAACAGGGCCGTCTTCGGTGAATCCTTCGACGGGTAGACCGTATGCGCTCGAATTCCCCAGTATTACAATAGAAGATATGGTTAACGCGCAGGAACGACTCATAGACCATCTTGGAATAGCAAAGCTGTTGTGCGTAGTAGGCGGATCTATGGGCGGCATGCAGGTCCTGCAATGGGTTGCTTCTTTTCCGGATAAGATACAATCCGCCATACCGATAGCGACCGCGTTGAAGCATTCTCCGCAGCAGATAGCATTTGATGAAGTAGGAAGACAGGCGGTTATGTCGGATACGGCGTGGAATTACGGTAATTACTATGACAAGACAGAAAAACCCGAAAGGGGCCTGGCGGTAGCGCGCATGATAGGGCACATTACCTATATGAGCGACAAATCCATGGAAGATAAATTTTCAAGACGTCTTAAAGAAAAAAACGGTGATTTTAAATTTACGGCTGATTTTGAGGTGGAAGGATATCTGCGGTATCGGGGCGATAGTTTTGTCAAGAGATTCGACGCCAACTCATATCTTTACATCACAAAAGCCATGGACTATTTTGATCTATCAGGCGACAAACTGATACCCCGCGGCAGGAACATAAAGACGAGATTTCTTGTCATAGCTTTTAAATCAGACTGGCTATATCCTTCGTATCAGTCGCAGGATATAGTACGGCAGCTGAAAATACGGGACGTAGACGCGACATACTGCGAAATAAGCTCCGATTACGGCCATGACGCGTTCATCCTCGAGGTGGAAGAAGAAACGCATCTTATCAAACATTTTTTAGATAAAAGTTACCATAATAACAACGAAACGAAGACATATGAAATATGACGATATCAGAATAGATTACAGGATAATCCTGGATGTCATCCCGACGGGCGCGAAAGCGCTTGATCTTGGCTGCGGGAACGGGGATCTGTGCTGCCTGCTGGCAAAAGAAAAGGGAGTGAAAGTCCAGGGTATTGAGTTGAACGAACAATCCATTTACAGCTGTGTCGCTAAGGGCGTAAGCGTATTTCATTCGGATATAGACAGCGGTTTACCCGAGTATCCGAACCAGAGTTTTGATTATGTTATATTGAACGAAAGCCTTCAGGAAGCTAAAAAAGTGGAATATGTGCTGCAGGAAGCTATGAGGGTAGGGAAAAACGTTATAATCGGGTTTCCTAACTTTGCGTATATAACGGCACGCGCCCAGTTGTTTTTTAAAGGCAGATCGCCGGTAACGCCGTCTCTTCCTTATAGGTGGTATAACAGCCCTAACCTGCATTTTCTGAGTATCAAGGATTTCGAGGATTTTTGCCGGAAAAAATCTCTCGCCATAACCGGGAAATATTTCCTCGGCCGTAACCGCAGGATCCGCGTGCTGCCCAATTTATTTGCCGAAAGCGCAATTTTTGTGGTAACAAAATAATCATTTCTGATATAATTATAAAAGGAGGCAATATGCCGTATATTAATATTAAACTTATAGGCACGCTTACAAAAGCTCAAAAAGAACAGATAGCGAAAGAATTTACGGACACTTTGTTAAAGGTAGCGAAAAAGCCCAAAGAATATACATATATAGTATTCGATGAGGTTAAAGGGGAAAATTGGGCGCAGGGAGAAAAATTTTTCGGATAAAAATGCGAAGATAATATGAACGGGACAAAGCATTTTTATTTACTAATAACTATATTGACTTGTCTCGGGACAGCGTCTTGCTGCGCCTTGTCTGCAGGTAATACGTCCGGGACGCCGGATGATAAAACAAAAAAGGACGCAAAACAAAACGCGGGAAGCACCGCCTCGAACGCGTCTGAAAAAGCTGAGGAAACCAAGCCGAAAACAGCGTCCGGCGGAGGAGCTACTCTGGTGAAGACCGGCGATACAAAGGCATCCGCAAAAGACACCGAAGACAGGATAAAAACCGCAGAAAGCCATATGAAGCAGATGGATGAGGCTGCGCGCCAGGCCCAGAAAGCCGCAAAAGCTTATGAAGATAGATCAAGCCAGGAAATAAAGGACTGGGAGGCGAACTCAAAAAAAAGGATCCTTGATTCGACAAAATCAATGCAGGAAATGGACAAGGAGATAAAGGATAAAATAGAAACCGTTGTGGGTAAAAAAAAGACCACATAGAAAGAGAGGACGGCCATGAAAAAATTATTCGTCGTTATTATTTCATTAACACTTATTTCACATATTGCTTGCGGCCAAAGCCCGGCTGATACAAAAAATACGGCTGCTGCCGGCAACGTGTCCTTATCCGCTGAAGATGAGCAGATGCAGAAAGATTTCGAGAACTTCAGGAAAAAGCTGAAAATATTCAAAAATGAAATGGACCTTCTCGTAAAAGATGTCATGTCCAAGGACGCGGTAACCGGACGAGACATAAGCGATTTCAGTTCCGATATCAAGATCGATATAACGCAGAATGATAAAAGCGTGATCGTAAGGGCCGATCTTCCCGGCATGGAAAAAGACAAAATAAACGTATCTCTTGAAAACGACAGGGCGCTCAGCATTTCGGGCGAGAGAGATATCTATAAAGAAGAAACAAGCGAAGGTGTGGTAAAAAAAGAAAGAACGCAGGGTAAATTCGAACGTACGATAGAACTGCCCGTCCAATGTAAAAGCGAAGGCATATCGGCGACTTATAAGAACGGAGTCCTCGAAATAGTCATTCCGAAAGAAAAGGAACAGGATCAGTCGCCCGTAAAGATACTGGTAAAATAAAAAAGGAACAATAAGCGCCGGTCATTATGAAAAAAATGTTAATATTCGCAGCCGTATTTTTAGCAACAGCTGCGGCAATATATATAGCGGTAACGGCAAAAAAAATACCCGGAAAAAAACCCGCTAAAGAAAAAGCCCCCTACAAAATAGAATACGCTAAACCGGCTCCCGCAAAGAAAAGAGGGACGAAGCCGGTGCCGGCTAAGCCTACGGCCCCTTCTGGGAAAAAACCAAGGATAGCCATAGTCGTGGATGATTTCGGATATACTACGGGGAACCTGGACGATTTTTATTCAATAGGGCTGCCCCTCACATTTTCGATACTTCCAAACCTTGAGTTTTCAGGATATGTGGCCGAAAGCGCCCGCAGCAGAGGGTACGAAGTGATATTACACCTTCCTATGGAGGCGCAAAACGGCAGTTTGAATAAAGAAAAAAACACCATTCTGACAACTATGACGGCATCGGAGATCAGTCGGATCCTGGACGAAAGCATAGATAGTGTGCCCGGAATAAAAGGCGTGTCAAACCATACGGGATCCAAGGCAACCGAGAACGAAGCTGTAATGAGAACAGTATTAACTGACCTGAAAAAAAGAAAACTTTATTTCCTGGACAGCAAATCAACGGCAAATTCTGTCTGTCTTAAAGCGGCGAAAGCGACAGGAATAATGTTTGCGGAAAGAGATATATTCCTCGACAACGAAAGCAACCCCGCCTATATTAAAGGGTACCTGGATAAGCTTGTGGAAAAGGCCCGCGCCAGAGGCTATGCCATAGGTATATGCCACGACAGGCCGGTAACCGCTCAGGTTATGAAAGAAATGCTGCCGAAACTTGCAAAAGAAGGAATAGAGTTTGTTCCTGCCTCTCGGCTTGCGGAAGACAAATAGTAAGGTATAATGTTTCTATGGTAAAAAAGAAAAAGCCTATCGACACAAGCGTATCAACTCCGGTGTTCCCCCGGAAAAAAAGTTTTTTTTCCGTCGAAAATCCGAGCCTTTCTTTAATAATAACCGCATTAGGCATGTTAACCTACGCTGTTTTTTTCGGTTATCTGACGATCAAAAAATATTTTTATTACCAGTATCCGGATTATGACCTGGCCACATACGCTAATCACATGTATAACCTTACGCAAGGTAACCCGATGTCTACGCTCATAGGCTCGCATTTGTTGCAGGATCACGTGACTTTCATAGGGTACCTCGTTGTTATACCTTACTTCATATTCAGGAGCCCTGTTTTTTTGCTTATCTTGCAGGCCGCTTGCCTTGCGATCACGGCATACCCTGTGTATAAGATAGCAGAAAAGAAAATAGATCATTTTTCAGCAGCAATAATCTCGATCCTGTTTCTTTTTTATCCGGCGCTTACTTATCTGAACCTATATGAGTTCTATTTCGAAACCCTGGCTGTTCCTCTTTTGGCATTCGCGTTTTATTATATGCTGGAGAATAAAATGCTGCCGTTTATTATAACCGCAGCCCTTGCCTGTTCGTGCAAAGAAAATATTCCGCTTACTGTAGCTATGATAGGTATTTACGGGTTGTTCCGTCCTCACAGACAGAAGATCGGGGCAGTCGCTCTTTTAATGGGCATCGCATGGTTTATTTTTGGTTATAAATTAATACCTATGATATTAACCTATACCTCCGGCAGGGAAGTGACGGGGCTGGGCGCATACGGAGAAGGGCATATAAAAATATTCGGGCAGTACGGAAAAACCCTGGGAGATGTGCTTATTTATATTCTTCAACACCCTCTTCAGATAATCGGAGACGTTTTCAATACGCCGGATAAGGTCAAATTTTTTAACGACCTTTTAATGCCCCTTTGTTATATCCCGATCCTAGGCGCAGATATTCTATTTATAGCGGGACCGCATGTTCTTGCCAGGATGATAGCATCCAATGTGCAGGAACATACCATATACTATCATTCGGCAGGGCCTGTGATACCTATAATATTCATGGGATTTATTTTTGCTTTTAAAAGACTGTTTAAATTAATGCCTGAAATAAAACCCCACAGGCATAAAGTCCTTGCGGGAATTCTTATAGTCGAAATAGCGGTTGGGCTGGTCATATGGAACACAAGAACCATACCGCAGAGATTCAACCTGGACAAAAAACCGTCGGAATACCATATTTATGAACAACTTTTAAAAGAGATACCTAAAAACGCTTATGCGGCCGTGCCGCTAAATATGCTGTCGCATACGACCGACAGACCGCATTTTTACTCCATACACAGACTGTTCGGGAAGTTTGAATTTAAGATACCCATGCCGCAGGAACTCGAATATGTGGTTTTTAATACATCTAAACTGCTCATGGCCCAGCATTATCAGAGCGGAAGCGTTTTTGATAAGGATATGCTGAAATATCTGAACGATAATTCTTTTTATCTCTACAAATATTTCGGCGAGGTCGTAGCGTTCAAAAAATCAAAAACCGGTATAAATCTGCTGAACTTCCGGACAGCGGATGCGCCTCCCGATAAATACCGGTTTACGGTTGATCAGAGCCTGATGCTGGTAGATTATACTTATAGATTTTCTCAGGATTATACAGGCGCCATATATTTCACATTCAAATGGTATGTTATGCAGGACAATATCCCGGACTATCAGATAATTTTCTTTGTAAACAAACAGGATAAATCCGATATCCTGTATTCAACCCACTGGATAGGCTATAATATTTCTCCTGTTTCGGCATGGAAAAAAGGGGATCTTGTGACGGAAGAATACTGTTTTGTTATGCCGCCCCTATGGAGATTTTTTAATCTTACAATGCAGATAGGGAACAGTAAAACGCAGGTGCCGTCGGTAATAGATATCAGGAACAAGGACGATCTTGATCAGTTCGGCAAATTTAGGCTTGTTTTTATGGATTTAAGATAATAACTCCCCCGCCCCCCTCTTTATAAAAGAGGGGGCAGAGGTAAGGAGCGCCCCTCTCTTTATTAAAGAGAGGGGAACGGGGTGAGTTAAAAATGAGTTTCGCCTTTTCTTGACATAAAGACAGAGCAGACTTATAATTAAATATATAATATACCCCCGGGCGGGTATTTATGGTTGTTTCCAGTTGCAACCATTTCTTCTGGGCTCCCAGGCCCACCTGCTTCGATACTACCCGGGGGATATTCTTTTAAGAAACAAAGCATGAAACCCGCATTCAGGAAAAGATCGAATCCGAGAAATTAAATTTATGATTTCCAAATCAGCAATAGTGTTATTCCCTCTCTTCTGGCCCGATATGCCTCCTTTGTCGCTGGCAATGATAAAGGAGTATGCGTCCGCGCGGGGATCGCATGTCGATGCCTACGATTACAATAATACTTTTTTCGCAGCTGCTTCAGGAACGCTTAAGGACGCATGGCGCTTAAGCGTGAACAGCGAACTGGAAAATAATATTTACGGCATCATGAAGTCCGAATACGGCCGTGTCTTTTCCGAGATGACGGAACGGCTGCTCGGATACGACTATTTGGGCATAAGTGTGTATAGAAACAATCGTGCCGCATCATTCAGCATAGCGCAGGACCTGAAAAGGAAAAAACCGGGCATCAGGATCGCCTTCGGCGGGCCTGAAATAACCAGGCAGTTTTTCATACACGGAAAGAATTTCCACAGGTATATGGGGCAATACGGTGATTTCTATGTTGCGGGAGAAGGCGAAAAAAGTTTCGAGGAATTTATAACAGGCAAGACCAAAGGCAAGCAGTCAAGCATCTATGACGAGATCGAAAAACCGGAGGAACTGCCCGGCCCCGATTATTCTGATTTTGACCTGTCGTCCTACAATAAACATCGATCAATATCTCTTATGCTTTCCAGAGGATGCATTCGAAAATGCGCTTTCTGCTCCGAAAGGCTTTTATACAAGAAATATATCAATATGCCCGTGAATAAAACGCTCACACAGATCGCATTTTATAAAAAAAAGGGTATAGATCATTTTATATTCCACGATTCACTGATAAACGGAAATCTTGAGGCTCTTTCGGCGTTATGTAAAGGTATTATACTCGATTTCGGACGGATAAGCTGGGAAGCGCAGCTTGCGGTAAGAAAGGACATGCCCGACGAACTTTTTGCCGCAATGAAAGAAAGCGGAGCCAGGCACCTTTTTGTCGGGCTTGAATCCGGGTCGAGGGAGACTTTAAAGAAAATGAATAAAGGGTTCACCCCGGAAGACGCTCTGAAGTTTTTCGGACAGCTGAACGCGGCCGGACTGTCGTTCGGCGTGAGCCTGATCACCGGATTTCCCGGCGAAACAGACGGTGATTTTAACGACAGCATTAAATTCGTGGTAGAGAATAAACATTTGATCAAAAAAATAGAACAGATAAACCCGTATGTCTATTATGACGGTACAAACCTGCCCGAAGACGCGGATTACAGATCAAATCATGTATCCGTCGAGCGGGCGAAGAAATTTGTAACGGCCATAAAGAAAAACAGGATCAAACACACAAACGCATTCATGTTCAATCTGGTGGAGAGCGCGTGGAAATAAAAGAAGTAAGTATAAAAAAGGCCATGAACCCCACGGCTATAAATCTTGGGGAGTACGTTATTAACCCGTATAAAGGCTGTTCCTATGCCTGTATGTACTGCTATGTCAGGTTCAATAAAGTGACCATGAAAGAAAAAAGGGCATGGGGAGATTATGTGGATGTCCGCGTAAACGCGCCCGAACTGCTTGAAAAAGAACTTGCCTCCAAAAAACCGCGGAGCGTGCTTCTCGGGTCTACTACCGAATGTTTCGGGCCGTATGAAAAAGAATTCGGCGTAACAAGGAAGATCCTCGAAATCCTCAATAAGCATGGCGTATATTTTTCCATACTTACAAGATCTCCGATCGCGGCGGAATATCTTGATGTCCTGGGAAAAGGTTTTTGCAAGGCAATATATTTTACGGTCAATGACATGGACGAAAATCTTAAGAATATATTTGAACCCAAAAGCCCGCAATTTTTACTGAGGATCAACGCGGTCAATAAAATGCTCGACGCCGGCATACCCGTGATCCCGTATTTTTCGCCGATACTGCCGGGCATATCAAAATATGACGGTATATTCGGCTGTTTTCCTAAAGCAGGAACAATTGAATTTGAAGCGCTGAATTTTAATCTGGGCAATATAAAGGAAATGATCGCCGCGGTTGAGGGATATTTACCCGAGGCCGGCAAGCTTTACCGCAGAATGGCGGAAGATAAAAGTCTCTACACACGAACATGGGATAATATCCGCACTGAGATCGCAGAAGAAGCCGCAAAGCACAAAAAATCCTTCCACATATATATCCACGAACTTCACGCATATTTCAATAATAAATATTAATGCAGAAAATCATATACAGGGCAGCGTTAGAAAATGAAGGACGTAACGGCCAAATATTCTTGCTATTTACCGGCGGGGTTGTATAATTATGGCATGGAATTCAGCACACCGGATAGATACAGGCAGATCAAGAAAGTCCTCATAATAACGCTGTTGCTTAACTGGGGGATAGCGCTGGGGAAGATCGTGTACGGTTATATGTCAAATATAGCCAGCGTAAAAGCGGACGGTTTTCATTCGCTGTCAGACGGAGCATCAAATATACTCGCACTGATAGGGATAGCTATAGCTTCTCAACCGGCTGATAAAGACCACCCGTACGGCCATAAAA
>Ga0172375_10012357_pt1 | contig 10712 bp, 12 predicted proteins | sample LakKiv1m_FD_114537 | JGI IMG/M metagenome (GOLD analysis project Ga0172375, IMG submission 114537) | Freshwater microbial communities from Kabuno Bay, South-Kivu, Congo - kab_092012_11.1m | ecosystem: Environmental > Aquatic > Freshwater > Lake | place: Democratic Republic of the Congo...
ACCAAAATACCTTTCATGATTCCCGGTTGCTCCAAAGGCCCATGAACACCCAATCCAAATTCTGGGCGCCCATCCGCCCCCGGCTCACGGCTCACTGTTGAAAAACACCCGCAGGGGGGCCAGCACCGCCTGGGGGGTTCGGCTCCGGACCCGGGCTACCGCTACCAGCTCGGTCTGGGCCAGCACCCGCACCTGTTCGCCCTCCTGGAAATCGTCCGCCGGATGCAGGAGGGCCTGGCCCTGGCGCAGCCGCCGGGCCTCCGCCGGCCCCACCTCCACCGGACGCAGGCCCGGCAGGCAGTGGGACAACGGGATGATCCGCCGCTCCAGTTCCTCCCGGCCCAGCTCCGCAAGGGCCGCCAGGGGCAGGGCGTCTTCCACCCGCAGAGCGCCCACCGCCAGGCGGCGCAGGGCCGCCAGATGGCCGCCGCAGCCCAGAGCCCGGCCCAAGTCCTGGGCCAGGGTGCGGATATAGGTGCCCTGGGAGCACTTCACCGTGATGATCACCTCCGGCAGGGCCACCTCATCCATGGTCAGTTCATAGACCGTCACTTGCCGGGGGGCCAGCTCCACCGTCTCCCCCCGGCGGGCCAGGCGGTAGGCCCGCTCCCCGCGGTAGTGCAGGGCGGAATAACTCGGGGGGGTCTGGGTCAATTCTCCCACCAGGGCCGCGGCCGCCCGGCAAATCTCCTCCGGCCCCGGCAGGGCCTGGCAGGTGTCCACCACCTTGCCGGCGGCGTCCTGGGTGTCGGTGGTCACCCCCAACCGGACCTGCGCCCGGTAAACCTTAGGCTCGGGCATCAGGTAGGGCGTCAGCTTGGTGGCCTCCTCCAGGCACAGAGGCAGCAAGCCCGTGGCCAGGGGGTCCAGGGTGCCCAGGTGGCCGATTTTCCTGATCCCCAGGGCCCGCCGGGCCCGGCGCACCACCTCGAAGGAAGCGAGGCCCGCGGGTTTATCGATGAGCAGGATGCCGGAGGTCATGAAAATTACAAATTTCCTTCTTGTTTATCCTGGAGGATTATCCCTATTTGCTGTTCCAGTATCGGCAATTTGTTCCTGGCAATATCCCAAATAATTTTCCTGCTGAGTGCAAAATACTCATGGATGAGAATATTTCTCAGTCCCACAATTCTCTGCCAGTTTATCTCGGAATATCGTTCTCGAATATCAACCGGAATATTTTTGACGGCCTCTCCTACTACTTCAAGATTTCTCACCACCGCATCGACCGTCTTTTCATCATACGAAAATGTCTGTAATGACAACCCAGAAATATATCGTTAAATCTTTCGGGCAGCCTAGACAATATCGTCAAGATATGCCCTATAATCACGGGGCATAAATGGTTTCTCCGAGAATAGTCTCACGGAGCCTTGGCTTAATAGCATCGATCAGCACCAGGTCAACCGGACAATGGAAGAATGCTTCTAAGAATTCTTTCAGGTCCATATAAGCGTCAAAGGTTTCGTTTTCCAACTCCACCACAAAATCCAAATCGCTGCCTTCGGTAGCCTCCCCCCGGGCGCCGGAGCCGAACAGGCCCAAACGTTTGCCCCCAAGGCGCCGGATTTGGTCGCGATTTTCTTCGAGCTTTTGTAAGACTGTTTCCCGGGTTCTCTTTTCCATCAGCGAGGCCTTATGGAGGTTAGCTATCCGTCTTTTTTGGCTGAGCTGCGGCTAAGCCAGCTTCTGCCAACAACCTCTCCAACCGGGCCGCCCGGTCCAGCCCGGTGTCCGGCAGGAAGAAAAATTCCGGCATCACCCTCAGGATATGTTCCCGGGCCACTTCAGTCTTGATGAAGCCCAGGGCCTTGGCCAAGGCCAGCCTCACCTGGTCTGCGTCCACGGTTTCCCGAACCACGTAGAACACCTTGGCCTGCTTCAGGTCCGGGCTCATCTTTACCTCGGTGAGGGTGAGCTCCTGGAGGCGGGGGTCGGCGCACTTGTGGAGCAGGATCAGCGCCAGGCGTTCCCGGAGCAGTTCCGCCACCCGGTGCGGTCGGCCCGTGGGGGGTCGATGTGAGGTTCTCATTCGCAAGTCAGCTTTCTTGGCGCCGGTGGGACAGGCCTCCTGGCCTGCCCTGCATGCCCCAGGCGGCGGGGACGGAGGTTCTCCCCACCATTTTTTACTTTTCCAGATAACAGAGTTCCACCTGGGCATCGACGATCTCGGCCAGGTGCTGGTTTTCCATGAATTTCATGATCTGTTGCAGCCGGGCCTCCAGCAACTGCTGGTCGTTGCCCACCAGGGCCACCCCGATCTTGGCCTTTTGCCACAAGTCGTTGTCTCCCACTTCGGCAACGGCCGCCTCAAACTTGTGCCGCACCTTCTCCACGAGGCTTTTGACCACCCGGCGCTTCCCCTTCAGGGAGGCGTTCTCCGGGATCATCAGGGTGATGCAGGCTGCGGCGATAATCATGGCGGCCTTTTGATAAACTGTTGGAGCGCCCCTGGCGTTCTATTCCATCACCAAGGCGACACCGGCAGGTCAGATATTTTCCCCCCTTTCCTAAAGGGGGGGTCAGGGGTTTTTTCTAACCGCTGCAAATCCCCCTAAATCCCCCTTTGCCAGAGGGGGACTTACCCCTGCCGGGTCATGCTCCCCGGACCCAAATTTATCTCCAGTTAAGTAAGAACCCCTCCGGCAGGTATGCGCCCTGGGCGGACACCCAGGTCCACTCCTACGACCCGGCTAGGCTTCGGCTTCGGTCTCCAGTCTGGCCGACAGCGCTTCCAGTTGGGCCTTTACCTTTTCCTGAACATAGGCTTCAATAATGTCCCCGGCCTGGAAGTTTTCGAACCGGTCGATGCCGATGCCGCATTCATACCCCGCCTGCACCTCTTTGACATCGTCCTTGAAGCGTTTCAGGGAATTGATCCTGCCCCCTTCCGACAGCACTTTCCCCTGACGCGCCACCCGGGCCAGGCAATTGCGCTCGATCTTGCCGTCCAGGACCATACAGCCGGCCACGGCGCCCACCTTGGAAATGGAGAAGACCTGGCGGACTTCGGCCCGGCCCAGAACTTTCTCCTCCACGATGGGTTCCAGCAACCCCTCCAGGGCCGCATGGATATCCTGCAGCAGGTTATAGATGATATCGTAATAGCGCACATCCACCTGCTCCTGCTCCGCCAGGGCCACGGCCTTGGGGTTGGCCCGGACATTGAAACCCACCGCGATGGCGTCCGACGCCGAAGTCAGCATGATGTCGCTCTCCGAGACCTCCCCCAGGCCGGTGTGGATCAGGGAGACCTTGATGTCCTCGGTCCCCAGTTCGGACAGGGCCTTGGACAGGGCCTCGATGGAGCCGTGGACGTCGGCCTTGAGCACCACCTTCAGTTCCTTGACTGCGCCCTCTTTCACCTGCTGGTAGAGCTTCTCCAGGCTCACCCGGCTGATGCGGGCGAGGGTGGCTTCCCGCTGCTTCTGCTGGCGCATCATGGCGATCTGCTTGGTCTTGCGCTCATCCGCCAGCACCAGGAATTCATCCCCGGCCTCGGGCACCCCGCTGAATCCCTGGACTTCGGCGGGCAGTCCGGGAGGCACTTCCTCCACTTTCTCGCCCCGGTCGTCGAACAGGGCCCGGACCCGCCCATATTGCGGCCCGCACACAAAGTAATCCCCGGGTTTCAAGGTCCCTTCCTGGACCAGGACCGTGCCCACCGGACCCCGGCCTTTGTCCAGCCGCGATTCGATGATCCGGCCGGAAGCCGGCACATCCGCCACGGCCTTGAGGTCCAGGATTTCCGCCTGGAGGAGGATTTTCTCCAGCAATTCCTGGATGCCGATCCTCTGTTTGGCCGACACCTCGGCGAACAGGACGTCGCCCCCCCATTCTTCCGGGACCACCCCGGCGTTGGCCAACTCCCGTTTGACCCGTTCCGGGTTGGCATTGGCTTTGTCGATCTTGTTGACCGCCACCACCAGGGGCACTCCTGCGGCCTTGGCGTGGTTGATGGCCTCAGTGGTCTGTTCCATGACGCCGTCGTCCGCGGCCACCACCAGCACCACCAGGTCCGTGACCTTGGCCCCCCGGGCCCGCATGGCCGTAAAGGCCTCGTGGCCCGGAGTATCCAGAAAGACCACTTCCCCTTGCTTGTCGGGCAGTTTTACATAGTAGGCCCCGATGTGCTGGGTAATGCCCCCGGCTTCCCCTTCCGTGACCCGACTCTGGCGGATGACGTCCAACAGCGAGGTCTTGCCGTGATCCACGTGGCCCATGATGGTGACCACCGGCGGCCGGGGAACGGCCTGGCCTTCTTTCCGGGGACCCAGGGCCAGCAGGTCTTCTTCCTGCATGATGGCGTGTTCTACTTCGTAGCCGAATTCCCCGGCCACGATGGCTGCGGAATCGAAATCAATGGGATAATTGATGCTGGCGATCACCCCCATCTGGAGCAGTTGTTTGATGATGGCTCCGGATTTGATGCCCATGCGTTTGGCCAGCTCACCCACGGTGATGGATTCTCCCACCTTCACCCGGCGTTTGATGGCCTTGGGAACCGTGATTTCAGACTTGGAGAGCTTTTTGATGGCCTTTTTCACGCCTTTCTTGCGGCTCGGCCCCCGCACCTCGCCCTCTCCGGCCCCATAGAGGTCGGCCCGTTCCCGCACTTCCCGTTTTTTGACGGGCTTGGCCCGGGCGCTGTCGGAAATTTCCGTGCGCTTGGCCTTTTTTTTGCCCTTGCCGTCTTTCTTCTCCACAGCGGCCGGGGCCTTGCCAGACTCAGCCGCCGAAGGGGGGGCGGCTCCCGCCTTGGCCCCAGGCCGGGCAGCAGCCCATTCCGCCCCTCGGGGAGGTATCTCAGGCGCGGAGGCAGACGGCGCCGGCGGTTTCTCGGCCGGCAGGCTGATGATCCGGGCCGGCACCTCTTTTTTCTTGGCTTTGCCCCGCTGCCTTTTCAACGCCGCGCCCGAGTCCGCCGCCCCGGGCGCCTTGGCGGCCGCCGGCGCCGACGCTTCCTTGACTGGAGTCTCAGCCGGCGCTTCCAGGGTTATCTCTGGGGCCGGCGGAGGCGGCTCGCCGGGGGACGGCCCCGGCGCCTCCACCACCGGAGGCTTCTCCTTGGGGGGCAGCGCCACTACCCGGGCCACGGTTTCCTTGGGTTTCCGGGGCTTGGTCGCCGCCTTGGGCGCGGCCGGCGGCCCTGCCGCCTCCGGGGGTTTCTCCGGCGGCGGCGCCGGTGGTTTCACCGGCCGCACCGCCACCCTGCGCCGCCGCTTGACATTGTCGCCCACCCGCAGTTCTTCCACCTGGGGCGCCGCCGTGCTGATCGTCTGGCGCACCCGGGCCACCGTCTCTTCATCCAATGAACTGAGATAGGTGAGATGCTCCTGCACCCCCAAATCATCCTTCAGGCGCTGGATGAGCTCCCGGACGTCCATGTTAAATTCCTTGGCCAAACTCACGATCCTGGTCTTCGCCATATATCTAACCTAACCCCCAAAACTGATTTCGCCCTGGACGCGTTATAAACATCACCTCAGCTCTTCTCAACCTCGGTGGTTTCCTCCGCCTGACCGGCCTCATCTTCCGGTCCCTCGCCTGTGGTCATCTCCTGGGCCCCGGTGATGAGCGCCCCGGCCTTCTTCTCGGTTAAGCCGGTGGATTGGACCAACTCTTCCAGACCGGCGTCCGCCACCTCCCGGGCCGAGGTGTATCCCGCCTCGTGCAACAGACTGGCGGTGATCTCCCCCACTCCGGGAATGCGCAACAGCGAAAGATAACCTTCTTTTAAAGATTTAGAGTACTTGGATTCACTCTTGACATCTATTTTCCATCCCACCAGCCGGGAGGCCAACCGCACATTCTGACCCCGTTTGCCGATGGCCAGGGACAACTGGTCATCCGGCACGATCACCTCCATGATCTGGCTCTCCTTGCTCAGGATAATCCGGCTTACCTGGGCCGGAGACAGGGCATTGGTGGCAAACTTGGCCGGGTCGGGGTGCCACGGGATGATATCGATCTTCTCGCCTCTCAGTTCCTGGACAATATTTTGCACCCGGGCCCCCTTCATCCCGACGCAGGCCCCCACCGGGTCCACGTCCGAGTCCCGGGAGGACACCGCAATCTTGGAACGGCTGCCCGGCTCCCGGGCGCACCCCAGGATCTGGACGATGCCTTCGGAGATCTCCGGCACTTCCGCCTCAAACAGAGACACCAGAAACTGGGGGTGGGTCCGGGACAGGATGATCTGCGGGCCCCGGGTCTGGCGTTTCACATCCAGGACATAGGCCCGGATGCGCTCCCCCTTGTGATAAGTCTCCCGGGGGACCTGTTCCATAGGCGGCAGCAGGGCCTCGGTGCGCCCCAGGTTGACGATAATCCCCTCGGGGTCCAGGCGCTGCACGATGCCGTTAATGATTTCCCCCTTGCGATCCTTGTAGTCTTCGAACACCAGGTCGCGCTCGGCGTCCTTCATGCGCTGCATGATCACCTGTTTGGCCGACTGGGCCGCAATCCGTCCGAACGCCGCTGCGTCCATTTTGAAGCCCAGGCTGTCGCCGAGTTCGCATTCCGGGTCCAGTTTGCGCCCCTCTTCCAGGGAAATTTCCAGGCTGGAGTCCCGAACCTCCTCCAGGACTTCCTTATATTGGAAGACCTCGATCTCTCCGCTGTCGTCCCGGTATTCCACTTCGATTTCCAGGCGCGGGCCATATTTCTTCTTGGCAGCCGACCGGATGGCGTCTTTAATAGCCCCGATGAGCAACTCCTTCTCGATCCCTTTGTCGCGGCTTACCTGGTCAATCAGTCGTTTCAATTCCAGATTCATGTGAGGTGCTAGCCCTCCTTGCCGATATTTTTCAAGTCAATCTCCAGCCGGGCCCGAGCAATCTCACTCAGGGGGATGCATAACAGGCTCTCCCCCTCCTGAAGGCACACCCGGTCCTCTTGCAGACCCTGCAAAATGCCGCAGTGCACCTGGCTCCCTTCCCAGGGGACCCGGGTGGTGACCCGCACCAGCCGCCCCACGAAACGCTGATAATCCTGGGGCTTCTTCAAGGCCCGGGTCAGGCCCGGCGACGACACCTCCAGGGTGTAGGGCCCGGGAATGACGTCGTGGACGTCCAACAGGCCCCCCACTATCCGGCTGATCCGGGTGATTTCCTCCAGGGTGATGCCCCCCCCCGGCCGGTCCACGAACAGGCGCAGGATGCCCCGGCCCCGCCGGGGCCGGGTGTATTGCAGGTCCACCAGCTCCGCCCCCTGGGCGGCCAGGTAGGGCTGGATCAACTCCTCCACCCGGGAGATAATTGCTGCCTTCGGCGTTATTTCGTCTTGCACTGTCATCCCTGGATAATATCATCACCCTCTAAATCAACTACTACTAGAGCCGGCCTTCTTTTTGCTTGGGTGAAATCTGAAAAGGGAACAGGGACGACCACTACATCGTCCTTTACAAATTTTGCCATGCTTCATCCTCTTCCGGCCGTAGCCAATCTTTTTTAAGAGAGGACTCGCTGGCAAAAGCTGTAGCCATCTTCCCAGAAATTATCTTCCCTTTTAAAAAGTGCACGAAATTCAGCACTTCATCAAGCAAAGGCTCAGGGAATTTCTCTACTTCGCTCTTAATGATTTCCACTTTATTCATAGCGATCTTTCCTCTGATCCAATGGCAGGGAGCGAAACTCCTTGGTAACCGAGCCCGCAAACTGAATTCGATAATCAGCCAGCCTTGGTCTCCTTTGCTGACATTTCGGCCTTTAAGTCCTCCCAATCGACCGTGGGTTCGCCTTGCCGGGATTGCGCTACCATAACATCATAGATCTCTTCCCAGAGTTCCCCCCACTCCGCCAGATCAATGAGAACGGCTATTTTCTTGCCGGTATCGTCTACGACGAACTGGAGGCCCTTCATTTCTGAGTTCCTTTCTTATCTGGTTGCCAAGTTAAACTTGCGAACCAGGGAAAAAACATTTTCTCCCATGGGATGCGTCTTACGTACCGATAACGGCGCGTGAGCGGGCGTCCTTCTCAACTGGATCAACTCCGTCAATCCAGTTATTAATTCATTTTTACTCAACTCGTCTCCAATCCCCGCGCCGTTCTCCTCACTTGGAAAAGATCATCTTCAGGGAAATGAGGAGCATGGCCACCCCAAACACCCGCTCCAAAGCCAGGTTGCTTAAATGGTTGGCGAACTTGGCCCCCAGGAATCCGCCCGCCAGAAAACCGAGGCAGATTAACGCGGCCACCTGGATATCGACAAACCCCTCCTGATAATAAGTCCAGGCAGCCAGCAAGCCGATGGGCGGCACCAGCAGGGCCAGGGTGGTGCCCTGGGCGGCGTGCTGCGCAAAACCGAACAGGAAGACCAGGGCCGGCACGATGATGACCCCGCCGCCCACTCCGATCAAGCCGCTGAAGCCCCCAGCCACCAAACCCAGCAGGATGTAAAGAAGAATATGGCTAAAATTCATAAGGCCATCCGGACCTTCGTTCCTGAGGTTAAAACCGCCCGGCAATCTTTCTGCCTTTGTATCCTGCTGACTCTGGCGCCATTCTTCTTCATGCCGGATACAACCCAATAAAAAAAGCGGGCCGCGGCCCACTTCCGGGAAAATCCAAGACCGATCCAATCTCGGGGCGCCCCAGAGTTCCTGACGTTTCTCCGCCCTCAAAGCAGGCCGGCCTTTTTGCCCCTCGCTGCTGCCGGCCCCCTCGATGGGGGAAGCGGGTTCCCGGGTTTTCCGGTGCGCCCTGGCCGCGGCCGCCGCGCACCCTCTCGCCCCCGGGGGCTGGAGCGGGCAACGGGATTCGAACCCGCGACACCAAGCTTGGGAAGCTTGTACTCTACCAGCTGAGCTATGCCCGCTCAAATGATATGTTTAATAAATTTCAGGAAAAAAGTCAAGGCCTTCCTGAATAAGGTCTGTTCTGCCGTTGATTCTCCCCTCCGCCCGCCGGACAGTTCTTCAGGGGCGCGCAGCGCGCCCCATTACCCTTTGCCCCCCATTAAAAAACCCTATTAAGTTATATTTCGGATCTTCCGATATGGCTGGCACCAACCTGCCCGGAGGTCACCTATGCACAGGAAAGACTGGCAAAGCCCGCAACCCCAGGCTGACAGAGCCAAAACCCGGCGGGCCGCCTCCCGCCGCCTGATCCTCCTCGGATTGCTCGCCCCGCTGCTGCTCACCGCTGCCGCCGCCGGACAATCCGCCTGGCCATCCCCCCTCCCCAAGTTTTTTCGTCCCGGGGTTTCCGAACCCGGGACCGCACCCCCCCATCAGGCCCGCCTTCGGGAACTGGCCCACCTCCATCCCGGGCTCTACCCAGCCGGCGGGAGGCCGGCCTCGGCCTTCCCCCTCCAGACCAATCACCGCAAATATCTGGAGGCCTGGCCCACCCCGGGAACCACCACCGCCGAGGATTGGCCGAAGTATGTCGGGGAATCTGATCAGGAACTGGACTGACCCGCCCGTCGGCAACGAATTTTTTGGGGGGGTATGCCTGGGTAGGACTTCTCTGCCGCCTTTAGGCCGCCGGGCAAATCTCCCTCGGCGTTCACTCGGGGGGGAGTCCTGGGCCTTTCCCCCAAGAAACCGTAATCATTGTGCGGCCAGGGCCAGGCGGGCCGCGGCGATATCCGCATGGATCTGGGCCGCCAGGGCCTCCACCGACGGAAAGCGCTGTTCCTCCCGCAGCCGGTGGACGAACTGCACCTCCAGGGTTTCCCCGTAGAGGTCCCCGGAGAATTCCATGAGGTGCACCTCCAGGGACAACTCGGTATTATCGAAGGTGGGACAGGTGCCGATGTTGGCCACCCCGGCCAGGGTGGCCGCGCCCCGGCGGACCCGGACGGCGTAAATCCCGCTGGCCGGCAGCAGTTCGTTGGCCGTCAGGAGATTGGCGGTGGGCACTCCCAGGAGCTTGGCCCCCCGGCCCTTGCCCTGGACCACCCGTCCCGCCACCCCATAGGCGCGGCCCAGGAGACGCCCGGCCTCCGTCACCTTGCCCAGCCTGAGCAAGGCCCGGATCAGGGAACTGCTCACCACCGCGCCGTCCACCTCCACGGCCCACACCACCTGCACGGTGAACCCGTGAGTCTCGCCCATCTCCTTAAGGAGGTCGATATTGCCTTCCCGGCCCCGGCCGAAACAGTAGTCATGCCCCACCACCACTTCCCGGATCCTCAGACGGTCGCAGAAATATCTCTTCACAAACTCCCGGGCCGGCAGGGCTGCAAACTCTCGGGTAAAAGGCAGCACCACCACCGCATCCAGCCCCGACTCGGACAAAAGGCGCAGCTTCTGGTCCTGGGTGTTGAGCAGCGGCAGGTTGACCTCCGGCCGCAGCACCTTCACCGGATGGGGGTTGAAGGTGATGGCCACCGCCTGCCCCTGAAGCTCCCGGGCCCGCTGGCGCACCCGGCCCAGGATGATCCGGTGGCCCAGGTGGACCCCGTCAAAATTGCCGATGGTGGCCACCGTCCGGGAAAAAGCCGACTCCCCCGGGGGGAGATCATCATAAACCATCAATGCCTTGCCTTTCGCAGTTTGGCCTTGACAATAATTATTTTGAAATTATATATTCATACTTTGAAAATTGCCAGGGCGAAGGGTTGCAAGTCTTCCCCGGCAACCGGCCGAAGTGGCGGAACTGGTAGACGCGCTGGGTTCAGGGTCCAGTGAGGGTTTCCTCGTCGGGGTTCAAATCCCCGCTTCGGCACCAGTAAAATCAAGGGGTTAAGGATTTCGTCCTTAA
>Ga0172375_10012358_pt1 | contig 10711 bp, 16 predicted proteins | sample LakKiv1m_FD_114537 | JGI IMG/M metagenome (GOLD analysis project Ga0172375, IMG submission 114537) | Freshwater microbial communities from Kabuno Bay, South-Kivu, Congo - kab_092012_11.1m | ecosystem: Environmental > Aquatic > Freshwater > Lake | place: Democratic Republic of the Congo...
AAAAGACTGTCTAAAATAAACTGGGCCGTAAATGCGTTTAAGGGATTATTCACCGGATATGAAGTGCCGGCCCGGTTCTTTAGGCGTATTGGGGAAGGATACAGTAATCTTATCCATAAACCAATAAGACTGGCCGAGCGCAAAGCTGTATTATTAGAACGCGAACTACGCAGCAAATTAAATGTTTTTTGGGAATTGAACAAACGCGAAAGGAAACAACTTCAGTATTATTCAATGAATAAACAAGGAGTTAAAGTTCCTGATAATTTGTTGGTTGATCTAAACGATAAACAGATTAAAGCGTACGATGAACTTAAAAATCTTTTTGCATATACATATCCAATGGTTAAAAAAATTGGACATGAAACTGGTCGCGATATTGGCGAAGTCAAGAACTATACGCCATTATATAAGTCGTCTGATATCAATAATCTTGCATATGGTTCTTTGTTTGAACTGATTCGGAAAGACCCATTTTTCGCTTCAATTAAAGAAAGAGCAGAACAGCGCGCACCATATCAATTTTACGAAGAAGATATTGGGAAAGTGATGAATATATGGTTGGACAATGCATCACGTTATATTGCAATGGCGAAAGCCACTAATAAGGTAAGATATTTAATCACCAGCGATGAATTCAAGGAGATTACAAGAAAAGATGTTTATCAAACCATTCTCGATTGGTATAAATTTACTGTTAATACTCCGCCTATTTCAGGAGGTTGGCGTATTTTAAAGGCATTTCGTCACGCTCAAGGCTTATTTATTTTAGGGCTTCGGTATACTGTTCCTGTAAAGCAATTTCTTAATGTTTTTGACGCATGGGTTAAAATTGGGGCAATTAAAATGGGATCAGCCGCTATTGAATTGAGGAAAAAAACAAAAATGGCAAAATGGGTTGAAGGCGCGCCGTCTATCTTGGAACGTCAAGCTTTAGATATTACTTTCAACGACTTGAATTTTAAACTTGAAAAATTTTTAAGAAGTCCGTCCGTTTATACTGACCAGCTCACCGCTAAAATAATCAAGCTTTCTACGATGAGAACCATCCTTGATAGATATAAAAAGAAAGGCGAAATAATAAATAGCGATTTATTCAAAAAGGTAGATCAATTTACCGATGATTACGTTGACGCTATAATGGGAGCGATTTCCAAGGCGGAAACGCCGAAATTTTTCAGGACTGAACTTGGTAAAAACTGGAACATGTTCATGTCACAACTTAATGCTAAAGTAGGATATCATATTCAAGATGTTATGGGTAAGCAATACAAAGAAATGTGGGAAATGTTACCGGGGTCCCATAGGGCTGCTGTAATTAAATCGATATCCGTACTGATTATTGAGGCTATTCTTGAAAACCTTATCACGGATTTATATTGGCCTGACGATCCGGAAGACTTCGCTAAAGATACACTTGTGGCTTTATTGAGTAATTTTCCTTCTTTAGGAGCTATAGCTTATGCATTCCGGACATTAAAGCCTTATATACCAATTCCTTTTTTCAACAGTATCTATTCAATTCAGCAAGAACTTTATTATATAGGAATTTCTAAAAAGAAAGAGACAAAATTGAGACATTATTCTAAGCTTGCGTGGGCCGTGAGTGGGTTAATTGGCGTACCAAGACAGATTAAATATACTATTGAAGGGACGACTGGCGCGATTGATGGATACGTTATGGTCGGAAATGAAAAAATTAAAATAGAAGGCCTTGATAAATTATTATTAATCCTCAACGGTAAATACGGTCCGGAGAAAGTTGTCAATAAGATAAAAGATAAAAACAAGGAAAAAACAGAGGAGGAATATGGGGGATTTGTTCCTCTATCTAAGAAGGGAATCAAAAAAATCGGCACTAAATTATAAATTTATGAAAAAAGTAATATTTATTAATGCCGGGCATCATCTTGCAGATCCTGGAGCGATCTATGGATCAAATAAAGAATCAGACGAGGTGATGAAGATAAGAGATTTACTCGTCCCAATGCTTGAAAAGCATTTCGAGGTTCATGCCGTCCCGGACAATCTTAATCTTAACGATTCAATTAAGTGGGTTAATGGCAAGATATTTTCTACCAATGATGGGTTGGCGGTTGACATTCATCTTAACTCGTCCGTAGAAGGTTCTATTCCCGGCACCGGAGCAGAAGCTTTATATTACGGATGGCTTAGTTCATCTAAGTCTATAGCCAAAAAATTACTTGATAAATATTGCGAGGTTACTGGATATGAAAACAGGGGCGTCTTATCAGAAAAACAGACAAGGTTTGGTGTGAACGGCTGGGTCCATAACACAAATTGCTGGGCCACTTTAATTGAATGTTGTTTTATTGATAATCCTAAGGATATGGCTAAACTTCAATCTAACTATGGATTGGTGGCGAAGGGTATTTACGAAGGAATTCTAAATATTTACGATATTAAAGAAAGGGAGGAAATTAAAAAAAAGGCTAACGACTATTTACTCTTGGCCATGGATTTAATTAATCGATTATAATGTTTAAGGAGGTAAAAATTGAGAGGGGAAGATAAGAATAAATGATTCTCGGAACGAGGTCCATACTACATAACGTAGCACAACCTTCCCCTCTCTCTAAATTTTCATCAAAAAGTTATCCACAGTTCAGCTATGGATTTTTTCTCAAAGTATGTTATTGTAAACAGGTCATATATAACTTTATGCTCAAAGGAAATCACAATAATAAAAACATTATACAAGGAAATCAGTTAGACAATTTATTGATTGTCGCGCTTTGTTGTGAGCGTCCTTTGGCTGATTTCCTTCTATAATGTTTTTAAATTTATGGAAGAAAAAGAGATAACAATTGCCTACGGCAACGAAATCCAACTAACTACGTCAGGGCTGAAAAATAAAGAAGTGTTCCTGAAAATTTCGCCGGCCTTTCGCCTTAAACAACTTAAAGAATTGAAAGGATCTCCTTTGTCTGTTTTTGTGTGCTATGCTCTTCATTCGGATAGTGAAGGGTATACTTGGGTAGACGATTCAACTGTTAAAAAAGAAACTGGATTTTATCGTACAAGAGAAGCTCGCCAAAAGTTAATTCAAGGCGGATATTTATATCAAGAGAGACTATATGACGAAAAAGGTAAGTTCAGGGACTGGATATATAGAATATTCCAGCCATGTGAAAATGGTAGATGTTTTAAGGTAAGGGGGATACAACAATATATCCGCCTACACGAGCAAAATGACTACCCAGGCAAAACGCCTATCCAGGCAAAATGCGAGGGTATAATAGAAGAAGAACCAATATTTATTAAAGAAAAACCAGTATCTATAGTCACAAATAAAAAATACACAGAAAAAGATAAAGAAATGACAGATTTGCTTTTTACTTTAATGAAAGAAAACTATTCATTTATTAAAAATGAGCCTTGCGAAAAAGATTATTGCGAAATGAATAGGTTGTCCAGAATAGACGGTTGGGATTATAAGCAGATAGAGTACATTATTAGATGGTCCCAACAAGACGAATTTTGGCGACAGAACATCAGAAGTGTTTCTAAATTACGGAAACAATTCTCTCAACTGGTGATCCGCGTCAAAGAGAATATCAAAAAGAATAAAATAACAATCATATGATAATTGTGAAATATAGTGAAACTGACGTCTTTGTTTTAACGTCAGACGAATTTAAAAAAGCATTAGTCGAATGGAATCAAGGACGTTCTGTTTTCATCACAAGATTAGGAGCTTCTTTATCGCCTTATTATCGCTGGGCCGGCGAGAAACCAGACGATCTTAATGTTGGTTACACTCACGACGGCAGAAAAATGATTAAACGTTTTGGTGAATGGCGCTTTAGTGATTGCCCGGAACTTATACCAGATCTGAATTATTATCAGGAGATCGCTAAAGACAAGTTATTGTCCGAGAGTGAATTTTTCAATAAAAACAAGCAAATATCGGATAAAAGTTATCCACAGTTGACCTCTTGATTTTTGTTTTATTTATATTATAATATCAAACAGAAATAACGAAAAATAAAATGCAAAAAGATATTTTAGAACAAATAAAAATTATCCATGGTCCTGTAACAGGTATGGATTTTTGTCTTTAAATTTTAAAATATGGAAAATAAAGTCTATTGCGAGAACTGCCAAAAATTTGTCGTTCCGGTGTCTAAGGAGATTAGGATCGATGAATACGACATCACATGGCAGGATACTTGTCCGGAATGCGGTGAATTATTGAACGAGGATTAACAATGTAGCTTTAACAAATGTAGCTTGAGGAGAGGATGATAGTGCGGGTTTGCTACATTTCCCGACATACTAATTTCATTGGAAAATAGTATAGTATTACTATCATCCTCTCTTTAGGAAAAATGAGGCATTATGAAACGAGAAATTATGAAGTACGACATTGACAGTCCGGCCCAAGTGTCGAAAATGGCCATTGTCGTTAAAGATTATGTTGTACAGAACAAACTTTATACTCCCATCGCCGGGAAGAATTATGTCAATGTGGAGGGTTGGCAATTTGCCGGAGGGTTACTTGGTTTGTTCCCGCGTGTCGTTAAAGTCGAATCATTGGCCGAGAATAAATGGTTGGCTCAGGTCGATATTGTTAATAAGAACAATAACAGTGTCGCGAGTACTGGGTTCGCCATTTGTTCAAAGGAAGAATCTAAAAAAAGGTCATTTGACGAATATGCGATCCTATCGATGGCGCAAACTCGAGCTATCGGCAAGGCCTACCGCAATCTGATTGGTTGGATAATGAAGCTTGCTGGGTATGAAGCCACTCCGGCCGAAGAGATAAAGACAGATCATTCTCAACCAAATAGTAAACCAAATAATAGCCAAGACAAAGTCAACGAACTTAAAGGTATGCTTAAAGGCAATACGGACATTGAAAAACTGGCTGATCTTAAAAAAAGAACAAGTATTACGCCAAAAGGATTTACACATATGTCCGAAAAACAAGCGAGTTTGATAATTTATCAATTACTTGCAGTTAAAAAATAAACCAATAAACTAACAAAAACTTATCTTATGGAAAACACAACAAAACAAGAACACATTGACAGAGGTGATGATGTCTGGTCTTATAAAAACGGAGATTACGAGTGGGCAAAGGATGGGATCCAACATTTAATCAAGAATGGTAAAGAGGTGGCAGTGGGTAGCTATGTTTGGTCTTATAATAATGGTGATTACGAGTGGGGGAAAAATGGAGTTGCTCATTTGGTTAGAGATAACAAGGAGATAGCAACAGGTAGCTATGTCTGGTCTTTTGATAATGGTGATTATAAATGGGAAAAGGATGGAGTTGCTCATTTAGTCAGAGATGGCAAAGAAATAGCAACAGGCGCCAATGTTTGGTCTCTGGATGACGGAGATTACGGGTGGAGGAAAGATGGGGTTTATCATTTAGTCAGAAAAGGTGAAGAAAAAGTCGTCTAACTAATAAAAAAAACTAAACAAACTTATGGAAAACACAACAAAACAAGAACATATTGCCAGAGGCGATTATGTCCGGTCCTGTGGTAATGGGGATTACAAATGGGAGAAAGATGGGATTTACCATTTGGTCAGAGATGGCGAAGAGATAGCAACAGGCGATTATGTTTGGTCTTATGATAATGGAGATTACGAATGGACGAAAGCCGGAGTTACCCATTTGATCAGAGATGGCGAAGAGATAGCCGCCGGTGATGATGTCTGGTCTTTCGATAACGGGAATTACGGTTGGAAGAAAGATGGGGTTGTTCATTCAGGCAGAAAAGGTGAAACAAAAATCGTCTAACTAATAAAAAATAAAAACTAAACAACTAAAAATTATGAGTGACATACAGAAAATTTATAACAACACAAGGACACTTAAACTTGACGATAAGCATAGATACTGGCTTGATGATGAGTCCATATCATTAAGTTCGACTAAAGTTACAGGGAAACTTGATAAAAGTGGCGCCTTAATGGGGTGGGTTGCTAAACTAATGGCCGTTTATCTTAATGATAAGATAACTCAAAAAATAGAAATAACGCCGGAAGTAATCGAAGAAGCGAAAAAAAGATATAGAGACGCCAAAACAGAGGCCGCAGACATAGGAACATCTATCCATGACTGGATCGAGAAATGGATTAAGAATAAAAGTGTTAGTATGCCATCAGAAGATATAAGGGTGATTAATGGCATCACTGCTTTTCTGAAGTGGCAAACTAAACAAAAAATGATTTTCAATAAAAAAGACAGCGAAAGGTTGGTTTATTCCAAGAAATACAAATATGCCGGAAAGCTTGATGCCATTGCCACAATTAAGGGAAAAAAGGTTATTGTCGATTTCAAGAGCAGTGGCGGGATATATAATGAGTATCGTTATCAGTTAGCTTCATATTGGCATGCCTATGAAGAGGAATTCGGAAAAACATTTGATCATGGAATGATTGTTAGATTCGACAAAGAAACTGGCAATTTTGACGAGAATGTCAATATTCTCAGAATTACCCGCGATGAATACATTAAAGATTTCAGCGCTTTTGAAGGTTTATTGAAGGTTGCACGAAGAGAAGAAGAATTGCTATGCATCAGATAAAAAAAATTTGGCGAATTCCTTCCAAATCTGAGAAAGACAAACATCATTCACTTAAGGAATATAGAGATGGACGGCTCGAATGTGATTGTACAGCCTTTGAAATGCATCATAATTGTCGTCACGTGAGGATATTCAAGTGGTGGACTAAAGAAGTGGCGGGTAATCCGGAAGAATGTTTCTATACTCATGATCGTAGACATTTAGAAGAACATCATATTCTACGGTCCGCTGATCGCGACAAATCTATAACAATCTGGCTGACGCATTGGGTTCATGTAATTGCGACCCGGGACAAGAAATTTGAAAGACATTTAATAAATTTAATTCTCAAAAAAGATATGCTGGAGAACAAAAAAATAGTATTGCACGCTAAGGTTAAAAATGTTATAATAAAGAACGTATCCGGGGACAAAGAAGCGAAAATTGTGTTTCGTATTGACCATGACTTTAATCAGGCCAATGAACTTGGGGGAATTCGTGGTGAACATCTGATTATGATATCAAGAGACAGGTTTGTTCTTTATGGGATTTATGAGAATTATCAGCGCAAATCACCAGTAAAGAATCCGTACGGTGAATTAGCGCTTGAAATTGCGCCAGCGGAAATTGTCGGACTGTCAGAATTCTTAAATCACGAATGGGATAAAGAAGATGTAATAATCTCATATGAACCTGCTTAATCAAGCGAAAATAGTGTTCAGGCAGAATTTGTTGGATCACAATGACAAAGAAATTGATATTCTTTCTGACGACATTGGAAAGTATGCCTATGTGTACGCTGATTATGTTTTGGTAGCTAAGGGCTATGTATGGCAGGACTTGGTTTCCGTAACAGAGGAAGTTTGGGCCGAGTGTTCAAATAAAAACAAAAAGCTTGCCATGTTTATTGGCAGTCCGGTTGGCCTTTATGTTTTCGACATTAATGCTATTAAAAATCATTTTACAAATATCCGTGACGGTCATGTGATGTATAACTTTGCTTTCAAATATGGCAAAAAAATAGATAGCGGTCTTGTGACATCAGAGAATTTGATTAAGATTAAAGATAATAGACATAATTTTAATAATGTATATATCAACACAGGAATTATATGATTACCAAAAATTTCATTCTCAACATTTGGAAGGCTAACATCTACGGCCGAAGAAGGAAGTCGCTTTTAAACAAAGTAATTTCATTTTTATGGAAACAAAGATGGGTATCAAAGAATTTTTAAGCTTAATTTTGTCGAACATTTTATTTGGCCAGTTTGAGATTGCCACGATAATCGAAGGAGAGACCACCTTTTTAGAGATTGATTGTTTGTTGGCCTCAGACGTGGGTATTCTCTTGGGTAAGGGTGGGAAAAATTTCAAAATGATCAATCACGTCGTATATTTAGCCTCTATCAAGGCAGGCGCTAAAAACATTTTTTTAAAAATTAAGAATCTCAAGACCCATGACGAACAAAACACTCAAAAAACAAAGACTGTCTATTCGCCGGCGTAAAAGAGAAATGAGAAACAGAGATCGTCGTAAAAAACATTTGAAGAATAAAATAATGATTGCTCTTAAAAGAAAAATGACAATTGATAAAATCCGTAATTACAACAAACCGGATAAAGTAGGCCTAAGAGTATTAATCTTTCGCGCGAAAATGCATTTAATTAGATTATGGCGCAGGATACTATGTTTTATCGGTCATCATGACTGGGTGCAGACGTCCGGGATTCAAGGAATGCCTAAATTTATCTGTCGGCGATGTATGAAGATGAGTAAAAAGAAATTTACAGGAATAACTACTTAGTTTTATCAATAAAAAAGGAGGTGAAAAATGAAGTTCTTTATTCTTTGCCTTATTTGTGGCAAGATTATTCAAACAGGAGACAAGGACGCGCCAAAAACATACGCAATCTGCGATGATTGTAAGAAAGGTGGCAAAAATTGAAGCGTAGACGAATTAGCCGGCATCATATTATTCCTCGTTCTCGTGGGGGGAGCGATAATGATGAAAACATTGTTCTGTTGACCAAAAAAGAACACGAAGCGTATCACATTTTGTTTGAAAACAAAACCCCACCGGAAATTTTACACCATCTTATTCAGTATTTTTGGAAAGGACAATTTGGTGATCTTGTTTCAAATAAGTGCAAATAACAGAGTGGTCGGCTATTAAGCCACAAGGAAAAGCCAGCAATGGTGTTAGCCGACCACTAACCGAATTTTTGTACACCTCAATTATCCGCCAATTAACTATCCAATCAAAGCGTCCGCAGTAGAGGTTGGCAACTATAATTGGCGACTGGATTAATTACTACTCGTATCCAGTGTCGGGTGGGTGGCCCGAGTGAATTAGCGACTTGTCGCATCACCAGCGGCACGGGGGATAAAAACAAGGATAGTAGTAATCCTTTTCCCCCGTGAAAATATCAATAATTTAATAAAATTTTATAAATTGTACACAGGAAAAAGATAGATTTATGGGCAAAATGCAAACTATTACACAAATATTAAATACGGTGGTTTGTGGAGATTCCTTGTCGGTTCTCAAAACCTTTCCAGACGAAAGTGTGGATATGGTACTCACAAGTCCACCGTATTGGTAAGGGCGTTAAGAGATTATGGCGTGGCAGGACAGCTCGGATTAGAACCAACCTTTCAGGAATATATTAACCGTCTTTGCGATATCTTTGACGAGGTAAAAAGAGTTCTTAAATCTACTGGTAGCTGCTGGGTAGTGATGGGAGATACTTATTCGGCTACAAGGTGGAGTAATAGCCCAACTAAAACAGGAACAGTTGGAAATAATCAAAAGATAGAAGGAAACATTAATATAAAAAAGGAGGTTGGGAACATACCAGATAAATGCTTATGCTGTATTCCAGACCGCTTCAAAATTGAGATGATAGATAGGGGATGGATATGTAGGAACGAAATAATCTGGCACAAACCGAATTGTATACCGAGTTCGGCCAAAGACCGCTTCACCGTTGATTACGAGATGTTGTTTTTCTTTACCAAGAGCAAGAAGTATTATTTTGAAACGCAATATGAGCCGATGGCAGAAAGCACAATAAAAGATAGTAGGTTTGGGAAAAAAGTAGAAACCAAAAATACAAAAGACTATATGACTGCAAATCTTGGAAGAACAGATAAAGATCCCGCACAAATTAGAAGAAGTTTTGAAAATCTTGACAAAAAACAAGGTCGCAACAGAAGGTGTGTCTGGCGAATAACTACTAAGCCATTCAAAGAATCTCACTTTGCAGTCTACCCGGAGGAATTATGTATCACTCCCATAAAGGCAGGTTGTCCTGAGTTTGTCTGTAAGAAGTGTGGAAAGGCGAGGGAGAAGATTTATGAGAAACCAGATATGACACAAAGACCAAGAAGAAGTGTTGAAGCAAAAACTGCCGAAGATAAATATTTGGGCTTCAAAGACAGAAGTGCTGGACAAGCATATCAAGAGTGGAGAAATGAAAATCCCGATACATTTATTGGTTACACCGACTGCGGTTGTGATGCAGGTTGGAAAAGTGGAATAATTCTTGATCCTTTTATGGGTTCGGGGACAACTGGATTGGTAGCAAAAAAACTTGGCAGAAATTATATTGGAATTGAACTTAATCCAGATTATATTAAAATGGCTAATAAAAGATTATCACAAAATTGTATTTTATGAAAATTTTATCTTTATTCAGGTTTAGAATTATAAAATTTATTTTGAAGCCAATTCATTGGATCATCAGAAACAGGATTATTTTGAATAATGTTTGGATAACATTGGATGTTGAAATGGAACGCCGGCGTTATTATAAAGCTAAAAAGACTAAGTAGTAGTGTATGTCCAGAAATGTAATAATAGCATTAAAAATTTGGGGAATAGTTTGTGTAAGTATATTTGTGCTTGGTAGTTTTGCTTTTTTATTAGCAGAATTAAGTAGTTTGGTATCTTTTGGTAGATGCGAATGGAATTGTCCTCATTCTGAAGAGATTTATGAAAAATAAAAGTAATTAAAATATATGTCCAGAAAAAATTACGACAACAAAGAATCAAGAGGATTTTTCAAGTTTATTGGCAATGACAAGAAAGAATATAAATTAACCTTGAAAGAAAAGTTATTTTGTGAAAAATACTTAGAAATAAAGGGTAATGGGACAGAAG
>Ga0172375_10012359_pt1 | contig 10711 bp, 9 predicted proteins | sample LakKiv1m_FD_114537 | JGI IMG/M metagenome (GOLD analysis project Ga0172375, IMG submission 114537) | Freshwater microbial communities from Kabuno Bay, South-Kivu, Congo - kab_092012_11.1m | ecosystem: Environmental > Aquatic > Freshwater > Lake | place: Democratic Republic of the Congo...
CCCGACTATACTAAGGCATTATGTAAGGACATACGGGGATTAAAGATCGGTATGTGTTATATTGATCACACTAAACTGAAAAATACTCCTGTTGCAAATGCAATAATATCAGCCGGCAAGGTATTTTCAGTCCTCGGAGCACATGTTTCATCAGTTCCTCTATCAGATCAGATTACACCCAATGCAATATTAACTCCTGATTATGCAATTTCTGTATATACGATTATTCAACGGGGAGAGGTATCCAGCAATCTCGCCCGATATGATGGAATTAGATATGGAAATAATCGCTTTTACTTCGGAGATGAAGCGAAACGGCGGATAATGCTTGGGACATTTACCTTATCCAAAGGATATGCAGACAAATATTATGTTAAAGCACAACAGGTTCGCAGTCTTTACAGGCAAAACTTTTCTCAATTATTCGATACATATGACATACTCATTTCACCGACTTCACCGGGATATGCCCTTGAATTGGGGGCCAGCGCAAAAAGTCCCATGTTTGGAGAATTGGAAGACATGCTTTTGGAACCGTCATCAATATCCGGTCTGCCAGGTATTAACGTTCCTTGTTATCATGACGAAAAAACAAATTTATATTTGGGTATGAACATCATAGCCGATCAATGGCAGGAAGAAAAAATTATCCAGGTAGCCCATGCCTATGAGTCAAATTCACAATGGAATTCGTGGAGATACTAATGTATGAATGATTACACGCCAATAATCGGAATGGAAATACATGTAGAACTTGCAACTGTGAGTAAGATGTTCTGTGGTTGTAAAAATGATCCGTTTTACGCATCACATCCGAATATGTATACCTGTCCGACCTGTTTAGGGTTACCCGGAGGTCTTCCTGTGCCAAACAGGAAAGCTATTGAATGGACGCTCGTATTAGGACTTGCTTTAGGTTGTGATATTGCAGAGTTTTCCAAATTTGACAGAAAAAATTATTTTTACCCTGATTTAGCGAAAGGGTATCAGATTTCTCAATATGATCAGCCGTTTTGTACAAACGGTCTTATTCGCTTACCGGAAGGTAACGTCCGCATCCATAGAGTGCACCTGGAGGAAGATACCGGAAAATTACTGCATATGGATATGCAGGGAGAAAAAGCGACACTGATTGATTTTAACAGATCAGGAGTTCCTTTGGTGGAAATAGTTACAGAACCTGATATACGCTCCGGCGAACACGCGAAATCATTTCTGAAAAAGCTTCATCAGATTATCCGATATCTCAATATTTCTGGAGCGGATATGGAAAAAGGCAGCATGCGTCTGGAACCGAATATATCCGTTATGCAGGGAGAATTCAAAGGAGTACTTCCTGCATATAAAGTAGAAGTGAAGAATATTAATTCATTTAATTTTGTTAAAAGGGCTATTGATTATGAAATAAACCGTCATGTAAAACTTTTAACAAAAGGTATCATTCCCGTGCAGGAAACACGTGGGTATGTAGAAGCAACAAGTTCAACAATTTCTCAACGAAGCAAGGAAAATGCCGAAGATTACCGGTATTTTCCTGAACCAGATATTGCGCCGTTCCGGTTTGATAAACAAAAAATAGCGACGCTGAAATCCCAATTACCCGAATTACCGGATGAAAAAATTACCCGATTTCAAAAAACGTATCGTTTGCCAATCATGGATTGTGTTGCCCTGACGGAAACGAAAGATAAAGCTGATTTTTTTGAAAATTGTATATCACTTATCGAGGCAAATAATAAATATTCCGGTATAACCTCAAAAGATATTGCTAACGTTTTTATAAATAAAAAACAAGACGGATTGACAATGTCACCTCATGAATTATTAGACAGTATAATGAAAAAAATAGCAAACCGTTCTGTTGATCCGATAGTTATAATGGGAGCGATACAGAGTGTTATATCTGAGCAAAACAAAGCTGTCGAAGATTTCAGAAAAGGAAAAACCGGCATTCTTATGTTTCTTGTGGGTCAGGTCCTTAGAAAATTACAGGGAAAAGGAGATCCTGAAACCATTAGACGAGAACTATTAGAGCGTATTTCATTCTGATATATTTACATCATGTCTGACTTTGTTCATCTTCATACACACAGCGAATATTCCCTCCTAGACGGGCTGGGGAAATTAGATCCCCTTATAGAATACACCATGTCTTTAGGAATGAATTCCTTGGCTGTTACGGACCATGGGGCTATGTACGGAAGTTATAAATTTTATCTAAAAGCCCTTGCTGCACATTGTAAACCCATTTTAGGTGTGGAAACGTATGTAGCAAAACGCAGCAGATTTGATAAAGAAGGCAAAATGGATACAGATCCTTATCATCTTGTGCTTCTTGCAGCAAATGAAATCGGGTATAAGAATCTCATGAAAATTGTTACGATAGCACACTTGGAAGGATTTTACTATAAACCAAGAATTGATTGGGAAATATTGCAAAAATATCATGAAGGTATCATATGTTTGTCTGCTTGTTTAGGCGGTCAGTTGTCTCAACATATTCTTCGAAATGAAGAAAAAAAAGCAGAAGAGATAGCCAGAACGTATGCTGACTTGTTTGGTGCCGATCATTATTTTATTGAACTGCAGAGACACCCTACAATACCGGAATTTGATAGTGTAAATGAAAAACTAGTTAAACTTGCAAGGAAGCTTGGGCTTCCGATAGTAGCTACCAATGATATTCATTATATCAGGAAAGAAGATGCAGAAGCTCACGAAATACTTCTGTGTGTACAAACACAACACACGATGCTGGAAAAAAACAGACCACTTTCCATGATACATTCGCCTGATTTTTATGTAAGAAGTCCCTCCGAAATGAAGGATCTGTTTCATTCATGGCCGGAAGCAATAGAAAATACGGTTCGCATTGCAGATATGTGCAATGTTCAGTTATCAGTAGGAGAATGGCAGTTGCCAAAGTTTCCCGTACCTCAAGGATTATCATCAGAGAAATATCTTAATAATCTGGTGTATAGCAGGATAAAGGATCGCTACCCGAAAATAACTGAAGACATTAAAAAAAGACTAGACTACGAACTCCATATTATAAACACGAGAGGATATGCTCCATATTTTCTGATCGTTCAGGATTTTGTGAATTGGTCAAAAAGCCATGGTATATCTGTCGGTCCAGGAAGAGGTTCAGCTGCTGGCTCAGTAGTATCGTATGCTTTGAACATCACCGGACTAGACCCCTTTTATTTTCAGCTACCTTTTGAACGGTTTCTAAATCCAGAACGTCCGTCTCCTCCTGATATTGATCTTGATTTCGCAGATGATAAACGTGATGAGGTTATAGCTTATGTAACTCAAAAATATGGAAAAGATAAGGTTGCACAAATTATTACGTTCGGAACCATGGAAGCAAGAGGAGCGGTGCGCGATGCCGGAAGAGCCCTTGGAATGCCTTATAGCAAGCCTGACAGAATAGCAAAAATGATACCTATGGGATTTCAGGGAAGCCATATGACTATAGAAAAAGCATTGGACCAGTCTACAGAATTGGGCCTTGCATATCGATCAGAACCTGAAACGAAAAAACTTTTAGATGTAGCGCAAAAACTTGAAGGGGTCGCTAGACATGCGTCCGTCCATGCTGCGGGTGTAGTCATAGGAGATAAACCGCTCGTAGAATACACCCCACTTCAGAAAGAATCCAAAGGAGACCGTATTATTACTCAATATGATATGTATACAGTGGGAGAAAGCGGTGTTGGTCTTCTGAAAATGGATTTTTTAGGATTACGTAATTTAACGATTCTAAGCCAGGCGTTAAGCATCATCAAGGAAGCCCGGGGTCAAACTATAGATTTCTCAAAAATATCTTTTGACGATAAAAAAACCTTTACCATGCTTTCTCAGGCAGAAACAACGGGTATTTTTCAGTTAGAATCTTCCGGAATGCGAAGATATATAAAAGATTTAAGACCTACGACCATCTTTGATCTTATGGCTATGGTAGCTTTGTTCAGACCCGGTCCAATGCAGGTAATTCCCGAATTTATCAGACGAAAACATGATGCATCTCTTATAACATATCCTGATATTCGTTTAAAACCCGTACTGAAACAATCATATGGCCTTATTACCTATCAGGATGATGTGCTTCTTACGTCAATTGCGCTGGCCGGGTACAGTTGGGGTGAAGCAGATAAGTTAAGAAAGGCTGTAGGAAAAAAGATACCGACGGAGATGAAAAAACAGCGGGAGAAATTTATTCAGGGGTGCATCAAAAACGGAATGGTAAAAGAAAAGGCAGAAGAAATATTTCACCTTATTGAACCATTTGCAGGGTACGGATTTAATAAAGCTCACGCTGCAAGTTATGCAGTAATAGCGTATCAAACCGCGTATCTTAAAGCTCATTATCCGGTAGAATTTATGTGTGCTGTTTTAACAGCGGAATCAAGGTCCAATACAGGACCGACGCGTGATGAAAAGATTTCTAGTATTGTATCAGAATGTCGGAGGATTCACGTAGGACTTTTACCTCCTGATATAAACAGATCGTTCATCGAATTTACAATAGAAGAAGGACAAATCCGCTTTGGTTTTTCTGCGATAAAAAATGTCGGCACCGCTTCAATTGATGCAATATTGGAAGGAAGATGTAAGGGTCCTTTTCTATCTTTTCGAGATGTTCTTACACGTGTCGATCTTACTAAAGTGAATAAAAAAACCGTAGAGAGTCTTATAAAAACCGGAGCATTAGATTGCTTTGGAAACAGAGCGTCACTGCTTATAGCATTAGAAAATTTACTTGAAGATTTACATAAGAAAAAGAAAGCATCTCTTGAGGGACAGGATGGATTGTTTGATGTTGAAGATGGCTATTCAAAAAAAGATTATCATCTCCCCAGTACACCTGATTTAACCCGTAGTGAACGTTTAGCATATGAAAAAGAGTTGTTAGGTTTTTATCTTACGGAACACCCGCTTATGCAATATGGAAACGTGTTGGAATCATTAAAATGTCAACCAATCAATACACTTTCAGAAGATCTGGTCGGAAATACTCATACAATCGGTGGAATTATTACAACAATGAAAAAAATTATTACGAAATCAAAAAATAATGAAATGGCTTTTATCAAAGTTGAAGATACAACAGGAAGTATTGAATGCGTCGTTTTCCCATCTCTATATTCTAAGTACGTACATCTGTTACATGCTGATTCTATGATACGGGTATCAGGGAGACTTGACAAAAAAGATGATAGAATAACGATATTAGCTGATGATTTAAGTAATTTAACAAATAATTAGTATGACATGGTTTCATATTGACAGATTCCTTTGGTATTTCCTACAATACAGTATATAATTTAATTGTGGAAGCTAAAAAAAGTAATCAGGATGAAGGAATTCCTGTACTTTTACGTCAAAACAAAAACAAAATTCGTAAAGGCTCAGAGAATTCATGGTATTATTTTGGGTTAGCTGGAGAGATAGGTTTTGCCATTGCAATTCCCATTGCGGGAGGAGCATTGATAGGTTCTTCTGTAGACACATGGCAACACACATATCCAAGGTACACAATCATCCTGCTTTTTGTCGGTATTTTTCTATCCATGGTTAATTTTATTGGAATTATTCAGGCAATTTTAAAAAGGCAATAATATCCATGTTACATATATCATTATCAGCTGAGAAAATTGCATCAATCGGTCCTTTTCCGATAACCAACTCTCTTTTATCTACATGGATTGTCATGATAATCCTCATAGGAATAAGTGTATATATTAACAGATCAATCACTATGATACCTTCTCACATTCAATCAATCATAGAAATGATTTTAGAAGGATTATATACATTTTTCGGATCAGTAATGGGGCATCATATTAAAAAAGCATTTCCCGTTTTATGTTCCTTATTTCTTTTTATTATTATCGCCAATTGGCTGGGTCTTCTGCCCGGAGTCGGTACAATCGGTTTTTATGAAAAAAATATCGTTCATAATGAACAACAACATACTGAAATAACACATGAAGATTCATATCAAACACATGATACTGATAAGACAAACCAACATCAGCCCGAAACATTACAAGAAACAAAGAACGAGGAAAAGAAATTCGTTCCCCTTTTACGGGGAGCCACAGCGGATCTTAATACAACTCTCGCGCTTGCGATTATTGCTTTTTTTTCTATTCAGTATTATGGATTTGCAACACTGGGAATTACATATAGCAAACGATTTTTCAATTTCTCTAATCCAATTATGTTTTTCGTAGGATTATTGGAAATTATTTCTGACATGTCAAAAGTCGTCTCATTTGCATTTCGGTTATTTGGAAATATTTTTGCTGGTGAAGTTCTTTTGGCCGTAATGGCATTTCTGATGCCGTTTGTTGCCCCAATGCCATTTCTCCTCCTAGAATTATTCGTTGGATTTATTCAGGCGTTAGTATTTTCAACATTAACAGCAGTATTTATTAATGTTGCTGTTGCTCATGAGGAATAATAAAATTGATTACAATTCAAAAAGGAGGTGAATGTTATAGTATGGATACACAAGTTATAAAAACTATTATGATGGGTGCAACAATTGTATTAGGAGGAGCAATTCCAGCTATTGCCATAGGGATCATTACCAGTAAATCAGTTGAATCGATTGGAAGAAATCCCGAGGCAGCGTCAGATGTGCGTACAAGCATGATTTTAGGATTAGCGTTTGCTGAAGCTATCGCCATTTATTCGCTCGTCTGTGCGCTTATTATTAAGTTCGTATAAAGAAAGTTATTATGCTGTTCTGGAGAACAGCATAATAATCATATTTTATGGAAGCATTAGGCATAGAACCAAAATTATTACTGGCTCAGGTTATAAATTTCCTGATTATTGTTATTACGTTAAATGTACTTTTGTATAAACCAATTCTTACAATATTAGAGAAACGGAAAAAGGAAATTTCAGAAGGACTACAATACACAGAAAAAATGCGTGTTGAAAACGAAAAAAACGATGAGAAAAGATTGGTTATTATTGCAGATGCACGGAAAGAAGGACAAAAAATTATTGAAGAAGCAAAAAAATTAGCCAAGGAAGAAGAAAAACAAATTATGGAGGAAGGAAGAAAAGCAGCAGAAGAATTGCTGGAAAAAGGGAGGATAACTATAAAACAGGAACGGGAGGATATGCTAAAAGGTATACGAAAGGATTCAGTTCAACTTGCTGTACTTATGGCTAAACGATTATTGTCAGAATCGTTGACGAATGATATTCAGCATAAAATTTTAGCCAAACAAATTAAAAAGGTTGAGCATGTATGACTAATCTGAGCACAGATGCAAAAAATTTTGTTAATGGAATAGTCGATCATCTAAAAAAAGATAAAGGAGGAAGTCGGCCAATTCCAAAAGTAAAAAGCTTGCTACGGAAGGTAAGCGACAGCTCGTGGAAAGAAAAAACGGCTCGGATAACTACTGCAGTAGCATTGGATCAATCGGAAATGGATCAAATTCAGCATCTACTTTCTAATAGATTAGATAAAAATATACTTCTTAACTGTTCTGTCAATCCAAACATAATTGGAGGCATACGGATAGAAATAGGAGATTCAATAATTGATTTAAGCTACGAGGAACAGCTACGTAGGATTCAGGCCATGCTTATGAAAGGAAATACCATATGACCAATGATATCACAAAACAAATTGCTGATGAACTTACAAAAAGACTTAAAGAGTTTGAACCGGAAACAAAAGAGAAACGAGTTGGTCATGTATTGTCAATTGCAGATGGTGTAGTACAGGCAAGCGGATTATCTAATGTTGCTTATCTTGAAAAAGTAGTATTTTCAAATGGACAGGTTGGATTTGCCATAAACCTCGAAGAAGATACTGTTGGAATAATAGTACTGGGTGAATTTTTAGGAATAAAGGAAGGAGATGAAATTGAAACCACGGGAGATTTACTTTCAGTTCCGGTCGGAGAGGGATTTTTGGGCCGTATCATCAATCCTTTAGGAATTCCAGTAGATGGAAAAGGAGCAATTCATGCAAAGCACTCGTATCCTATAGAAAAAATAGCTCCCGGTGTTATATACCGCCAGAGAGTAACATCTCCTATTCAGACAGGGATAAAGGCGATAGATGCATTAATTCCTATTGGACGTGGACAACGAGAACTTATTATAGGAGACAGAAATACTGGAAAAACCGCTATAACGATTGACACAATAATAAACCAGGCTAAAGAGAATGTATTCTGCATTTATGTGGCAATTGGACAGAAAACGTCCCGAGTCGCGCAAGTCGTATCGGATTTAACAAAACACAATGCCCTATCTCATACAATTGTTATAGCAGCATCAGCCAGTGATCCCGTATCATTTCAATATATCGCACCATATGTCGGATGCGCGATGGGAGAATATTTTATGGATAAGGGAAAAGATGCGCTTATTATTTATGATGATTTATCAAAACACGCATGGGCATATCGTCAGATTTCCTTAACCCTAAAAAGACCGTCAGGAAGAGAAGCATATCCAGGAGATGTATTTTATCTTCACAGCAGACTTCTTGAACGTGCATGCAGAATGGACGATAAACACGGTGGAGGATCGTTAACAGCATTACCGATTATTGAAACACAGGCAAATGATGTGTCCGCCTACATTCCGACAAACGTTATCTCAATTACTGATGGTCAGATATATCTGGAACCGGATCTTTTTAATTCGGGACAAAGACCAGCTCTAAATGTCGGTATATCAGTTTCACGGGTTGGGGGTGATGCGCAAATTAAAGCTATGAAAAAAGTAGCAGGTAGTTTAAAACTTGATTTAGCACAATATCGGGAACTGGCTGCTTTTGCACAATTTGCTTCAGATTTAGACGTTGCGACAAAAAAACAAATAGATAGAGGTTCGAGAATGGTAGAACTTCTAAAACAAGATCAATTCATTCCAATGCCGATTGAGAAACAAATCGCAATTATATGGGCTGGTACATCCGGACATCTAGATGAAATACCCATTGTAAAAATTCAGGAATTTGAACGTGCATATCTGTCGTTCTTAGAAAACCGATATAAAAAACTCCTTCACCTTATCGTAAAGGAAAAAAATATGGTACCGGAAATTGAGAATGGATTGAAAAGTTCAATAGAAGAATTTATGAAGGAATGGAAATAATATATGGCTAGCATACGTTTATTACGAGGACGCATACGATCAGTAAAAAACATTGCGCAAATAACAAAGGCTATGGAAATGGTCGCGGCATCAAAAATGAAAAAAGCCCAATTACAGGCACTTTCAGGTAAACTGTATGCTGATAAAATATTTGAAATGGTAAATGAACTTGGATCTCGAACGAACGCAACACATCATCCCTTATTGCAAAAACCAGAGAAAGAAATTGGGAAAAGACTGGTTATACTTATTTCTACGAATAAAGGATTGTGCGGGTCATTAAATTCCAGTCTTTTTAGATTTTTCCTTCAGTCTTATACGGCAATTACGAAAAACGACTATGTTTCACTTGGAAAGAAGGGTGCAGATATCATTACCCGTACGGGAGGAACATTAATTGCCGATTTTTCTGATCAAAACTCTTTTATTGATACGGTTCCTGCCTTAGTAGAGTTATTAGTTTCTGGATATTTAGCTCATACCTATGAAGGAGTTGATATAGTATGCAATGAATTTATTTCTGCATTGAAGCAATTACCCAGAATAAAAACTATACTTCCGTTAACCCTTGAACTTAAAAAAGATAAGCAATACCGTCAGCATAATGATATGCTTATTGAACCCTCTATCAACGAAGTATTCAGCGAACTTCTTCCCCATTATATTGAAAATCAAGTCCGTGATGCTATTCTTCAGTCTGAAGCAAGTGAACATTCAGCTCGGATGGTCGCAATGAAAAATGCAACAGATAATGCGTTATCTAGAATTGATGAATTGACGCTGATATATAACAAAGCGCGTCAGGAAAAAATAACCTATGAAATTTCAGATATGGTAACAGCAAGAATGACAGTTGCATGACAAACGAAAAAGGAGATATACATATGAAAAAGAAACTCAAAAAGCAAAAAAACTCGAATTGTTTTGGTATTATTGTTCAGATAGTCGGCGCTGTAATTGATGTAGAATTTTTATCTGATTATTTACCATCAATATATGAGGCATTGCATGTAAAGACCAAATTTACTAATACAGGTACATTGGTGTTGGAAGTTGCATCACAAATAGGAGACCACAGGGTAAGGACCGTTGCCTTGGGTCCTACTGATGGACTGAAACGTGGTGACGAGGTTTTCGCTACAGGCGCTCCGATATCAGTCCCGGTGGGTAAAAAAACCTTAGGCAGACTTTTTAACGTAGTCGGAGATGCTATCGATCAAAAAGGTGACGTTAAGACAACAAAAACATATCCTATACATAGACCTGCACCACCGTTTACTGAACAGAGTACAAAATTAGAAATTTTAGAGACAGGCATAAAAGTAATTGATCTTATTGCTCCTTTTGTAAAAGGAGGAAAAGTAGCGATATTCGGTGGAGCAGGAGTCGTTAAAACTGTCCTCATACAGGAACTTATTCATAACGTCGCTGAAGTACACGGAGGGGTATCTGTATTCGCCGGTGTTGGAGAACGGTCAAGGGAAGGCAATGATTTGTATAGAGAAATGAAGGAATCGAGAGTAATAGACAAGACAGCAATGGTATTTGGACAAATGAATGAACC
>Ga0172375_10012362_pt1 | contig 10709 bp, 8 predicted proteins | sample LakKiv1m_FD_114537 | JGI IMG/M metagenome (GOLD analysis project Ga0172375, IMG submission 114537) | Freshwater microbial communities from Kabuno Bay, South-Kivu, Congo - kab_092012_11.1m | ecosystem: Environmental > Aquatic > Freshwater > Lake | place: Democratic Republic of the Congo...
CGCGATCGGGAGGTGCTCGATTGCCCCGGCCGCCGCCTTGGTCACCGCGGGTGTGATGCGCGCCGACCGATGCCGCGGGATGACGAGACCGGTCGCGCCGGCGGTCTCCGCTGCGCGCATGACAGCACCGAGGTTGCGCGGGTCGGTGACGCCGTCTAGGGCAACCAGGAACGCCAGCGGCTGCCGGAGCAGCACATCGAGATCGGTCGCGCTGAGAGGCTCCGCCGAGGCCACCACCCCTTGGTGAACGTCGGTTCGGGCGAGCGCGGCTATGCGCTCCGGAGCGACTTCGCGCATCGAAGAGCCTGCGAGAGAGACGATCTCGTCGAGAATCTCGCTCGGCGTGGCGGTGCTCGATACCCACACCGCTCGCACACGCCGCCGACCCGCCGCGAGCAACTCGCGCACCGCACGACGCCCTTCGACCTGGTCGCCTCCGAGTACGGCGTCGTCGCGGCCGACTGACGTGTCACGCCCCTGCGGACGGCGAGCGGTCACCTGCGCCAGACCGTGCCGCGAGGAGTGTCCTCGAGCGCTATGCCCCGGCTCTGAAGCTCCGCTCGGATTCGGTCGGCCTCGGCGAAGTCCCTCCGCTCACGCGCTTCGGTGCGCGCAGCGACCAGCGCGTCGATCTCCGCCTCGTCGCCGAGGGCGCCACCCTCGTCGGGAACCGCACCGACGCCTCCGTCGAAGTCGAGCCCGAGTGCGCCACACATCTCGCGGACACTCGCTACATGCACGGCAGCAACATCAAGGCGCCCCGCGTCGATCGCCACGTGCGCGTCGCGCACGAGGTCGTATACGACGGCGAGAGCGCCCGGGGTGTCGAAGTCGTCGTCCATTGCGACCTCGAACGCGGAGATGTCGCCGTGCGGAACGGCGGCAAGTCCCTCCACGCGGGAGCGGCGGGCAAGCGCGTCGAGACGCTCGACGCCCGCGCCGGCGGCGCGCAGCTGTTCGTCGTTGATCTCCATCGGGCGCCTGTAGTGCGTCTGGAGGACGAGAAGACGAAACGCACGCGGGCCGTGCGCGTCGAGCGCGTCGCTCAGCGTCGTGAAGTTACCCAGTGACTTCGACATCTTCTCGCCACCCACCACCACCATGCCCGAGTGGAGCCAGTACCTCGCGAAACGGTGCCCGGCGCCTGCTGACTGCGCTATCTCGTTCTCGTGATGCGGAAACACCAAGTCGTCACCACCGCCGTGGATGTCGAAGCCATCGCCGAGGATCTCCAGCGACATCGCGGAGCACTCGATGTGCCAGCCGGGTCGACCCGGACCCCACGGCGAGTCCCATGTGGGCTCACCCGGCTTCGACGCTTTCCAGAGCGCGAAGTCGATCGGGCTGCGCTTCTCCTCGTCGACTTCGACGCGTGAGCCCGCTGCCTCGCGGAGATCCGCGAGCCTCCGATGTGACAAGGATCCGTACGCCGGGAACGTGTCAACCTGGAAGTAGACGCCCTGCCCTTCGATCACGTACGCGCTGCCCGCCTCGACCAGAGAGCCGATCAGCCGCTGCATCTGCGGTACGAACTGCGTGGCATGAGGCATCTCGTCGGGGCGCATCACTCCGAGTCGATCCATCTGCGCCCAGTACGCAGCCTCATAGCGCGCAGCGAGCTCAGGTTCGGTAGTACCGCGCTCTGCTGCCCGGGCAATGATCCGATCCTCGATGTCGGTGATGTTGCTTACGAAGCAGACGTCGTTGCCCCGCCAGATCAAGTAGCGACGCACGACATCGAAGACCGCCGCTGTGCGCCCGTGGCCTACATGAGGATCGTCGTAGACGGTCGGTCCGCACACGTACATCGAAACCGACCCGGCGCGTCGCGCAACGAAATCGGTCTTTCCACGTGCGGCGGTGTCGTAGAAGCGCATCAATGAGCGAGGCTACCCGCGCCGATTCGCATCTCCCGATCCCATCACGACGTCCGTCTCAACCTCGTTCCGCCAGGGCAACCGCCCACACGGCTATCCCTTCTGCCCTGCCGATCGCTCCGATCCCCTCGCCGCGCTTGGCCTTGACCGAGACGCCGACGCCGCCGCCCATGGGCTCGGCGGCGGCTCGCAGGGCCTCGGCCAGGTTCCTCGCCATCGTCTCGACGTGCGGGCCGAGCACCGGCCGTTCCGCTGCAATTACGACGTCTACGTTGCCGATCCAGCAACCGTCCATCCGTATGCGTTCTGCAACGTCGCGCAGGAACTCGATCGACGACGCACCGAGGAGTCTCTCGTCCGAGGAGGGGAAGAGCGTACCGATGTCGGGTAGGCCCGCGGCGCCGAGCACGGCGTCGGCTGCGGCGTGGCAGACGGCATCGGCATCGGAGTGGCCCGACAGCCCGGGGCCGTCTAGAGCGACGCCGCCGAGAACGAGCGCGCCATCGCCGCCGAAACTGTGCACGTCGAATCCCATTCCGACTCTGGTCCTCATCGTTCTCCCAACAACGCGTTCATCAGCTCCAAGTCGGCTGCGACGGTGATCTTGAGGTTGCGGGCTTCTCCTTCGACCACTACGACCGTCCCGCCCACCGCCTCGACCAGCGCCGCATCATCTGTTCCGATCGCACCACCGGCGTGGGCAGCGCGTAGCACCGACGCTCGGAACGCCTGCGGAGTCTGTACGGTGGAGAGTCCGTCGCGTGGCACGGTCTCTACGACCCGTCCGGCTTCGACGCGCTTCACCGTGTCGACCACCGGCCGTGCCGGGACGGCGCCGTCGGCCCCGGCCTCCACCGCACCGATCACCGCAGCGAACAAGGCTCGCGACGCAAGGGGTCTTGCCGCATCGTGTACGACAATCGTCTCCGCCTCGATCGGTACCGCGCCAAGACCCGCGCGCACGGATTCGGAACGGGTCGCTCCTCCGGGCACGGAGACGACACCGGCGGGCGGCTCCCAGGCTTCACCCTCAGGGATTACTACCACGACTCCGTCGCACGCCGCCGCCGACGCCAATGCCGCCCTGTCCACCAGCGACCGACCGGCCAGTCGCGCGAACTGCTTCGCTCCGCCGAAACGAGTGCCGCCACCAGCTGCGACGACGATCGCCCACACGCTCATACTGCCAGTATTGCCGTCTGCAACCTGCACGCCGGGATGCACGGCGCGGATGCAGCTCAGGAGTCGGCGTGCGGCGCCTGCTCCCCACCGACCTCCGGCCCCGCGGCAGTGTCGACGGCGGCGAAGACGAGGCGCCCCGCTGTCGTCGGCACTACAGAGGTGACGCGCAGCTGCGTCTCGGGCCCGCCCACGAGGGATGCGCCGCCGTTCACCACGACCATCGAGCCGTCTTCGAGGTGGCCGACCCCTTGCCCGGTCTCCTTTCCGGTGCGTGTCAACGACACACGTACGTAATCGCCGGGGAGCACCGCCGGAGCGAGGTCGGCTACGAGCCGGCGCAGGTTGCAGGTAGGCACGCCCTGGATCTCGGCGATGCGCGCCAGCGCGCCATCGTTGGTGAGGAGGCGCAGCTGCAAGCGCTTGGCAAGCGCGGCGAGCTTCGCATCGACGGCGGCGTGCTCCGGTACTTCGTCGTCGAGGACGTAGAGCCTCACGGGCCCCTCCCGCTTGAGGACGTCAAGCGTCTCGAGCCCGCGGCGCGCGCGCCGTGATCGTGCTTCGTCGGGCGCGTCGGCGAACCCCTGCAGCTCGTCGAGCACGAACCTCGCGACAAGCAGATCGGAGCCGAGAAGGCCGGCACGCGCAATCGGTAGTAGCTGGCCGTCCATCACGACCGACGTGTCGACGAGCAGGCCGTCACGCGCGTCGAACGCCTGCGCCCGCACGAGTGGGCGCGTAGACAATCCGAGCATCTCCAAGATCGCGGCGCTCTTGCCTCCCACGATCACCGCTCCGATCCACAGACCGACCCAGACGGCGAGTCCCGCAAGCGGCAGGCCGATCTGCGGCGGCAGCAGCACGGCGACAGGGATCGCGGGTACGACTCCGGCAAGCGCACCTCCCAGGGATCCGAGCGTGGCGGCTACTAGTTGCGCCGGCGGAATGCGCTCCGTGCGGCGGTCGAACGCTCCCACCGCGCGGTCGAGCATCCGGCCGAGAACCCCTCCTCCCACATACCCGGCGAGACAGCCGAGCATCCCGCCCATGCCCTCGATGCCCGATGTGGCGCCACCGAGATCGCGCGCCACCCAGAACCCGCCGGCCGTTCCGAGCACGACGATGAACATGCGCACGACTTCGACGAACATATGCCTCCCGCGACCCTGCCCTGTAAGGATCGGCTGGGATGGCACGCCGCTTGAACACACCGCGCTCGATTGGACCGACTGCGACCTGTCCTGGCAGTACGCGCCAAGTCCGCCGCTATGCCGCGAAGTCCTCCTCCCTCCGGTAGCCTTCGATCGATTCCCCAGCAGGAAGCGCCCATGGCCTCACGCCCCACACTCGACCAGAGCGACCTCTTCGGAGCGCTGCCTTCCGACATCCTCGAGGAGCTGCGCGGCCGCACGGAGCTGCACAAGTTCCGACGGGGCGAAGTTGTCTGCCGTCGAGGGGAGATAGCAGCAGACCTCTACATCGTGTTCTCGGGCCGGGTCGCGATTGCCGCCAAGGCCACCGACGGTCGCGAATCGGTCGTCGCCGTCCTCGGGCCTGGTGCGCTCTTCGGTGAGCTCCCCCTCTTCGACGACGGTATGCGCTCGGCCGATGTGCGCGCCCTCACGACCCTGCACTTGATCTCGATCCCATTCGACCACGTACGGGCCGTGCTGCGAGACCATCCCGAGACGCTCTGGGCTGTGGTGAGGATCCTCGCACGCCGCCTTCGCGCTACCGACGACGCTCTCTCCGACGCCATGTTCCTCGACGTCACCGGCCGCACCGCCAAGCGCATGCTCGAGCTGGCCGGCGACCAGGACGAGTTCCGCATGCCTCTCACCCAGGAGGAGCTCGCAGGTATGGTCGGCGCTTCGCGTGAACGCGTCAACAAGGCGATCGCTACGTTCGTGAAGCTCGGTTGGCTCGAGGTCTCCGGGCGGACGCGCTACAAGATCCTCGACCGTGCGGAGCTCTCGGCCCGCGCCAGCTTCTGAGCGCGGCTGCCTTTCGCAGACCCGGAGCGAGCCGAGTCTTGGTTAGATCGACGCCTCAGGGGGTGACCCAGGCAAGTGCTCGCTCCCACAGGATCGCTGCATCCTGTGGGCGGTAGGCGGGACGGTCCGGGTCGTGCACGAATCCGTGCTCGGCACCCTCGATCACGACTACCTCACAGTCGGAACGCGCGCTCCAGGCCTGCCGCAGCGCCTCGATATCCGCGGCCGGCGTCCATATATCAGCGCTGCCAAAGACAGCGAGCGTGGGGCACGCACTGGCTGCGGTATCGAGAGGCGAGGTGTGCCCCGGCCCCTCCCACATCTCGGGAGTGCGGATCATCCCGTAGAAGGCCACGGCACGATCGAAGCGCCCGCCGGAGGCCGCCTCGAGCGTGTAGTAGCCACCCATGCAGAACCCGAGCACCGAGACCTGCTGAACGTCGTCGTGCACCACGAGATAGTCGGCCGCCGATTCGAGCGCCGCCATCTGCTCCCCGTCGTCGAGGTCTCTCGCCATGGCGAGGCGGCTCTCCACGTCGAGTGCAGCTCGCCGGTCCGCGGGGATTCGTGGGAACGGCTCGACTACGACGACCGCGAGGCCTCGGGTGGCGATCCGAGCGGCCATCTCCTCGAAGAGCGGCCTGATCCCGCCGATGTCGGGAGCGATCACCAGGCCGGCCTTCGGCATCCCGTCGGGCCTGGCGTGGTATGCGGGAACTGCAAGACCATCGACCCCCAGCGCGACATCTTCGGCGCTCGTCTCTTCCCAGCCTGCTTCGAGTGCGTTCATGTTCGGAGAGCCTACGCGTAGCGCTCGAGGATCGAGCTCTCGGCGACCCTCGACAGGCCGTCCTTGATCGCTCGCGCCCTGGTCTCGCCGACGCCTTCGACCTGGAAGAGGTCCGAGATGCTCGCCCTCATCAGCTTGGGCAGACTCCCGAAGCGGCCGATGACCTTCTCGGCGACAACCTCCGGGAGGCGCGGGATCTTGCTGAGCAGCCGGTAGCCGCGCGGCTGCAACGACGACTCGAGGTCGACGTCGTGCGCCAGTCGGAGCACCCCTGCCACTAGACGCAGGTCGAGGAGGTCGTCGTCGTCGAGGTTTCCGAGCGAGGCGGTTGCCTCATCGAGCACCCAGTCGGCGGTCTCGACGATGTAGTCGCGGCAGACGAGACGACGGTCGACCTCGACGCCTCCGGTCAGCTCCTCGAGCTGGAGCTGGACCAGGCGGCCGTCGCTGCCCAGCTCGATCACGTAACCCGCGATCTCTTCGGCGATCCGGCGCACCATCTCGGCTCGCTGGAGGACGGTAGCTACATCCCGAACAGTGACGAGATCCTCTACCTCGAGTGCCGACAGGGCGCCGCTCACTCCGTCGAGGCGCGACTTGTAGCGGCCGAGTATCTGCAGAGCCTGGTCGGAGCGAGCCAGCACTCGCGGGATCGCCTCGAGCGTCTTCTTCATGCCTTGATAGTGGATGGAGACAACCTGCATCTCCTCGGAGACCGTGATGACCGGTACCGCTATCTGGCGCGAGACGCGCTCCGCAGTGCGATGGCGGGTGCCCGTCTCCGCCGTAGGGATGTCGGGATCGGGGACGAGGTGCACGTTCGCTCGCGCTACTCGGGAGCCGTCGGAGGTGAGGATCATCGCCCCATCCATCTTCGCGAGCTCCGAGAGGCGTTGCGGCGTGAACTCGGCGTCGAGGAGGAACCCACCCGAGCAGATGCTCAGCACCTCGGGACTGTCGCCCACGACTATGAGAGCACCCATGCTCGCCTGCAGGATGCGGTCGATGCCTTCCCGCAGTGGGGTGCCCGGCGCGACAAGGCGGAGCGCAGCGTAGAAGGTCTCCGCTCTGGGCTGGGGCACTGCCCACTCCTCTCGGGTGCGGTGATGCAGATCGGCGCGCTACTCGATCACAGCGTGCAAGTGGCTCCCATCGTACCGGCTGTCGCCGGAAGCGGCACCCGGAGCCCGAGCGAGCATTCCGGCCAGCGCCAGCGCCTCCTCGACTGTCACGACCCTCTCCAGGCGGATCCCCGGTACGTCGGGCGTGCTCTCGGGAACCACCGCCCGTCGGAAGCCCATGCGCGCCGCTTCACCCAGGCGCCTCGGAGCGTGAGCGACCTGGCGGATCTCGCCCCCGAGACCGATCTCACCCAGAGCGAGCGTCGTGCCGGGCAGTGCTCGATTCGCGCGAACTCCTGCGATGGCAAGCGCCAGCGCCAGGTCGGCGCCGGTGTCGGTAACGCGAATGCCACCGGTGACGCTCGCGTAGACATCTTCGGCCGTGAAGGCGATCTTCGCCCTCTGGGTGAGCACGGCGAGGAGCATCTCCAGCCGCGAGCCGTCGAGACCCCTGGTCGAGCGGCGCGGATGCGGCGAGGCGGTCGTCGCGGTGAGCGCCTGCACCTCGACCAGCAGCGGCCGGCTCCCGTCGACCACCGCCGTGACCACGGACCCGGGTGCAGCGGGCCTCCGGTCGGCGAGGAGGAAGGAGCTCGCGTCGGGGACGCCGCGCATGCCACCGGCCGTCATCTCGAAGAGCCCGATCTCGTCGGTAGGACCGAAGCGGTGCTTCGAGGCACGCAGCATTCGGACCGCGTGGTGCCGGTCGCCCTCGAACGTGAGCACGGTGTCGACCACGTGCTCGAGTACTCGCGGGCCCGCGAGTGCACCCTCCTTCGTGACATGACCGATCAGGATGGTCGCCAGACCTGTCTCCTTGGCGAAGCGCACGAGCGCCGATGCACAGTCGCGCACCTGGGCTACCGAGCCAGGCCCACCGGTCGACTCGGGGTCGTGGACGGCTTGTATCGAGTCGACGACCAGAAGCACCGGCTTCACGTCGTAGGCCGCTGCGAGTACTTCGGGGAGGCGGGTCTCCGCCACGACGAGGAGGCCGGGGTCGAGCGCGCTCAGGCGGCCCGCCCGCAGACGCACCTGCTCGGGCGACTCCTCGGCGCTGACCAGGAGCACGGGACCGCCCGATGCACAGGTTGCCATGAGCATCTGCAGGGCGACGGTGCTCTTGCCTATCCCGGGCTCACCTCCGAGCAGCGTCACCGATCCCGGGACGAGCCCGCCGCCGAGCACCCGATCGACTTCGGCGACCCCGGTCGAGCGGCGGACGCCTCCGCGCTCGTCGATTTCGGCGAGTGGCACGGGCCGTGCCCGTGCGGCACCCGGGCGCGGCACCAGGCCCGGAGAGACAGACTCGATCTCCTCGACGAGCGAGCCCCACTCGCCGCAGTCGGGGCATCGACCCAGCCACTGTGGTGCGCTGGCACCGCAGGCTCCACACCGGTGACGAACACGCGTTCGGCTCATGTCGCTACCCTAACCCAGGGCTACGACACCCGGCCGGACACCGCCCACTGCGTGAAGGAGGGCGGGCCCGGTGCAGCGCACCGGGCCCGCCCTATCGAACGACGATCCGGATATGGGTCAGGTCGTGTTCTTCTTGATCTTCGCGGTGCCGTTCGCGGGTGCCTTACCGCCGGTCACCGTGGCCTTGATCGTCTCGACGACCGACTCGGGAACACCGTCGAGCAGTGTCGTCACCCATGCGATCGCACCTGTGAGGCCGGCCGGGACAGTCACCGTCTGGCCGCTCACTGCCACGAAGTCGCCGTTGATCGACTTGGCAGTGCCGGTGTCGTTCGTGCTGAAGCTCAACGCCAGCGGCGCGTAGTACTGCTGGAGCAGCTTCACCGTGAACTTGGCCGGCGCGCCCTCGCTCACCTGGGTACCGAGGAGCGTCACCTGGGGCAGCTCATCATTCTCTATGGTCACCGTCGCCGAGGTATCACCCAACACGGCATTGGCCCCGGTCAGCACCACGGAGAACGACTCGAACTGCTCGAGCTTCACGTCGCCCTTGACAGTGACGTTGATCGTGCCAGTGGTATCACCCGCCAGGATCGTCGCCGTGCCGGACCCCGCGACGAAATCGGCAAGCTTCGTCGTCGAGATGGCGGTAGCAGGCACGGTCTGCCAGCCGACCGTGATGGCACCCGCCGGAAACGCGGGCGTAAGGGTCAGGGGGATCGACACGGTGTGCGACCCCGAGTTGCCCTCCACCGTCGACACATCGCCCGACACGCCGACCGTCCCACCCCAGATGCACGTCCCGGCCGCCGGCTGGAACCCCGGCGTCGCAGGTGCCGTGTCAGAACCGGAGCAGAGCCACGGCGAGAACGTCACGCCACTACCAATGCTCTGACCTGTTCCCGGAGCATTCGCAGGGTTGGTCGGCCCCGTGTTGCTCCCCCACCAGTTGCTCGTGAGGTCCGGCGCAGTCGCCGTCGTCGTATCCGGCACACCTGAGGTGTTACCCGTAATCGAGTTGTTGTGCATGGTGAGCGTTGCTAAGGCGCCGGACCCCTCTTCGACAGCGACGCCGGCCTCGAAGTTCGTGATGAAGTTGTTCGAAGCCGAGACGCTGTTGTTGGCCTCACCCCATCCGAAGCTGTCGGTGTCCACGTACAGTCCAACGCTCCCCGTAGGAGCCGAGACGCCGTCGACGGTGTTCTTGGTGAATGACGACGTGACGGTCGGGCCTGCTAAGGCACCGCCAATCGCGCCGAGGCCGACGTCGCAGGCCGTGACGGTGTTCTCCGTCACGGTCGCGGCGATGTAGGGGACGAACACCCAGACTCCCCAACCTCCGGGCGCGCACGAAGACACCGTGTTCCCCTGGATGAGATCCGCAGTGCCGCCTCCGTCACCCGCGTTGTCGGAGTGGATACCGCTGGGGGTGCCGCTCACCTCATTGCCGATGTAGGCAGTGCCCGACGAGTGATTCGAGACGATCCCGTCGTTCGAGGCCGTAACCGTGTTGTTCGTAAACGACCCACTTCCCACCCAGTTCATCATCGCGATCGACGCGCTCTCACCCTGAACATTCGTGACCGAGTTGTCGTGGATGTCGAAGCTGCCGCCGGACGATGCGTAGATACCACGCAGGTAGATGTTCTGGACCGTCACGTCGTGCACGACGAGGTTCTCCCACGTCGGTGCCGCCGAGTAGTAGTTCTCGATTATGCCGTTGCGGGCGTCGATGTCGACTCCGCCGACAGTAAGCCCCGACGTCACCACCGGATCCGGGTTGTCACCATCGATCGTGAAGCCCGAGATCGTCACGTCATTGGCCTCGACGAGCATCACATTGCTCGCCGCCGTCGCGCTCCCGCACAGCGAGCTGCCGACACACGGGTTCGGGACGCTGACCGCGGGCACCACAATGGTGGTCGCCGCACCCGCGCCCGCCAGATTCACGGGCTTGTTCAACCGCACGTTCTCCGCGTAGGTGCCCGCAGCGACATTGACCGTGCCGCCGGACGACACCATGTCGATTCCCTGCTGGATCGTCTTGACGGCGTCGGTCGGCTGCCCACCGGTGTTCGCGTCGTTGCCGGTCGCGGCATCGACGTAACAGACCGTGCTGCACTGCGGCTCGAAGTCGTAGATCGTTGTGTTTCCTGCTACGCCGAGCGTAAAGGCGTCGACACTCGCGGCGAGCGAGCTCCACCCTGAGCCGGCATTGACTCCGACGCCGTACTTGACTATCGAGTTAGGAAGGTTCGTGACGATGTCCGACCACGTTGCGGTACAGGTGAACGCAGGGCACTCGAAGACGCCGTATCCGGTGAGA
>Ga0172375_10012365_pt1 | contig 10707 bp, 13 predicted proteins | sample LakKiv1m_FD_114537 | JGI IMG/M metagenome (GOLD analysis project Ga0172375, IMG submission 114537) | Freshwater microbial communities from Kabuno Bay, South-Kivu, Congo - kab_092012_11.1m | ecosystem: Environmental > Aquatic > Freshwater > Lake | place: Democratic Republic of the Congo...
GATGGTAGGGCATTAGAAGAAATAAGAAAGTATGTTCTTTCTCAAGGAAGGGATGTAAATCAGTTGAACTTATTTGAATTTACGTAGATACCCCGCAGCTTGCTGCGATTGGGAGGTTCATTCAAGTTTTGGCTCATATTGCTTTGTAAAAAGCATTGCAGAAATAAATCTACCTACAAATGCTAATAAAAATAAAATAATGAAAGCAGTAAATATTTTTGTCTGTTTAAAGTAATCTAAGATAAATCCTCCAATAAAAAATAATATAAGTGCCAATGTTCCAGAGATCCTGCTTCTTCTTCCAAAATAGCTTCCCTTATTTTTTGTAATCAAATCCTTCATCCAACTGCTCCAAGCAGGACCTGCAAATGCACCAAAAACAATTAATATAGTATAGATAATAACTAAAAAAACAGGAGCATTTAATTTTTGAAAAACAAAATGAGCTAAAGTTAATCCAACCAGAATAATCCACATTAACGACTGGAGAAAAACACTCCAAAAAACAATTTTTTGTCTTGAGTATCTCTCCATTGCTTTTGGAGTTATCAATTGAGTCAAATTTCCAAGTAAGGAAGGTATCGAAGTCAAGAATCCAATAATAGTATTAGAAGCTCCAAGTGCATTTGCAAACGGAGTTATATATCTTAGCCCAAAACCATCCATCAAACTATAAGCACTTGCTTCCTTAACACTTATTTTTTTTGCTTTTTCTATCTTGTGCTCTTCACTCTTTTCTTTCATAATACAATTACACTGTCCAAACTTTTAAATTTAACTAAAAAATCCAAGAATAGCTGAATAAACACCAATAAGCAGAATTATTAATGCAATAAATAACAAAAACTTATTTGTTTTCATTGAATATTCTGGTTTTCTATCCCCCAAATCTTGTGCCCTCTCTTTCATAAAAAATATAAGGACAATTGCAATTCCTGCTGAAATAACTCCGGATATAGACAAGAGCTGAATAAATGAAACAAAATTAAAAAATATCATAATAAAAAAAAGAATTATTGGAATAAAACAAGCAAGACACCAAGATACAAACCTGCTTAGATTAAAATCATAGCGAAACATATCTCTTATAGAAATTGTCTGGCTAAATGAAGAATTAAAAATTGTTATGATTGCAATTAAAGAAAAGATTCTCGGCAAACTTAATGTAGCTATCTCATTAATATTTGTGCCAAATTTTCCAATAATAATAAAAATAAATATAATATAAAATACCAAAGGTATAACAATACCCCAGATAATTGATCGTTTAAAGTGCTTTTCATTTTTATACAAAACTTTTCTAGCTTCTGGAATAGACGAAAACCCTATAAATGAAAACAAAATTATACCTATCGGTAAAAATAAATCTTTTTCTTCTAGACTTGATTTTGTAAAATTTGACATATCTAAACTATTAAATGAAGTAATAATCAAAAGCAATATAATAACACCAACAAGTATTAATCCGAGTTTATCTAATTTTTTCAATGCTTCTGTGCCAATATAAGAAACAAAAGCCAAAATCAACCAAAAAGTAATTGAGAAGAAAATAAAATAATTAAAGTTTCCAAAAAACAAATAAGATAAAGATTCCCCTTCTGCGAGGATATAGGCAATTAAAGCTGAGTAAATACCAAAAATCATTGAAAAAAACATAAAATATTTTCCAGATTTTCCAAGATATTTTTCAGCATAGCCTGCAAGTTGATGTTTTGTCTTTGTCCTCAATATTACTTCTCCAAGAGAAAGTTTGAAAAACATTGTTACTAACCCTAAAATAATCAAATAAGCTACTCCAATTAAAAAGCCAGATCTTGAGATTACATAGGGTAATCCCAAATAACCTGCTCCAATTGTTGTGCCAGATATAATTGCAATAGCAGAAGCACTTATATTCCCATCAACCTTTTCCACTTTTTGTTGCATATAACCCTAAAAACAAACATATTTTTAAACTTCTCTCTTGTTCAAATCCTCTTATTCATGGGCCCAAAAAATTTTACTCTTTGGTAACTTTTATTATTTGGATTAAAAAAGAGTGAAATTTTTTCCGAGAGGTATTTGAACCCATTGTTCAAATCCTCTTATTCATGGGCCCGAGAGGATTTGAACCCCTGTTATCTGGTTTCTCCGCTTAGATCATCCCATCTAAGTTCTTTTCTTTCTAAGAAAAGAAATGACGCCGAAGCCAAATGTCCTATCCAGGCTAGACGACGGGCCCATATAACTTAATTGATACTTAATATAAAAAGTTATCTTTTATAAGAATTCATAACCCTTTTATACTCTTATATTATTATTAAAAAATGCAAAGCAAAAAAATTATCGGGGTGGTATCTTTCTATAAAATATCTATTAATATGATAAGGATTATTCTTGGGATTATCATTCTATATTCTCATTTAGACTTACACAAGGCAATCAGAATCATAGGAGAACATGATCTATTAAATAGAAACTTTATTTTAGATTTTCTTTCAAGATCCGTAGGCATCACGCCAATAATATTAAATTTTATCTTGGCTATAATTCTTATTGTATTTTCTATTTTAGAAATAATATTTATATTATCTATGTTATTTCGGCATAGGTGGGGTGCAGTCGGATTATTTATCACATGTATAATCTGGACTCTTACCGAATTTTTATTTGTATCAAAATTCCTAATTACTTCAAAGCTAACTGCAATATTAATCAATTTTGTAATCTTATATCTACTTTATAATATAATAAGAACGCATGATCATTATTTTAAAGATTAAATTATCTTAATTTAAATGAAACAGAAACATAAGCATTTATGTCCTTTTCTCCTGGCTGGATATTTGTAGTAGCTGTTTTTGCTTCCATTAAATTTGAACTTGAAACTGCATCATATATTCTCCAAGGATAATAATCAAAACTTGAACTAGAAACAGAATAAACTGCACCAAGTTTTTTATTTAATCCTTTAGCCATAGCTTCTGCCTTTATTCTTGCATCTTCTGTTGCTTGTTCTAATGCCTCAGATTTATACTTATTCTGATTATCCAAGCTTAGCTCAAAGTTAATATAGCTTATTGTAGCTCCTGTTTCAACGCCAACATCAATTACAACACCAATTTTTTCTGTCATTGAAGCAGGAAATTCAACTTTTATAGAATGAATTGCTTTATAACCTGTTATCTCTTGTTTTCCATTGTTCCAATAATAGTCTGGATTAATATTAAAATTCTGAGTTTGAATTTCATCCCTATCAAAACCCTGTTTTATTAATTCTGTAATTAAATTATCTGCTATTTCTTTATTCTTATCATTTGCTTCTTTTGAAGTGTTTCCATAAGTTTGAATATTAAAATATATTCCAACAATATCCGGGGTTGCCTTCAATTGAGATTGTCCGCTAGCAGAGACAGTTCCTGTTGGAACTATCTGAGAAAATAAGTTTATTCCGATTAGCCCCAACAGAACAATTGCTGAAACAATAATCAATGTTATCTGAACTGATTTTTCCATAGAATAACTAAAAAAAACATATTTATAAATCCAGCGAAGAGTTCCAATTAGATTGAAGTTAAGACAAAAAATTTAAAAATAGATTATTACTATAAATTGATATGGACAGAAAAACTGGCCTTAAAAGGCACGATTGTTTTCCTAGAAGCATATAAACTTAGTCTAAACTCTAATTCTTTATTATTAAATACTGAAAGGAGGTCTATTCCTTGAAGGCAAATTTGCGTATGCTGTTTGGGATTATCTTTGCTTAAAAAGAGAAGAAAAAGAATATGATGAAATTAAATCAAAAGGCCAAGATTTTCAAATTCTTGTTGAGCAAATAGCTAGTGAATGTTTTTTAATAGGATGTAAACAAAAAACAAGAAAAACATTAGAAAATCTTCTAGAAGGAAAGTTGAGTTTTGATTCATTTAGAGAAATATTAAGACACTGCGAATTTTTCTTTTATGGGAAGGATTTTTAAATATGAAATGATAAACTATAATATGAAAAGTGAAGAGAAAAATGCCCTTGGAATAACCGCAGATAAAGATGAGTTTTCAGAGTGGTTTACACAATTAATGATAAAGGCAGATTTGGCTGACTACACAAAAGTTTCAGGTTGCTTGGTATTTAAGCCAAATTCGTGGGCAATGTGGGAAAAGATACAAGAATTAGCAAATATAAGATTTAAAGAAGCAGGAATAAAAAATGTTAATTTTCCATTGTTCATACCAGAATCTTTGCTCGTTAAAGAACAAGAACATGTTAAAGGATTTTCTCCAGAAGTTGCATGGGTAACTCACGCAGGGGATACAAAACTTCCTGAAAGGCTTGCTGTCAGACCAACTTCAGAAGCAATTATGTATGATTCTTATTCAAAATGGATAAGAAGCTGGAGGGATTTGCCATTAAGATATAATCAATGGAGCAATGTTGTAAGATGGGAATTTTCTCACCCTGTTCCGTTCTTTAGAACAAGAGAATTTATTTTTAATGAGGGGCATACTGTATTTTCAAAACAAGCAGAAGCATTAAATGAAGAAAAGGAAATTCTTAATATCTATGAGGATATTTGTGAGAATTATCTTGCATTATATGGATTAGAAGGAAGAAAAACAGACAGCGAGAAATTTGCAGGAGCGGTTTTTACCTCTAAGATTCATTATATAATTCCAAATGGAAAAGTAGCTGAAGGGCCTGCTTTTCATCATGACGGGCAGAATTTTGCAAGGGCCTATGATATTAAATTTTTAAATGAAAAAGAAAAGGAGGAGTTTGCATGGCAGAATACCTGGGCAATATCAACAAGGATGTTAGGAGTGATGTTTGCAGTTCATTCAGATGATAAAGGATTAATATTGCCTCCAAAAATGGCTCCAAATCAAATAGTCATTATCCCAATTTTATTTGATGATTCAAAAAAAGAAGTTATAGAACTCGCTGAAAAAATATCAAAAGAGCTTAGAAAGTTTAATGCATTCGTAGATGCGAGAGAAAATTACAAGCCCGGATTTAAATATAATGAATGGGAGTTAAAGGGAATTCCACTAAGAATTGAAATCGGGCCAAAAGACTTAGATAAAAAACAAGTAATTGCAGTCAGAAGAGATACAAATGAAAAAGTGATTATTAGAATAAGCGAGATAACTAAAGAAATACCAAAGATTTTAGATGATATTCAAAAAAAATTATTTGATAAATCCAAGAAACTATTTGAATCAAAGATAGAAAAAGCAGAAAAATTAGCAGAATTAAAAAAAGCAATAAATAATAAAATGGTCTGTGTCGTCCCTTTATGCAAAAATCCCGAATGTGAAGGAAAGATAAAATTTGAAACAGGTGGAGCAAAAGCATTATTTATCTCTGAAAAAGAAAAAATCAAGAATGAAAAATGCATAATTTGCGGAAAAAAGGCTGATTATCTTATTTATGTAGGTAAGTCTTACTAAACCTTTATAAACATAAAAAATTTTCTCAAGTTATGTCAAAAAAACAAAAAGAAGATTCTGGCATGAGTTTAGATGAAGCATTTGCAGATGATGAAGATGTTGTTTACAACACAGATACTCCAACAAAAAAGAAAAAAGAAGAAGCAAAAGAAAAACAAAAGGATTCTATTCAAGTAGAAAAAAAGCAGATAAAATCATCAAAACCCATTGAGCAATTAAAGAAAGGGGATAAAGTAAAAGTAGATGGCAAAGAATACGAAGTTGATGCCCAAGAAGTTTTAATTGACCATAAAATAACAAAAGAAATGGCCATAGATATCTTTGATGCAAAAGCAGACAAGGATTTTCAAATAAGATATTTTACAGGTCGTCTCGATGTCGCAGACCCAGAATTTTACGAGTTAGTTAATGATTTTATGTATCAAAAAAGGAATTATGTAAGATTGGAGTGGTAAGAACTTATTAAAATTCCATTAATTATTTTTGCATTTCATTACTACTAAATGATCGGTTAGCACCCCCCTACGATTTATTAATTATTTTATTTGAAAAAGTTAAACCTACATGTTCATGTTTATTATTAATTTATTAATAACTCGTATTTGACGCCAGTCAAATATATAATAATTGCATCAGCAAACCAAATTAATCCACAAAACTCTTTCCCACAATCAAAGGAAACAAAATAGTAGCATCACCGAAGACCTTCACAGACAAAGCATGTTTCGCAATTTTGCCCCAAGAAACAGCTTCATCTGGGCGAGCCCCAGAATCAGAACCATCAAATTCTTGTTGAGAGTTTATATAAACAGCGTAATCAGCTCCATTCCTAAACATATTTGCGTTGCAAATATGGTGCTTTATTATTCCAGAACCAAGCAAAATAATTCCTGTTTTATTTTTTCCAATTGTTGAATTATTTATCCCAACAATATCATCTGTTATGTCTATTTTAAAATCGGGATTACTACTCTTGAAAAAGTAAATCATATCTCCCAAAGAACCATCAGTCAGAGCAGGGCAATAAACAGGTATGTTATTTTTCCAAGCCCAGTAATAAATAGAACTTTCATTATTAATCTCTTGTCCTAAAATATGAATTAATCTTGATGGAGTTAAAATTTCGCTTTTGTACTTTTCCAGAATAGGAATAATAAACTCTTCAAACTTGCAATACCTTGAGTTAGGAATAAAAATATTTCCAGCTCTGTTTATTCCTTTGTCCCTTAGTTTCTTTCCATCTGCTGAAAACTCTCCGATTTTAAAATTTCCCAAACATTTTATTATATCTTCTTCTATTCCTCCTGCGGTTGTTACAAGAACATCAACAAGCTTATGCTCAACTAAAAATCTTATTATATCCCTCAATCCAGAGGTAACCATATTTGATGTATATCCTAAATAGATAAATGCTTTTTCTCTCCTCATTTCTCTTATTATTTCAATTGCCCTTGCAAGCTGTGTTGCCTGCATTCCAGTTGTTGCAAAAGAATCAATTATCTTCCCAAAATTAACTCCCTGATTAAAATCATAACCTCTTACATTTGGGGCTTCAATTTCTTCGCTTTCTCTAAGTATGTTTTTCCTCGCAATTCCTTCATTATCAATTTCTTTTCTTTCAAGCACTTTCTCGCGATTTTTTATTTCAAGTGTTTTTATCATGTTTTTATTTATATCCAAAAATTTTATTATATGCTGGATGGTCAACAATACTTAGAATAAATAAAAATATTTCAATCTTATTTCCTTCTAGTGTATAAAGCATTCTCCAAAAATTGGACAATTCTGCTCTATAAATGTTTTGTATACCCTGTTTTTTAAACCTTTCAGGTATGAGATATTTTGGAATAGGCTCTCCGTATTGGGGGTTTTGCTTTAATATATCTGTAATTCTATTAAATGAATTGATTATAGAAACAGCTTCTTTATCTGTTCTCTGCTTTAGCTGTAAAAAAGCATCCTTTGCTTCTCCTTTTAGCAAAACTCTTACTTCTTTTCCAAAAAACATTTTATACCTCAATAGTATTTTCAAACATTTTTTTAAGATGCTCTGGCTCTGAATATATCCACTGAATTCCTTTTGGTCCATAGATAATTTTACCGCTTCTCCATAGATATTCGAAGATTATCATTAAAGTCTGGTGCATCATTTGTTTTGGAAGCTCTTTTTTTATTTCAGCAATTTTTAGGGGTTTTTCTCTATTCTCTTTCAAAAAGTTTTCAACCATTAAAACCGTGTTTAGATTTGGGTATCTTCTTACTTTGTCTGTTCTTTCAATTACCTCATTATTATTAAGTTCTATTTTCTGCTTCATTTTCTTCTCCTCAATCGCAAGTATCAAATGATACCAAATAGATATCAGCGTTTATAAATGTTTTTATCTGTTTTTCTGGATTTTTAAAGCTTCAGAATAGCTAACTTATTGTTAAATTTTCCTTACTCCGGGTTCTAGTCAAATCCTCTAAATTAGATTATTCTGATATAAACTTATAGCACTCCGTTCTATTTTAAAGTCGCCTTGCGTCTCCTATAGAATTATTAATAACCGTTGCTGTTGCTAAACAGCTGAAAAGATGGGCTCGGTAGAGCAGTAGAATGCTGAAAGCATAGTTCTCCTTTACAGATAGGATTTGACTAGCACCTTACTCCAACTCATCTCTAACTCTTTTTGCAAATTCTTCAAAAGAATCAGTCGGAATCTGAGCACCACATGCTTCTTCATGTCCCCCGCCTGTAACTTTGGGTATTTTTTTTATGACTTTAGCAAGTATTTTTTTTGCTTGTTTTCCCCTGATTGAAGCATTCAATTTATCTTGTTTTCTAAATGCAACTATTACAAATTTATCCTTATGCTTAAAATATAACCCATTTGCAAGTTCAGATGACATTGCTGTATCCCCAGAATAAGTATAAACTAATAATTTCTCTTCAGTTAGATTATTTTCAGCTTTTTCCATATGTTTCTCATAGATTTTCTGCAATTGTTTTGCCCTCAAATGAAATTCCCTGTTCTGTTTATTTTCATGAATTATATCATATACATCAGTTATCTTCATTAAATAACGCATCATATTAACTACATTTGTTGTTGTGTCTTTCAATGCAAAATTCAATAAGCGAGAGGCCTTCCCAATCTCTGTTGAAAATAAAGAATCAAAAATAGGCGTATCTGCTTGAAATAACTCTGGATATTTTTCTGAAAACTCTAGAGCAAAATCAGGTTTATATACATCTCCGATACAACCAATCATAGCAAGAAACATCTCGCTCTTTTTTCCAACAGATTTATAAGCCAAGTAAGTTGTTGGCTCTGCACTTGGATAAGAATTATAATAATCTGCTTTTTTTATCAGTTCTTCATTTAATTCAACTTCATGGTGATCTATCCATATAACTGGTATGTTTTTTTCTTCGAGCTGTGTTAAAAATTTTATATCTACAAGAGGCTTATCTAGTATAAACACAAAATCTGGATTAAGTTCTTCCACCTTTTTTATATAACTTTCATTTAATTCAGGAAAGCTTTTTATTGCAACTCCTTTTCCTCTGCCTATTGCTCTCTGCATAATTAAAAAAGAGCAAAGCCCATCTACATCATTATCAAAAAAGAAAAGCGGGTTTTGTGATTTTTCCAGCTTTTCTTTTATCTCTTCAAGTTGTTTATGAGTTAGCATGATAAAACAAAAATAGAAAGATATATATATATTCCTATTAAAGATTATAATGGCTAAATTAATTAGCTTGTTTTTACCAATTGAAAGGGGGTTTTATAAAAATTAATATGAATAAAAAAGATTGGACTTATACTGTAGTTCTGATTGTTTTGGTTTCAGCTGTAGCTTCTATATTAAGCTATAAATTTGCAGTTGGAGATGTTAGCTTAGGACCATCAATAATCCGTCCTGGAAGTGCTAGCTCTACAAACCAGCAAGTTTTGCAGATGCTTGGAAAGTGCAATGTAATAACTCCCCATGATTTTCCTACTTGCACAGAAGAGTGCAAAGGATATGGAAATGCTATTGCTATAAATACCTATTTTTTCTTGCAATATAAATCAGGTTTAAATATAAATTCATTTGTTTATACCTGGATTTCTCCAGACTTACCATACAACGAACTTATAGAAGATGTGGATAATGATGCTAGATTCCTTTCAGATGATGAAAAAGCAATTGCAGTAGACTATGAAGTAGGTTGTAAATGCTGTGGTGGTTCTCAAAGAGGTTCTACATCAGACTGGTTACAAATAACAGGATAAAAACTAGTGATATTTATTAAAAATCCGCCTTCGGCGGATTTTTTCTTTTTTTTAAACTATATATCCTTTTAACTCTGGCATATGTTGCTCTATAAATTCTATTATTTCTTTTTTAAATTGTGTGTTTAAAGAAATGCCTAAAAACTTTGGTTTTTTGTGCACAATAATCCAATCCAATTTTGAAAGCTCTTTTATGATATTATCCAGATTTTGGAATCTTTTAAAATGCTCTGTTCTGTCATAACATGCATTCCAATTATTTTTTCTTGCTAATTTAAACATTATCTGGGCTTTTTCTACTTCCGACATAAGAGTATAAAAACTCGTTACTTTTAAATGTTTCTATCTTTGATAGTTTCTTTTACTCAATAGAAACATTTATAAGTATAAATTATTACAGATAAATATGAATAAAAAAGAAAACAGCTCATTTTTTTTGCAGAGTTTCGGAGATACACCTCAATTAAGAGTCTTAGATTTTTTAATTGAAAATCATTTTTTTGATTACCCTATTACAGAGATAGCAAGAGAAAGTAATGTCAGCTACAACTCCTTAAAATCTTTTTTTCAAAAGTTTGTCAGCTCAGGAATATTAATTAAAACAAGAAAAGTTGGAAAATCTGATTATTTCAAAATGAATCTAAATAATCCTTTTATGAGCAATCTTATTAAACTAGACTGGATTCTTACTAAAAGGAATATTTCTCCAGAACTTATTGGGCAAGAGCAAACTGCGGTAGTTTGAGGTTAAAGGGTATTTTGCAAACAAATCAATAAAACTTCCTAGAAAAATTTTGCGACAAACTACAACACCCCAAAAGCACAGCCATCGCTGTCGTCAAACCAGAAGTTGCCATCGACATACAACTGCCTATCGTCGTCCCCACCGGAAAGCAAACTCGCAACCCTTAAAACAGGTTCTTTAACAGAATAAAATCTCCAAACATCAACTCCCCAAGGATAATTTTCTTTAGATGCTATTTTCCCTAATTTTATACAGGTTCTTTGAACTTGTCTTA
>Ga0172375_10012368_pt1 | contig 10705 bp, 14 predicted proteins | sample LakKiv1m_FD_114537 | JGI IMG/M metagenome (GOLD analysis project Ga0172375, IMG submission 114537) | Freshwater microbial communities from Kabuno Bay, South-Kivu, Congo - kab_092012_11.1m | ecosystem: Environmental > Aquatic > Freshwater > Lake | place: Democratic Republic of the Congo...
GAAATACTGGGCTTGGCACGCCAGCCCTTTTCAGATTTTTTCCGGTTCTGACAGAGAACAAAAAACTTTTTCCCAAAATTTGCCGCAAGGAATCCATTATATTGAATTTTGGGCAGACAAAACTCCGACTTTGCACCAAGTCAGTCTCGATCTTGGTGACTTTGAATTAAAACGAACGCCTACTAAAGACGATCCCAAGTGGACAGGAAATTTTGCGGACGACACGGATATAATGCTGCTGGCAAGATTGATTTTTGGAGAAGCGAATGGGCAGCCCTATGAAGCTAAACTGTGGGTAGGTTGGTCGGTAATAAACAGATCAGAAGCTAACTCTTGGTGGGGGAATAAGATTCGAGAGATTATTCTAAAAAAAGACCAGTATGATCCGTTTAAAACTAATGACACAAACTATTATAAAATTATCGATCCATTAAATTTTACGGGCATTCGCCCGACTGACATAGAAAGTTGGTATGAATGTTATAAGATTGCGGAGAATATTGTTGGTAAAAAAATAAGCAATCCGACTGAAGCTACTCATTTTCACGGGGTAGGCATTGACAAAGAATGGTTTTTAAAAAATGTTATCCCTGAAGGCAAATTTATTAAACAGATCGGTGATACCTATTTTTATTGGAGCCCTAATTAGTAGGGGCTTTAATTTTTGTCATTGATTACTATGAAAAAGAAGCCTGTTAAAATAGCGCTCGGGATATTTATTCTGTTATTGGTTATAACTACCATTTACGTGGGAGTCTGGTTTTTTATTCCAGCTAAGGTAATCCGTATTGATTACGGAGAAGATCAAACAAGCATTTGGGCCGACATTAAACCTTTCGGGTTTAAAAAACTCATTTATAAAACCAGCGGCTATAAAATTGGCGACTTGAAGGACTCGCCCAATAAAAGACACCTGGCCTACTTTGATTCGGTAAGAGAGAAAATTTACGAGAAAGAATGGTTTTTAAAAATTATTGACACTAGAACACTTAAGGTTAGAACGATATTTATCGGCCCATGGAGAACAAGTTTTTATAAATGGATAGACAATGATACTGTCAGAGTTTATCTAAACGGGGGGACTGGCGTTAGAATTTATAGAGATATAAGGATTGACGTTCCTGAACCTTTTATTGCTGCCGATCATATGGAACCCGAGTATTGGATACCGGAAAAGACATTTTAACATTTTAAAATATGCCGAAACCCACTGACCCCGAAAAACGAAAGTACATGTTCACCGACGACATTAAATTTCTTCAAAAAGCCGTCGTGCTTCATCCTGACAAACAGGATTTATTTCTGGCATTAAAACGTTCACCAAATTCGTTTTCCCGGCCAAATGACTGGGACTTGCCCGGAGGCAACGTCTTATTCGGCGAACTGCACGAAGATTCCCTTCGAAAAGAGATAAAGGAAGAAACCAATTTAGCGGTCGACACTTTTACGCCCGTTCAGGCAACTACGCACTACGAAAAAGGAATTTATTTTCTTTTCCTGGGATTTTGCTGCCGGGCAAAAAGCGAGCAAGTAAAAATTTCAGACGAGCACTCCGAACACCGCTGGGTAACCAAAGAAGAATTTATTGGCCTAAATCCAGCCCGATACCTTGTTGATTTTATAAATGTAACGTTCGAAGAAAGTAATTTGTAACATTATGAAACTCTGCAGCGCGTGTTTACTGGGAATAAAATGTCGTTACGACGGCAAAACCAAAGCTAACAAGAAAATCTTAAATCTTTCCAAAAAAGAAACTTTAATCCCGGTTTGTCCGGAGCAGCTGGGTGGACTGCCGACTCCCCGCATGCCCGCCGAGCAGATCGATAATAAAGTTTACACTACAATCGGAGCGGATGTAACCAAAAACTTTTCGGACGGAGCTAGAGAGGTTTTAAAAATAGCAAAAATATACGGCGTTAAAGAAGCGATTCTTAAGCAGCGGAGCCCTTCTTGCGGCTGCGGCCAAATTTACGATGGCACTTTTTCAGGAAAAATCATCGAGGGAGATGGAATAACCGTTGCTTTACTGAAAAAGAACGGTGTTAGAGTTGTAACCGAGGAAGATTTGCAATAATTTTTTCTTAAGAAAAGCTAGAATTCCAAAGTTTCTCGAGCATTTCCTCCGAAAAAATTTTGTTTTTTATCAGCCAGCTTCTGAATCGTTTCAAAATAAAAATATTCACATAACGATGCGAGCAAGGGACAGGAAAAGCCGAGCTGTTATGTATACATTTCACCTTTAAATGCCGGCCACCCTCTTTGATTTCGAGGTCATCGCTTTCATTCTGAATTTTCCGAAGAAAATTCAATACTTTCTTGGTCTTAATATCTCCAGGCATTTTAAGCAGATATTAACGCTTTTTCAATTGAGAAACTAGAAGATTTAACGTTTTTTAGTCCAAGTCTTTCTTTCTCCGCTTTGTTGGGATTGTAGGCTCGGCATTGGGAGATAATCCCGTAGTACTCTTTGGGAATTTCGTGCATGGTATAAACGGCATCATTTACCATGTTCACAAAATCATCCGCTCCTTTTCCCTGTGTATAGTAAACTTCTTTCCCATCAGAAATAGTGCCAACGATAAATTGGTTTTTCTTTTTCCATCTTACCTGAATTTTCTCGGGTAATCGGTGGAAATAAGCATCAAAAGCTTCGCCGGAAAGCTGGGGCTTTAAAAAACATTTGAATATTTTTTTGAACATACCCGATATTTAAAAACTATTTATTAAATCTATAACTCTTCTGAATTATTTTTCTGTCAAATTGAACTGTTTTTTGTTTTTCTTTATTCTACTTTAAAATTAATTAACAATTCTGACTAATGCCAACCGAGAACAACAATGAAGCTAAAAATTGAAAAATTATTAAAGCAAAAGGGGATTGAGTATGAGTTGATCAAGCTGAGCCGGGAGCGGTTTGTCCCTTTCTGCTCAAAGTACCGCTTCTGCTGGACAAAAAAGTCCTTGCTCTCAAGAAAATCAATTGCGGCTCCGGCCACCATCTGTACAGTTTGATAATCAACAGCAAGGACTTGGCCAGGATGATTGACTATAAAATCGTTAATTTATCAAACGATGTCTAAATTCCAACTCAAACCCGGTCAAATCGACTATTCTGGGGCGCGGTGGGCACCAGTGATTAATTGTGTTTTAAAATATAAGGATAAGATTTTGATTATCAGGAGAAGTAGAAAGTTACACTTTTATCCCGGCTATTGGAACGGGGTTTCCGGTTTTTTAGATGACAATAGGAGTTTGGAGCAAAAAGTCAAAGAAGAAGTCAACGAAGAGCTGGGGATTAATGAAGAAAGCATCATTGATATCACCCTGGGAGAGATATTCCATAAAGACGAGTTGGAGTACAAGAAAACCTGGATCGTTCACCCAATTTTAGTTGAAGTAAACACCGATAAAATCAAGCTTGATTGGGAAGCGCAGGATTATAAGTGGATTAATTACGGAGAGGCAAAAAATTACAAATTAATGCCCGGGTTCGAAACCGTACTGGAAAAATTAGCGGTGGCACTGGAGCTATAATAAATAAACTTTAAATATTCAAAAATGGATGATAAATACCCCATTGTTTGTCCCGATTCGCCCCGGAAAATTGAGATCGAAAAGAAGCTACCAACGCAGCTAGATAAGGACTCTTCTGGAGTTCAACGCAAGGGCCACCCCCGTTTCTATAAATTACTGGAAGAAATGGCCGACCTGCATTCCCGTAAAAACGCCAACTACACTTACGGCCAAGACCATTTCTCCAATATCCGCGAATCGGAACGCTTTGGGATTCCCGCCTGGAAAGGCACTTTAATTAGAATGGGTGATAAATGGAATCGTTTAATGAGTCTGGCCAACGGAAGTAAAGATATGGTAGGCGAAACCGCCAAAGACACTCTTATGGATATGGCGGTTTACAGCTTAATTTGCATTATTCTTCTAGAAGAACAAAAAGAAAAAAATAAATAACTATCATGCCAAACAAAGAAAAGGTGATTGTGACGGGCGGGGCGGGGTTTATCGGTTCTAATTTGGCCGATGCCTTGGTGGAAAAAGGATTTGAGGTGCATATCATCGACAATATGTCGGGCGGAAAAAGAGAAAACGTAAATCCGCAAGCCATACTGCATGAGGTCGATATTGTTGACCTGGGGAAGATCAAGCCGATTTTTAAAGACGCCAAATATGTATTCCACTTGGCCGCGCTGCCCCGAGTCCAATACTCCATCGAACACCCGGCCGAGACCAACAAAGCCAATGTGGAAGGCACCATGAACGTGCTCATTGCTTCCCACGAAGCGGGAGTGAAAAGAGTGATTTATTCGGCCTCAAGCTCGGCCTACGGCGATCAGGAAAAAATGCCTCTGACGGAAGATTTGCCGGCCCACCCCATCAGTCCTTACGCTCTGCACAAATATCTGGGAGAACTTTATTGCCGCCTTTGGTACGATGTTTACGGTCTTTCAAGCGTATGCTTGCGCTACTTCAACGTCTACGGACCGCGTAATAATCCGGAGGGGGCCTACGCTTTGGTAATCGCAAAATTTTTGAAGCAGCGGGCCGCAGGTGAGCCCATGACCATCACCGGCGACGGGGAACAGACGCGGGATTTTACTAACGTTAAGGATGTGGTAAGGGCAAATCTGTTGGCCATGGAGAGCGAAAAAGTGGGCAAGGGGGAAGTGATGAACATCGGAGCGGGACATAATTATTCCATTAATAAAATAGCGGAACTGATCGGCGGCCCGACCGTATATATCGCGCCGCGGCTCGAACCGAAACACACGCTTGCCGACAGTTCTCTGGCCAGGGAATTACTGGGTTGGGAACCGCAAGTGGGCATCGAAGAGGGCATCGCCGAACTCAAAAAAATGGCGGGCTTATAAATTAGATGCCGGAACCTATTTGAGACTCCGGCTGGTTTTGTTTTGGTTTTTTGGTTTTTTGGTTTTTGCCAGCTAATCATTAACTGGCAAGAGCAAGCGGGGTTGAAGATTGAAATGCCCCAAAAGGACAATCGAGATTGGCGGCTTCACAGTAGGAGCAGCTTACTACCTCGTGACTCTCACCAGCCAGACTGCGCGCTATCGCGTAGAAAATGCTCCTGTTGCGAGCATGGCATTGCGACTGGGTTTCGCACTTACTGCAGGAACGCAATTGCCCATTGCGGCATCCGATGATTCTTCCGGCTTCTTCGTTTCGGATGACTTCGCAAATCAACCACATTTTTTTCGAGTGCATGTTGCCTCCCTTCCCCAGGGGGAGTTGATTGTTGAATTTTAAAAAAAGAGCAACTAACACTGATAATTTAAACAAAAAATAAACTTTTGCCAAGCTGTTGCCAGATTGTTGCCAGATTGATAGAAATCGGGGTAGAATATTGGCATGAACCTGACTTCACGCCAGCAACAAATTCTGATCGCCACCATCGAAGAATACGTGCGATCGGCCGACCCGGTCGGGTCGGAAGAATTGCTGCGCACCTACAAATTTAATTTCAGCCCAGCCACTGTCCGCGGCGAAATGGCGGAATTGGAGAAAGAAGGCTATCTCTACCAGCCCCACGTTTCCGCCGGCCGGGTTCCCACCGACAAAGGATACCGCTTTTTTGTGAATCACGTCACGGAAAAACGCCTTCAGCGGATGAACCTGGAAGAGCAAAGGCAGCTGGAAGAAGAACTTCTGAAGCTGCGCTTGCGGGAAAAAATGCTGGCCCGCACGCTGGCCAAACTTTTGGCGGCCTTTTCCAATAATTTGGCCATTACCGGATTACTCGAGGAAAAAGAGTTTTTTGAAGCCGGCATCAAACAGCTGCTGACCCAGCCGGATTTCCAAAACGTCGATGAAATCTGCCAAATTGCGGAAGTGCTGGACTATTTGGACGAAAACATCACCGGGCTCGCCAAAGAGCTTCAGCCCAATAAAGTGAAAACTTTCATCGGAAAAGAGAACCTGTTTACAGAGTCGGGCGATTGTGCTATAGTAATTTCCCAGTGCTCCCTGCCCAACGGAGAAAAAGGGATTGTGGCGATTTTGGGGCCGAAAAGAATGGAGTACAAGAAGAATATTTCCCTGATTGAGCAGGTGACTAATTTTTTTGACAATGAAAAAGGATTCTAAAAAGAAGATTGAAAAAAACATGGCGGAGGAGTACTTGGACGGCTGGAAACGCTGCAAGGCGGATTTTGAGAACTACAAGAAACAGCAGCAGGATTGGACGGCCGGTTTCAAGCAATCTGCCGCGCGCGAGGTGCTCGAAGAGATAATTCCGGTGATTGACAATTTCGAACTCGCGGTTAAACATATTCCCCGAGTGCCGGAAAATTGGAACACTTTGCAAGCTAACAAGACTTGGCTGGAAGGGATTGCCCACATCAAGCGCCAGTTGGAGGAGATTTTGGCCGGGCACAATGTCAGCGTAATCGAGATCCAGCCGGGTGACCTTTTCGATCCCAACATTCACGAATGCGTGGAGGGTCCGGCCGGGGAAAAGTGCGAGACGGCTAAATCCGAGGTTCCGGAAGTTGCCAAAGTCATTCGCAAGGGGTACAAAATGGGAGAAAAACTGCTGCGTCCCGCCCAAGTAACCCTGAAAACGACGGATGAGAAGTAGCCAGCGAGCAGCCGGATAATTCTTATAAGTCGTAAACTGACAGATGTTCGAAAAAATCACGCAATCAGCTCAAGGAAGATGGAAAATGCCCAATTGGGAGCAAATAAAGTTCCTGCTTAAATCACTTTCAGAGAAAGAAAAGAGGATTGTCTTGGGCTCTATTTTTGCAGCCTGCATCCTGTTGGCCGCCTGGGGCATAACGGTTTATTTAAAGGAGACCAACCGCCAGCCGGCACTGGGCGGTTCCTATGCCGAAGGCATCCAGGGCCAACCGCTCTACATCAACCCGGTGGTGGCCCACAGCAATCCGGTGGACAGCGACTTAAGCTTGCTGATTTTCTCTTCGCTTTTCCGCTATGACGCGGCCGGCCAGCTGGTGCCGGATCTGGTGAGCACGTGGGAGCGTTCCGAAAACGGAATGACCTACACGGTCCACTTGAGAGACGGCGTAAAATGGCAGGACGGCCAACCATTGACGGCTGAAGACGTTTTGTTCACGCTAAACCTGATTAAAAATCCGACTTTCGGTTCCTCGCTGCGGGGCAACTGGGAGGGGATCGACGTGGCCAAAACCGACGACCACACCTTGACTTTCACCTTGAAAAAGGCTTACACGCCTTTCCTCCACAATCTGACCTTCGGCATCTTGCCGAAGCATCTTTGGGCCGATGTCGCCAGCGACAAATTCTTGCTCACCGATCTCAACCGCAAGCCGGTGGGAAGCGGAATGTACGTTTTCACCCGGCTCGACAAGGACCAAAACGGTAAAATCACCGCCGTCACTTTGCGCGCCAACAAAGACTACTACGGTTCCAAACCGCACCTCAACGAAATCGTTTTTCGTTTTTATGCCACCCCGGATGAAATCCGCGACGCCTACACCAAGGGCGAGGTAAAAGGAATCGCCAACATCGAGACCGCCGACGCCGACAGCCTGAAAAACCTGGGCGACATCAACATCTACCAGATTCCCACCACCCGCATCTACGGGATTTTCTTTAATCAGAAAAAGAGCGTGGTGGCCGCCGACCAGAAAATACGGGAGGCCTTGAGTCAAGCCACCGACAAGAACGCCCTGCTCCAAGAGGCGCTCAATAACCGCGGCGAAGTGGTCAACACGCCTTTGACCCCCAACATGTTGGGCTATGACGGCAGTCTCAACAAATACAACTACAATCCGGATGACGCGGTCAACAAACTCAAAGCGGCCGGCTGGACCGAGCTCAATGACAAAGAAAGAAAAAAAGTGAAAGGCGCTCCCGATTATTCCGAAACGGCCCGCTACAACGAAAAAACTAAAAAATTCTTGGCGCTGACGCTTACCGTACCCAACTATCCCGAACTGGTGAAAACCGCCGATTTGCTCAAAAACCAGTGGCAAAAAGTGGGTTTGGATTTGAAATTGGACATTGTCGACACTTCGGAAACGCTGCAGAACAAAATCTCCGACCGCAATTATGATGCCCTGCTCTTTGGGGAGGTGCTGCAAGCCGACCCCGACCCCACTCCCTTTTGGCATTCCAGCAGCAAGCAGGCGCCGGGGCTTAACCTGGCGATGTACGACAACAAAGACGTCGACGGCCTTTTGGACACCGCCCGCCAGGAAGTGAACGAGGGGGAAAGAGCGGGACTCTACCAGCAATTTCAGCAAAAAGTGATGCAGGACACCCCGGTGATCTTCCTCTTTTCACCCTACTATCTTTACGGGATTTCCAAGGACTACCAAAGCGTCGGCGACAAAGTGATTTACAATCCCTTCAACCGCTTGGACGACATCGGCAACCGCTATCTTTACACCACTCGGATGAGAAAGTAGGATTTATCAAATAATATAAAATAAACAAAAAAACATGCCAAAAGAGACCGTTGTGATTGACTTCGGCGGATCCATTCTGTCGCCGGAACCGGGCAAGATGAACTTCCGGGTGCTTAAAGGTTTCAAAAAGATTCTTCAAAAACATTCGCGCAGATATCGCTTTATTGTCGTCGTTGGGGGCGGAAAAATCTGCCGTCTTTATCAAAATTTGGCGCGGCAGGGGGGAGTCAAGGATAAGCATCTTTTGGACTGGATCGGGGTGCGTTCCACTCAACTCAACGCGGAGTTGATGCGGACTTATCTCGGAAAAATGGCTTTTAAGCGGGTCATGCACTACGAAACTCAAGAGCTGAACTGGCAAAAAGGCATCCTGGTTAGCGGCGGCTGGGAGCCCGGCGGTTCGACCGACCACATCACGGCCCGTTTGGCCGCCATGTACGGGGCGAAAAAGATCATCGTGGCCACCAATATTGATTACGTCTACGACAAAGACCCCCGGAAATTTAAAGACGCGAAAATCCAAAAACAATTGACTTGGAAAGAATTCCGGAAGATTATCGGGAACAAATGGATCCCCGGCATGGCTACTCCGTTTGACCCGAAAGCCGCCAAAATTTGCGTGAAAAACCGAATTACAGTGGAATTCGTCAACGGCGAAAAACTTCCCAACCTCGAAAAAGCCGTCCTCGGCCAACCCTTCCGCGGCACCACCATCACCGGTTGATCTATTGACCAAATTTAATTTCGGATGAATTATAACTTGAAACCTCAATAAAGTCAGTTCTTACCAAAATAAAGCTGGAGGGGTAACATGCGCAAATTCATAGGCAGGCTTTGGATAATCTATATGGCAGTAGTTATCCTTTTGGGGTTGTACTTTTCATTTCTGCCACAAAACCGGAGCATTTCCGCAAGCAACGGATTGGCGTTTGAGTCCTTTGACACCATCAAATCCCTGTTCGCTTTTGCCTTTTTCGTATTCACTTTTCATGTAAAAGTGAATATGGCCTACGGCCGGTTTCATCCCGGAACTAGTTTGGGCAGCATCGGTTTTTTCGTCGTTGTTACGTTTCTTTGCCTCTTACAGGGTGTTTTGTTTCCTGAAGCAAGAGTACCTGCTATCCCCAAATATTTTGAATATCTCGGGGATGGATTTATATTCGGGTGCTTTGTTATTGATACAATCGACACCCTTTGCATGTGGAAGGGGCGGAACGTCCGAAGAAACCAAGCAGCAAGCGGATGACTGGATCCAACAAACCCACTTGCAAAAGCTTCCAAAGCCCCGAATTCGGGGCTTTTTTCTATTGGCCGGACAATATAATGCTTACTGATGTATAGTCAAGAATTTTTTAATCAGTTTTTAATAATTGTTTCTGTATAATCGAAATTACCGTGGGGGTAACAAGTTGTGGGCATCTGGATGCCAACCAGAAGCTCGGGGATGCAAGTTCCCCTACCTCCACGGGGTGGGCGAAATCTGGAATGTAGCTTGACTCAATTTGACTTATTTTTTTTGTATTGTATTTTATTAGTGGTTGGCGTCCAGACATCTCACAATGAGTTGAGTTTTGCCAAATACATCCGTCCGAAAGGCGGATTTTTGGTTTTTATAAAGCTAAACTTTACAAAATCAATATTTTACTGGTATTATTGTTTTACATGGAACGATTGATGAGATCGTGCTATTTGTTTTTTGTTTAAGATAAGTTCAAACTTTCTTAATTTATCAAGTTTCACATGAGCAGAAGCCTTAAGAAAGGGCCTTTCGTGGATGAACGGCTCTTGGAAAAATTGCGCAAAAAAAGCCCGGGTGACAAATCTTCGGTCAAGACTTGGAGCCGGGCGGCCACTATCTCCCCGGAAATGATCGGGTTCACTTTTGACGTGCACAACGGCAAGAGTTTCTTGAAAGTGTTCGTGACGGAAGAAATGGTGGGGCATAAGCTGGGGGAATTCTCCCCGACCCGTAAATTCGTGAAGCACGGCGGAAAATTGCAGAAGGAAGTCGAGCAGCGATCGGCCGCTAATACTAACAAATAAGCATACTAGGAATGGAAGTCAGAGCGAAAGTGAAAAATACGATTACCACTCCCCGAAAAGCCCGGCTGGTGATTGACCTGGTCCGCGGTAAATCCGTGGAAGAGGCTTTGAATCTTTTGAATTTTACCACCCGCAAGTCCGCCGGAATCGTGAAGAAGCTGGTGGAAAGCGCGGCGGCCAACGCCAAACATAATTACGGTCTGGCGGCCGACAATTTGTTCATCAAAAGCATTGAA
>Ga0172375_10012369_pt1 | contig 10704 bp, 14 predicted proteins | sample LakKiv1m_FD_114537 | JGI IMG/M metagenome (GOLD analysis project Ga0172375, IMG submission 114537) | Freshwater microbial communities from Kabuno Bay, South-Kivu, Congo - kab_092012_11.1m | ecosystem: Environmental > Aquatic > Freshwater > Lake | place: Democratic Republic of the Congo...
CAAAGACTATCAGCATACAGACTTATGGCTACCTGTATGGGCTACAAAGTAGGTAATTTTACATTTAATAGAAACAGTTATACTGCTAGCGCTCCAGTCAATTTACAATAGACTATAATAAACGCAAATATGAAAACAAAAATCCAAACACTCAAAGGTTTTAGAGATTTCCTGCCCGCCACCATGCGGGTTAGAAACTATTGCCTAAACATATTTAAGCAAGTTTTTGAATCATTTGGTTTTGAACCTTTAGAAACCCCTACTTTAGAATACGCCTCCACTCTCACCGGCAAATACGGTTCAGAAGCTAGTAAGCTTATTTACACCTTTACTGATAAAGGTGGTCGAAAAGTTGGTCTTCGATATGATTTAACTGTACCTACCAGTAAAGTTTTAGCTATTTATCAAAACAAAATTCCCTTACCCTTCAAGCGTTATCAAATTCAACCGGTTTGGCGAGCAGACAAACCCCAAAAAGGTAGATACCGAGAAGTTCTAATGTGTGATATAGACAGCTTTGGCCAAATGTCCCCCATTCTAGACGCCGAAATTATTACTATAATTTATCAAATTCTTTCCAAACTAAACTTTTCTGACTTTTCTATTCGCCTCAATAGCCGTCAGGTATTAAACACTATGTTTGACCAGCTTGGCATCAATTCAGACAAAAACACTGTATTGCAAACTATTGATAAGTTAAACAAAATTGGCCAACAAGGAGTAACAAAAGAGCTCAGCCAAAAAGGTCTTTCTCAAACCCTCATTTCTGCCCTTTTTCAAAGTCTCAAATCTATCAAACCGGATCAGTATCTTTCTCAAGTTATAGATCAAATCAAATCAATGGGTGTCCCCCAAAAATACTATATCTTTGACCCGTCTATGGTTCGGGGTCTAGATTATTACACAGGCCCCATCTTTGAAACATATGTCAGTTCTCCCAAGATTGGTTCCATTACTGGAGGAGGTAGATACGACAATTTAATTTCCACTCTTGGTGGGCCAGATATTCCAGCCGTTGGCACTACTTTAGGCTTAGATCGCATAGTTGATTGTATCCAAGAGCTAAATCTTATGCCCGAGCTGTCTGTCTCCTCAACCAAAGCCCTAGTTACCATTTTTGACGATACTACTATTAATAAATCATTAGAGATTGCCAATAGTCTTAGGCTTGCAAATATCCCTACCTTCCTCTACCCCTCTCCAGACAAGCTAGGCAAACAATTCAAATTTGCCTCCGACAAAAAAATCCCTTTTGTTATCGTCATTGGCCCCGATGAAGTTAAAAACAACACCATTACTCTTAAAAACATGATCACTGGTACTCAACAAATACTTAAACCAGAAAATCTTGTGGCTCAACTCGTTTAATCATTGGTAACTTATCAAAATCTTTGTCAAAACTAACTATTTGATCATCTTTTCCCATAAAACTCCAAATCAAACAATCGTTTAATTTAACATTAGTTGTTTTGAATAAATGTAAGGCATTAGCAATATCATATTTATAAATTACTTTAAAATTATCTACAGCCAGTATCGACTCCATAAAAATAATTACCTTACTCTTTGGTACTTTATAAAATCTCTGTAAAGTCCAGCTTATTTCATTCAATACCAAGGAAGGTATAAAGTAAGTATTTTTTTTTAAAGATACTTTTTTCATAAAATCGACCAACACATCCGTCTCTTCGAAATATCTAAGTAAAATATTTGTATCCAAAAATATTCTCATATTCTTTCGTAGTTTTCTTCCATATATTTCCGAAAGTCAAAATCCTTTGGTGCTTTTTTCTTCTTCAAACTTCCTGCCAAGCTAAAAAAATCAACCGCCTTTTCTATATACACTCTGCCGTTATCAAACCTAAAATAAATCTTAGAAGGTTTGTTTATTTTCATTCTTTCTTGAACCTCTTTAGGTATATAAACCAATCCTCTGCTTGATATTGAACCTATATATGTATTCATAATTTAACTATATTACATAATTTTTTAGTTGTCAATAATTTAATAAATTTACATAATTTTCTCTTTTTCTATCTAAAGATTGAAGATTAAAGACTAAACGGATATAATACCCCTATGCAAAAAACAATTCATCCCAAATTTTACACGAATTGCCTGGTTACCTGTACCTGCGGCAACACTTTTACTACTGGTTCTACCGTCGACCACATTGATGTTGAAATTTGTTCAAAATGTCATCCATTCTTTACCGGCCAACAAAAGTTTGTTGACGCCAAAGGTAGAATAGACAAATTTAAAGAAAAAGTTGCTAAAAGCGCCGATTATCACACCAAAAAAGCCGCTAAAGCCAAAAAAGTTAAGAAAACAAAAAAATCTAATTCGTAATTTTTGAAAATTGTTAAATTGTAAATTGAAAATTAATTAGTGTGCCTACTATCAACCCAAATATAATCATAATGGAGTTTAGACCTGGTCCTGGCGGAGATGAAGCTACCCTTTGGGCAGGAGATCTTCAAAATATGTACAATCGTTTTGCCAACAAAACAGGTTGGCAGATAATTCAATTAGATCAGGATATTATTCAAATCAAGGGTTTCGATGTTTACGAACAATTAAAATTTGAAACCGGTACTCATCGTGTCCAAAGAATTCCTATTACTGAAAAGAAAGGTCGTATCCATACATCTACTGCCAGTGTTGTAGTTTATCCACAAATCAGTTCAAAAGACATCCAATTAAATCCGGCAGATGTTGAAATGACAGCCAGTCGTGCTGGCGGTAAAGGTGGTCAAAACGTTAATAAAGTTAGTACAGCAGTCAGACTAACTCACAAGCCAACCGGTATTACTATTTCTGTTAGACAAGAAAGATCCCAACAACAAAATCGGGAATTAGGTATGCAAATCTTGGCCAGTAAACTATGGCAAGCAGAAGAAGAAAAAAGACAACAAAGCTTACAATCAGCCCGATCCAAACTTGGTCATGGAGACCGATCAGAAAAAATTCGTACCTACAATTACGCCAGAAATCAAGTCAAAGATCACCGTATCAACAAATCCTTCAATCTCGATCAAATTTTAAATGGCGACCTGACCGACATGCTCCTAGAACTATCTGTTTTAAACGACCTGAAATAATCTCTCTCATTACTAGTTACTCTTTACTAGTTACTAACTCTTTTTTCCAATCTGACTCCTTTAACCATCTCTTGACCATCCCTCCATATTTTTACCTCTATCGTATCCCCTATTTTCTTTTTATTAATTATATTAATTAAGCTAGCATTTTCAGTTTCATCAATTTTTGTTCCATCAATTTCAGTAATTATATCTCCTTTTTTTATACCCGCTTTTTCCGCCCCACTATTAGCAATCACTTCTTCTACATAAGCCCCCTGAGGCACTTCATTAAGGAGAGCTGCTCTCTTACTAATAATTCGATAAGATACTCCCAGATATGGCCTGTCAAATTCACCGGTTGCTTTAAAATTATCAATTGAACTTTTCACCATATTTATAGGTAGGGCAAAACCAATATTTTGGCCGGATAACGATACCGCCACATTAACCCCAATTACCTGTCCCGAAGAATTCAGTAAAGGTCCTCCTGAATTTCCCGGGTTTATAGCCGCATCAGTTTGGATAACATTTTCTAGCTTTTCAGTACCTTCAAATGCAGATCCAGCTACAATTCCTCTACCCAAGCCTGATATCACCCCTGTTGTTACTGTTGATCTAAATTCACCCAGTGCTGTTCCAATTGCAATCACCATCTGACCAACTTTTAAATTATCTGAGTCCCCCATTTCCAAAGGTTTTAAATCAGTCGCTTCAATTTTTAATATTGCCAAATCAACTTCAGGATCTCTATAAACATCTTTAACCTCATATTCTTTATCATCACTTACCACAACTCTATATTTGGCGTCCAAGTCAGACACCACATGTTTATTAGTTACCACCAAACCATCAGTTGATATAATGAATCCCGAACCGATGTCTTTTTCAATTTTTTCTTCTTCAGGTTGACTAAATGGTACTCCAAAAAAATCACCCCAAAAACCAAACGGATCATATATTCCGCTACCTGGATTCAGTTGAACCTTACTGATAGCCACTGTTACTACACTTTCAGCTGTACTTTCTACCACCTCAGTCACCACCGATTCTTCGCTAACTATTCTTTTATCGACAATTCCAGTCTTTTCTTGATTATCTCCACCAGTTATTCCTCCTCTTCTCTCCAGATACACCCCACTGCTAAAAGCTCCCAATAAAAATATTCCCAAAAGTACTCCCAAACCTAAAAACTTCAAGTTAGATGCCTTTGTAGTCATAATATTAATTTAAATCAAATTTTGCCTACAGTCAATTTAGCAAACCGTCTATTTCAAAAATCTTACCCTTATCAATCTCATCATCATATTCCCATTCCACCTCATAATCAGGTTTTACTCCTTTTTGATCTATATCATCCCCATTTGGTAATAACCATTTGGCAATAGTTACATGTAGTCCCGAGCCATCTCTAAAATCATCAGTTTTTTGAACAGTACCTTTACCAAAACTAACTTCGCCTACAAGTGGAGCATTCATTCTTTGTTTTAAAGCCCCGGCCAATATTTCCGCCGCCGATGCCGAACCTCCATTTATCAATACCACCAATTCTTTATCAACTAGCCTGGATCTACCTTTTTCAACCATATATTCCTTAACACTGCCGTCAGCTGATTTTTGCTTAACTACCACCCCATCCTCCAAAAAATCAGAGGCAATTACCACACTACCATCTAAATATCCACCAGGATTATTTCTCAAATCCAATAAAATCACCTCAGAATTATTAGATAACACACTTGATACCATTTCTTCCCACTCTTCATACAATCTGTCACTAAACTTATACATTTTTATCCATGATATCTTTTTGCCATTGTGCTCCAAATTTTCAATCTCTACACTGGCAACCACTATATTCTCTCTAATTAGTTCCACATCTCTAGCCTCATTTTCACCTTGTCTATAAATAGACAAAATTACTTTAGTTCCAATTTCTCCCCTAATTAATTCAACTGCTCGCTGTATACTAATATCCTGTGTATCAACATCTATTCCGGCTTTTTCATCTTTTATTTTTAATATTATATCTCCGGCTCTCAATCCAGCTTTTTCTGCTGGAGTTTTAGCAAGAGGACTCATTACAGCCAAAGATCCATCTTTATACCCTAAGGAAACTCCCACTCCTCCAAATTCACCAGCTAGATTTTCTCTAGACGTTTTATTTTCATCAGGTGGCAAAAAAACTGTATAGGGGTCTCCCAAAGACGATACTTGTCCCTTAATTGATCCATAATAAACTTTTTCATCATCAATTCTGTCTTTATATAAAAAATCATTCTTCAGTATCGATAAAACCTGGCCAGGCAGACCTTCACTGTTTACTACAATCCCTGTATCCAAAAAAATCCCCGACCTAGCTATAGCCAAATGCACCAATATTGTAATCAACAAAAACAAGCTAAAATTTCTCACTTGCCTGCCGGCAGGCATGGATTTTCTAAAAGACATATCTTCAATTGTATACTATTAATCACCTCAAAAATAGTATGTACAGACAGACAATGTACGGACAGGTCTAGACCTGTCCCTTCTTCCCTTCCTTATCTCTTTACAAAAGGTAATAAACCCAAATGACGGGCATTTTTTATTGCCTTAGTTAGTTGTTTTTGATGTCTGGTACAAACGGAGGTCACTCTGGCCGATAATATCCCGCCCCTGATAGATAAAAACTCTTCAAAAGAAACATAATCCATCCAAGTTGGATCTTTTTTTAATTCACAAAAGACACAAACACCCTTTCTGAATTTTGTCCTAATTGGTACTTTACCTTTCTTTTTATAAATTTTTGCCATAGTTTACGAAATATTAAAAGGGCATATCCTCTTCAGTCTTTGTTTGACTGCCTGTATCAGTTACATCTCCACTGTCTTGGCTAGCTACTTCTTCACTTGTTTTTGCTGTTTCAGTTACATGTGCCGGTTCTTCCAAGTTTCCTAAACCCATTTCCTCATCTGGAATAATAATATCTTCAACTCCATGCTCATCACTGATATCCATATCTACACTACCTCCTGCTTTAGCTTGGCTTAGTATCACCATATCAGAAATCACAATTTCAGCTACTTGTCTTTTTTGGTTATCCTGACCTACCCATTCCCTATATTGAAGTCTACCTTCAACAAACACTCTTGTGCCTTTCCCTAAAAGCTGTGAACACAATTCAGCCAACTTATTCCAAGCCACAATCCTGTGAAATTGGGCATCCTCCTTTTTTTCTCCTTGTTTGGTGGTCCAGGCTCTATTGGTAGCTACTCCAAAAGAGGCTACTGCCATTCCACCAGGAGTATATCTTAATTCAGGATCTCTGGTTAAGTTTCCTATTAACATTACTTTATTTAGACATCTAGTCGGCATATTTCTCCTTTTCTTTTCAAATTTTTAAAATTAAATAACGAATAATCTGTTTGTTTCTATTTAAAAAAACTCTAATATCTTTCCAAGGTGCCAAAGCCTCTTGCCCAGCCTCTACATGTCCAATCCAAAATCTGGCCTTTTCATTTTCTTTTATTTTATATGCCAATTCTTTTTCACCCCAATCAGAAAAAGACACTTTCATACCTTTTTTTTCTATTTCTTTTTCCAATTTTGTCAAATCCTCTTTCTGTTTTTTTGAATCCAAACTAGATGGGTATTCAATTATCAGTTGGTATTTATGGCTATAAGTAGCTTTCATATCTTGTTAGATTAACATAAGACTTATTTTTTTACAATCCTATATCTATCGTTAGCTAAATCCTCCACAAGATAACCTTTTTCTTCAATTTCTATCCTCAATCTATCCGATTCTTGCCAGTTTTTTTCTAATCTAGCTTTTTGTCTTTTTTTAGCCACAATTTCAATCTGACTAGGAATTTTCTCGATCTCATCTGTCACAGATAGACCCAATCCTAATACTTTATCGAAATCCATTATTGTTGCTTTTCTATCCGTTAGACTGACTTTCTCATCCTTTACCAATTTCCACACCAAAGCCAAAGCCTCAGGAGTAGCCAAATCATTACTAAGTTTTTCTATCAACTTATTTTTATAATCCATATTAACTTCCCCACCGTCCCTCCAAATAGATAGCATTTTTCTCAATTTTTCCAAAGCCAATTGGCTCGATTTTAGCGCTTCTGTAGAAAAAACCAATCCTTTTCTGTAGTGAGATGATAAGACCAAATATTTATATGCCAAAGGATCAAATCCCATTTCAGTTAAGTCCTCTGCTGTATAGCCATTTTCCAAGCTTTTGCTCATTTTTACTCCACCCTTTAAGGTCAACCAAGCATTGTGTAGCCAAAAATTGGCTGTTTGACGACCATATGCTCCATATCCTTGAGCAATCTCATTAGTATGATGCACCCCAATATGCTCTATCCCACCTGTATGAATATCAAAATTATTTCCCAAATACTTAGTACTCATGGCTGTACACTCCAAGTGCCAACCAGGAAATCCCTCTCCCCAAGGACTTGTCCATTTCATAATATGATTAGGTTGATTAGTTACCCAAAGTAAAAAATCCCAAACCTGTTTTTTTTCACTATCCACTTCCACTCTGGCTCCCGCCTCCATTTCCTCTAATTTCAAATTTGCAAATTTTGCATAATCTTTATATTTACTAGTATCGAACACTAACCCGGTTTTTGTTATATAAGCAAAACCATTGTCTTCTATTTTTTTAGCTAAATTTATTTGTTCTTCAATGTGTTCTGTCGCTCTGCACAACACATCAGGTCTAGGAATACTAAATTTATCCAAACTATTCAAAAATTGTTTTTCATATTTTTTTGCAATTTCCCAAACAGATAAACCCTCTCTTTTTGCCCCTTTTTCCATCTTATCCTCACCAGCATCAGCATCACTTGTCAAATGCCCCACATCTGTTACATTCATTACCCATCTAACTTTAAAGCCTACATATCTCAAAAAATTTACCAGAGTCCCCCATTGAGTATAGGCATACATATGACCTATATGTTGATTCCAATAAACTGTCGGTCCGCAGGAATATATACCCACCTTTCCTTTTTTAATTGGCTTAAATTCTTCCTTTTTTCTACTTAAAGTATTATAAAAATAAATCTTTTGCATGTACTATTATACCTAATCCGGTTTTTTACTAAATTCACCTGTGGCAGACATCTGGTCAGTAGATGGTTTTTTACCATGAGCAAAAGCACTACCTCGACTTTTTTTCTTTTTATGTTCAGGTGTTTGTACCTCCAGCAAACTCTGTCTTTCTTGTTCTTCCATCATTCTCTGCCTTTTTAAGTTCTCCAAAAAATCTTCTTCTTTTCTTTTCTCTTCCTCTTCTTTCTGTCTTCTCACCTCCTCTATTTCTGCTTCTACATTTCTACCCTGTCCCATTTCTTGTCTCAATTTTGCCATTTCTGCTTGTTTTTTTACCTGATCACTTTGCTCTAATTGCTGTTTTTGAGCATTTGTCATATCTTTTATATCTGGAAACAAATCTTGTCCACTTTCACTATTATCTACCACACCTACTGCCTTTTTTACATTATCAATCCCCTGCTCTACTGTCTCATCAGTGATACTCTTTAATCCCTCTAATACTTGTTTCGGAATTGTCTTCATAGTCAACTTTATCTTACACTAATATTCGTTTTAAATAAATTTTAAGCCCGCAGCGAACGCGTACTTCGATCAAAGATCGAGGTAGCCCGAAGGTAGCGAGGACTGCAAAATTTGATTTAAAATGAATTTAATTTTAATTATTCTTACTTTCACAATTTTCTTTTACCCTCCAACGCCCTGCTTAAAGTTGCTTCATCTACATAGCTTAAATCTGACCCTACTGGCAACCCCATACCAATTCTATTTATTAATATTTTTTCCTCTAGCTCCAATTTATCTAATCTATTTTTAATATACAAAGCCGTTGCCTCTCCTTCCATAGTCAAACTGGTTGCCAATATTATTTCAATTCTCTCTTCACTACTACTTCCCAATTCTTTTACTCTTTTTATCAATTCGTCAATTTTTAAATCATCTGGTCCTATTCTTTCCAGTGGGTTTATAGATCCACCCAAGACATGATATACCCCGTCAAAAACTCCCGTTCTTTCAAAATTGATTACATCAATTGATCTCTCTACTACACAAATCGACCTCTCTTTCCTATTATTATCCTTACAAACTTCGCACTTCTCCTGCTCACACACAGAAAAACAAATTTGACAAAACTTACTTTTTTTCTTTAATTCAATTAATTTACTTGCCAGTCCTTCCACATACTCATCTGGTGTATTGAGTAGATAGAATACCAATCTTGTAGCACTTTTTGGCCCAATCCCAGGCAACTTTTCTATAGCTGAAACCGCTTTAACCACTACAGCCGGCAAATGAGTTGACATAAATTTTTTAAAACAAATCTCCCAACCCACCCATCTCTTGCATTTTTTTAGCCACCAATTTCTGTGATTTTTTTAATGCCTCATTAATCACATCAACCAATTTCTTCTCTTCCTCACCGTCAATTGTAATACTTCTAATCTTCTGATCACCTCTGACTTCAACTCTTATACCCTTGTCTTCATAAACAGTCATCTCAGACTCAATCGCCTTTTTTATCTTCAAGGCCTTTTGTAACATTTTTGCTTTATCAAACATATTTATTATTAAAATTTAACTTTGTTATTCTACCATTAGAATGATTAAACTCTTTCTTTTTATTATCTCCCCTGTTAAGGAGAGAATTAAAGAGGGGTTTTTATCCAAATATATCTTTAACCACATCATAAATTTCACTATCTTGGGCACTTTTTTCAGCTGGCAAATCAACCGGCGTACCTTTATCTGCTAACCTACAATCAAATACTAGTGGCACTCCCAACACATTTTCCAGTCCCTTTTCTACAATTTTTCTATTTCTACTATCTTCCAACCTTTCTTTATGAAATTTATAAAACACCTCAATTTCCACTCTGTCGCCAATTACATCCACTGGCCTAGCTGCCCTCAAAAATGCCTCAACCGAATGATTATATGGCTTAACTTCAGCCAACAATTCCTTCCATTTAGAATAGACATCCTCTACTTTTACCCTAGCTTGTGGCTTACCAATCTTCATCTTTATTTCAGACTTTTTCTCTTTTTTTTCTTCCTTTATTTCCTGCTTTTCTCCTTCACTCCCCCCTCCAGATTTCACCATAAAATCGATCACTGCCAACTGTATTGGCAATTGTGGTAAAACTGTATTTTTTTCATCTCTAGAGGCATTTATCAGTAATCTTAAAAAGAAGCTATTTTCCTGGGCAGTTAAACCACTAACATTACCTCCCTTATAAAAATCAATCATTTTTTTCTGGAAATACTCCACTAATCTCTGTCTATAAAGACTCAAGTCAACACCAGATTCCGCCATCAACTCTAAATTATTTAGTATTTCTCCTGTTTTTCCTTCCTTTAAATCATTTTCAAACAAATTTGGCTCATAAAAACCTCTTGCATATTTTTTTTCAGAAAAGTCCAACCAATCTTTTTTACTAATTTTTTTACCTTTTGATAGCACCAGTTCCATCAAAATTTTCTGGCCATTTCTAAAGCTACCCTCACTCAAACTCCCAATCGCTTCCATTATAAAGTTAAGATCATCCCCCATCTCTATTCCTTCACC
>Ga0172375_10012371_pt1 | contig 10704 bp, 9 predicted proteins | sample LakKiv1m_FD_114537 | JGI IMG/M metagenome (GOLD analysis project Ga0172375, IMG submission 114537) | Freshwater microbial communities from Kabuno Bay, South-Kivu, Congo - kab_092012_11.1m | ecosystem: Environmental > Aquatic > Freshwater > Lake | place: Democratic Republic of the Congo...
CGGCGCTGATGCAGATCGCCGACGCCACGCCCCACTACCAGATTCTCGTCCGCCGCGAGAACGACCTCGACCAGATGGAGGTGCAGGTCGAGCTCAAGCCCGAGAACGCCTCCGACGAGATCAAGGAGATGGAGGCCCTGCGCGGGCGGATCGCGCACGCCATCGAGCGCGTCACCTCGATCCGCGTCGCCGTCACGCTCGTCCAGCCCAACGCCATCGCCCGCAGCGAGGGCAAAGCCAAACACGTGCGCGACCTGAGAACCTAAGGAGGCGTCATGAAGATCAACCAGATCTCGCTTTTTCTCGAAAACAAGCCCGGCCACCTGAACGCGATCTGCCGCACCCTGGCCGACAGCGGCATCAACATCGTCACCCTCTCCCTGGCCGACACCCAGCAGTTCGGCATCGTGCGGCTGATCGTCGAGGACTGGAAGAAGGCCAAAGCCGCGCTCGAAAAGGCCGGCTACGTGGTGAACGTGCGCGAGGTGGTCGCCGCCACGGTCAGCGACACGCCCGGCGGCATGGCCGAGATTCTCGACGTGGTCTCGGCCGCGGGCGTCAACATCGAGTACATGTACGCCTTCACCGCGCGCCGCGGGGACTCCGCCGTGCTGATCTTCCGGTTTGACAAACCCGACGCCGCGATCGCCGCGCTGCAGGCCGCCGGCCGTGACGTGCTCCCCTCCGTCGAACTGTTCAAGACACGCTGAACGCCCCGCGCGGCGCACCCCCGCCATGACCACCGCACCCGTCGTCGAGAACGCCCACTGGCAGCGCGAAATTGAGTGCCTGCCTCCCGATGCGCTCCGCGCGCTGCAGCTCGCGCGCCTGCGCGAGACCGTCGCGCGCGTCGCGCAGACGCCCTTCTACCGCGAGGCCTTCGCCCGCCTGGGCGTCTCGGCGGACGCCATCCGCACGTTGGCGGACATCCGCCGCCTCCCCTTCACCGCCAAGGACGACCTGCGCGCGCACTATCCGGATGGCTTTCTCGCCGTGCCGCGGAGCCAGGCCGCGCGCTGGCACGGTTCGTCGGGCACGACCGGCAAGCCGACCTTTGTCGCCTACACCCGCAACGATCTCGCGGTCTGGGCGGATCTCTGCGCCCGCTTCCTGGTCGCGGGCGGCATCCGCGCCTGCCACACCGTGCAGGTCGCGTTCGGCTACGGACTGTTCACCGGCGGATTCGGCCTGCACTACGGCCTCGAACGCGTCGGCGCGGCCGTCATCCCGGTCTCGTCGGGCAACACGGAGCGACAGATCACGGTGCTGCGGGACATGCGTCCGGAGGGGTTGATCTGCACCCCCTCCTACGCCCTGAAGCTGATGGAGACCCTCGCGCAACAGGGCGTCGCGCCGGGAAGCCTGGCGCTCCGTCTCGCCCATTTCGGCGGCGAGCCCTGGACCGAGGACATGCGGCGGCGGATCGAGGACGGCCTGGGCATCCTCTGTTTCAACAACTACGGGCTTTCGGAAATCCAGGGGCCCGGCGTCTCGGGCGAGTGCGGCTACCGGCTCGGCATGCATGTGTACGAGGATTGCTTCCTCGTCGAAGTGGTCAACCCCGAGACGCTCGAACCCGTCCCCGACGGCGAACCCGGCGAGCTGGTCTTCACCACCCTCGCCCGCGAGGCCTTCCCGATCCTCCGCTACCGCACGCGCGACATCGCGGCCATCACGCGCAAGCCATGCCCCTGTGGCCGCACCTCCTGCCGCATGAGCCGGGTCACCGGGCGCACGGACGACATGCTCGTCATCCGCGGCGTCAACGTCTATCCCTCGCAGATCGAGGAGGCGCTGCTGCGGGTGGATGGAACCGCGCCGCACTACCGCATCGAGGTCACCCGCCCCGGCGCGCTCGACGCCGTCACGGTGCATGTCGAGATGTCGGCCGCCCTGTTCTCCGACTCGATGGCCCGCCTGCAGGAGACGCGCCGCCGCCTCGCGCACGCCATCCAATCCGTGGCCGGGATCGGCGTGGCCATCAACCTCGTCGAGCCCCAAACCCTCGAACGCTTCGAGGGCAAGGCCCGCCGGGTCGTGGATCGCCGCAACCTCTCCGATCCGGGGACCCTGTAGCCCAGCCTCGCCGCCGGCGGAAGCGGCGCGCCAGCCGTCCGCAAACGTCCGGTTCCAACAGGAGACGCGCACGCCATGTCCGTTGATCGTGTTTCGGCCATCCGCCCCTGCCGCCGCGCATGCGCCGCCGCCGCGCTGCTCGCGGCGCTGGCGTCCGGATGCCGGCCGCCCGCGCCGCCGCCGGCCTTCCCCGCCTTCACGGCGCACGACGCAACCAACGCCTGCGCGCACACGGCGCGATTCGTCGCGCGGGGGCCGCGGGCGGCCGGGACGCCGGGCGCCCGCCGCGCCGCGGAGTTCCTGCAAGCCGCGCTGCGGGATCTCGGCGCCGCGTCGGCGCGGATCGAATCGTTCGAGGACGAGACCCCGTTCGGTCCGCGGCTCTTTCACAACGTGCTCGCCTCCTTCCCCGCCGCCGACCCGCGCGCGCCGTGGATCGTCCTGCTCTCGCACTTCGACACCAAGACCGGCGTCCCCGGCGACAGCGAGGAGACGCCCTTTGTCGGGGCGAATGACAGCGGATCCCCCACCGGCCTGCTCCTCGCCCTGGCCGAACGGTTCGCGCGGCTGACGCCCGACCGCCTGCCCGCCGGCGTCCTGCTCGCCTTTCTCGATGGCGAGGAGTGCGCAGTGGCCTACAGCGACCGCGACGGCCTCCACGGCAGCCGCCGGCTCGCGCGCGACCTGCGCGCGCAACGCCTGCCCGTGCGCGCCGTCATCCTCGCCGACATGATCGGCGACCGCGACCTGCGGCTCGAAATTCCCCGCAACGGCGCCCCCGAGCTGCGCCTCCTGGCGCTCGCCTGCGCGGAGCGCCTCGGCCTCGGCAGCCGCGTCGCCCTGGGAAACACCATCATCCTCGACGACCACCAGCCCTTCCTCGATCTCGGCTTCCCGGCGGTCAACCTGATCGACTTCGCCTTCGGCAGCGCCCCCGGCCTGAACGACTACTGGCACACCCTGGAGGACACGATGGACAAGCTCGACCCCGCCAGCTTCGAAATCACCGGCCGGATCATCCTCGCCATGATGAACGCGCTCGCCGCCCCCTGATGACTCCCTCCACCCGAGGCTCCTGGTGAACCGACAGCCAGATGGAGACCGCCACGCTGCCGGCTCCGTTCAACGCACGCCGCACGATATCCGGAAAAGACTAGGATCGGCGGCGGCTGACGCGCTACACTATCCGCGCGTGATGTTCATGGGCGAAGCGGCAGGAGGGAGGCTGAGGCCATGCGGGTCGGGTTGACATACGATTTGAAAAGCGACTATCTGGCGATGGGGTTCAGCGCGGAGGCGGCCGCCGAATTCGACCGGCCGGACACGATTGACGGCATCGAGGCCGCCGTGCGGGCGCTGGGTTGCGCAACCGACCGGATCGGCCACGCGAAGCGGCTGACGGAGCGGCTCGTCGCCGGCGACCGCTGGGATCTGGTCTTCAATATCTGCGAGGGCGTGCGCGGCGTCGGCCGCGAGGCCCAGGTGCCGGCGATCCTTGACCTGTATGGCGTGCCGTATGTCTTCTCAGACCCGCTGGTGCTGTCGCTCACCCTGCACAAGGGGATGACCAAGCGCGTGGTCCGCGACGCCGGTGTGCCGACCAGCGATTTTTGCATCTACGCGGAGGCGGCCGATCTGGCCGACCTGCGGTTCGACGCCCCCTATTTCGTCAAGCCGGTCGCCGAGGGCACCGGCAAGGGGTGCACCGCGAAGTCGCTCGTGCGGACGCGCGAGGGGCTGCGGGATGCCTGTGACGCGCTGGTGGCGCGCTTTGGTCAGCCAGCGCTGATCGAGCCGTTTCTGCCGGGGCGGGAGTTCACGACCGGCATCACGGGGACCGGACGGACGGCTTGCGCGGTCGGCACCATGGAGGTGATTCTGCTCGAAAACGCCGAGAAGGGCATCTACTCCTACGCCAACAAGGATCACTACGAAGACCGCGTTGTTTACCGGCTGTGCGACACGGCGGCCGACCCGATCGCCGCGGCGGCCGAGCGGGTGGCGCTCGACGCCTGGCGGGCGCTGGGATGCTGCGACGGCGGGCGGGCCGACATCCGCTGCGACGCCGCCGAACGTCCGCAGTTTCTGGAAGTGAACCCGCTGGCCGGCCTGAACCCGACCCACTCCGACCTGCCGATCCTCGCGCGTCTGGCGGGCGTGGACTACGCGACATTGATCCGCCGGATCATGGAGTCGGCGTGCCGGCGCCTGGGAGTGCGCCTCGGCTGATTAACCCTGAACCCTGTCTCACTCCTCCCGCATGAATCCGGCGATCCGGCTGCAGAGTTCCGGCAGGAGCCGGTGCTCCAGGGGGATGGCGTGCCCGCAGGCTTCGAGCGTCTCGCTGTGCAGCCGCGGCGGGTTGCATCCGGCGAGCCAGGCGCGGGCGGCGTCGGTGTTGACCACCCGGTCGCCGGGCACCAGGGCCGCGAAGAGCGGAACGCGCACGTCCCCCGCGCGGCCGCGCAGCCGGTCCGTCAGCTCGAAGAGCCCGCGGTACGTGGCCAACGGGATGAAACGGTCCCGCTGGTAGGCGATGGCCGCCCCGTCGGCGGTGAGGACGTTGACGGGGAAGCACGATTCGAACGTGCGTGAAAGCGGGAGCAGGAGCCGGCCGATGCGGAACCAGATGCGCGGATGGAGCAGCGGCGAGCGGGCGGGGGAGACATCGAACAGCGGCGCGAGCAACACGAGGCCATCGGCGAGCGCGGGGTTGTTCAGATGCGCCAGGGCGGCGAGCGCGCCGCCCATGGAGTGGCCCGCCAGCCAGACGCGTTGATGGCCGCTGCGCAGCGCCGCCGCCTCCTCACGGACCGCCGCGAGCCACCCGTCGAGCGTCTGGCGGGCCGCGACCGCAAGCGGCTCGCCGGCGCCGGGCAGACGCATCACACGGCAGGTCAGGCCGTGCGCGGCGAGCGCCCCGGCCATGCCGGCAAAGACGGCGGCCGTGTCGGCAAAGCCGTGAATGAGCAGCACGGCGTCCCGTCCCGTGCCGCGGGTGAACGCCGCCCCGTCCGACGCCACGCCGTCGGGGCCCCGGCGGATGCGCCGTTCCCAGCGCCGGCAACGCGCGCCGATCCACCCGGCGTGCGCGAGGTTGGCGGCGAGCCAGAGGGAGAGGGCCAGCACGCCTGCGGCGAAGATCATGGCAGCGTTCGACATCGAACCTATTCCTTCCACGCCTTGCCGCCGTCGGCCACGCGCCAGAGGTAGAGGGCGGCGAGGGAGCGGTGCGGCGCCCAGCGTTCGCCCGCGCGGGCGAGGGCTTTGGGCGCGGGCAGCTCGGGCAGGGAATAGGCGATGGCATAGCCCCGGCGCACGCCGAAGTCGCCGGCGGGGAGGACGTCCGGTCGGCCGAGGGTGAAGATCAGGAACATTTCAGCCGTCCAGCGGCCGATCCCGCGAATGTCGCCGAGGCGCGCGATCAGCGCCTCGTCATCGAGCGCGCGGCAGGCGGCGAGCGTCGGCAGGCGGCCGTCCCGCGCATGCCGGGCGAGATCGCGCAGGGCGGCGATCTTGTTGCGCGAAAGTCCGGCGGCGCGCAGGGCCTCATCCGGCGCGGCGAGCAGGCCGGCCGGCGGCGGCAAGGCGCCGTTCCCGACCTGGGCGACGAGACGGCCCAGGATGGTGGCCGCGGCCTTGGCGTGGAGCTGCTGGTAGACGATGGATTCGCACAACGCCTCGTACGGCTCGCGCCGGTCGGCCGTCACCCGCAGTTTGCCGAAGCGCGCGATCAGTCCGGCCATGACGGGATCCCGCGAGAGATGGAGGTGCTTGTTCATGGGAGGCGCTTGATTGCGACAGGCATCTGGCGTGAAGCGGGATCATACCCCGATCCCGGCACATCGCGCAATCGCGATTTCATGGCCCTGGCCGGGCAAACGCATCATTATTTTCGCAAAAACCGCCACTTTGCGGTTTCACTCGGATGCCTCATCCGTGGATACACGGACGGCATACCGGTGAAACCGCTGAATGACGCAATTATAAACGACTTTGAGCGAATGTTCGTTCCGCCGTCCGTGTATTCACGGGTGAGGCGGACGAAACATTCGCTGATTCTTTGCGGTTTTTGCGAAACGTGTTTGCGTTCGCCCTGCATGGACCTGGCCGGGCCGCATCCAGCCTTGACACCCACCCTTCACACGGCTACGCTCTCATCACCAAGGGGCGAGCCATGAAAACACGCCATCCACAGCCATTATCCGCCGGGGATCGCCACTGGCAGGATCTCGCGGAGCGGGTCGTGCGCGACGTGCGCGGCGCGCTGCCCGATGATCTGCGCGCGGCGGCGGATGAGATCCCCGTTATCATCGAGGAGCGCCCCGGACGCGCGTTGCGTGACGCCGGGTTTCCCGATGATCTGCTGGGCCTCTTTGACGCGCCGGCCTATGCCGACACGCTGACCGACACCGATCCGCGCCCGCCCGCCATCCGCCTCTTCATCCGCAACCTGCGCGACGAGGCGGATGACGACCCCGGCGTCTTCCGCGAGGAGGTGCGTGTGACCTACCTGCACGAACTCGGCCATCTCCTGGGGCTCGATGAAGACGACCTCGATGCCCGCGGCCTGACGTGACGGAGGCCGGAGTCTAGTGCCGGAAGCTCCGCTGGCCGGTGAAGACCATGGCGACGCCGGCCTCGTTGCAGCAGTCAATCACGTCCCAGTCGCGCAGGGCGCCGCCCGGCTGGACGATGGCGGTGATCCCCTCGCGGATGCCCACCTCGGCGCCGTCGCGGAAGGGGAAGAAGGCGTCGGAGACCATGCTGCAGCCGGCCAGCCCGCCGTGCCGGGCCTTGACCTCTTCGTCAATTGCGGCGGCGCGCGTCCGGCCCGTGTCGCCGAATTTCAGGATGAGATCGTTGTAGGGCGTGGCGTATTTCTCCCAGGCGATCCAATCGGCGAGCTTGCGGTAGGCCTTGTCGCGGGCGATCTCGGCGACGCCCACGCGGTCCTGCTCGCCGGTGCCGACGCCAACCGTCGCGCCGTCCTTGACGTAGAGCACGGAGTTGCTGGTGACGCCCGCCTCGACCAGCCAGCCGAAGATCAAGTCGTCATACTCCTGCGGCGTGGGCAGCCGCTTGATGCGGCGCACCGTGCCATCCTGCATCGCGCATTCGGCGGGCAGGAGCTGGCTGGCGGTGCGGGCTTCCGGGACGAACGACCACTGGGCCACGATGCCGCCGTCCATGAGCGACTTGAAATCAACCACGCGCTGGGCCGCGAAGCCGGCGAGGCGGGCCATGTTGCCGATCCGCATGACGCGCAGGTTCTTCTTGGCCGCGAAGAGATCGAGCACGCCCGGCCCGAACTCGGGGGCGACGACCACCTCGGTGTAGTTCTCGGCCACGAGCCGGGCGGTCTCCAGATCCACTTCACGATTCAGCGCGATGCACCCGCCGAACGCGGCGAGGCGGTCGGCCTTGTTGGCGCGGAAGTAGGCCTCGGCCAGGGTGGCGGCCTTGGCCACGCCGCAGGGGTTGTTGTGCTTGACGATCACGGCGCAGGGGGTGGCGTCGAGATAGCGGAGGATATTGAGGGCGTTGTCGGCGTCGGTCAGGTTGGTCTTGCCGGGGTGCTTGCCCGACTGCAGCAGCTCGGGGTCGGAGGCGAGGAAGCGTCCGGGCTGGAGGGCGGTGACCTCGCCGAGGGTAAGGTTGCCGTTGACCAGCTTGTACAGGGCGGCCTCCTGGCCCGGATTCTCGCCGTACCGCAGCCCCTTCTTCTCGCCGGCGATCACCCAGGCGACCTTCTCGTAGCAGAGCGTCTGGCGCGTGGCGCCGTCAATGAAACTGATCTCCAGCTTCGGGGTGAAGTGGTCGTCCATGATCGTCTTGTAAGCGGCTTTGAGATCGGGTGCGGCCATGAGAATCCTCCTCGGTTGGAACGTGCCTGGGGCGTGCAGCGGGCACTCGCGCCCGTCAGAGGCACAGCATAGCGGCAGACGGCGCCCGAAGCAACAGGAATGCAGACGGTAAAACCCGCTTGCCCCCGCGCGCGCGGGCAAGTAAACTGGCATTTCAACTTTAACAGGAGCGTACGCATGGAACAGAAACACACCTTCAAGGCAGAGGTCCGGCAACTGCTGGATCTGGTCATCCACTCCCTCTACTCGAAAAAGGAGATCTTCCTGCGCGAGCTGATCTCGAATGCGTCGGACGCGATCGACCGCGCGCGGTACGAGGGCCTGACCGACAAAACGCTGGTCGAGGGGGTCGCCGCCTGGCGGATCGACCTGGTCGCCGACAAGGCGGCCCGCACGCTGACGCTCTCCGACAACGGCATCGGCATGACGCAAGCCGAGGCCGAGGAGAGTCTGGGCATGATCGCCCGCTCGGGCACCAAAACCTTCCTGCAGGCGATCCGGGAGAAGCAGGGCGCCAGCGCGCCGGAGCTCATCGGCCAGTTCGGCGTGGGTTTCTATGCCGCCTTCATGGTGGCCGACGCCGTCACCGTGGTGACCCGCCGCCGCGGCGCGGCCGCCGGCGAGGCGGTGCGCTGGCACTCCGCCGGCGACGGCACGTATACGACCGACGCGGCCGAACGCGACGATCCGGGAACCACCGTCACCCTTCACCTGCGCGAGGGGATGGATGAGTACCTGGACGAGTGGCGGATCAAGGCGCTGGTCAAGCAGTACAGCGATTTCATCGCCTACCCCGTTCGTCTCGGGACCGGCGGCAAGGCGCCCGGCGACGCCGACGCGCCGCTGAACACCATGAAGGCGCTGTGGAAACGCGCCAAAAGCGAGGTCAAGGACGCGGACTACACCGAATTCTACAAGCACCTGACCCATGACCCGGCCGAGCCGCTGAAGGTCATCCCCATGGCGGTCGAGGGGGCGGTCGAGTTCCGCGCGCTCCTGTTCATCCCGCGCGAAATGCCCTTTGACCTGCTCTACCGGTCGGAGCGCAAGCACGGCCTCAATCTCTACGTGCGCAACGTCTTCATCGGCTCCGATTTCGAGGCGCTGCTTCCGGAATACCTCCGGTTCGTCCGCGGCGTGGTCGACTCGAGCGACCTGCCGCTCAACGTGTCGCGCGAGATGCTGCAGGACGACGCCGTCATCCGCAAGATCCGCAGCAACCTCGTCGGCAAGCTCCTGGCCGCGCTCGCCGAAATGAAGAAGGAGAAGCCCGACGACTACCGGATCTTCTTCAAGGCTTTCGGCCGCATCCTCAAGGAGGGGTTCCACTTCGACTGGGAGAACAAGACCAAGCTCCAGGATCTCGTTCTCTTCCACTCGGCGCGCGCCGACGGGAACGCGCCGGTTTCGCTCAAGGATTACCGCGACGCCATGCCCTCGACGCAAAAGGAGATCTACTACCTGATCGCCGAAAGCCTCGATGCCGCCCGCCAGTCGCCGCATCTCGAGGCGGTCCGCGCGGCCGGCTGCGATGTGCTGCTGCTCGTGGACGCGATTGACCAGTGGGTGGTGGACGCGCTGGATGACTTTGAGGGGTGCAAGCTGCGGGCGATCGACAAGGGCGATCTGGAACTCGGCTCCGACGAGGAGCGGGCCGACGCGAAGAAGAAGATCGAGGATGCCGGCCAGACGCTCCGCCCGGTGCTCGATTTTCTCAAGGCCGCGCTCACCGACCGGGTGAGCGAGGTGCGGGTGTCGCCGCGGCTGACCGACTCGGCCTGCTGTCTCGTGGCCGACCCGCAGGCCCTGAACGCCACCATGGAGCGGTTCATGCGCGCCATGAATCGGGAGACGCCCGCTCGCCTGCGGATCCTGGAGGTCAATCCCGCCCACCCCCTGATCGAGAAGATGCGCGCCATGCGCGAGGCCGACGGCGCCGACCCCCGGTTGAACGACTACGCCGAGCTGCTGTTCGGCCAGGCGCAACTGGCCGAGGGCACGGTGCCCGCCGATGTGCAGCGTTTCACCCGCCTGGTATCGGACCTCATGGCGCGTTGACCCGCGCCAGCCCCGCCGCGCAGGCGCAGCGGGCGCCTCCCCTCCCCCACGCCTTGTGAAGGGAAAACGGCGATGGACACGCCCGTGCTGGACCTTCTGAACCGCCTGGTGGCCTTCGACACCCACGCCGGCGAGGCCGCGCAAGCGGCGTTCCTGGCGGATCTGACGCGCGCCTGGGGCGCGGAGACGTTTCTGGACGAGGTTTCGCCCGGTCGCGTGAACGTCCGCGCGCGCTTTGCCGGAACCGGCCCCGGCCCCACGCTCGTGCTGGAGGCGCACGGCGACACGGTGGCCGGCGCGCCGGCCTGCCGCCACGACGCGGCGGCAAGGCGCTATTACGGCCGGGGCGCCTGCGACACCAAAGGTTCAATGACGGCGATGCTCCTCGGTATCCGCGCGGCGCTTGACCGCGGCCCGCTGCCCCGCGACGTCGTGTTCGCCAGCACCTGTTGCGAGGAGACGGGCGGCGAGGGTGCGCGCGCCCTCGCCACCGTGCTGCCGCCCGACGCGCACGTCGTCGTGGGCGAACCCACCGGCCTGCGAATCGTTCGCGCCCACAAGGGCTGCTACCGGACGCGCATCACCTGCCGCGGCCGCGCGGCCCACAGCTCCGCGCCCGAACGCGGGGTCAACGCGATTTACGCCATGCGCCAGGTGCTGGCGGCGTTGGAGGAGGAGGTCGCTCCCGCCTTCCTGGAACGCA
>Ga0172375_10012372_pt1 | contig 10704 bp, 14 predicted proteins | sample LakKiv1m_FD_114537 | JGI IMG/M metagenome (GOLD analysis project Ga0172375, IMG submission 114537) | Freshwater microbial communities from Kabuno Bay, South-Kivu, Congo - kab_092012_11.1m | ecosystem: Environmental > Aquatic > Freshwater > Lake | place: Democratic Republic of the Congo...
AATAATTCTTGCTTCTCAAGAATCAAATGATTCTGTTGCTGTTGCAAAAAAGAATGAGATGGAAAAACAGGCTAATTCTGCTAGATAAAGAGTAGAATTAATATTTATATTTTATAATGGTTTCTCAAAAATATTTTGCTGATGAAATATGCCCTATGAACGCTATTTATGCTGTCTTAAGCAATCCTGCTAACAATCTTAGAGATAGAAAAGAAGTTGAAAGAGAAGCAATCAAGGCAGGGGAAAAAGCCTTGCGTAAACAGAACGAAGTTGGTTTGGATGTTGAAATTGTTGAGTGATTCTTATATATTCTTTAGTATAATTTTATTTTTAAAGCGATAAATATTAAGTAAAATATGACGGTAGTTTATTCTTTTCAGGAAGGGAAAAAATATGTATTAATTGCGCCCTTGCGAGATGCTAGAGGATTTGCTAATGAGTGGGCAGCTATTCAACCTAATATTTCAAGTTCAGTACTATATATTAGAAGAGAAACTATTAAAGATAAGAGATTTGAAACTTTTTTTGCTGAGTGGGGTGGTAAACTACATGAATTTGATTTGGGTTTAGCTTTATTTGGTTCTACATTATTAAGAATAACAGTAGGTTTAGAAGATATTGAAAATGTTCGAAAAGATAAAATTTTCCTTAGAAACCCCCCAATGTCTAAAATTATACTTGAGGGAGAAAGAGATCCAAATATAATTGAATGGGCTAAAAAAGCCGAAGACATTCGAGAGAAATATAGAACCGTACTCGGTAATTTTAGGATGGAGTTAAGGCCTTTTTGATATTATTCTCAAGTATACAATTATTTTTAAAGTAAGAAAGACTCACATTTTTATGGTATACGTTGGCAGTGATAGAGAAGCGAATGGAAGAAAACAAGCTTGTTTGAGATTGGGGACTAATAATCTTGAGTTGAATGGTAGAATTGCTAGAGCTAATGGTGCATATAGGCAAGAAGAATCTGAAAAAAGGGCAGATGTTGCAAGATTATTTTATGCTGTCTTAGATAATGATACTGAAACAGCTTTGCTAAAATATGAGCAAGAATTTGTGCAAATTGAAAGAAGAAGAAAAACACTTCTTGCTGTTAAAGAAGGAAATTGTAGTATATGTGGAAAGATAAATTTTGGAAAATTTGATATATGCCCTATTTGTCTTGATGTTTATCATAGGGAATTTAGAGCTAATTTAAAACTTTCACTTGATTCTTGCGAGGCCTTGAGAATTATTGATGGTGTGTAGAGAGTATTTAATTTAAATAAACTAAATTAAACAATGACAACAGAAAATACAACAAGAAGTAAATTTTGGGTAGATTTTTCTGTTAGAACAGGAATAGGCAAAGCAATACTTGACGAAGCTGGAATAAATTCTTCTCATAATTTTCTTAGTAATTTAATTTGGTCTACTCCAATAATTGGAAGCGCTGTATATGAAATTGTTAAGCCATATAGGAAAAATTTAAGAGAAGAAGGCTCTATATTCCCAAGTATGGCTCGTGGTGGTTGCTATGATCTTGAAACTCAAATAATAGTAAGTGCTGCAGGTTCTGTTAAAGATGGAGTTGTTGGCGGTATTAAAGGCGCTTTTGGTTTTTTCGCAGGATATTATGGAACTAGGTTAGTTTGTTCTGCCATAAGAAGTGTTTTGTAATATTTCAGGATAATTTACTTAACTATCTCCAATTTAAATAAAAATTGATATTTTCTATAATAAATCGTTTATAGGGCCATAATCTTTTATGGGTGGCCATTTTCCATCAATTTCTTGCTTTATTTTTCCACCGAATAAATGAAGGTTTTTAGATAGGGAAAACTTTTCTACAAGTTCTGAAATAAAACCTAGCATATCTTTCTCTGCTTTTTCATCTATATGAAAATCATAGCCCCTGTAAAAATATATTCCCGTATCATCAAAATATCCTCTTGTTAGAAGGTTCATGAGACTATCATCCTCTGAATTTATCCAACCTAATAATTCAAACCAGTTAGCATGTGAGTAGGTTACGTTTTCAGGAGCTATAAACAGTTTATTTTCCTTGATTGCAAACATTCTTCTTGACCTATGAAAAGACTTTCTTTTTTCAGTTGAAGAATCGGTTCCATATTTATTATCAAATTGCTTTTCGTCCATAAAGGCCTATATTAAGTCTAGTTTTATAAACATTTATATAAAAATCACACCAGCTCGCCACGCTTGGCGAGCTGCCAACTCTTGGAGTTGGTTAGTGTGATTTTTCTTGATGTTTTGCATCACGAAAAGGTTTAAAAACTATCCTTCAAATAAAATTCTATAAGAAAACAAACATATTAAAAAATCCTAAAACCGTACCGGTTTGAATACAGAAGATTTTTTACATACAGAAAATTAAGAATTTTCTGTCTGTTCGTTTTCAAGGAAAACTCACATGGCTAAAAAGGAAACAAATTTAGAAAAAATACAGAGAATTTGCACAGCGCAAAAAAATATTAGAAATGTAGCTACAAGCGCACATATTCACCACGGAAAAACTGCTCTTACAGATAATTTACTTGCTGCTTCAGGATATATGGCTGCGAAGAATGCAGGAGATTTGGAAGAAGGAATGGCAACATGGCAACATGGAGATGAGCAGGAAAGATTGATGACTGTTGATTCTGCAAATGTTTCTATGGTTCATGACTTTGAAGGAGAAGAATATTTGATTAATTTAATAGATACCCCTGGACACGTTGACTTTGGTGGAAATGTTACTAGGGCTATGAGAGCTATAGACGGAACAATTGTTCTTGTATGTGCTTCAGAAGGAATTATGCCTCAAACAGAAACAGTTATCAAGCAAGCTTTGAAAGAAAGAGTTAAGCCAGTATTATTCATAAATAAAGTTGATAGATTAATTAAAGAATTAAAATTAACGCCTGAAGGAATGCAGCAAAGACTTGTTAAGATAATTAATGATTTTAATATTTTACTTTCTCAGATAGCAGAGCCAGAGTTTGCTAAAAAATGGCAAGTTGATGTTAATGATGGAAGTGTTGCTTTTGGAAGTGCTAGAGATAATTGGGCTTTATCTGTTCCTTTTATGAAGAAAAAAGGAATAGGTTTCAAAGACGTTCTAAATCTTTATAATCTAAATGAAGATGAAAGAAAAGAATGGTGCTGGAAAAATGCCCCTTTATTTGAAGTTTTGCTTGATATGGTTATTAAGCATCTACCTTCTCCATTAGATGCACAGAAGTATAGAATTCCAAAAATATGGCACGGAGATATAGAAAGTGAATTCGGAAAGAATTTAATGAACTGTGATCCAAAAGGAAAATTAGGTTTTGTTATAACTAGAATAGTTATTGATCCTAGAAGTGGAAAAGAAGTTTGCGCGGGAAGACTTTTTAGTGGAACTGTTAAAAATGGTATGGAAGTTTATTTGAATCTTGCTAAACAAAAACAAAGAGTTCAACAAGTTCTTATTTACAATGGAGTTAAACCAGAACAAATGGAAGAACTTCCATGCGGTAATGTTCTTGCTATTGCAGGAATAACAGGAGAAGCAGGAGAAACAGTTACTATTGAACCTGAAACAGCATTTGAAGAAATGAAACATATATTTGAACCTGTTATTACTAAATCCATAGGTGTTCCTAAGCCTCAAGACTTACCAAAGTTAATTGATGTTCTTAAGAAAGTTGCTAAAGAAGATCCATCTATTAAGATTCAGATAAACGAAGAAACAGGAGAGAACTTAATTTCAGGTATGGGTGAATTACACTTGGAAATTATAGAAAATAGAATTAAGACAGAAAAAGGTGTAGATGTAGTTACTGGCTCACCTATTGTTGTTTACAGAGAAACTGTTGATAAAGCAGGAGAAGTTGGAGAAGGAAAATCTCCTAATAAGCACAACTTATTCTTCTTAAAAGTAGAACCATTAGAACAAGGAGTATATGAAGCAATAAGAAGAGGAGAAATTAATGAAGGAAGAATAAAGAAGAAAGATGAACCTTTATGGAAAAAACTTAATGAACAAGGAATATCCAATGAAGAAGCAAGACAGTATATTAGTGTTTACAAAGATTGTGTATTCTTGAATAAGATTAAAGGAGAAGTTAATATTGGAGAAGTTATTGAACTTGTTCTTGATGCATTTGAACAGGTTATAGATGCTGGGCCTATTGCAAGAGAACCTTGTACTAAGTTAAAAGTATCTTTAGTTGATATTAAACTTCATGAAGATGCTATTCATAGAGGTCCTGCTCAGGTATATCCTGCTGTTAGAGATTCTATGAGAGCTGCTATGAGTAATGCTAAGCCTGTTTTATTCGAGCCATTACAAATTACTTTATTTGAATGTCCGTTGCAATATATGGGTGTAGTTACTAAGTTAATTCAAAGTAAGAGAGGACAGTTGATAGATGTTCAACAAACTTCAATTGATTGTACTATTAAAGCTAAGATGCCTGTTTCTGAAATGATTGGACTTGCAAGTGATTTGAGAAGCGAGACAGAAGGTAGAGGTAACTTCAGTATGGTTGATCAGTTATTCGAGAAGATGCCTATGAGTGTCCAGGAACAAGTTGTTAGAAAGATAAGGGCTAGAAAGGGACTTGCTGATAATGAGTAAGGTTTAAATATAATAATTTAATCAAATATAAGAGGGGTGAAAATAAAACACCTCAGTTAATTCTAGGAAATAAAAATATGCCTGAAGAAACAGAATATATACAAAAAATAAGAGAAAAATTAAGACAGGCTGCGCATCCTGAATCTCCTCTTGGCAGAATGTTACCTCGCTTGGGATTTGAACAAAGATTTAGAGGAAGAGTTTCTAAGCAAGATGGAAGTTTGGATTATGAAAAACTTTATAGGGCCATGGGAGTTGGAGACCAAGAGACAACTATACTCGTATCAATAATAAGACTTGGTATGACTCCTGAAGAAGTTCATGAATTAGTAAAATATAGATTTAGAACTTGTAATGGTCCTGAAAATGACATAGATCAAACAGGCCCTACGGGCGGAGTAAATATGACATTACTTCACTATCCTAGATGGTGTGCAAATTTTGATATTGTTCCTGATCCAAATTTTCCTGACTGGGGAAATAGGGAAGCTGCAAGAAGAAGTTTAGATGAATATCAAAGGGGTTTGGAAAGAAGAATTGGTTAGTGAAGTTAAAAAATATTCCAGGATTATTATTCTAAATCTCATATAAGTTTATAAACTGAAAAGACGGGATAAATAATCCTATATTATGGTTAGCTTCTAGAAGATTGAATAAAGCTAGTGTGCCTCCAACTGCTATTATACTAGATACTAAAAGAAACCTAAGGGGTTTAGACGTAAATATAGGTAAACAAGTAAGACCCTATAGACATTTTGAATGGAATTTTGTGCCAAGATATGAAGGAGATAATGTAGAGGCAGATGCAGAAGTAGGGCATAGAGAAGCAGTTGGACTTTAAATTATATACTCCATATTGATTAATTTTAAATACTAAACTTATTAAATAAAATTATGAGCCTAAAAAAAATAAGTCCTTTTGTAAACTTTATTTGTGCTGCTTCGCTTCTTGGAGCTTCTTTAGTAAGCGCAGGATGTGCTACACGAGTTCCTATGTTAAAAACTGGAGAAAATACTCGAGCAGGTTTGTCTTTTGTTGGTTCTGGAAATTTAGAATATGTTAAGGTTCATGTTGGAGATAAAGCTCAAACAACACCCACTCATCCCGCAGATACTAGTTTTTTACATGGAGATACGACTACTGATCTTAAAGATGGTTTTAATGCATCACTTGGCTTGGGTCTAGAAGCTAATGTTGGATATAGTGGAATTGATTTAGTTGCAGGAGTGGAAGAAACATTAAATCCTATGAGCCTCTTATCAGGTTATAGAAATGGCATATATGATGTTGTTCAACAATCTTCTGATACGCGCGGAGGAAATGGATCATTTGCCTATTCTCAATTATTACCTGGATTTTTTAAGACAACACCTTATATTGGGATTGAAGCAAAAGTAGGAAAGAGTAAACTTGGATTAAAAGCAGGTATTCCTATCACTTCTTTTAAAACAATAACAGGATTTGACAGATGGGGTGGATGGGAAGAATATACAAGTTCGGATTGGAGCGGGAATGGCAGAATGTTTACTGCTTTTGTAAACTTAAATGAAGATGAGGACCTTAATTACGGAATAGGTATTAGATATGAAAAGTTTAATCCTGAATTTGAAGGTGAAGACGCAAGAGTAGAAAGTTATTCTGCTTTTGTGAATATGAATTTTTAAGCATGTGCCTAAAAAGAATCTTATCCAGAAATAAATACTATTTTATCTTATTATGAGAAGACTCGTAATAAGCGATCTTCACGGATTATTTCCAAGATTTTTAATAGACAGAGCACTTAGTAAAGGCATAGAAGAACTTGTTTGTCTAGGAGATCTAGATGATCCTGATGTTTTAAGGCATTTACTTGAAATTAAGATGAATAAGATTCTTGTGATGGGCAATCATGATGTTCATCTATGTAAGGAGCTAGGTATTGAATCTAGCGATCTTCCAAAAGATAATGAATATTATTTTGATTTATGGAGAAAATCTCCTAGAGAAAGGCAATATGTTCTAGAAGCGCTTAAAATTTTTACTGGAAATCCTGGTCAAACAAGAGGAATAAGAGTTGTTGAACAAGTTGGCAATAAAAAAATATGCTATGTTCATGGAGCTCTTGTTGATCCTACTCTTGAAAATGAGGGTGAAGAAGAATTTTCTCCTTATTTGCTTGGAAGAATGTTAAATGATTGGGATTATTCTAAGAAAAGAGCCAATTTTATACAGATGATGAGAGAGAATTTTTGGATTTTGTTTAGGGGTCATGATCACATGCAAGATGTTTTTAGTATAGATGCAAATGATGTTTTTCAAGGAGAAATAAGAGAGGAGATTAATATTGATTGGAGAATTAAATTATCTCGTGAAAAAAGGTATATTATTAATATGGGGAGAGTTGGAAATGGTAGTTATGCTGTCTTTGATGATTCTAATCTGGAGGTTAGATTTGGAACCTGTGATTAAATATATTCTGCATAGTGCTAATATTTAAATAATAAAAATATTTCTTGAGATTATGAAAAATAAAAGTTTACTTGGAATTATTAGAGCAGGGCTTATTGCGGTTGTCGCTCTTAATTCTGGTTGTGCATATAGACATCAGGTTTATCAAACAGAATTAGGAAAATTAACAGGAGCAGCTTCTGTTGCTGTAAGCAGTAAACCTGTTTATTTTAAATCTGAAATTGAAACTCCTAGCGGAGAATTGCGCGATAATGCAACTATGGCTGTTTCGGCAGATATTAGACTTGGAGTAAAACATAGTGATGTTAGAAGATTAACATTCTTGGGCGGTTTAGAAGCAGAACATGATTTTATGTCTAGTTGTGTTGGAGACTATCAAAAAGGAATATGGGCTGAAAAAGATAATAGATTTTATCAATTAACTCCTGATAGTTTAATACTTACTCCTTATTTTGGAGCAAAATTAGACATTAATGAGAATTATTTTGCTAATATTACTTTTGGAGCTCCTATTACAAAATTAAGACTTACAGAAGGAGAAGTTTTGGCAGAGAGTTGGAATAGACAAGGAAGAGAAACAGAAGAAGTTATTGGCAAGAGAATAGGAATAGGCGTTGGAAAGAAAAGATTATGCAATTCTCCAAGAGATCCTGGAGTTGAAGTGCATTTGGATTTTACCCGATATAACACGCAATTTTTTGATAAAGAAGGAAATTTAGACTTGCTTTCTGCTTGCGTTATTTTTAGTAATTTGTTCTAGTATATACTCGAGTATAATTTTGTTTTTAAATAAGAAAAGAATAATAATATCATGGCAGCAAGATATAATTTATTGGAAGTTGGAATTGAAGAAAGTGGAAGGATTTTACTTGAGAGAGCATTACCTACTTCAAGAGTATTAACTGGAAGTTCAGAAGTTGATGGAGAAAAGAGATATTATTATGAATTTACTAGATCTCTTGGATCTAAAGAAGTAGGAAATCTTACAGAAAGAGCGGCAGAACTTGGAGCAACCCCTATAAATTGGGGTTATAGTAGGTTTATTTCCCGAGAAGTTAAACCATATAAGTCAATTTCTCAACCCCTACCTTAATTTTCAGCTCCGTGGAAAGTTTTAATAAATCTTGCTTTGCCTCTTGGTTTTTTAGTATCTCTTAAGAAGTAACCAGTTAGGGATATTACTAATATTATTTCTAAGTAGCCTATTAATAAAAATTTATCTAGGAAAAAGTTCCAATCTTTGATGAATAGGGGAATACTTATCAGAGCATCTAAAATTATAGAAGTTATGAACATGACTATAGAAGTTTTAAATCCCTCTATAAAACTTGCATGAACCTTATTAAAATAAATAATTGCAACTACAACTGAGAGAATTGCAAGAAGGGGGTAATGCAGAATAGAATATACTAATCCTCCCTTTAAGTTAAGTCCAAACATTAAAATTGAAACTTCAAAGAAAATAAGAATCCAGAGTAATGCTCCGCATAAAACTCGCCTTATCAACCTCCTTATCATTTTTTATCAAGGCTGATGGGGTTTATATTTGTTTTGATTAATTTTTAGTTAAATCTTTAAACTAGAAATTTGTATGGAAAACATGAAAATAATATGTTTAGATTTGGAAGGAGTATTACTGCCTGAATTTTGGGAAGAGTTTGCAAAAGCCACAAAAATAGACAAACTTATGCTTACGACAAGAGATGTTCCAGATTATGATAAGCTTATGAAAATGAGACTTGATATTCTTGAAAAAAATAAACTGGGAATAAAAGAGATAAAAAAAGTTGTAGAGAAGATGGAGCCTCTTGAGGGTGCAAGAGAATTTATTGACTGGCTGAAGGAAAGAGCCCAAGTTGTTATTTTAACAGGAACCTATTATGATTATATAATGCCTTTAATGAAAAAACTCGGCAATCCTTTTATGTGTGCTAACAGTCTTGAAATTAAAGATGGAAAAGTTGTTGGTTATAAATTAAGAGAGAAAGACGGAAAAATTGAAATGGTTAATAGATTCAAAGATGCAGGATTTGAAGTTATAGCAATTGGAGATAGTTTTAATGATTTAAAGATGCTTCATGGAGCAAATAAAGGAATATTGTTCAGAGCAAAGAAAGAGTTAGTTGAATCTGAGAAACCAAAAGGTCTTCTCTCTGCGACAGATTACGAAGAGCTCAAGAAAATAATCGAAAATCTTCTTTAATATTTTATTTAGAATAATAAAAAATTAAACCACTTCCTGCTGGAAGTGCCTCGCGCCCACTGCGCGAGGTTCGTTTGATTTTTTTAGTTTTTTTATTTATCCTTGAAACATCCTAGTAAAAATAATAAATATTTTGTTTGGACTTCAAAAAAGAAAGATTTATAAACCCCTCAAATTATAAGGATTTATCGCATTATAAAAAATGGCAGCAAAAAAAACAAATATCAATGTTGTATTCGTAGGGCATGTAGATCATGGTAAAAGTACAACTATTGGAAGATTAATGTATGATTCTGGAAACTTACCTGAACAAGAATTAGCTAAACTTAAAGACGAAGCTAAGAAAGTTGGAAAAGTTGGATTTGAATTTGCTTTTGTTATGGATAAGTTTAAGGAAGAAAGAGAGAGAGGAGTTACTATAGATTTATCTTACAAGAAATTCATGACTAATAAGTATCAGGTTACAATAATTGACGCACCTGGACACAAAGACTTTGTTAAGAATATGATTACAGGAGCTTCACAAGCAGATGCTGCTTTCTTAACAGTATCAGCTAAAGACGGAGTTCAACCTCAGACAAAAGAGCACCTATGGCTTTTGAGAACAATGGGAGTTCAACAAGTTAATGTCAATATAAATAAAATGGATACTGTTGAATACAAAGAAGAAGCTTACAATAAAACAAAAGCTGATGTTTCTGCTATATTAAAACAAGTTGGAATAAATCCTGAAAAAGTTACATTCTTAGCTATATCTGCATTTATGGGCGATAATATTGCTAAAAAGTCAGATAAAATGCCTTGGTATAAGGGACCTACTTTAATGGAAATGTTTGACTTACTTGAAGAACCTAAAAAACCTACAGGACTTCCTATGAGAATGCCATTACAAGATGTTTATGAAATTACTGGAATAGGAGTTGTACCTGTTGGAAAAATTGAAACAGGAATTATGAAAGTAGGACAAAAAGTTATAATTTTTCCAGGAAGATCTGGAAAAGGAGTTCCTGGCGAAATTAAGACAATTGAAATGCACCACGAAGCTATGAATGAAGCAGTTGCTGGAGATAATGTTGGAATCAATATAAAGGGAATTGGAAAGAAAGATGTTGCAAGAGGAGATGTTGTTTGTGACGCTGCTAAACCTGTTACAATGGCAGAAGAATTCACAGCTCAAATTGCAGTTATAAATCATCCTACTGTTATAGCAAAAGGTTATACTCCAGTATTCCATGTTCATACAGCTCAAGTTCCATGTCAGTTTGTAGAAATAGTCAAGAAAATAGATCCAAAAACAGGACAAGCATCAACTGAAAAAGTTGATTTCATAAAGAATGGAGATGTTGCTGTTGTAAAATTGAAGCCTATGGGCAATCTAGTTATAGAAAAACAAGCAGATAATCCTAATATGGCTAGATTTGCAATAAGAGATGCTGGAGCTACTGT